>Ga0307507_10001338_pt1 | contig 55072 bp, 11 predicted proteins | sample 7_EM_MG_FD_207223 | JGI IMG/M metagenome (GOLD analysis project Ga0307507, IMG submission 207223) | Populus trichocarpa ectomycorrhiza microbial communities from riparian zone in the Pacific Northwest, United States - 7_EM | ecosystem: Host-associated > Plants > Roots > Unclassified | place... | reverse complement strand
ACCTGTTTCCACCGACTGAACAACCGAAGACCGACCACGAGACGGCAATCTGACAGCAATCTGCCGTATTCCGCCGCAATCTGCCGTCTCTACTGTCGGAGTTGCCAACTGGCAACTTTAAGGACCTCTAACTGCCAAATTCTACCAAGTTCTACCAGAACCGCCACCTAAGCTCTACCCTACCCATATATAGCACAGTACCCGTTAACCTAGCAACTAAGCGAATATTATATACCCTTTTTCCCCTATTTCCTACTTTCCTTTCCTTACGCAACGTCTTAACTTTATTACATAGTTTATGTACATAGCTTAATAATATCTACTTCGCTATATATTATTATCGCTTGTGCTTACTCCGTAACACTATATTGCGTTAACTCTATATACTACCCTCTAAAATGTAGAACGACCCCGAAGCCCCTATGACAGCCATTGGCATTATATCCGCACTCTAAGAACAATTGGTAGAAATATAGAAGTCCTTTATAGACGCCCTTATATAGAACCAAGCCACTTTAACTTAATAATAAGCCGAATAAGAAGCACGATACTGGCAATTAATTAAAGACCTCTAAGAAGAAATCCGCACCCTTAAGATGCCTATATTAGGGCCCTAAGACTAAATACTATCTCTAGAGATAAATACGCGGAACAAGAGCCCTAAACCTATAGTAGTTACTTACCCCGAACCAACTACTACACCGTAATAATCTGAACGACTACTAGACCCTCTAATATTTACTAGTAAATAATAAGAACTCTAATTATTCCTAAGCCGGCTTAAAAATAAGCTAACTGGTAACGCTGACTGCTACCTAACTAAAGCCAACCGACTCTGCTACGCCCTAAGTTGATTAGGAGGAGACATAGCTAACCTTATTAAACCTCTTTAACCGAACTCAGTACTAAGCCTAATTGTACTTCTTAAAGCTACGTATAGTGACCCAAACCGCCAAGCTACTGCTCAGAGAAAGATAAACTATATAACTTAAGGAATAAAAAGCTTTCTAGTATACTTCTCCAAATTTAACCGTTACGCAAAAGAAACAGGCTAGAACGACTCCACACTAATTAATAGCCTTATTAAATCCCTAAGCCCCAAACTAAAAACCTCCCTAATAGGTGTAGACCTACTAGGAGCTCTTAACGCCTGCGCAAACGTTATTAATAAACAATATAATGATATACTACGCCTGACACCGAAGTCCGCTCCTTAATATAATATAATAAACCCGCGAACGTCTACTAAGTTATTATCTTAGCCTAAGCACCCTAACGCCATGGATATCGACACTGGAACCCTAGGATATACCCTACTAGGGTCCTTTAAATAAGAACGACGCACTAAGCTAGGCCTCTGTTTTAAGTATAGAAGTAGCTTCTACCTCTCTAACCATTGCTCCGTCCCTATACCCCAACGCGAATTACGAACGGCTAACACTAGCAGCCGTTTACTATATTAATCCTCTAGTTACCGTCTTTAATCTCTACCTAGTTCCAGCCCCATATCTAGTAAGCACCACTTATAAGGACAAAGCTATAACTAATACGCTATAAGAACTCCACCCTAATCGCCTCCAAAAGGAAGGTCCTGGAGCTAAGTCGCTTTCTAGGACGGCGCTGCCTCAGGATCTTATTAAATGCTTTGGATGTTACAAACTCTGACTCTTAGGATTGCAGCATAACCATTAACTATCGTCTTCGGCAGAATAATTAATAGGTTAATGCTTAAGTCCTAATTAATACAGGAGCTAGTAGTATAGGATTCATTAACAAGATCTTTATATAAGATAATAGTTTTACTCTAACCCCCCTTAACCGGCATATTGACGTATTTAGATTTGATAGCAAATATACTATCTTAGGCCGTATTACCCACGTAGTATTCCTAAGACTCTAATACCTAAACCATAAAGAACTAATTAAGCTTTTCGTTACTACTTTAAGTTACTTAGTGATACTTAGACAACCTTAGATAAAGCTATATAAGGTAACTATTAATTAGGACAACCTTAAGCTTCTATTTACTGCCTCCCGTTGTAAGTAGAAGTGCCTTACAACTTACTACTTAGACCCTAAACCAAAATCTGAAAAATCCACTAGGATTTATTAGTTTAAAAAATCCACCTAATTCCACTAAGAACCCGAAAATTATACTAAACCACACAAACTAACCCTAACTACTGTACTACCCCAAACCAAGCAGAAGCCTAAACTTAAGCTTGACATACAAAAGTACTAGAAGAACTGGTATTCTACTATAAAAAGGATACTTAAAGAACCTAAACCCGAATCTAACACTAACTCCATACCTAATACTAAACCTAAAGTTAAACAAGAAACAGTAGATAATTAAAAGGAAGTTACCAGCTGGCAACTCGCCCCCCTTTCTACGGATATCTATATAATCGGAGCTACCCCATTAGTATAACTTACCAGGAAACCTAAACATACGATCTTCGCCGTTATAATAGCTGATATTGAAAAGGCCCTAGCACCAAAGAAGTATACTAACCCTGCCACAAAAGTACTAGTATGCCATTATAAGCATCTGGAAGTATTTTCACGAAAGAAAGCCGATAAGTTAGCGGAGCACCAATCATATAACCACAAGATTGTACTCGAAGAAGGAAAACAACCAGGATTTGGACCCTTATACAGAATATCCCAAAATAAACTCTAAGTATTGTGGAAGTACTTGGACGAACACCTAAGTAAAGGATTTATTAGAGTAAGCTCTTCGCCTATAGCTGTACCTATAATCTTTGTTAAGAAACCTAGCGGCGGTCTACGCTTCTATATAGACTACCAAGCTCTTAACGCTATTACTATTAAGAATCGGTACCCGCTCCTGTTAATTTAAGAGACACTAAACCAATTAAGTAAGGCTCGCTACTATATAAAACTTGACCTTATCCACGCATTTAACCGCCTCCATATTACAAAAGGAGATGAATGGCTTATAGCATTCCGTACTAGATACGGACTATTTAAATACTTAGTGACGCCGTTTAGCCTCGCGAATGCCCTAAGTTTATTCCAACACTTTATAAATAATACCTTATAACCTTACCTGGACGTTTTCTGTACTACTTATATTAACAATATCCTAGTATATAGCAATAACCTGGCTAAATATAAGAAACACGTTAACCTTATTTTAGAAGCCCTATATGGAGCTAGACTACAATTAGATATAGATAAATATAAGTTCTATAAAACGGAAGTTCTATACCTTAGACTTATTATCTCTATAGACGGCATATAAATGGACCTAAAGAAGATTAAAGTAATTATAAACTAGCAAGAACCCAAGAACGTTAAGGACGTAAGAGCCTTTATAGGATTTGCTAATTTCTATTAACAGTTTATTAATAACTTCTCTGCCCTAGTTTTACCTTTTGTGGCTCTAACCTAAAAGGACAAAGCCTTTATCTTTGACAAGAAATATAAGAAGGCCTTTACCTATCTAAAAGTTATATTCACTACCACACCCGTACTCCAACACTTTGACCCAAACTAAAAGAGTGTTATAGAAGCTGACTTATCTAACTACGTCACTAGAGGCATTCTGTCTTAGTATAATAAAGAAGGGGTACTGCACCCTATAGCATACTTCTCAAAACAACTAAGTCTAGCCGAATATAACTACGAGATCTACAATAAAGAATTATTAGCCATTATTAGATATTTTAAACAATGGCGACCTAAACTAGAAGGCGCTGGATTTCTAATTAAGGTCCTTAGCAGCTATAAGAATCTACAGTACTTTACAACCATAAAACAGCTAAGTTATTATTAAGCCCGCTAGTTAGAATATCTGTCTTAATTCCAATTCTCAATTACGTACCGCCTAGGCGTTTAAGGTTAAAAACCTAATACCCTAACTTAACGTTTACAAGACATAATAGCACAGGAAAAAGCGCGTACCTACTATAAACAAACCCTACTTTATCCCAAATTATTTAATCCCCTAGCTAAAGACCTTATGGTATATATCCTTAAAATAACTAATCAATTAATTAAATAGATTATAATTGACGAATACCTAAACAACAAGTTTATCTAAGAGACACTTAAGCTAATTTAAGATGGCATTAGACGCTCCAAAAAGATCTCTCTAAGTAAATATAAAGTTCGCAGAGACCGCTTATATTACTAAAACCGCCTAGTTATCCCTAATTACGATAAACTTAAGCTCAAGCTCCTTAAACACATATACAACCTACCAGTAGCTGGCTACCTAGGCCGAGGAAAAACCCTAGAGCTACTCTAATAGGAGTACTACTGGCCAAACATACATAACATGACACGAAGGTACGTCTTTAGCTGCTATACCTGCTAACGAGCCAAAGCTTTGTATAAGACATATAACAGCTTTCTAAAGCCACTGCCTGTTCTGGACCGAAGATGGAAGGACATCTTAATTAACTTTATTATTAATCTCCCTGAAAGCAAAGGCTGCATAAACATTATAGTAGTTATAGACCAACTATTTAAGATAAGACACTTAATCGCCTGCCCTAATATATTAGCACCTGCCATTGCCCAACTATTCCTGGATTACGTATAGAAACTCCACAGACTTCCCAAAACAATTATCTCTAATAGAGGCCGCCAGTTCATCTTGGCGTTTTAGAAAAAACTAACTACCCGACTCTATATTAAAGCACTATTGTCTATAGCATATTACCCAAAAACGGATGGTCAAACGGAACGTGCAAATGCTATAATGGAACAGTATATTTAGATATACACGTCGTATCTACAGGACGACTGGATAGACTGGCTTGCCTTTGCCGAGTTTACTGCAAATAACTCCGTTTTAGAAACTATAAAGGTCTCCCCATTCCTGGCTAATTACGGCCAGCACCTACGAATAGGTTTTAAACCCTTTAGTAATATTCCTCGTCTAGCTTATTAGGCCTTATAAGTTGCAGAAGCAAACAAATTTGTAAAGAAGATGGAAGAACTATAGGAGTTCCTTGCTGACGAAATAACATAGGCCCAGTTTGTCTATAAAGCCGTAGCAAATAAGAACTGAACCCTAGCACCAGCTTACTAAATTAGTGACTTTGTCTGGCTAGACGCAAGAAATCTAAACATGAAACAACCTACTAAGAAACTTAATTAGAAGAACGCTGGCCCTTATAAGGTTAAAAAAGTTATCTCTCCTTATGCCTACCAACTGAAGCTCCCTAATACGGCTAAAATCCATCCTATATTCCATACGTTAGTCCTCCGCCCTACTGCCCCTATATTAAACGCCCTGCCTGGACAGATCCAAGACCCTCCCCCACTAGTTAAAGTGGATGGTAAGGATAAGTACCTCGTTAAAAGAGTTAACGACATTAAGTATAATAAACGGAAACGCAAATATATATACCTTACAAAATAGAGAGGTTTTACTAAACCCTTATAGGAACCTGCCGACTCTATAGGACTTACACAAGCCGTAAAAGACTTTTACAAACTCCACCCAGAACTACCACAGCCCTATCTTGCAGATGCTCAAGTTTAAAGGGGGGGTACTGTTACGGGACACCCCCGTAACACCTTATATACGTCTACCTATTTCTACCAACTAAACAACCGAAGACTAACCACAAGACGGCAATCTGACAGCAATCTGCTGTATTCCGCCGCAATCTGCCATCTCTACTATTGGAGTTGCTAACTGGCAACTTCAAGGACCTCTAACTGCCGAATTCTACTAAGTTCTACTAGAACCGCCACCTAAGCTCTACCCTGCCCGTGTATAGCATAGTACCTGTTAACCTAGCAACTAAGCGAACGTTATATACCCTTTTTCCCCTGTTTCCTACTTTCCTTTCCTTACGCAACGTCTTAACTTCATCACACAGTTTATATACATAGCTTAATAATATCTACTTCGCTATATATTATTATCGCTTGTGCTCACTCCATAACAGTGTCATATTATCCTATTATCGCCCTACTATTATATTATATTGTCCTACTATTGTCCTGCCATTGTGTTATATTATCCTATCATTGTCCTGCCATTATATTATATTGTCCTACTATTGTCCTACTATTGTATTATATTATCCTGTTATTATCCTACCATTATATTATATTGTCCTATTATTGTCTTATATTGTTCTGCTATTGTCTTAGTACTACTATATACTTTTTGCCATTTACTAAGATTATGGTTATGGGTATTTATTAGCCAGGATCCAGGCAGTAACTTTTAGCAGTAATTTTACTGCCTAAATCTCTTATAGATTAATTAATTGGCGTAGAGCCGTTGCATTATAGTAAAGCCATATCTGAGTAATCTATATTATAATCCTTGGCATAGTGTTGCATATAGAAATATTCAATTATAGGATTTAGGAAGGTGTTCATATTTTAATTAAATTTATAAGACTATAACTAAGGGCCTTTACGGCGCAGTGGTATAGTAAGTCCTATAATTGCTTTGGTTTAGGGTTGCTCAGTCACTATAGGAAAGTTATAATGCTTAGTATAGTGTTAAACTTAAGGTGCCTCGCCACTGCAGTAGTAGAGACACAGTAGATTAACTACTTACTAAAATATAGCGCGCCCCTATTGCTGTAATAGCTACTACAGTAATAAAGATACCCTATATTTATAAATTTAGATTATATATATAGTATAGCTTATAAATTTAACGCTTGCTGATCTAGAGGAGCTTTTAGATTAGAAAGTCGCCAAATTAACTAAACAATCGCGTTAGAATCAGATTTGAGCTTTAGATCGGATATATTCTAAAGCCTTTAGATTTAATCTGAAGTTGCAACTAAACGTTCCCTAAAATTTAATATAGGGATCTCTCCTTAAGGACCTGGTTTGATTATAAGGTTTAGAAAGGGGTTATAATTTAGTTAAATTTATAAGATTATATTCCAAAGTTCTTGTGGTGTAGTGGTATAGTACATTCTACCTCTTGCTATGATTTAGAGCTAGCCTAACGTAATTAAAACTTGACGTGGAAGAGCCGACCTGCTTAGTATATAGTGCTAAGATTTTGTTAAATATATGACTTTAGGCGTTGTAAGATATATACAAAAATATAAGCTTAATTTAGAGCCTTACTAACGCCTGATTTAATAGGAAACGACCTTCTTTTTTAATATTTTTAATGCGCGATAAGTGGGAATTGAACCCGAGACGCCTAGGAGTTAAACTCGCGACATCCAATTGCCTAATCTGGCTAGGAGGCTTGGCGGCGATGCAATAGGGCTTAATAACGTAATGAGACTTAACAATGCAATAAGGCTTAATAATGCAATAAGACTCAATAATGTAATGAGGCTTAATAATGTAATGAGACTTAATAATGCAATAAGGCTCGGCAATGTAATAAGGCTTAACGGTAATATAATAAGACTTGGCAACGTAATAAGGCTTGACAATGCAATAAGGCTTAGTAACGTAATGAGGCTCAGCGGTAATATAATAAAACTTAATAATGTAATAAGTCTCAGCAACGTAATAAGGCTTAGGGCTGGGCAATAAGGGGAAGATTTAAGGTTGCTTGGTTACTCTAATACCTAACAGTAAAATCCAATGGTATAGTACTGCTATTGAGGTGTTCTAATGCGGATAGGCTATATAAAGGTTTTGTCTGTGATATATCTAATATATCCTAAAAGTCTGCCTTTTGCTTGTCTTTAAGGTTAAATTTCTAGCCTATAATAAATTAAATATTATAGTCGGTAAGAGCACGACAAATAACAGTATATTTTGCCTTATTGTTTTTAGAACCGTTAAATATAAAGTAGTAGGTAGTCCATTAACTTATATCTATTAGTGCCGGCTAATAAAGTGCCTTTAAAACATACCAATATCAATAATAGCCCTTTTATTTTGTAGTATAACAAGCTTAATAGCAACGGGGTCTCGGTCCTTATAATTAAGTATATTTGTCTAACGGAGCCAGGTTTGCCAATTATTCCAGTTAGCATTGTGTTATAGGTTAATTTAATATCTTGCACCTATGGAAAAAGGTAGGAGGCAGATTAAATAGAATAATTAGGGTACGCTTTTCTTCGCTATTAGGGATTTTATATAGACGTCGTATAGCGTGCGGGTAGGAGCTGGTGGTTGTTAAGACGTCATAGGCAGTAGTGAAAAGTTTTTATATGGGATAGTGAGATCTCAAAAACCACTACTAACGGTTCCCCCTTATAGTAGACAACTACGTATATGCGCTATAACTGTGCAATCGGCAGACGAAAGTGGTAGTTATAAATGTTAGTTTGTTTATTCTAATGCCGTCTTGCTTCTTATAATAATTTGAGATATAGAGGGAGCTTTTGGTTATAGAAGGATCCTCTTATATACTAATTAGGCTTTTAGAATAATAAAGATGGCATATATATATAGTCTGTTAGTAGAGAGAATATACCTTAATAGGAATTGTTAATGTATATCTAGGAATAAGAGTTAGTAGGGTTGTAGGCTAGATAACTTAATAGGTATTAAGGTAGTTAGTGGCTAAAGTAATATTAATCTGAACCAAATTCAAACTTTCTAAGGTTTAGTTAACGTATTAGCCACCTAGTTAAGCCACTGGTTAAGCCACCCAAAACACACTACCAACTTTAGCCATTTATAACTCCACCCCTATTAAAGACATTTAAATAAAAGCTTAAATATAGCTGCTTATATATAAAATTATTTAATTTATAATATTGTTAAAAAAGTATTATATTATTAATTCTATTTATTGCCTAATTTAGTCACTTTTAGGTCAATATAGGCTTTTATTAAGTATTTATTGGCTTAAATATATATAATACTTCTTTTAAAATATTATAAATGGAATGCCTCTATATATAAGCAGCCATATTTAAAATTTTATTTAAATCTTTAATAGGGGTGGCTTGACTGGGTGGCCAATACGTTATACGGTGGTTAATATTAAGATAATGTATTATAAAATATTGAACAGTTGTATATTGTCTATATATATATACGTTATACTAAGACACACTCTTATTGCAGGGGATTGCTGCTCCAACTGCACTAGCTATGCTATTTCTATTACATTATTATCAGCCTGCTAAGTAGGTTGGGTTTTAAACACCTTATAAAACTTATTAATTGTTATCCTTTTAGTTATTATACGCCTTATTAATATAACCATATCAATCGGGTTCCACTTATCTATACTATATATTGTTAACGCAGTGACTATTAGCGCAGACTGTCCAGATCTAGTAGCTTAGCCAAATACTTGCACCTCTACATCTACCGTTGTCGCCGGTTTAAGTAGATGGACTCTATATATATAGACCAAATTTAAATCCTCTCCTCTAACCCTTTAGTTAATAATAAGAAACTAGACTATATTATTCTGGTAAGGACCACCTATTAAAATACGAAACGCTTTATAGATATCCTCCTGGTCTTTTAGGGATATCCTAAACTCTATCTAGTAAATAGTTAAATATTTAGACTGGCCGAGCCTTCTATAGAAATACTATATTATACTATTAGTAATAGTTTACTACCAGTATAATGGCTAACTTATAAGGCGTAATAGCGTATATACTGCTGGTTTGTAACTACTAAACAATAGTCTCTTATTAGGATCCTTTTTAAGTACTTTATTAACGTATTTTATAATTGCTTTAGTTTTCCAGAGTTAGTAATTATGCTCTAATTCTTCCAAAGCGGATTCTTGTCCAAAGGTTTATCCTATTTTTCGCTGTAAAACTTATTAACTGTCCACCTTGGCTTTATTCTAACTTTTATCTTATCCTTCTACTATGCATCCTGCCACTTATCTCCTACCTTAGCCAGGCCTAGAAAGATAGCAAATTTTTTTAACAAGCGACCAGCTCCCTCTAGAAATTAATCTATATTAAAGATAGGTTCTTCTCCTTTTCTTCCTTTAGCTTTCCATTATTTAAAGGCTTTATTTAGCTGTTTAAAAGCATTTAGGGATGCTCCACGCTAGAGCTTCTTAATATACGGTTTGAATATTAAATTGTTCGTTATATGGCAGTCTTAGTAGACAACCAGTGGTAGCTTATTAATTACCCTCCTATTAAACTATTGGTTTTCCCCCATCCTGTATATAATTAAGGTCTTTACAATTAAAGAGGAGTATTCTTTAAAGCCTGTAATAACCTTGTTTAAAAAAGAAGAGTAATTAGCTACTCTAAGCTTTTTATATTTAATTAACGCTTTAATATTGCAATTATTAATTAATTTTATAGATAGGAAATCCGTCTAATTAGGGGCCCTAAAAATTTCCAAGGCGGGAATTAGACTCGTAAAACCTTTACTAGTTGGCGTACCGGAAGTAAACACTGCTAAAGGTCGAGAGGTGTAGTAGGTTATTTTACCATTGCCGTCCTTATAAGACCGGCCTAGGCAGAGGAAGTAAGGAAATACTGCTTGATTATTATACACTTATTTGACTATTTTTATTAGATAACCTGTCTCTAACCTATCTATATAGAACTTATTAGTAAGAATCCCACTAACAATATAACAAGGACCATCGTCTCTATAGAGATTAAAAATAGTCTTATACTGTTCCTAAGCGGTCTAGGTTATTACCCAAGTTTATAAGGTTGTAATTATAAGATACAAAGCCAATCTTAGGTCTATTTTCCACCAGACCACTTTGCCTTCTCTTTTATATTTTATAGGTTTAAGAATGTCTTTATCTTTATCCATAAAATTGTACTTCTTTATGCTGGATTTAATAAAAGCTATATAGCGCACGCGGATTTGTAGTTTGCCTCTAGGAATAAAATTATTTAGTTCTAAGGTCTTCAACTATGATTTAACGTCTTTAACCGCTTAGGGTAGTAGATTCTGTCTAGTAATATATATGGTTGGTCCTACTAGCTAGTTAAGAAATTTTCTGGCAATACTTCCCTTAATATAATAGCACTGTGGCATGCCATCTATTTAACTTAGGTATTAGGCATTAGGCAGCTGCGGGTATTTGTTTATACTAGGGGCAAGGTAAAAACCTTTATCTCTACTTTTTTGATTTTTCCAATTAAGCTAGTCAAGGTTAATCTTGGTTATTAATACGCTAGTATACCAGATTAAAAGCATTTAAAGTGTCTTGCCTAAACCTATTATATCCACAAGAAAGGTCCTACCTAGGCTTGCATAATTAAGAAGAGTATAGGTAATATCAAGCAGCTAATATATCCATATAGCTTTACCCTTTTTCATGCCGTGTAAGTAGAAGGTTGCGTCTTAAAAAGTGTTATAAATAGTTAATAGAAATAAGAGGAACTGCAGCGCCTTTACCTATAATACTAGATTGATGTATGCTTCTTATATATCCTTTAGGTGATTAACTTTTTAATTAACCTCCTTAATTTTATTCTTGTGCTTATTTTCTAGTTTCTTATTAGTTAAAATAGGGTTAATTAGGGCATTAAAGTGGCGGCGCTCCTATATGCGGTTAAGATTAATTTCCCCAATATAAATTAGGTTAGGGTTATTATTTATATCCTTAAATAATATATTAATAAACATTTTATAATTAGACTTTGGCTATTTATTATACCATCCTTTCATCTTATCCTATAGTATTATCTTAAATATTTATACTTTGTCTAGATCCACACCTTTTAAAAGCTCTAATTTATCTAGTAGGGGCTAGTCTTTACTACTATAGGTCCAGCTATAAGCAGTTTTAATTATAGCCGGCCGTATGGCTAATAATACACTAGTAGGTATAGGTGGCGTGGACTTTAGGGTTAATGTAGGCTTTAAATTTAACTGCTTAGGTATAGGTGGCGTGAACTCTAGGCTTAACTACTTATAACTAGTTTAACCTAGAGCAGGTATGCCTGTTCTTCTCCTAGTCAGCACCGGCTATATAATATTAGGGTTAGAGTTGGACTTAGAATTACCCTTATTAAATCTTATACCTATAAACATACGTTAGACAAATCTATACAATATTATATAATATTATATAAATTGTAAAGTCTCTTACGCTTTATAATCCAATTAAGATCTTTAACTCTAATTATAATTATATCAAGTCCGGCCTTCTTTGCAGAAAGTACTGTAAATGCCAGGTTTATGTGGTTAAGAATTAGTGTACTAGTGGTTAGATCTACTATAGTCCAGCTATCCCTATATTTATCCACTAAGAAGTTTCCACTTATTACGGCCTACAGCTTGTTATATCCACAGTAATATATATTAATTTTCTCTAGAGAATTGGATAACAGATACTTATGCTTAGTTTTTAATGCAAATCTGTATGGAATGGGGGCCCTATTCAATGGCTGTTTATCTAAGTAACTGTATATAGTAAAGCTTATTTTATAGAATGGTGTAGGTGTAGTATTTGGCTGTTATGGGACTTTAATAGACAGACTACTAAGCACCTAGGCAGCCTTGGAGGTTGCCCTTGATTTAAATAAGTTAACAGACTGCTCTCTGGAAGATAAGGCGCCATACTTTTAAATAATATTAGCTATTATAACCTCTACGCCTCTACGTCTGTCGGTCGTTACATGTTGCTATATAGATTTTTTAGCAGCAATAGCGAAAGCTTTAAACTCTAATAGTAGATCGGATCTCTTAAATACATGCCCATACTTAGTGTTAAGAAGGTTAAAGACTATGCGCTTAACTCCATTTTATACAGACCTGGACGCTAGCAACCTACCGCTAGACGCTTTATTAATTTCGCTAGCATAGTATTAGAGGATTTCTTTATATATTTTTTTGTTAATTGCGAGTCCTTACTGCAGCTTTAGACCACTTATTTGCGATAAGTTCTTATTAGTTATAGTGGTTAAGTACCAACTAAATTCTAGGTATGGCGCCGCTATTATAGTTAGGAACCCTATATACTTATATGCGGGTAAAAGCTTTATATAAAATGGTATAGAGTAACTTATAAAGACAGTGGAGTGGATAATATATTAGATAATTAGCAATAATCTAACAAGATAATCCTAACAGTTATAATAAGAAGGTGTGCTAATGGTGTTAACTTAAGACAATAGTGTATGCTAATAAGAGCAATATAAAAGCGATATAAGGAACAGAACAGAATATAAGTCTTAATGTGAGAAGTAGGATGAGATATAAGCTTTAATATAGGTAGTAGAATAAAATATAAGACTTAGAGTAAGAAATAGAACAAAAGGTGTGTAGTAAGACAAGATATAAGATTTACGCTGCTAACTAAGTAAATAAAATTATAAGATGTAAATAGCAAGGTATATAAAAATAAGTATAACCCACAGTAGAAGCCTTAGAATATTATTATTATATGCATTATATAGGAAGCCAAAGAGTTATAGATAGAATAATAATGTCCTAATAGGTATACTTAAGCAACTAGACTAGATATATAACAATAAAAGAGCTAATAATTCTATTCTTTATATTATAACTAGTTAGTAAAGCAGCTTTAGAGAGGTAGGGAAACAAGTTTAGAACAATCTAAAACATTAAAAAATGTCTAAGATTGTATAAAAAAGTGAAATACAATATAGTATTTTATTCTATAAGTGTAAGGTAAGGTAAAATGCATAGTAGAGAGAGGTGGGGATGATTTAAGACATTATAAAAGGTCCAAGATTATACAAAAAAAAGTGAAATATAATATGGTATTTTATCCTATAAGCGCAAGATAAGGCTTTAGGATGCCCTTTCACCCAAAGTATAACCTATTTTTAAGCTATATCACTAACAAAGCAATTTTTTTTTGGTGAGCTGTTATGTCTACTATATAGGCAACCTAAAACTAGTATCCTAGATCCTACTTATGGCTACTACGCTTTATATTAAAGATATTCGCTAGACTTATTTATATATAGGTCCCGTAGTCCAAATTATATATTAAGCTATCTATAACACAGCTATTGTTACTCTAGCCCTATAACACCGTACTTTTATTTACGTGCCTTTTTTCCTACTATTGTTTGCTTGATCTTTTAAACTTCTATAGCTGCCTAAACTAACACTATAGCCTCTTTGTCTTTAAAAACATAGCTACGTTAAGCTTGCCTCAGCCTTAATTTCTTTAAACGCATACTGCCTAGAAATATATCCTGCCTTACATAACTACTATAAGCTCTACCTATAATATGGCGTCTAGTGCCCTAGCGCGAAGCGGGCTCTCTTAAAAGCCGTATTATAATACCTTCTAGAGACTAGACACCTAAAGCTTCTTCAGCCACTATAAATAAGGAAGATGCCAATATATAGATTAACAGTGGTATACTAGGTAGAGATGGCCCTAATCTTTATAAGCTGGGGTAGGATGTTAGGGTTAAGCTAGCTAATTAATAGGCTAACCTAAATAACCTATTCTTTTCTGCTAAATTATTTAAAGGGCTCTAACTATATTTTAGCTCTCCACACCCTAGTAGTATATAGGCTTGTACTAATATGTCTATTTAATAGGACACTAAGTTTAAGGACTTTAAAAAGTCTAAGGTAGCTAAACTAGACGCTGAAGCGTAAGTATAACTAACTTGATACTGAGTTTAAGGACTTAAAAGAATTCAAGGCAGCCAAACTGGACGCTAAAGCGTAAATATAACCAGCTTAATACTAAGCTTAACACTAAGTTTAAGGACTTGAAGAGTCTAAAGCAGCTAAACTAGATATTATAAACTAAAGACTTAATAGTACCTAAAAACCCTTTATCCATCTAAATAATAATATATAGTATTCTTAGGCAATAGCTATAGGACCACAGCTATGGCGAAGATATTATTTACTACTAATATTATAGAGCTTAACGATGTTAGCTATCTGGACCTATGGATTCCATTGTTTCTATATAAGTTGTGGCAAGAAAAAACAGAAGATTAAGGGTAGTGCTAATTAATTTAAAATAGCTAAATAAGTTAGCACTTAGAACCACAATATCTGGTCTTAGGTATATAGAGTTTTAACTAATATCCAACTTAAGCTGCTGCCTAGAAGTCTTATATTTGTCATTAGGGTAACGCTAAAGGGCTAGGCCAGATAACGGGTATTGGTAATAATATAGATTTAAAGCCCATAAAGTAACTAAATAGATAGCCTATGTTTTGCAGGCTAACTACTTATCTTTAACGGCTTTTAAAAGTTTATTTTTAGAATTCCTTTTAACACCTCCGGTTTCTATTTTGGCTGCCTTAGATTCTTTTAAGTCCTTAAACTTAGTATCAAGCTAGTTATACTTGCGCTTTAGCGTCTAGTTTGGTTGCCTTAGACTCTTTTAAGTCCTTAAACTCGGTGTTAAGCTAGTTATACTTGCGCTTTAGCATCTATTTTAGCTGCCTTGGATTCTTTTAAGTCCTTAAACTTAGTGTTAAGCTGGTTATACTTGCGCTTTAGCGCCTAGTTTGGCTGCCTTAGACTCTTTTAAGTCCTTAAACTTGGTGTTAGGCTAGTTATACTTATACTTTAGTATAACTAGTTCTGGCGAGAAAATAAAAGGTATACTCTTAGCAGCTATAAAGTGAAGCCACTTAGATTAAATACCGGCAATTAACCATTAGTACTATAATATGTACTCTTTACGCCTGGAAACAATACCACATTATTTAATATATAATTAGCGACAATGTAGTAAAGCTGTCTATAGTGTTTTTATACCCCTAAGAGTTATGGCGGCCTTTACCAATACCTATAGTGCTATAAAAGGCGGCTGCCTAGCTACTAATATGTCTACAAAAAAGCACGCGAAGAGAGATATAACACTTATATATTTATTACGGCCTAACTGCTTACAATTTATAATTAATTCCACCACTCTTACTGGTTAGATAACGCGCGATTGCAACCAGATAGTATAAACATGGATACTGACAAGTACGCTCTAGTAGCAGTAGAATACAAGTAGAATGCCCATCTGGTGCCTCTATGCAGTATACTATATTAGAAAAGCGTCCTATTGTTATTATTATTACTTAGAGTAGAGATATTTAAAGCAACTAAAAATATAAAGGCGGGCAAACCAATTTTATGCAAGACTGATAATAATATACAGTAAGTTAACTAGACAATTTTAGATATTACCATATTATAATATAATAATAGCCAAAGTATACCATATAATCCTTTTTATTTGGAGTTTAATTACACCTTTTTAATATAGCTGTACCGCATTTGCTGCACAAAGGGAGACGTTAACGCACTGCTTAAAGACACCTGCCTTAGCCTACTTAGCTTCTAATCTACAAATTAATAGGAGGAACTAATTACTACTATTCTATTTGGTATATAAGACGAACAATGGCTCCAATTAGAGTGTAAGGTGGAATTAAATATTAAAGGCTCTAAGCAGAGGGAATACTATATTCTTTACTAGGATATTATAAATGTAATTGCCTTTCTAATTGGTCATTAACCCTTTAAAGATGCACTAGCATATACACCAAAGAGACTCTACAATGCCAACAACTACTAAGTCTATAATAAACTATACAGCGGTAACTAGTGGTGGGAGACACAAGGCAAGCTTCCTAGCGGTGCTATAGTAGTTCCTATACTTATAGCAGTTAATAAGACCCAGCTAACAATATACTATAGCGATAAATCGGCCTGGCCGGTATATCTTACTATTAGTAATCTTAACCAATAAGTTCGGCGCCAACAGATATCCCCCGCAAATATCCTTATTAGCTTTATACCAGTTATTAAAGAAAAGAATAATAATATAAAAAGTAAAGCATATTATAAGGCGATAAGAACTATACTTAAACATAAGTCCTGCTTTAGTATTCTAACGCTATATTCCATTAACTAAAATATAATAGCAATTAAGCATCTTGCAGAAAGCGGCGTAGACCTTTAATATGCGGATAATTTTATGCGATAATGTTATCCAATTATATATAGAATAATAGCAGACTATAAAGAATAAGTGCTGCTTATAGGTGTTAAAAGCTAACAGCACTACACTATATGCTAGGTCCCCCCTCTAAAGCGCGAGAACTTAACTAAGAAATAATACCCGCTATGCACCTATAAGGAGACAAGAAAATAAATTAAACGCCAGTAACTAGAGAACATTCTTCTATTCTTAAATAACTGGGTATCCCTTACACCGTCAAATTTGTGTTCAAGGTGGTGGCCCGTGCTTAGCCAATCATATTGCTAGGATTACAGGCGGTCAGTATTCTGCCAGGAACACCAAACTTCGTCATATACGACCTTTGTAAATAGATCAAAACTTTATACTTTGAATACTAACACTTATAGTACAAAACAGATCATCAAACGATGAGGACTTTATTCCACTAACTCAGTATCCTAAATTACCCAAGGGAAAGAAGAAATTACGACCTCCTAACCCTAAACCTATCCCTCCATTCAACCCTCTTCCAATTCGCGATTACACCCAATATAGACGCCCAAATATACCAGAACAAATAGATAGGGGCGATCCTTACGCTATATTTAGGTTATTCTTTACCGATAAGCTTTTAGATTGGCTGGTAGAGCATATAAACCGTAATGCAGAGCTTAATCCGACACCAGAAGAGCGTTAACCTAAGGAGTCCCCCAGGGCGTGGAAGCCAACATTAAGGAAGGAGCTTCTTGCGTACTTAGCAGTATGGATTCATATAGGGCTCCACGGCGAATCGGCTACAGAGGACTACTAGCACAAGGACTTAAGTAGTAGAACGATTCACATCGTTTAGGATTATATTGGTTGCAGTTACTAGCATCAAATTAATCGCTACCTCTACTGTACAACACCAAAGGAGGATAACGATAAGCCCTTCTATAATACTTTCCAACGGATAGAGGACCTCTCTAAGTACCTTCGGCTTCGTTGCTAATGATTCTACTAGCCAGGAACTCACCTTGCTATTAATAAGTCGATTAAACGTTTTACCGGTCGCGCGACTGAGATTATAAATATACCTACTAAACCAACGCCTAAGGGATTTAAAATATGGATATTAGCTAATTAGGGCTACGTTCTTAACTAGCTCTTTCATTCAAAGGGTTTAGGAAAGGGCCCCTACAATTTGGATATGTTCTTTGTTAAAACAGATAAGTTTTTAAAGACTAAAGCTGTTGTTCTTAACTTGCTACTATAGGAAGATGTTAACACTAAAACACATCTCTACCCACCTTATAAACATATCGTTTGGCTTAATAACCTATTTACCAGCGTTCGCTTGCTCCAACGTCTTTAAGCGAAAGAAATTGGCGCAGCAGGAACCGTTCGGACAGTAAGGACAAAAAGGGAGGAGCAGGAAGGCAAAGACTATAATAAAGGCGATACCAATTACCAGCCAAAGGAGTAAATTAGCCCTACCCTTATTGACCTTAAATTATACTATAACAACCAAATTAAATGGGGCAAGCTATATATAGAGGTCTCAAAGGACGGCTAGGTAATGGAGCTTGCCTAAAAGGACGCTTAGGTAGTATTATTTATAAGTACTGTTAGCAACGGTAAGTTAATTAAATACTCGCGCTCAATACCATGGCACTTATGTCATACATCACCAGTTTCTGATTTAACGATAAGGCTTTAACGACGGCCGGCTAGAACCTCCAGCGGCGCCTTACAAACTAGGAAGATGTTCGGCGACAATACTAGGGCCTAGCTAGAAATTCCAACGCTTATAGATCTCTACAATCACTATATAAAAGGTGTTGATACAGCTAATCAACTAAGGTCATATTACGTTACTTATAGGCGCTTTTAGAAGACTTGGCGACCTCTATTTAACTTCCTCCTTACTACAATCACCACTAATTGCTTTAAACTCTCGTCGTTCGCTCACCCTAGTTGGCCACACAAAGCTGGCCATAAGGCGTTCCTCAAGAAGCTCATTTATCGTCTTTTTGAGTCATCTATTCGACTAACAACGCGGTCCTTACCTCCCTCAATTATATAGAAACTGGCGGTAGAACACGGATATAAGCCAGTTAAGATAAGCAGTAAGCTGCTTACTTATTAGGAGTGTAAGCAGGCAGGCAGGACAATCCTAATTAAGCGTAAGAGCCGCCGGAAGCCTTTGGCGGAGTTGTCAAATAATTCTATATTAAGGTCGTCAAATAGTAACAAGAGGGTAAGGAGGAAGCAGGCGCCAAGAACTTATTTTGGCTGCCAGCTTTGTCAAATACCTCTCTACAGGGCGGGTGACTGTTGGGGGCTTTATATAGATCGACTGAACACCAAAGAATAAGCTTGTATACGATAATATCTATATATTTGCAGCCTCGTTAATAGTGACGACGATTTTAGGTGTTGTGCGCACGGGCCACCATCTTAAACACACTGACGGTGCAAGGGATACCCAGTAGAATATTTTATGTAGTACTATTGCCTATTTAACATCTATAAGGGCATAATGGTAGATGTTCTACATTAGCTTCTAAAGGGTATTGTTATATAACTTATTAAATAGGTATAGAAACTAGTAGGCGATATTATCTAGCTAAAAAAAAAGAGAAGAGGGATAAAGACAACTATAACAAATATATCTACAGAGGCTTAGTTTAATTAGTGTTTTAGATAAGTCCTAGCTTTTACAGGGCTAAAACGGTTTGATAATCTATTATTTAGTAAAGTTACTTAATGGATAAATAATGAATAAAAAGCCATAGTTTGTTAACTTGTTGCTATACTAGCCCTACTACTGTTATCTAGGGAACTATATGCTATGCATTTTATAAGAGCTATATATAACTTCGTTGTTATAGCTTAGTATCGCACCCACAATGAGGAGATACTATGATATATGCACCACGCCCTATATCGAATTAATATGCTTAAAGGCGTGTTTTAAAGTTTCTATCTAAAGGTAAAGGATTCTAATATAGGCCATTTTAATATACCAAAATTCTATGCCCTTGTACATTTTAAGGAAAATATCCGCTTATATGGATGCGCAGATAGGTACTGCACACTGCACTAGCGTAAATAGCGAAGCTGGATACTATTATATTGTTAAGGCGTTTTATAACTTAACAAATAAATGGGATTTGCTATCTTAAATCTGCTCTTATAATTTAAGATGGGTAATAGTACTAGTAATGGAAGATAAAATAGCTTTTATAATAGTAATTCTATACCATAGTTTTCCCAGTATCTAGAGGTATAGGTTACTTAATTAATATAGCATTTGGCAGTTATAAAGCTTTAGTGGCCTTTAGAAGATATAGATAGGGCAACAGATCTTATCTAGAGGCGTCTTAGGTTAAAGACGTGGCTTTATATATCTTATATAGTAAACTGCTGCAAAATCCTAGGGTTTCTAGATAGCATTGCGGTATTTGTCTAAGAGTATAGGTGAAAACTACAAGGTAAATGTGCCTAGAACTCTAATATGGACCAGAAAGAGAAGGACCCCTTATAGTTTAAGCGCCTGCTTATTAAAATACATCTATCTATCTACTGTTGGAAACGAGATAGAAAAAATGCAACTGACCTTAAGGGCCAAATTAGTGAGGTAGTACGTTATATACTAAATTGGCAATATTCTAACTGGTGGAGGTGTAATTACGTATAGGTCTAAGAGTATATAGATAACGGCAACTGTATTAGAAAGGGCTGTACGCTATTAGGTGGAAGACTTATAGGCCAGCTTTAGCTAATTGTTACTATTCTAGATATTAAAAGGTTAGATAAGTATGGTATATACATATAGTATACTGGAGCTATGGTAGAGCTGCTTTAGCCATTAAATTATAGACTGCCGCATCTAACACACAGCATAGTTAAGGTGAAAAGGTGGCCGCGCTTAAGTGTAAATACTAGGTAAGTACTTAGAGGTGGTCGCTTTTATTTAATACCATCTATTCTATAAAGCACGTATATTATTCTAGCCGCTACTTCTTGTCCAGATTTATACTATGTTAATAATTATATTAATTAGGACCAATACAATACTCTATACTCGGATAACTTTCTTAAAGAAGGAACTTGCATTGCGTTATTATATAGAAGCCAGGATAAATAGTAAAAGCAGCTAAGCTAGCATAGAACCTATAATATATAATATAATTATAAGCCTATATAAGACTATATAGGACTATATGAGATTGTATAAGATTGTATAAAATTATTTTAATCTTAATATATAATATATTATAAGCTAGCATACTATAGGCTAAGAAAATAGTAAAAATTCATTTGCGTAATTGGCATATAACTTTAAAATAATATATTACATTACCTCAATTGTATATTAAGGAATGTGCAGTTAACTTTTAAAGTTGTTAAGTTGGTTAACTGCGTATTATTTAAATTTTGAATGTGTTAATTGCATATTAAGGAATATATAGTTAGCTTTTAAAGTTGTTAAGTTAGTTAACTGCGTATTATTTAACTTTTAAATGTGTCAAGTTGGTTAATTGCGTATTAAGTTAGTTAAGTTGTATATCAAGTTGGTCAATTGCGTGTCAAGTTGGTTAATTGCGTGTCGAGTTAGTTAAATTGCATGTCAATTACGCGAAACGCGCTTAGTAAAGTCGACTTGAAACACAGCCTGCGAATATTTTCCTAATGTAAGATAGTGGGGTATAGGGGCCTAATAATCTGGCGGAAGATTAGGTTATCCGCTTTTCTAGGTTTATTTAGCCTAGGCGACTCGCCTTATGCTATTTTATATGCGTTTTGCCTAAGGCTGCTACCTAGCCTTAGCCGCCTAAATCTTTGTAAAACTTTACTTGTATAGTAAAAGAGCAATAAAATATTATTCTATCTACTCTGCTAGCACCTTTAGATCCTTTCTTGCTTTCTAAAGCACCTCCTTTATTTAAAAAGAAAGTTTTTTATCTTTTCCCTTTCGCCTCCTACTGCCTAGAAATACTACCTTCCGCAATCTATTAACCTAAAAGATTAGTAGCTAATAATATAGTAAAAAGTGATCACCTATAGTCTTAAGAAAATCCTCTTTATTATCCACTTCTCCTTTCTTTATCTTAGCTAGCTCTTCCGTATTTATAGAATTCTACTTATTAAACCTATTAATAACATTGCCTTTCTTATTAGGTCTATTATAATAAATATATATCTAGAATAGCACCTAAAAGAACGACTTAAAATTATACTAAGCTAAGTATATCTTACCTAGGAGCACTCTAATCGCTATAAACGCTTTTATACTAGTCTTGCCCCACGCTTCTAAAGGCCCTTCCCACTACTTTTTAATTATAAGATTAAAGTCGATTAAAAATACCGGCTAAGAAGAATTATTATCTTCCTCGTTTATTATAAGGTTGCCTATTAAAATATTATATTAGATAATACTAGCCCGCGTATATAAAGACTTATATCCTTTAATGCCACCCTCTAGTATAGTAAGTATTATAGCCCAAGAGCTTGCCTTGTAAAGAGGCTTTTTATAATCCCTAGTAATAACGCGTTAATATACTTAATTTAGGGTTATAGGCGCCTTCCACCTTTAGGCGGAAAGCCTAAATATATACGCTTGCTGGGCGGTAATAGGGCGTTAGTATAGCTAGACGACCTCTTTTTACTAAAACTTAGGCCTTTCTTTATACTTATTTTTACTCTAGCTGGTTTTAGAGGCATTATTAAGTCTTTTAGCTTATAGTTTGTCGCTCTTATAATATCTAGCCCCTTATGGATATTATTATAAATATTATCTTCCTTACCGCCTATATAAACTGCCTTATAGTAATAATACCTAGCTATATTAACTACTCCTCTCTTTATTACCTTATGCAGCAGTTTACCTTTTTTCTTATGCCACGGGTACTACTATAAGTCTTTAATAACAAGGAGTATTTTAGAGGTGTCCCCCTTATAGTATACTTTCTAGCAAGTAGTCGCTTAACTAGCAATACAGCGTGCCCACTTTATAGGTTTGTTAAGGATAAGATACTTAGTCTGGTTATTGCGCATGACCTTAATATATCGCTTGCCGTCTGATATTAGAATAGTAGGGTTAAACCTAAGCTACTCCTTATTTATTTAGAGAAATTCTAATATCGCCAAGGTAAATTATAGTCCGTTTTTATTAATATTAAATAGTGATAATATAATGCCTCCTACCTGGTTATACTTATATAGCCGCATAATAGATCTATAGAGGGTAAAGCCTAGAATAAAGTGATAAGTGTTCTAAGTAGTGAAGACTTCTTTTACATATTTTCCTAAATTAAACTATGCCTGTAAGGCTATATCGGTATTTAGATTACTCTTTAGCTCTTTTAGTATAAGTATATACAACTAATAGCATTAAAAGCTTTCGCTAGCTATTGGATTATCTATAAAACCGTTATTTAGCTTTTGCTTTACTATAGACCCTTATAAGGGCTGCTTAGTATATGCAATAAGCGTTTATTATATCTTTAGGACGGACCTGTACTCCTTTATAAAGCCCAAAAATAATTTAATTAGGTTATTAAACCACTCTAGAACATTATCTTACTCTATACTTTTAGGCCAATTACGCCAGCTACCTTCGGCGTATAGTGGATTGTCCCCTTCCTTACATTTCTTAAAAATAGTAGTGCTTGCCTCTTTAAGACCTTTTACTCCCTTAAAAAATACTTTATATAAGCTAGGAATCCCTATATAAAGAGGGCCTAGCTCCTCCTTTAGAATATAATCTGTGTATTTCCTATATTTAGACGAGTTGGTAAAGCCGCTTATGTTATATAGATATAGGGTTTAAATATAAAATGGTAGCGGTTAGGGAGGAGGCGTGGACTCTATTATAGTAGGGATAGTATTACTCTAAACGTCCTTATCTAATTTATAATTAAGAACTGTTTTTAGGAGAGGGGTAAACCGTTTAATATTAAAGTTATTAAAATTAACTAAAGGGAGAAGTCGGAGAAGATTACTATAAAAAGTGCCGCGGCTAGCGCTAGACAGAAGTAATTAAGCAGTAAAAAGGTTTATAATACTAGGATAAGGTTAATAACGAAATTCTTAAGCCCTATATATGTTAGACGGGACTTATAGTAGACTAATTAATAATTACCTTTATTGCCTATCTAGTGCAATAAGTCGAAAGAGCTAGAGATACCTAGATTCTAATAAGTTAAGTTAAATAAATTGTGAAAGTTATTTAGTCCTTCCCTAATAGGTTTTGCTTTAATTATCTCTAATTTAAAAAGATTTACTATTACGGGCAAACGCGATAAAAGCTATATTGGGGTGGCTAGCGTAGTAGGCGGATAGGTAGATAAAAATAGGAGATTAAAGAGGCTAGTATATAACGGATAGTATAATGGCAGATAAGTGTAGCGAGGTTAAGTATATATTAGGCGCGTTTTGTAATAAGGAAATAACTAGGGAGAAAAGTGTAATAAAGAAAGCAAGGTGCTAGCGAACACAGGGAGGATTAAAAATTTGGCGCGGAAAAGTTAAGCCAATCCGATGTAGCTTAGACTAAGGCTTATAGGGCTTAGTTAAATACTAAGCCACGATAATTTAAAATGCGATGTTTCTAGTCTATAACTAATTAAACTTATCCGTTTTAGTCTGTTCTATAACGCGTAAGGCTCTAAGCAAAGCTTTTATATAGTGAGGCTAAAGGGGCGGCCTAAGAACGCTAATAAATAATTACTAGTCCTAAAACAAGCTAAATTTAATATACTAAATACGGATATAGTTAACCTCTTTTTATAGCGGTTAATTAACCTATTTTCTAAAAATAGGTTCTAGTTCCTAGAACTAGATCTAGTATATATAGACTTCCCCTCTGCTAGTATATATTGCAAGGGAAACGCATTATTATTGCTATCTCCTTAGCAACGCCTTATTTATTCCCTTTAGAATATAACCCTCGCCAGTATCTATTTTGTATAGGTAATAAGCGTTTATCTCTATTTATTTATACCAGATATAAAAATCCCCTATAATATACCCCTTAGAATTAGATTAAATTAATAATAATTCCCTTCTAAGTTGGTTATGTTTTAATATATCTTATTAGCTCTAGGGCATTATAGACCTTATTGCTTCTTTAAGAGAAGCTAACTATAATAAGCATTACAGCAAAGGTTGTTCTATTAATTATAGCATATAGCTACGGGCTTCGCCGTCTTTTACTTATTGTATTAACGGTATATAAAACTAGTAGACAAAGCAAGCTGATATAATATCCATTTACCTTGCGGTTTATATTGCTTTACCTCTTTAAACAAGGGCGGCACTATATTTTAGTTACTAGGTTCCTAAAGGATACTAGTAACGTTAGTGTCTTAAAAGGGCTCTAAAGCCATCTTCTTTATAAGAGGATATATAGATAAAATATGCTAAATCTTAGAGGGCAGTAGGAGTATAAATATCGCTCCTTACGTTCTTATAACGCTAAGGCCAATGAGTAGAAATTCTCGGGCATAACTAAATCGTAATTATATTAAAGCTTGTCTATAACCTAGGCTTTAAGGCGTATATCTTTCTCTAACGTATCCTGCAGCGCTTAGTATTTATCTAGCAATATATAAACACGCTTCTAAGTATTGTCCCACGATCGGCCTTGGTAGTATAGTTGTATAAAGCTAAGTAGGCGGCAAATACGGTAAAAAGGAGGTCGTGGAGAAGAGGCGATAAGGACCATAGCCGGTGGAGAGATTGGTAGAGGTGTTGCTAGGTAGTTCTGCTCGCTTTATACGCCAAGCTTAGTTAAATCTACTAACTTATTACTAATTAAGTATATAAATACGGCAAATACTCGCTATAAAGGGCAGGGCTAGTTCTAGCTTAAATCTAATATATAATTTTCTTTTAATAAACAAACAATATAATAGCTAAAGAGCGTACTATTTAAGCCAATAAATTTCCACCTTAATTTTATAGACTTCTCTATCCTTAGGCTAAGCATACCCTTTTCCTCTTAAATGCCGTAATCTTATTTCTAGCCTTTATAACCTATTTATCTCCGTAATTTAAAGTTTTATTACCGCCTTTCTTAAAAGTATAGATTTTGTTTTAAAACCGCCTAATAGTATCTCTTATTTTTTCCCGGTTATTTCTTAAGCTATTAATCTAATTGTTAACCCTCCCTAGATAACTTATAATATAATAGTCGCTATTTTTAAGGCTGCTAACTTTCCCTTTAAGTTAGCTAAGCTTATAGCTAAGTTAATTAACTAAGCTACCTAGTCTCTTTATCGCCCCTAATAGAGTAAGCTAAGGGTTAATAAGCTTTATTAGAAGAAGTTACCAAGCAGATTATATTAAGACGATTTTTTTTATCTTATTAGTATAGGGTAAATATTTCCTTATAGTTCCTTCTATATTAGCCTCGTTATTCTCTAAATTACTCTTACATTCCGGTGCTAACTAAATATCCTACTTATATTAGTAAGCTAGTAAACAGACAAAACTATAGGGAAGTAACTATTATATACCTACCCTATTATATTAATGGCCTTGTTAGAGCCCTTAGGATTAGAAGCAAGCGGTATATCCTAGCTCCGTTAACGGTATCCTATAAAGGATTTAATATTTAGAGCGCACCTTAATCCGATATAATGTGGTATTCTCTATTATGGCGTCTGAGTTGCTTAAGTCGCTTATTATTAAAGAGATAAGGCAGCTAATAGTTTAAGTGTATTTACAAGAAAGTAAGGAGGGATTTCCTTAAAGGATACTATGCTTAATATAGGTCTAGTTAAAAGATATAGAGGCCTTTTATATCCTGCTCCTCTCTACTACTTAGCTAATAAGATAGCTAATAGTAAGCTCCGCTTTAACTATACCTTAAAAGTTAAGCTAATTTACTAACTTAGGGATACTAGTATAGTATTACAAATGCGTTATAATACAACCACAATAGAAGTATAACCTTTCCCTATCTATACCCCACTTTGCTATACCTTTATAAGAGGGTTATATTAAACAATAAGGGCTAGCATTAACCCCTTTCTTCCAATTATTCTAAAACAGCGATATAGAGGTAGCCGGTTAAGCGTTGCTTCGTATAGCAATGCCTATTTAGTTGCATGGCTTTACTTAAGCCCTATTATATACCTTAACGCAACTTTCTATCGCCTTAATAGCTAACGAGCCTAGCCTAAGGTTAAGATAAGGTAAACAGACAACTTAGCTTTTAGACAGCCCTAACAGTATAATATTTAGAGGTGTTTATATAAAGTTATAAACTAGAACTAGAAGCTAACAATAACCCCCTAATAACGCCTTACCTAGCAGAAATAGTATTATATAATCTACCCCTAACGCCCACCCTTTACAGAGCAAGACACTACTTAAGTAGTAAACTTATCTTAGCTAGTTAATCTTATATATTTACTCCCCATTTATAGTAAAGGAGCTATTAGTACGTTATAGGGTGGTTTAATTAGCATTTTAGCTAAGCCCTTTATAAGCGCTCCGCCTTATATAGGCGGTATAATAACTCCTATTAATCTACGTTACGTTAAGGGAGGACTTATATTTAAGACGCTAAGCAGCTAGTACTTAGAGATATACAGACTTATACCTTTATTTATACGTTCTACCACGTCCTCATTTCTATAAGTAGTCGGTTTACTTTTTATTTATTATTTGTCTATTACTTTATCTTCTCCTTTTTACTAGCCATTCTATCTAGTTATTAACGTTAATCCTCCTCTCCTCTATAATAACTATTCTAGAATTTACTTTGGATTTTCGCTTATAAAATTAACTAAAAAAAAAGCTAAACGCACTATTATAGATTTAAGGCGTTGGTGTTAGCCTAAGTACTATTAGACTTCTCAGTCTTTACCATATATAGGTACCCTCCAGACTATAAAATCGCTCTTCTCCATTGTGCCCTTTCTAGGAATAATTAAAAACCGTGCTTATAATGGTATATTTATATCTAGCAACATTCTTAAAAGCCTATTAAGCAGCCTAGATAAGGCCTAATAATAAACAACCTAATAAAGAGGCCAGTATAGGCCTATAAAAACCCTTATATCTTAAGCCAATAATTAAGGAAAGGCAGAAAGCAGCTTTAAAGCGTAAGATACCTACTAAAGATTAGGTTCGTGCTATCTTGTTTAACTTATAGATAAACATACTTCTTCTTATTATTCTCGTTGGCTTTATAGTTAATTATCTTTATATTAATAGTATTACCATATTTATCGTTAACTTTATTACTATTATTCCGCTTACTATAATGCTTAGTTACACTATTAAATAAATTGCGCTCCGCGCTAGTAATATATTAGGTAGTCTTTTAAACGCAACTTTTAGGTACGTTTCTCCACTTCTTATTTATTCTAATATTATCTAACATTTAGCGCAAAAATGCTGTTAAATTAATTATCTCTATTTTAGCCCTAACTAAGGACCAGATTACTATTGTTAAAACTTCCTTAATTAGCAGTATGCTTTTAAATTTACTCCTTATCCTTAGCATATACTTCTTCTTTAGAGGTATTAACCAGATAGAATAGCATTTTAATATAATAGTAGCAAATACTATAGCTAGTCTTCTAGCTCTATCCATTAGTAGTCTAATTATTCTAACCGCTTTCTACTCTACGCTATTAAGTAAGTTTAATAATAGCTTTAGACCTATAATAGATACTAACCCACGTAGCTATAAGCCTTAATAGCTCTATACTTAATCGGGAGCTTTCCTATAAAATAGCTATTATCCTCCTAATTATATACGTTTGCTACCTTATATTTTAATTAAAGTTATATATTAAAATATGTAATGCTCTAAGCTAAAGGGCTCCTAAGCGTAAATCCTCCTAAGTTAAGTAGGATTTAAATATAAAAAAGGAAGATAACAAGATTAAAGAGCCCAAATTGACGATTTAGGGTGCAATTATAATCCTTAGATTCTCTACCGCGTTAGTCGCCTTCTATTCCGAGTTTATAGTTAATAGTATTAGTAATATTATGGCAAGCGGCACTATCTCTACTACTTTTATCAGTTTTATCTTACTCCTAATTATTAGGAACGCTGCTAAGTATATAATAGCGGTTATAGTAGCTTATAAGGATAAAATAAATCTAGTATATAAATTACTCTTCTAGTTCTCCCTTTTATTATTATACTTAGTTGGATTAAAGGCTAGGGTTATATAACGCTTTTATTTAATACCTTTCTAATTACTATTTTATTTATTGCTATGCTCTTAGTAAACTATTTTATCTAAGATAGCAAATCTAGTAAGTTTTCCTTTCTATATAGGTAATCCACTCTAACTAATACTAAAATAGACTAGCTTAAAGGCGTTCTTATTATAGCAATCTAAACTATTATTGCAGTTAATGACTAGTTTTATCCAAAACAAGTTTTAGATCCTCTCTATCCTGCTTAATTTAAGCCTCTAATTACTATCTTACTCCTTTATTAGTATTAACCAGTTTCCATTACCTAGAGCTAAATAGTATTTTTATAAGCTGTGTATATAGCTTTCTAGTAAACCCTAGGCTGATTTTCTTATATCTATTAAGCTATCCAGGTTGGCTAGAATATTGCTTTCTTTTATCTTCTTTAAAAAAAAAAATTTCTTTAAGTCGTTGCAAAGTTTATAGGGGTCTTTATACGCACTAGTATCCCTTAACCCGTTAGCAGAGGGAAGGCCTATACATAAATACTAATAAGTACGGCCACTAAATCCCATTAATTTAATTAGTAGACTTTTATTAATAACCTACATGCCTAAGTTAACAGGTTAAGGTTGTATAAGCTAGGTAATTATGCGAGCTAGTCCGCCTATAAACCACTCTATATACCTTCTCTATATAATCCCTTCCTGGAGATACTAAGACTACTACCTAGTTGCGCAGCTATAGATAGCGACTTATATAGTTCGCTTACTTATATAAAAGTCAAATGGCTACATAGAACTCGCCGCCGTATACCTACTCGTAATTTCACCCCCAAAGAGCCTACCCCTCCTCACCGTAGCCACATAAGAGTACTTTTCCGCTAAAATCCACCTATAATAGCAAAATGTAAGTCGGATAGTTAGTCCTCGCTATAGGTAGCTCTCTAAAACTATTTAGGTGCACTTAAGTAACCACAATTATTATTACTTAAGATTCTAATAGCTAGATATAAAGAAGGACAGAGCTTAGGAGAGTGGATTGCTTAAGCCCTACCTATATAATATTAAATATATATTAGCTACTAATAACCAGGTCTTCTTAGCTAAGGGAATGGTTTAGATAGTTAAGATTGGTAATCTATGTCTAAGATATAGGAATTAATTATTAAAGTAGCATAATTCCGCAAAAGAAATAAAACTCTAAGCGGTTTTAATCTTTTAAAGTTATTTCTTCTTAAGCCACTTTTATAATTTTATTAAAGCAGCCTTATTATCCCTTCCGCTGGTAGTGTCCTACGAGAGCGGACCGTGCGCGAACACCAGAATCAAAAGTACGCATATGGTCACGTAGCCTCGATCCTATTGATTCTATTGGCCAACTCTTATCGATAACAGTAGGACGAAATGTACCAGCGGAAGGGATAACGTCGCTTAGGAGTTATAAAGTCCTTATTTATCCCTCCGTATATACCTTTAAATATAAGGGCTCTACCAAAACGCTTATAAGAACCCAAATTAATAATAATAGGGGTAATATCTTCGCTAACTATAATGTTACTTAGATTAAGGCCATTATGCGCATACCTAAGGGAGTAAAGATACTCGACTTCTAATTTAATACCATCTATATATAGTCTTTTATTAAAGCCATACGCGCCTTCCCTTAGTTGGTCTTCTAGTGTTTTTAAACATTAATTAAGGACAATACCGGTAATACAACGCCGGTAAATAATACAGCCGTAATATCGGATAATATTTTTATAATGCTGCTTCCAAATAAGGACTTTAAATGTCTCGATTTTTCCTAAAAATAGCCTTACTAACAGGCCTAAGTTCACCCAGTTATCGTAGATATTTAGCTTAGGACGTTTAATATAAACATCTACCTCTACTGGGATTAACGTAACTATAATTTATAACGGCACTTTAGGATATACATCCTTATCTAAAACTCGTTTTAAGGCCTTCTTAAGATCCTAGAAGCTTAAATATATCCCTCTAATTGGCGCTTTACTAAAGTAGATATAGTCTTGGTTACTAATAAAGGTAAAGACTAAGTGCTTAAAAACACTAGTTTCCAAATTAGATATACCGCAAAGGCTATACCAATCTCTAATAGAATTAACTTATAGCCCTTTATTAGGTCTATTTATCGTCTATAATGTCTAAAGTATTCCCTTATTAGTTAATAAGAAGGGTATATCTTTAGTAGCTAAAGGTAACAAAGGCGAGTATAGGAGAGCATTAGTTAAGGGTAGAAATATAATACTAAGAGTAAAGGATAGAGAATAGAGGAAGGATATATAATAGAGGCGCGTTAGAGACTAGTAGGCAAAAAAGACATAGCTTAGTGGACCGAGGTTTATCCGAGACTACTAACTACTTTAAAGGAAAAGTTCTATCCTATACCAGTTAAGAAGACGCTAGCACATTTTAATTAGGTTAAAGAGGGTAGGCTAACAAAGGCTAATTCTAAGATATCTAGATTAGAAAGCGACAAGTCTTTTTATTTAGTTTAATTTGGTTTTATTCTTACGCTATAGGGTACTAAGAAGGCCCATAGGCTTACTAAGCTAATCTAATCTAATTGGAATAACTCTATATTTTATAACGAGTCTTTTCTTTATAAAGGACTAAGCGAGTTATAGGGCAGCTAATTTATTGCTACTAAGTATATAAGGGTGGAGGACTTATAAGCTTACTATAAGCGAGTTCTTAACTTTAATTTAACGTACATGCAAACAATAACGAGATACTCTTGATATAGAAGCAACTAGATAGAAAAATAATACTAAGCCAAGGAAATCCTAATTGGCGCCTTAATTCTTAACGCCAGAAAACAAGAATGTAATTACGAAAATCTTTTCTTATAAGAAATTTATTATTTCTTTAGCTTCTTAGAGGCTCTATCCATAGTATAATCTACCTTTCTTTTGCGTGTCCCTCTTCTTAATAGATCTTCTAAATAATTATCTAGCACTTCTTCTAGTTAGTCTCTTTGCTTATATGGTTTACCCCTCCGAGCTATCTCTATTATAACATCTTTAAGCGGTTTATATATTCTAATATAACGACAAAGGTAACGCGGGTTCTTAATATAGTATAATACGAGTTTCTTATACGGTATACCCGTGGGTAAAGCCCAGGTAGGATACTAGCATACTACTATAATAGGACTATATATAGATATAACTAATCTATATCTAGAGTTTTGAAGACGCTTTAAGTCCTCTATTATATAGCAAGTTAGCAACCACAATAAGAGATACTTTAGTTCTCTGTCTAAAATTATAGTATTGGAAATTGTTAATACTTTAGTTAGGGGAGGTATATCTCTAAAGAAGTTTATAGGATTAGCTAAACTATTCTCTGCTTAATTATTAGTACTGCTAAATAATATATAGATATTTTATAAATATACCTAGAGGCACCGGTAAACCTTTAATATAAATTTCTATTAGTTAAGGTGAGTCTGTTTTAGCCTTACTATAGCTCTCTATTAGCTTAGGTAAGTCTATTTTAGTTTTACTGCGGCCTTCCAGGCTCTTAAGGTAATTGGTATACATTTCCATATCTTCTTATATATTACCCTCCATATTATTATTAATTTTATAAAAGCTAACCTTATTATGTGTTTAAGTAGGCGTATAAGGCATCTATTTCTACATAGGGTTGGAAGGCTATAATTATTTCTTCTCCCTGCTAGTAGATGCTATACCTTTATTATTAATACGATTTTGGGATAATTTAAGGTTTCTAGCAAGTTAATAAATAGGTATATTATCTTTAGGGTAATAGCATATTGTAATATTTTTTATAAGTACCGATTAAGGACCTATAGGTTATATTAGTAATATATCTAAGCTTAGTTAAGGTAATATATATAATATCTAGTATTCTTATAAAGATGGTAAGGAATATATAGTTAAGAGGTTAGATTTAAAGGTAAGTTAAATTAATAGCATATAAGAGCTAGAAGTATAACGTTTATATTCTATTTCTCTCTTAGGGCGGAGTTAGAATAAAAGGTAGAAAGGAAAGGCGGAGTATACTAGCCGCTCTTTTCCACTTTATATAGTATCTATGGTATAATATTTAGTGGCTATAATTACTCTTAGCTTATGTATTGTCTACGCCCAAGACTATAGGCGCCTAAAGTGATTTACAAGTAAAGCATTAAGTAAGGCATTATTAGGGGTAGCTATTAGCTAAGCTATTACTAAGTTTAAACGGCTGACTATTTCTAACAGATGACATATACCTTAGCAGGGTTTAGAGGCGTTTATATAAAGTCATAAACTAGAACCAGAAGTTAATAATAACCTCTAATAACGCCTCTCTTAGCAGGAATAGTATTATATAATCTATTTCTAACGCCCATTCTTCCTGGGGCAAGATACTACCTAAGTAGTACACTTATCCTAGCCAGTTAATCTTATATATTAACCCCCCATTATAGCAAAGGAGCTATTAGTGCCTATAGGGTGGTTTAATTAGCATTATAGCTAAGCCCTTTATAAGCGCTCCGCCTTATACAGGCGGTAATTAACTCTTATTAATCTACCTTGCGTTAGGGGAGATCTTTTACTTAAGGCGCTAAGCAGCTAGTACTTAGAGGTCCACAAATATATTTTATATCTAAACAGCATTAACCAAAACTCCTTAAATAGTATCCCGCAACCCTTAAGTACCTATAAGTATACTATCCCTAAATTGCTAGCTACTAAATAGGCATTTATAAATAGAGAACCCAACTTTAGAGATAACAACAGCGACATAAAGGCGTAGACTAGTTGCGAAAGTAACTTTAATAATAAAGATTAAGAATAGAACATAGAGATATTATACAGCAGAGAAAATAGTTTTAGTACTAAAGATTAAGAAATAGGGGCAGGTAGTAATAGAGAGGTATTAAGCAATAAGGCTATATAGGCAACGGTTAAATACGGCGGCCTTAACTTTATAGTCTTAAATCTATAAGTAAAGGTTAAAAATATAAAGAAGAGTTCTAATAAAAGCTAATAAAAAGGTTAAAACTTTAGCCTCTTTTTATTTAGCCTATCGCGAAATAAAATAATATTTTACTATTCCCACTAGAGTCTCTACCCGCTTGACTTATAGCGAGCTATAAAGTATTCGCGATAATCTATACTTCTACTCAGATGAATTTATTTACTACCTTAAAAGCGATAATAGAAGGCAAATCTATACTAATAACCTAGAATTTTTTGAAATTCTTATAGACCTAGGACGCGTACCATATTAGCAACTATTAGTTATATTTAAAACTACGGTACTTATAGATTTATATCTTAAGGATATAAATTTTTTTTTATAGTGTTTTCTTTTTATTTAAATTATTTCTCTGCTTATAGTATATAGCGATTATTTATCTATTCCGGTGTAGTAGGAAAAGGTAGTTAGGTTACATAAGGGGGCTTAGACTTATAGCTACGCTTATAGGGCTGTTTACATAGGAACTTCTCTAAGTATATATAAGGGGGCTTTAAGTCGTTGTAAAGTCTATATATATGGGAACTTCTTTAATATTTCTAGATCTGGGACTTATATATTTCCTTTTTTTATAGTTCTAGTATTTTCCTAACATTTACTTCCTATTTATATGCTAGGCGTTAATAGAGGGCGCTAGGTTAGATTACCTTGCTTATATAATTACTTTGCTTATATAATTACTTTACTTATACAATCGCCTATTTTGTACGATTACCTAGTTTGCATGATTACCTAGCACGCATAATTGCCTAGCTCGCACAATTACCTAGTTTGCATAATTACTTGGTTCGCACGATTATCTAGCTCGCATAATTACCTAGCTCGTATAATTACCCAGCTTATACAATTACCTAGTTCGTACGATTGCCTAGCTCGCACAATTACCTAGCTCGTAGGATCGGCTAGCTCCTACGAGTATCTAGCTCACATAATTACCTAGTTTATACAATCGCCCAGCTTATATGATTACCTAGCTTATAGGATTACCCAGCTCCCATAAGTACTATACTCGCATAATCACCTAGCTTATAGGATCGACTAGTTTCCACAAGCATCTAGCTCGCACGATTAAAGTCAAAGTTATTAAACCTATTAATACCCAGTTTGTACACTAGGCGTTAATTAGAGGGCGCTAGGTTAGATTACCCTACTTATATAATTACTTACCTTATAGGATCCCCTAGCTTCTATAAGCCCCTAGCTTCTACAACCTCCTAGCTTATAGAACCGAAGCCATAGCTACTAAATCCGTTAAGATCCTAGCTATATATTTAGAGGGCGCTATACCTAACTACCTAGCTCGCTTTTTTTTATAGAATCCCTTAATTAATAATAGTACCTAAAGGAAATCATTACGGAGGAAGTAAGGAATAATAGTTAGAGTAGTAGAATATAGATATAGGAGTATTTGTAAGCGCATATTAAATTTATCCTCTAATAGCTAGCACTATTTAATTTTAATCTAACAAACTGCGCCAAATATATAGTGCTTTTTAACTCTAAGACTGAAAATAAACCATAACTAGATCCTTATTGCTACTCCCCCTTTTATTTATAACTCCTAATATTAGTGTTATAGCTACCTTCTCTAACGAAACTTATATTCGCACCTAAAACAATAAAGGTGCGTATATTTGCAAACTTTAACGGGTCCGTATCTGGCTCTACATTTATAAACTTTAATAGGTCCGTATATGGCTCCATATTAACACTCTCTTACTATTAGCAGTGCTATATAAATATAAGCAGGTATGCTTATATAGTACCAAGTTTCTATATCTAATATATATAACTCTTTATCTAGTTTACTTATAAAGCACCAAGTTATTATATCCAACTCTATATTTAACTCTTTTTCCATTTCCATGGATATTCCTTATAGGCTTTATATTTACACACATATATTATTCCACGCCTTAGCGGACCATCTCCGTATTAATACTAGTAGCAATTATAATAAGCTTAATAATTAAAAAGGCTAGACTTATATAATACTAGACCAAACAGCTAAATATAGGAGGCTAGGAGTAGCTAGCCTCTATAACTTCCGTTACGGGAAACCTATATAGCCTATATTAGCACCACTAAAACAGCAACAGTAGTCGAGGCCTATATAGGTATATACTATACGCACATTAAATACTTATAAATGGGGCGCCTTTCCTTAATTGTAAGTCCAACTCCGTTATAACTGTGCTGTACCTTTTATTAAACCATTTAATATCATTATAGAAAGATATATATGCAAATCCAATATTACTACGGCGACTGAAATTGTTATTATAGGCCTATGGAATTACCTAATAGCAAAACTCATATATAATTTATAACTCTTAGGGTAATCTTTTTAGGCGGATTTAATGAGCGTATTTTCTTCTTAGTTAGATATAGTACCAAAATTAAGCTTTTCGAGTTGCTCTAACAGTTACGTGTAATTTTTTATACTAGATATTCTTTGCTAGGATTAAGAACATAAAGGCTAAAAGTCTAAAATTTATAGGTAGACATATAGGGCAGCCTCAAAGGCAGAAGTCTCGGCATATTATATAAGCTCTTATTTAGCGGGCCATATATTATTTTATAGTTACCAATACAGAGATCTATAAGGCGTACATGCTATTTATAAGGCGTATATACTAGCTTCTAACCCCCTTTATTTCGTCCACATTATCTAACACTGTCTATATTTTATAGTATAATCCACGTCAATTAAGTAACTCAGTATAACTTCCCTTTTCTTTTATCTCTCCTTCTAAGAAAATAATTTTATTAGTACCCTTAACTATACTAAGACGATAAGCAACAGTTAAAATTATTTAACCTTTCCCTTAACTTTTAAGCGATTCGCGAAGCGATTTCTTTATTATATTATCTATAGCAGATATGGCTTCGTCAAGAAGCAAAATCTTTAGATTTTTAAAAAAGGCCCTCGCAATAGCAACGCGTTAATGCTTACCGCCCAAGAGTTTATACCTCCTTCCCTAACCACTATATTATATCTAGCATTGCAACTTATAATCTGTTTATATATAAAAGCGGCTTTACAGCTTTCCACAATTTTAATATTATTAGTATGGAGCCTATACAATACAATTTCCCTAGTTAACTTATTTGGTACTTTAAGATTTTAGGGTATAACTACTATATTTTCTCGCAGACTTCTTAGTATAACATCGCTAATATTTTAGCTATTAATTTTAATACTCCCTTTACTAGGGTCAATAAACCGCTTCAGGAGATTAAGAAGTGTAAACTTACCGCTCCCAGTTAGTCCAATAAGCGTAATAGACTTTCCGCCCTTAACTATAAAACTAATCTTCTTTACCGCTAGCTTATTATCAGCATAAGAAAATAAGACATTATTAAATTTAACGCGGCCGGCGGTAACCCTAAGGTATATTACTCCTTCTTTATTAATAATAGATGGCTTAGTTTAAAGAAGTTTAGAAAAGCGTTCTCCTGCACTAAGGCAGCCTATTAGTATATTATATATTTATACAAGATAGCCTATAAATATAAATATATTTGGCTAGAAACCGATTAAAATAAATAAGTTACCAATACTTACGGTATCCTATATAAAACAAAGAAGTAAGACCAGTACTAAAATTGCTAGGCTGATTGCTTTTAATTCTTCCCCTAATAGACTAGTAAAAAGATATAAACACTTTATCCGTAATCCCAGTTTATTGCTATTTATTAACATAGAGGAATATCTACGCCACTTCTAATCTTAACAATTAGCTGTTTTTACCAGATCCTAATATATAACTATATTGTACTTAATTTAGCCTTCCTTACACCTATTTATACTATAGTCTTAATATATTTAAAAAAGCTTAGGATTTTTAATGAGCTTAGTCCAGATATAAACGACAATTATATTTATTATAATAAGTCTAACGTATATATTAATAAAGTGCAAGAAATAAACTATAAAGGTAATAATGTTAATTATAGAAGGTATTAAATTGAGGATTAGACTCTCTACAAAATAGATATACAGTTTTTCTAAGCCTATAACCGCCAAGACTTCCCCAAAGCTGTTATTGCTATAGAAGTCCATTAAGAGTATTATAACGTGTCTTAAGACGTGCTCTTTTAGGTTACGCATTAAATATACTATAACATGCCCCTTTATATATAAGTTAAACCGGTTTAAAATAAAGGTAAGTAGAGCCATTACCTATAAGACAAATTCTCAAATAGGGATGGAACCTTTAAGCGGTTAGTTAATGCTATATAGAAAAAACAAGAATATAGACTAAATTTATTTATAGCAGTATCTATAAATACACCCATTTATATTAATGGCAATATCGCTAATAGCCTAGCTAATATTTATAGGACACCTATCAGGCAAAGCAACGACTATATTTTTAAGCCCTTTAGCCATAGGTATGGTATAACTACTAAGAGATCCTCCATACAATCCCGCCAGCTTTTAATGTTACTAGCTTAAGGCTGCTTAAGTAGCGGTTCCGCTTTACTCGCTAGGTAAGGTATTTTATATAGGATAAAGAGCCCAACTAATAGAAATATCCTTAGAATTGCTATTGTAAGGCGCATAACTTAATAGATGTTAATTAATTGGCTAATAGCGAGGGTAATAAAACGGGCGACTTTAAGGGTATAGGTAGTTAAGCAAGAGCCAAAATAAAAATGCCTTAGGTAAATTAATTTGAGTTAAAAAAGGATTTAAATAGTACTCTATATAAGTATAGAACTTTCTATAAAGACCTAAACGTCTAGTTAGTATAGAACTACAATTCCATATAGAGACGTTATACATATATATATAGAGTAACTTGCCGGTATATGGCCTAGAGAATACCTTCTACACCCTAGCCATTATTAGATATGCCTATAGTTACAGAATTTAGACACTTATATAGCTGGCCATAATTCCTACCACCATCTATAATGCCTAAGTTGGCCGCTTCCTACGTATAACTAGTAACGACTACGATCTTATAGATTGCACGGTATAGTAAAGAAAAGAAATAACTAGAAGGGCGGAATAAATATAGTTAATAGTCTTAAATAGCTGCATAATTCATAGTTTTATGGAATAAGATATATTTACTATTATAATTTTTTAAGCAAAACAGCCTGCCAGACCTTTTATACCTAGTCTCTCCTAAATAGCTAAAGAACTAAAAATAAGGTAGAATTGTTACTAAAACCTAATATTAGATTAGGGCCTAGATACCAAATAAAAACGTATATAAAGCAAAATTATCCAACGGATAGGGGCTAGGATAGTGGCAACTCTTAGTTAGTATTTAGTAAAGCGTAGGCGTATATAGTAGATTCTATATATGTTAGGGGAGTTAGAATATGGCGGATAGAGGAGGGCTATATAATAAACTAGTATTAGGTAGTATTAATCTAACGCTTTAAGATAGAATCCCCCTTCCACTAAATACCCGCTTTATATTGGTTCTTCGCCCGCCTTATATATCCTTATCCTAGCCATTTATTACTTATTCCTACTCTTTTATAGGATTTTAAGGCAGCTTACGCGGTATATTAAGTTTAATACTTAATTGGTTTATAGGACCCTAAGGCCTACCTAGTGTTTTAGGTTAACTATTTAATTAGCTTGCCTCTTATTACGCTAAAACTTAAATAAGTATTTACATTAACTATTTATAACTAAAACTAACCAGATAGAATTGTGCTCTAGGATTATACTCTAGGGAAATTGCTCTTAATAGCCTATAATATACGCCACCAAAAAACCTTATTATATATTAGGGATATCTTCTTTTCCTATAGCTTGTCCGCTATACGGGTTTAAACCTTCTTTTATATAGGTGGAGGAACCTATATCTAAGAATTATAGGTTTTAGTAAGATCCTTAGCTTCCTTACGCAATAAGAACTACCTAGTATTAACTAATACTTTATAGTGCGCACAATATACAGCTTACTAAGAAATATTTCTATTTATCCTCTATATATCCTAGGCGGTATATATATCTAGGCTAGACTTATAAGATATAGTGGCATTAAAATAGAAGATTAGGACGATATAATATAACTTAAGTGGGGTTATAAGACGAAGACCTAACCGCTCTAACTAATTATATCGCTCTAACCAATCTAACCATTCTAACTATCCTAACAATTCTAACCGTTCTAACCGGCACAACCCATTTACTATCCCTGGACGCCACTAATAAAGCCTTAAGTTAGTATAAAAATCCCGTCCCTAGCAATTTTTACCTTAACACGCCTTCTCGTATTCCCGATGCTTATAGATAAAGAAAAACCAAGCTGCTAGTTATGGCCGTATAATAATACGAGACTGTTTCTAACGCCGGATTTAACTTTTCGTGGCTTGGCGAACTCCGTCCTGTCTATATACTAAAGTAAAACTTTATTTCCTAAGCCACTTCTTAAGCGTACTGAGCATATCCTTAATATAAGAGTAAAGTTAAACAGAATAACTCTTAGCTTATATCTACCGTACTTCTACAGTCTTGGTTTTTGGATTATAGTAGCAAATATTATAGGGTTTGTAATTTTATGGAATGTAGTTTAATCGCTATAAACGCTACAAACACCACAATAGATACTACCCTAGCCTAAGTACTAGCGCAAAGAAGCGGATACTTAAACGGCTTTAGATATTAGAGTTTCTATCTCTAATCCTATTACTTTCCTATATTTTAAAAATTTAAAAACCTATGCATTCTAATAAAGATATTACCGTAAACACCGTAACGTATACCCACTACCTTATATTAGAGGATTTCTTTAGAGGTTAGATAATTTACTTACTAAAAAGTAATAATCCGTCTAAGATAAGATAAGGAGAATTAAACTTACTATAGCTGAAAAAAGCTAATAATTGCACTAAGTATAATTATCCGCGATACTTTATCCGACTAGATTTGTTTTACTATAACCTAGGAAGATACATTACAGCCTAGACGCGTGCGCTACTTCTACTCTATAATAAGTTGGGCTGCAGCAAATAGAACTTACACTAAGACGCTTCCTAAAGCTGTTAAGACGCGTACTAAAAGTCGGCTTAATATTAAGAATAATAGCACTATACCAGAAGGCTAAAATAGGGAAGGAAATAAAATGGTCATAATAAGTACCTAACGTACCAGGCGGGGGCTTCGGCAGTATTACTCGCAGAAGTTCTATAGACTTATAACCTAGTTCCCTATTAGTGGATTTCTTTAATATAGTGGCCTTATAAACCTAGATAACCAATATAAGCAATAATAGAGACTCTAGCAACTAAGTTATTAGATATAATAAGTCTTAGGGCGGGCAGATTTTCCAAAGCTTCTTATACTGCTAAATAAGAAGCCTAATAATAAGTTTAGAAAAAATAAAAAGGAGGAGCACCTAAAGCAAAAAATGCTCCTAGAAGTGGCTTAGCTTATAGTACTAATAAAGTATAATATAGAATAGTATAAAGTAATAAAATAACTGTGTATAGAAATACGTAGCGTAAGTAAACTAATAATTGTATATTTTTGCAACTAAAACAACTAAGAGTGGTAAAGGGAGAAGGTAACTATATCTTCGCCCTAGTTAACCTACCGCCCTTATATCTGTGCTAGCAATACCAGAACTTATAGGGAAGTGGACTTAAATATCCTATTACGACTTATAGAAGAACTAATATAATATTAGAAATGCTTTTCTAGGGGGTTATATACCATCTCCTAAGGTAAACGAAGTTAGTATAAGACTATAGATATATCGGGGTAGGCAGAATAGGCTAACTTTAGGGGGCTAGGGAAGGCGTTTTACGCAGTAACCACTAAATCCTAGACATAGCGCACCGCAACCACTAAGTTATAGACGCCTCTATACCATAACCACTAAATTATAAACGCCTTCGCACCGCAACCACTAAATTATAGATATACTAAAAATTAGAGCCGCCACTTACGGCTAACATAGTAATTACCGCCTCTTTTAGCTAAGTATATTTAAATCTAAATCCATAGCTTTAATATAGTCGTTATCCCTTAATTAAAGATTAAATAAGCCAGTAATTATAAATAAGGATCAAAATATATAAGCAAATATTAAAGTAACACTAAGTTATAACTAAATCCGGCGCCTAGGATAAAACTCTATAACGTTTAGAAAATACTAATTAATACCAGTTAGAGACACAGTTAGATAGCTACTATTAAGTAAGAAATGTTATATAAAAACAAGCTGCTGCCTTACTCCTAAGTAATTAACTTAGAAGAGATAATTTATATTAGAGGTAAGTAATTCTAGAAATAGGGACTGTTCCTCTAAATATATTAGTATATAATAAGTCCCGCTTAACCTCTAATCCTTTTTATAGGTTAGGTATAAGGCTAAGTTCTATTAATAGTTGCCTTATATATATAAGAGCTGTCCACCTTTTTAAGTACACTATTAGGCTAACTTGCGTTTTATATATATACAAAGTGGACGCAATAATAGATTTGGTGCTTTTTAGTTATTAAGCCTCCGTTATACTAATACCCTAGATTAACTAGACACACTAGAACTAAAATAAGGTTAGTAATATGCATATAGCTAAATAATTACGGAATACTAAGCTAATTACTAAAAAATGCTATTCCAAATAGTAATAAATAACTCTGCCGTAAATGTTTTCCAGCAGTTAAATATAATGCGCTAGGTAGTTATACACCTAGTATATAGTAATAAGAACTAAAAGTATATTGCTAAATATATAATATATAAGGAGCGCCTTATTGTTAGATAAATAAAAGCTTTATTAGGATATAGGTTATTTCTTAATTAAATTTTACTCTTATTTACGTGTTTAGTTTTCTAGTTCTCTTAGTATTAGTAAGGTAACTAGCCCTAAATTTAAATCGCGTTATATAAAGGTTAAGATTTTCTCTAAGTTAAAGATATAAGCTCTCTTGCCCTTAAAGTCTATAGACACCAGGAGGAGTAGTCACTAGACCTATCTAATAAGAACTCTGCCAGTCTTATCTTACAGCTTCTGCGAGATCAAAGTATTATAGTCCTTAAAGGTGCAACTAATACTATTCTAAAGTGGCCGCAAATTAATAAGAACAAGGTTATACTAGTTTTCTTTCCTTTAAGGAAAAAAAGCTCTGCTTACTAATACCTTTAAAGTTTATAAATGCCTTTATTAGTTTTGCTAGGGACAGTAGTTTCTAAGTCTTATACATTAAAGAACACAATTTCCCTTAATATGCCCCATTTATAATTAGACAATCGCCAGATTAGAAACAGCTAGCTAATAACAACAATATTATCGCTATTAGTTGCTATTATCTTGGAGAAGACACTAATTAGAGATAGATTATATAGTATAACCTAGCCCTTTAAAAGGAAGAGACTAATAGAATATCTATTATTAAAGCATGCGGAGGGGATATATAAGTAATTACGCCCACCAATTAAGCTAGCTCTTATTAAAATCAGTATTATTTAAAATAGGTAGCTAAGATAATTAAGTCCAACTCCTACTATTAGAGAAAGGAAAGTAATGGTAGTTTATTATATATAGAATAAGAACAGGCCCACTTAATAAAGTAGTAAGATGCAACCAGTTCGCGTTATTTAAGATATATTTTATCTAATCTCTTTACTAAGAGTCCTAAAGCTATACCTATTAACCCTAGCCCGCTCCAAATATAAGATCCTTAAAGGAAATATTAGTGGCGTAAGGTTTTATCCTAAATTCAAAAATCTCCTTACTATAACCCCCAGTTCGCCTGCCGGAAACTCTATATATAGAGCAATATATCTAAAATCCCCTTTAGCACTATTTCTACTAAACCTAACCGTAGCGGCACTTGGTAACCCTAACCTAAAGTCCCTTTTAGCTTTGGGTTTAACATAGGGACTAGTATATAGATCTATAGTAAATCCGAAACCCTCTTTAGCAGCGCTTAGTGCCATAAAGAACTTAAACACCCTTTTACCTTCTTATAGTTTAGGTTTAATCGCATATAGCGCAGTACTTAGTGCCATAGTAAATTCAAAGTCTCCTCCTATAAAAGATGTTAGGATAGGCATCTAAGTACTATCTTCGGCTTTTAAAGTTAAGGGGCCCATTTTAGCGCTTAGAGAAATAGATTCTCCTTAGCCATAGCCATTAAAGCTAGGTTTTGGCGAGTCTATATAAGGCGTATAAATAGTAGAGTTTCTATTTATTTTATTTAATTGCTAGACTCCGTATAAGGGATATTATTACGGTACCTCGGGTTGCCCTTAGGGCAACCTCCGGACACCCCTCAGACGTCCGTCAGTTACATACCGGAGGCACGTACCCCTAGTATATAGTCTCCACAATCCCAGAGGCCTTACCTCCTTAAGGATTCGTCTCCTCCACAATCTATCTATTCCTATAATTGTGTCCTTATAGCCCCCTGTCTATAAAGTCCCCTCACATTCGAATCCTTCCTACTCCATTTAGAAGGGCAGCTGGCTTAAAAACAAAATTATTTATTTACATTTTTATTTACACCCACCATCCTACCTCAAAAATCTTATAACAACCCAAACGGAAACTCCACAGATACCTTATAGAAAGCCGTCGCATTAAGGCAGGAAGGTCCCTTTAACAGCAAGAGATTACAACAATACAAACCTCTAGGCAAGACGGCCGAACAAGCCCCAACACCCAGATATACCAGGAGCTTAAAGACTCTCGCACACCTATAGTCACCACTAAGGAAAACGCAGACACCCTCTATAACGGATACAACGCCGCCGGAAAGCAACCGGAACCCCTCTGGCCCCACCCAGGCCAATCAGAAGATTAAGCGCCAGAGGCAACCCTAAGATCTTCCCCTAAGCCAGAAATGCCAGAGGAATATACTAACGCGTCCAACTAGGGACCCAACCGGAACCCTCCCAGAAGACCACCGGCCCATAATCGGCATAGTAGCGGTGCACAGACTGTTCACAAGCCAAGCGGGCCTACCCCTTTAGGTAACCCAACCTAACTACTAACTCAAGACTTAAGCCTTATTAGAAAACTTACACCAGCTACTAGTACCAACACTACCTCCATAGCTGGAGCCTCCCTAAGCCGGAGCCTAGGAAGTTAGGAGCCCCATACCGATCTTTTATAAGGAGGATATCAGGAAGCCATTACAAGGCTCTTAAAAGCCATATAGGAGGGAGCTACTAATAAATATATTAGAAACCTCTAGGGGCAGATCTAGGTCTAGCAAAACTTAATCTAGACTAAATAAAATCTTTCACAATTGGGCCAAGACTAAGGACTCCCTAGGGGTTACCCTATACCCTCCTAAGGAGGTGTGGAAGATTTAAAGAGGCATTTACGCAATAAGCAGAAGAAAGATATAGACTAACTAGCCAAGGCCTTTAATAGTCCAGAACTCCGCCCCAGACCTAAGGCTCACTACTTAGATAATTAGGTCCGCGAAATAGATAACTTCTTTAAGATACTAATAATATAAAATAACACCAAAGAACGTACCTAATGGATTATTAGTAAGATTAAAGATCTATTACTAAACCAGATTGTACTTAGTCAGCTTAACAAAGATTAAATTATTATATAGCTATAGCTGCAGACCTTTCTAAAGAATTAGATCTAGGATCTATATATTATATAATATAGTAACGCGGAGCAATTCTAGAATGGTATATAGCATAACAATAAGGATTTCCGCCAGTTTATAAACTATATAGAAACTTAAGCTCAATAGATAGATCCAGAGCCCTTTAAAAACAAGGATAGCAGCATCCATAAGAAAGAGAAGATTGGATTTATCTAGGCTAGAATAAAGCCACCAATTTATAACAAAGTAAGGCGCGTAGGAGCCCTATTAAGGATTACTATATATACCGATTTCAAACGAGCGGTTCTAAACGCTAAGGAAGTGGTAAGGAACCAGACCTCTTCTAGTAGGAATCTAGGGGGTTACTAGAAGCGCAGACACCGCAATAGTAATACAGGGTAGTCCCAGCCTTTAAAGAAACCTTTCTTAAAGAGAATATTAAAAGGGTCAAAGTTAGGAAACCTAAGTAGTGGGAAAGAGTCCTAGGGCCAATCCAGCACCCGTCTAACACCCTTATGAGACAACCCTAAGAAGCTAAGAGAAAGCTTCCCCAGAGGTAAAGCTTATTAGAAGGGCAAGTAGGGCGATAGTTACACCAACCTAAAAAAAGAAAAGCCCTAGTTGCGGACCTTTCCCGGTTACAACTAGGGTAAGATATAGAAGGGAAGACTCTTTATATTGCTGTTAAGCTGGAAATGATACTCCTTACTAGTAAGATATGGCAGCTCCAAGCACTATACAATAGTGGCGCCGAAATTAACCTTATACGGTATGACTTGGCAAAAGAGCATAAGCTTGTTCTATTGTAAAGGTAGCAGAAACCTATCGCAGGCTTCCTAGATAAGCATTAGATTAAACTGCACAGTATATATAAGCTTATGGTGTTAGTAGCTAATATACACAACCGCACTAAGGTGGTCGGCCCGCAGCCCTTCTAGGCGGCTAACTTTATAGGTTATAACCTTATCCTTAGATACCCTTGGCTTGCGGAAGCAGATCCTAAAATACGCTTTAAGACAGGAACCTTTAAATAGTAGAACAATAAGGAATTGGAAGGGCGTATATTACTAATAAGTCTTAAACACATCCTAGAGGATATAGAGCCAGATAAAACAGTATACGTTCTATACCTAAAGAAGTATTAGATCTAACCCCTATTCTATAACAAGACGGGTATAGAGCCTGGTATAGGCAATAACCCCTCTATAATAGACACCCTATAGGGAACTGCCGGATAGGTCGCGGAGACATTGCAGGGAGGTAGCGATCTCAAAGATCTTACAAGATACTTTTATTATTATGGGTTACTATGGCTTAAGCAATATATAGAGAATATGCTATAGCACCTTAAACATTGCGTTAAAGAATTCCCTACCCTCCACTGGCTGCCGCATGCAACTGTTTAATATATAGTAGCAACTATATATGAACAACCGCCATAGCGTATAACGCTACCTGCGAGCGTCCTAAGGGAGCTCCAGGACCTACCCAAAAATAATATAGAGAACGAGCGCGACCCCAATTTGTCAAATATTCCATTAGGCCTAAGGGACTTACTAAGGGTATTTTCAGGTAGACGAGCTAGAGTCCTTACGCAGAGCTTAGAATATAATTATGCAATTAATCTAGAAGAGGGTAAAGTACCCCCAAACCTTCCTATCTATAACCTCTCTTGTAAAGAGCTTGAAATCCTACGGGAGTACCTTAATAGTTTAATGGAAAAGGGATAGATCCGGCCTAGTAAGTCACCAGTAGGCGTACTAATCCTCTTTATCCCAAAACCAGATAGAATTATAAGGCTATACATAGACTACCGCAGTCTTAATAAAGTGACAATTAAGAACCATTACCCACTACCACTGGTTAGTAAAATGCTGGATTAATTATCCAGGGCGAAGATCTTTATAAAGCTAGATCTATAAGACGCCTATTATAGGCTCTATATTAAAGAAGGGGACGAGTGGAAGACTGCTTTTAAAACTTAATATAGCCACTTTAAGTATCTGGTAATGCCTTTTGGGCTAGCTAATACGCCTATAACATTCCAGTCATATATTTACAGAGCCTTAGGGGGACTTGTTGATCGCATATATATTATCTATCTAGATAACATCCTAATCTACTTAAAAGATAAGGATTAGCATAAACAGCACATCTATAAAGTGTTAGAATGCTTGGACGAATAGGGCCTCTACACCAAGGCGTCAAAATGCACCTTTAATACCAAGCAGGTCAAGTTTCTAGGTTACATTATAACGCCTATAGGTATAGTTATGGACCTAGTATAGGTATAGACAATCCAAGAGTGGCCAGAGCTAGAGAGCTACCAAAATATTTAAGTATTCCTAGGCTTTGCCAATTTCTATAGGCGCTTTATCTATAACTACTTAGACGTCGCCCAGCACCTATTTAACTACATTACGGAAGCTTCCTAAGACCCGACCTAAGGAGCAAAAGGCTTAAAGGCGGAAAGGAAGAAAACCAAAAAGGGACTAACTAAATAGTACAGACCATGGACATAGCCCAGAAAGGTATAGGAGGCCTTTTAGAAACTACAAGCAAAGTTTATAGAAGCTCTATTGCTGCGGCATTTCAACCTAGATTAACCACTAATAATAGTCACTAATGCATCAAATTTCGCTCTCGCTGGTATCCTACTCCAACTTAATAGGCATCCGGACGCTACCCAGCTCCACTAGAGACCAGTAGTATTCTATAGTAGAAAATTCTAGGGCCCTAAAGTTAGGTATTATACCCACAATAAGGAACTACTAGCTATAGTTAACTACTTTAAACAGTGGCGACATTACCTCGAGCACGCGAGCTATACCACTTATATACTCTCAGATCATTATAATCTACGCTACTTTATAACTATAAAGGAGCTTACACCTTAGCAAGCTAGATAGGCAGAGGAGCTTATATATTTTAATTTTAAGATCAAATACAAGCTAGGGAAAAGCAACCCTGCTAATAGACCGTCACGACGGCCAGACTATACCAAAGGCTTTAAAACGGGAGACGGAAAGCAGATAATAGACATCTTACTCCCTATATTACAGAACAAGCTCCGGGTGTAGAATGCTCAAGCACCCATAGCTCTATATATTAAGTCTTAGGCGATGCAAACCCCATTAGTATTTAGTAGCGTTCCAGCTAGTACCTAGTCCGTTTCCAATAAGGGCCCAAATATGCCTAAACAGGACGTCCTTAATACAAGTTCGGAACCTAGTAATACGTCACCCCTAATTACTAAGCTATCCCCTTAAGCTAATAGTAAAGCTATAAAGCAATCGGAACTCGGAGCCCTATAATAACTAAAGGACTTTAACCTTATAGCCGCCTTCCTAACGCACGCGTATTGAAGAGTTGCAAGATCTATAGTACCATCTAGTCTTATACTCAGAGCAGTATAGGACAAAACAGCTTTTACCCAGGAACTATCCGAAAGGTTAACAGATCTTATCCATAAGGTGCAATAAAGGGACGCCTCCTATGCCATCTTTAATGCGGAAGTAGGCCGGAAACATAATAGAAAGGAAGCTATAAGGCGCTAAAATTAGGAACTGGACCTAATGGGCCTACTACATAGAAATAGTAAGGTTTAGGTGCTATATAAAGCAAATCTATAGCAGAAGATTCTTATAAAGAATTACAATGATCCTCTAGGCGGCCACTATGGTTAAGTCAAGATAGTAGAATTACTTTAACGCAAATACTATTGGCTAAGGCTCAGGCAGGAAGTAAAGGAGTATATTAGCCACTGCAAGAAGTATTAAGTATATAAAATCTAAAGGTACAAGCTGTGGGGTTTACTTAAATTGGTTCCTCCCGCAAATGAACTATAGCAATATTACGCTATAGATTTCATTACAGATCTCCCACCATCTAAGGATAAGTAAGGACGAATATATAATTCGGTTCTTATACTTATTAATAGGTTTTTAAAGTACGTCTAATACCTTCCTGTTAATAAGATAATTAATGCACAAGCGCTTATAAACCTAATTAGGGAGAAATACTTTCTTAAGGTAGATTAGCTACACTCTATTATTACTAATAGGGGCAGCGTCTTTATAAGCCAATACTAGTCAGATCTATGCTTCCATTTAAAGATAGACCACTATTATAGTACAGCTTTCCACCCGCAGATGGATAGGCAAATGGAACACCAGAATTAGGAACTAGAGTCTTACCTACGGATATATTTAAACTACTAATAAGACAATTAGTATAAGCTACTTCTATACACGGAGTACGCTTACAACTCAAAGCAACATGCATTATATCAGTACGCACCAATCCAGATTACCTATAGTGTCCAACTATTAGGATTTAATGGTATACCCAATAATCACTAGCTGAGATAGTAGGATTAATTATAGGACCCTACTAGGAAGTCTAAGGACATCCACTAGAGAGTACAAGGGTACCTTAAGGTATAGGAGGAGTAATGGAAGCATATAAAGCAAAGCCTATAAGATGCTCAGGAGCAGCAGAAACTTTAGTATAACCGCAAACACTAGGACAAGCATTTCGGAGTAGGTAATAAGGTTCTTTTATATTCAATAAATATCAAGACCCGTTAACTATTAAAGAAGCTTAATGCAAGATACCTAGGTCCCTTTTAAGTCAAGGAATAAATTAGTAAGCTAGCCTACCATCTCCAGCTACCCCTATCTATGGCCTATATATATCTAGTGTTTTATATAAACCTATTAGAGCCATAGCATAGACCACCACCAGAAAAGAACTTCCAACTAGGCCCAATTAAACACCCTAAGGTAATAGGCGAGCGGTATAAGGTTAAAGCTATACTATACCATAAGTCTATCAAGAACAAGCTTTAGTACGAAGTTAAATAGCTAGGCTAGCCTACTAAAGAGTCTATATAGGAACCAGAGAACCACCTTAAGTATTACAAAGATATTCTAAAAGAATATTAGGACCAAGGTCCATAATCTATAAGGCGCAGAAAGCGCTCTAATACTACTATATCATCGCAACCTAAAAAGAAAGCTCGTGGTAGGCCGCAAAAGGCTCTAGAGAGTAAGAAATAGATAGCTACCATTCTATATTAAGGTGGTTTAGAAGTAGCTATAGTAAACCAGATATAGAACGGATACGCTTTAGAAACCACAAGGGTTAAAGCTACGGCCTAGGGCAAGAGACGTCCTCAGCCTTTTTATATACATAGCATAGGAATTAATAGGGCATTTTGCTAGTATTGCATTCCCTATAGGCTCCTAAGCCCTCTCCGTAAGCCTTCCAAGCACCTTAATTAAGGCCCTCAACTGCTACTATATATAAGAACAAATCCCAAATCCTATAAGTCTAAACCACAAATGCCCAGAGCCACTACGCCTCGTCCTTAGGAGCAGGATTAGTATCTATAGGGCCACCAAGTAATGGCTAACAGGAATAAAACCCCTTAGTAGGGGTATAAGCAGGCATAAAAACGGGCGTAGGACGATAAGGTATAGCTAGGGCAGATATCCTTAAACGCTTAACACCAATATCAGGTCCAAACCAGTACTAATAAAGCTCTTATGGCGTAAGCTTATAGTTAATAAAGACACGCTTAAGCCCGGAATAGACAAAGACGTTAGCTAGTTAGCACAGTCCAGAACCACCAAGACCTTGCTATAGCAACTATTAGTTACCTATCCACTAGGTACCTAAAGGGTAATCTACCTAATAACGTATTATATTATGCTCTTTTGAAACCTAACGCGTATACGCGAACTCCTTTTTATGGTACGTGGCGACCTTCTTCTTATTATCCCCATCCTTCACCCTATCCTTAGTATACCAACCTTGCTCTCGCATTAAGCGTTGCTGGCTGGCTTGCTGGGAATTATAAGCGGTATAGATAGCCATAGCATAATCTTAAATTCGACCCAGTCGCTCAGTATTGGCACTAGAATAAGAAAGCGCCCAGGCGATATAGTAGTCAAGGACATTAAAAGCACGCCGCCACTTAGGCCCGGGCTATTGGAAAGCTTAAAATCAGTAATAGAAAACTATCTATGGGATAGGAAAACCTACCTCAACACAACTACCGCTCTTAGTACGCATGCAACAATTATAAGGACTAAAGGTATTTAACCTTACGCAGTATATCCTGTTGCAGGCCTCTAGGATCCTCTTATTAGATTTCTAGTCTTTTAAGGATATACAGGCAAAGTTATTTAAGTAGGACCAGCACCAGTTGCGAGTTAGCGGAGGTTGGGGTTCTATATATAACGGTAGGGCTAGGATACGCTAAGAAATCGGCTTAGAAGAGCAGTTAGCAGGGGAATAAAGAGGCATATTAAATTAATAATAGAAAAGAAGAAAATCTTAATAATATATCGAAGATACGTCCAAAATTGGACAAAGGTTAATAATGGGGGGTTAGGTATTAAGGAAAAGGATTAAGCTTAATAAGCAAGGCGTCTTATACTTTACCTTCCAATACCCTTCTAGTAAATAGCCGCAACCTTGCCGACGTAGCTCCGTTATAATAGCGTTATTCAGAAGGAAGGAAACACGAGCATATATTATTTAACTATTACTTCCTTATAAAAACTAATAATATAGCTAGGGAAGGCAACTAAGACGTCAATTAAAGATGTATATAGGTTAAATTATACCTAATTAATGCTATAGTATTAAAGAACAACGTCACGGACGTTCTTAACAATCGCATAAGGGCTACAGATGCTGTTGTGAAGTGTCCCTCCTGTTTGCTGGGCAGAGAAGCTATGCTAGTTATATAAGCACAGGACTACTAGATTTGGAAGCATATATACCAAATCTTAGGAGACAGGTCTCCTTAATTGACTAATTAATACCTTAACCGCACTAGATAGCCAAAGGGCGAATATAGAAGTAATGCGTTAGTGACGTAGAGGATTATAAGAAGAGATTACGGATCAATATCTTAGTAGTTAAAAGATGGTGGTAAGCTAAGGCCCTATACGCCAAACCTAATACCAAAAGGTTCTATAGAACTATATAAGGAATATTAAATTGCCTATAATATTTATAATTGATTGCAGACCGGCGTAAAGGCTTAGATATAAAGTTGCATAAAAATCCTTAAGTTAGCCTAGGTAGTTACCAGTATGTTTCTAGTAGGCTTCTAATAGGTCTCTGGGTAATCCTTACGTCTTTTCTCTAGTTATGTTTTTTCCTTATTAAGGTTTTCAGGAGTTCAAAGCAGGGGTTAGATAGATAGATAATATATAGCGGCATGCTGATATTTTTTTAAACCCCTTCTAGGACGAGCCCTCCATAATCTCCCTACCGTAAAGTAACGGCGATCGGGGGCCGACCGCAAGAAGGGGGGGGGCAATGTAAGGGATATTATTGCGGTACCTCGGGTTGCCCTTAGGGCAACCCCCGGACACCCCTCAGACGTCCGTTAGTTACATACCGGAGGCACGTACTCTTAGTATATAGTCTCCACGATCCCAGAGGCCTTACCTCCTTAAGGATTTATCTCCTCCACAATCTATCTATTCCTACAATCGTGTCCTTATAGCCCCCTGTCTACAAAGTCCCCTCACACTCCGCCGGTTATAAGTCTATATCTCCATAAGCATTTCTAAAATAATATAATCTTATAATATACTCTTCTTAATATACGTTATAAATAGTATAAATATTTAAGTCCATAATAAAGCTTCCACACTATAAGCTTTCCGCTTATATTAAAGAAGACCAGTAGAAAAGTTAAATTGGTGGCTATATAGCAGACACGTATCCTAGTTAAAATAACGCTTTAAAATCTTATGCCTAAACCCCTCTAAAGTTTTAATATGCTTATAATACAAATCTAGACAATAGTAACTTTTATTATAATCTTTAATAGGGCAATCCCACCCTCCTTTTAACTTTAAGGGTTGAAAATATCTAGCTCCTATATAATGCTTAAGGGCGAGAATATAACCGGTAACGGCCTCAATAAAGGCGACTTCGTCTACTTATATTATGGGCAATAGCCTAAATATCTTCTTTAGAACACTATCTCGCACATTAAGATCTTTATATAATATAAACAAATAGTACAATTATAGGTTAGTATCTTCTCTCTTTAATAGATATTAACGTTTAGTAGATCAGGGGCAAGGTGGAGATATTCCTATAAATACATTTATCGTATACATTAGTTTTTTTATAAATATTAGTATATATACCGTCTATAGCGTACAAAGAGCTACGTACTGCTATCCTATTTAAAAGCTATCGGATTATTTAACGGGCGGGCGGTTAGTAGAACGTTATAAATATATATACCAAGGTTTACCCAGCTTACGTCTAAGGTCTTACTATCTAGGGGCTGTTCTAAAGCAAGTTTTATTTAGACCGGATATATATAATAACTATTACTTATCGCCAGGTTTGGAATACATCAAATGCTTTATTAGAGATAGTTTGGTTTCTCTACCCTAAATGCTTATTTATAGTGCATTTACGAAGAAGAGAGTTATATACGCCCTTTACTAGTAACGTGCAGCCCCCTTTATATTTGTTAAACCATCTCCTCCTTTGCCTTTTTATGCATATTTAAGTAAGCCTTTTAGTTTAATATATCTTTGCAGTCGCCTAAAAAGAAATTCTTATATAAGCTTCTTAGGCCTCTATATAGAGACCTATAGAGTCGCACTGCAGTTTTTATTAAGCCTATATTTACTATAATAGAAAATTAGTTATACATTAATGGCTTAGGTATTTACTGTTATATTACGACAATATTTGCCAGATATCTTTTCTGCGTCTCCTGGTATTTCGTACACTAAGCTCTTATAATATAGCGAAGATAAATACACTTATAGTAAACCTGGGTATAATTATATATTGCTAGTAGCAAATAGAAGGGAATAGATATTAAAGGATATTAAATAACAGTAATAAAATTGAGCATTTTATTCTTAAATAAAAAGGATTACTAATTAAAAGAGCGTATATTGCTTAAGCGTTGGAAAAACAGGGTACCTAAGATCCCTATTGCCACCAAAGAGTGCTAGGAATTAACAAAGTATTTATACAGGAGCTTATATTACGCAACACTATATAGGGCCCTCTGGATAAATACTAGATAAATAATAAGTATATCCCCTTTACTATCTTGAGCTACTAGGATCTATTACTAATACTATTAAATCTAGTACGCATATTATAATTGGATTAGATCTTAATATAGGGCTCTTTATACTAGTGCTTACAGTGCAAAGCGTTTATAATTTAGTAGTCCTAGTGCGGAAGTGTCTATAATTTAGTAGTTGCGGTACAAAGTGTAACGGGACTAGCCCAGTTACAGTAGGAATGTCTCGGTGAAACACTCGACAGATGAATTCCGACGCTTTGATCAAATTCTGCCAAATTCTGCCAAGTCGATCAAATTCCGCCAAATTCCGCCGACTCGATCAAATTCCACCAAGTTCCACTGACGTGATGGAATTTGGTCGAAACCTGTCGAAATCCGCGTGGGCTCGTGCCCACGCGTCTGCTGCCAAGACCCCGAATATTTAGTTACAAGTTTCCTATGTTCCTTTCTCTTCTTTACGC
>Ga0307507_10001337_pt1 | contig 55072 bp, 8 predicted proteins | sample 7_EM_MG_FD_207223 | JGI IMG/M metagenome (GOLD analysis project Ga0307507, IMG submission 207223) | Populus trichocarpa ectomycorrhiza microbial communities from riparian zone in the Pacific Northwest, United States - 7_EM | ecosystem: Host-associated > Plants > Roots > Unclassified | place... | reverse complement strand
CTACTAGTACATGTTAAGCTGCCTAGAAAGGATTCATGTATATAGAACTATAGCGCCATAGCCTAGAGGCTGCATGCGCAGTATTGTACATAGTATAATACAACGGATATAAAAAATAAAAATAAAATAAAAAAAAACCTTTTCGACTGATATGGAGTTATACGAGCTATAGAGACGACCCCGGTTAAGACTTAGCCTAGGGCTGCGAGGAACGAAGTCAATTAAGACTTAGCCATAACGCTATAATAAACGACATTAATGGATACCTAGACTACGCTGCGATAACCACCCCAATTAATACTAAGCTGTACAAGGAGAGATAAAATTAATTAGGAAGGACTTGCTAGCACTATACTGCCACCTCAAACCCCTAAACCCGATTACCGACTGTGCCAATACGCCTATAGTCCTATTAACCGAACGATCGCGTTAATACGCCTACAATCCAAATGCGATTTAAATGCGGCCTAAACGTAATTTAAAAGCAAACCCGATAACCTATCGCGCCGATATGCCTACAACACGACTCTCCGACCTATCTATAAACGCCTTTATAGACACCCGTTGAGTTCTTATTAACAACCACTATACCTAATTAACCCGAATCTTACTATTAACCTAGATAGTCTCTTAATCTTACGGCTAAATATATCTACAAGTATTACCCTAGGGGAGAATTTAAGCGATTTATGGCACTCTTAATTAGGAGAACAGATTAGAAGAATTATTTCAATTTATAGCACTCTCTAATAGCTCTACAGATAAGCCTATTTCTACAACCTCTTACGAACTATCGATGCGTTTCTCTTAATAGCTATTTATACAACCTTCTATAAATAAGACAGCCTACCATTATAAAAGCATGTCTTGCTAGTCGTCGACAAGAATTAAAATATTAATACGTACCCTCTTAATACCATTCATTAACTACCCTCAAACTGCCTGCCACTTAACGGCAGTCTTCCTTAAATAATAATATACAAATCTGCTCTCTAATAGCACCTTATTAAATTAAACACTACATAACAGCTTACCCTCGTACGACTATGCTCGAATATTAAAGCGCACTCTTTCTTCGATACCTTTAACTCTAACAAGAATTAAAATATCGACACGCACCTTCCCAATACCCCCCCCAATACCCCCCCAACAACAATCCAATATGCTAAATCACAATGGTATTCCTATAAGTCTTCAATCGATACCCTTTATTAAATATAAGTATTTAAATACGGCTGCTAACCCTATAGCGTACCTTCGAATCTCCTAATAATACTTAAATATATCTACCGTTTTACAACCTGTTCTAAGAATTACAAGAATATTAATAAACTACATACCAATACTCTAATTAATTCCTGTTAAATTATTAAATATACTACAATTAACAGTATACTTTAACTAATTAATACCTTAACGAGAATCAACCTATCAGCGCGTCTCCCTTAATACCTTACTTATACAACAACTGGTTAAATATGCTACAATTAACAGCATACCTTAAACCAATTAATCAACTATGGCTAGTAATATAATAGCATCTCTGCTAGTTAACAGCATATTAATTAATTAAATAATCAACAACGTCTCGAACTACCTACTAATTAACAGTAGACCTTAAGAAACCGACAGACGGATCGTGCCATTATGCCTACAATCTAAATGCGATTCAAACGTAACCTAAATGCAATTCAAACGCGAACCCAACCAACCGTCATGCCAATATGCCTATAACACGAACTACGACTTTAACAACAACCGTATAAGTTTGTTAATAATCGACTGCCTCCCTTACTAATTCGATTATCTTCTTCTCCACCTACGGTGATCCTTTTCAAGTAACACTAAGCTACGTATACTAAGGAACGACTACAGTTAATACTAAGTTATACAAGCTTTACCTTAGGTATTTATATACTTTGACAATAAGGTTAATACTAAGCTATATAAGCTTTAACAACGAAATTAATTTAGGCAAACTAGATACTAATTATACCATTACGCCTACGATCCAAATACGATTTAAACGCAATTTAAATGCAAACCAATTAACTAATTATGCCGTTATGCCTGCGATTAATTAACCAATAATAGCGCCGATATGCCTGCTATCTACTATTAGACGCTAGCACCGTACTGCTACAGAACAGACAAGAGCTCGTGCTAATACGCATGCAAGCTATATTTCTTTTTTTTATGGCTTAGGGCGCGCCATATTAAAGGAGGGGGTAGAGATCTAGGAGGTACTAAGTTCTAAGAGGAAGAATAATAGCCACAAAGGACTCCTAGCGATATACACCTCTCGCAGCAGCAGGACAGCTGCATGCCCTACGCCAACCTAACAACAACTATACTGCTACGCCTACAGTCTAACCAACAGACCAATTATGCCAATACGCCTATAATCTACTAACTAACTAATAGACCGAGCTCTATATTTAACCACTATCACCACCAGTTACTTACATCGTACTACTGCCCAAATAGACAAGTACTCCCGTTAATACGCCTATAAGCCGAACCACGAACCAGACAATAATAGCGCCAATACGCCTGCTATTATAATAGACCTCCGCTGCCATACCACAGCTAATTAACTTGCTGCTCTACCTGCAGCCAACCGACTTCTACTACCCCGCTTACAGTAACAACTATATATAAGGTAGAGCTTTGCCCCTTATATAACCCTACCGCTTACACCGTACTGCTACCCTAAATAAACAACGGCTGTTCCAATACGCCTACAGCCTAATTAACTAAATAATCGCGCTAATACGCCTATAATTAATTAACTAACAATAGCGCCAATACGCCTGCTATCTACTATCTAACGCTAGTACCGTACTACTACCTAACCTCTGCAATGTACCTCTCGCATTTAAACCAGTACCTACTACAGTACCACAATTGACTTCTACTACTCTGCCTGCAGTACTATACTTAACCTCTGCTACTTCGCCTACAGCTAAACCAATACCTGCTGCTCCGCCTACAGCTGAACAAATAGACCCTTGCTGCTCTGCCTACAGCTAATCCCAATTCAACCATCGCTGCTCTACCTACAGCACTATAACTAACTTCTACTGCCCTGCTTACAGTAACAACTATATATAAGAAGAGCTTTGCTCCTTAAAATACAACCCCACCGCTAGCACTGTACTACCTAAATTAATAAGCTCCGCGCCGATATGCCTGTGGAACTACGACCTATTAATAAGATTCTATACCGATTTGCCTACAGAATACAACCCTGTTACTAGCATTATACTGCCGCCCAAAAGACCCTATTACTAGTACCATACTACTACTAGACCTCTGCTGCTCTACCTACAGCTAATTAACTACTTGCTGCTCTGCCTGCAGTTAACTAACTTCCACTACTTTGCCTATAGTATCAACTGTATACAAGATAGAGCTTTGCTCCCTAAAATACGACCTCACTACTAGCACCGTACTGCTATAATCCCAATAAGTTACCGCGCCAATATGCCTGCGGAACCATACCTTAACAACCCATCGCGCTAATACGCCTACGGCTAGAACACAACTAGGTAAAGCTTTACTCCCTAGAATGCAACCCTATTACTAGCATTATACCGCCACCCAAATAACCTGTCGCTGGCACTATACTACTACTAAATAGACAAGAGCTTATGCCAATATATATGCGAGCTACAACTCCCTAACCTTCCCACCCTTATTAAAACCTTTTTACCTACCTTTTTATAAGACGGGGAGTAGGGGGGCTCTTTTTTTATGGCTTGGGGCGCGCCATAATAAAAGGGGGGATAGAGAGCTAGGAGGTACCGGAGTTCTAGAGAAAGGACAACGGCCAACAGAGGGCTCCTAGCAATATACCTCTCGCAGCAGCAGGAGCTGCAGGACGGCAGCCTGCCCTATATCAACTAGTATAGCAATATACCTCTCGCAGCTGCAGGAGCTGCAGGGACTGCTGCAAGTTCTATATCAACTAGCATCGCGATCGAGCGCTAAATGCTAGATTTTTTTCTTCTTTTCTTTCTCTTCTTTCTCTTCTATAAGGGGATAAAGCCTGAGGGCAGGCTTTTTTGGAAGGGGGGGTGATGTGACAGTGCTGGGGCACCGTCCCCTGTAGCTGGCTTGGCGCAATATCCGGAGTCCGCCCGTACCGTATATATTACCCCCTAGAGCCTCCTTTCCTCTTCTTCTTCTCCTTAGCTTAGTATTCTTGTATGGTAGCAATCTACAAGCTTTGGTTCAGAAGCATTTGTACGAGCCCGTCACACTAAGAATTAAGCAGCATTAGGGGTTTTCTTATGTAAATTGCGAACAATTTGACGGAACTAGGCTAGTTTACGGTGAGATTTCCAAAATATAATCCGTTTTTGGTGAAGGGCTTTATATACCTCTAGTTGGACCTAAATTTTAGTTATTACATCTAAGCTAACCTTGGCGACGAATTTTTCCAAAGGCTCTAGTATTAGTTTATATTTACTACTTACTAGTATCTTAATCTGCCTTTATTTATAATTAGCTTCCCTCCTAAACTATATATAAAAGGCGCGCTAGCTGTTATAGTTATTCTCTATTTCTACTTATTAGTTAAGGGGCTCTTTTTAGATAACTATTACCTCTATACTCGCTAAGGCCGGTAAATTGTCAAATTTCATTATAGTAGGCTATATTAAAGAGAAATGGTAGGAAATAAAGATTAGTTGCTATTATGCAAATGTGCAATGATAGTAGAAGTGGCGAGAAAAAATTCGATTAAGGGTATATATATATATATAACACACAGGCCTTGCGATATCCTAGGATATTAAAATGTTGCACTAAGGGATTTAGTTAAAAGATTACGCTATATATAGAAACCCGGTAAGGGGGCTAATGGCGGCTGTATATAATAGTGCCTATAAGAGCGATTATTAGCTATTATATAATTTATGCCGGGGAGAGTTATGGAATGCGAGCCTCAGGGCTATTTGGCTACGAAAGCTATCTCTTATCTCGCTCCTAGTGGCTTATATAACTATTAAACTAAGCTAGGGTCCAGAAAAGCCATTAGGTCGAGGCATATTGTATTAAAAAGCTATAGCTTAGAAATCCCTATCTTAACTAGTAAAATCGCCATCCTGGGTGCGGTAATTATATAAGATATGGTATTAAGTTTAACTAAGGCGCTTTTAGTGTACTGGGTTATTTTAGTTGCCTATAAGATGGCTTAGTAGGCCGTTAGATTTCTACTTAAGGATATGGATCTGACTGGTCTATTAAGGCCTATAAGGTCCAGGTTCCCTTAAATCCAGTTACAATATATAAGGAATCGGCATGTTGTATAATCTCGCCACGCCTATAAACGCGAAGGATGCTTAGAGGATAAAGTGGCTAGATACTATTTACCCCTATCCAATATATATAGACAACACTTTTAGAAGCCTGTTTATTAAGGGGCAACGCTACTAGTGGTATATACTTTTAGGTTTATTTATTTTAAGGTTACTCCTTCTATTAGTATGGTGTTATATTTATAACTTATTAAGTTATACGGATATCCTCTGGCCCTAACGCCTAATATAGCGAGCCAGTCTTTTACACGTCCGCTATTAGCTCTTCTATTTTTCCCTTCGTCCTATGCTGTATAATACGCCTAACTGGCCTACTTATACTCCACTAAGGTTAAGGATAAGAAATATAGTCTATAAGCGAAACGATCTTCTTAGTTAATAAACTGAGATTATATAAATAGAATATAAGCAGTTTGAAAAGAAAGGAAGCGTCTAGGCTAGGTCGCTAGAGGATAAGGATAAAGATGCAATAATTTAGGAGCAATTTATCGGTTAAAAAGGTTATAAGGTTCTTCGCCTTTAAAGAAGGTAGGTTTACGGATTCAAATTAAATAAAACCTATGCTTACTTCGACCCGCCTACTATCTTTATTATTACTAGTTTTAAGTATGGTATATGGATATATAAGTTAAAGATATTCTATTAAATACTACTTCTAGTGTTTATCCTTTCTAATTACTTACTATTTATATATTTTCTTAACCTTATACGATACGACGCTTACAGCAATACTAGATATAAGTAGTAATACTAAACCGCACCTCCGTATTATCTAGGTACTTATAGTAGCCCTTCTTACCATTTAATATTCTAGGTTTCCGCACCTAGGACAGTTCTTTCTAGGAATTACCTAGGCTGTCTCGCCCTTCTTAAGACAAGCTAGGCGTCACTATAAGTTGTTTCTCGCCGTTATGGAGGACAGTAGATAAATAGTACTATTTATTATAAGCTTTTTGGGGTTAGATAGGATCGGTTACTTACTACTTAATCGCTAGACGATCTTAATAGGTGCTAGGCCGTTAATGATAAGAGAATTCAATGCGAGAAGGCGGAAAGCTTTATATTAATTATACCAATTCAATCGGTTATACTGGTATATTGCCATTTCAACCTCTACCTAAAGTTGGATATCTACATCGCCGGCTACTTATAATAACGTTATAACAGCTCGTGCATATCCCATGCGTAGTCGTATTGCCCTTACCACCTTCCTTTAAATTTAAGGTGTAGTAAATACTTTCCATCTTATACTTCAAGATTAGAAGAGATAAATGCTTTGCTCTAAAGCGGGTGGAATTTAAATGCAGATAAGAGTGGCCTTAAGAAAATATACTATTCTCGACTTATACTAAGGTTATAGTATGAATTATTCCTATATCTTTATAGCTTTATCTAAGATGGCTTTAATTTAGGATTATGGATAGGTTTATTAGGCAACCTATAGTTCCTATAGTCTCTCTACTAAGAGCCAGACTAAGAAATACTCTCCCTCTGACTTTATAGTTGTAAAGTTAGATACATACCACATTATATTATAGATATTTCAATTAGAGAATACCCAGACTTAAAAATTCGAGTTCTAGACTGACGGTCTCTATGCTCTCATTATCTAATAAGTACTACTTGTATAATTTAATAGGTAACGTTAGTCCAGAACATTAATGGTGTATCGATTTGCTTCTCCTTTTATTATAAATATATTCCTATAGTACTCTATAGAAGGACGGCAAAGTATATTACAATCTCTAAATACAAATTATAGCCCCCTCAATTTCCGCCTCCATTGCCTATCCTTCTATAACCTCTTAAATAATAGTCGGTACAAAAGCAGTTAATAGTGTTATTACAATAGCGCAGTAAAGGGCTTCTAAGCATAATCCGCTCGCCTTACCTTTCTTTACCACAATCTTAAATGGTAGTTCCTTAGTCTTTAACTGGAAAATATATAATATGGTAGCAGGTATAAAAAGGGAGATGTAATATACCATACCCAATACCAAATGGATTATTACTCTTAATCGAATACTAAGCTTTAGAAGGATAGCCGCGATATAAAAGAAGCGGCTGAATATTAAATAAAAGAATATAGTGATTAAGATAAGCATTAACACCAGCCCTATAATTAGATAGTCTTAGATATATATAGAGGTGAGTTTCTTTAAGATCCCTTCTAGCGATTAAAGGTCATTAAGTTAGTCTCTAAGAAAGCTTTTAATATCTTCTAACACTATGTCAGAGAGAGTTAATAGTAAGTTATTGTATATATTATTATGAGTAAATCCAACACAGAATTGTTTTGTGCCTAGTGAGTAATTCCTAGAAACTAATACTTTGATAGCATTAAAAATCGTTATAGCAAGAGTATTTACGGCGCTTTGCGCCTGGCTAATAGCACTAGGGATGGATATTACGGCGCTATTAGCAACACTTGCAAGTTCGGTCTAAAAATATTGGAGAATATTACGCTCTAGAAGGGCGTATAGTATAATAAAGGGATTACCTAGAGGTTTGATAGTAAAATTAAACTAGATTTAAGACCTGTTAGTTAAAATTACTTATATAAAGCTAGATAAAGAGTAAAGTCTTAGGCTTAGGGCTATAATACCCGCCTTTATGTTGCTTTCCTTATATAGTACCTACAGTGCTAAAATTGTATAGCAGCTAGTAGCAAGTATAAAGGTAGCGAAGACATCTCACTTTAGCTATGTTTCTCCCTTTAGTATGGCGAGAAGATAATAACTTTTAAAAGAATGCTTAAAAACTAGTTCTGTTAAGATAACAATAAGACAGTTTCTATATAAATTTCCTTAAAACTTATATAAGAAGTTCTAAGGGTCTAAAAAAGGGTCCCTGGTGATATAAAAATAATTAACTTATACTAATTAAATGGGACCCTAGAATGGGGCCCTTCCTACTATTTTTAGAAATTAATATTAATGAGTAATCTCAGAAAATACATGCTAGAAAATATATATATACTATATTAGTCTTCTTGTTTACTAATAATATCTCCAATTATTAGGATGTGCATTTTTATCTTTATTAAACGCCTACTATAGGCTATAACCCCTACTAGGCCTCAACCTATACTCCGGAACCGTTTTAAAACCTCTATTTATTGTTTCTCTTATTGGTTTTTTAATCGGGGCCACGAATAACATTTAAGGGGATTAAGTGCATTGACTTAAGAACCTCCACCCTAATACTTAAGGCTCAATAATAGGAATAACGCAGTATGCCCAAATATTATAATACGCCTATATAACGATATCGATTCGGGTAGCAAATTATTAGCACTACTGTATAATGATGCCAGTTACGAGGAGAGAGTCTTGCTTAGGTTATTGAACTCTAGGAAGTACTTATTTAAGTAAAGTATTAATAGCTAGGAATCCTTACAAATTATATCTTTAAAATAATTTTTACTTAGTGTGGTCAGTATATAAATAAACGGATAGTATTTAGTGTGGCTAAAAAACCCTCTTATTCTGTACCCTTTTATTTTTAGATACTAGCTTTATCCTTTTTCTTATAGCGAATTTAATACGCTTAAATTTTTTTAACGTTTAAATTCGGGGATATAATCTAGTAAAGGACCTCGCAACCTCCTAAAGGCACTTTAGTCTTTAACTTCTCTAATAGGAGCCGGATTGAATTAAGCCTTTAGGCATACTTTATTGCGTTGTCTTAAATCTCCTATTAAAGTTTTTAGTTGACATTTCTAAGCAGACTTACTTCTTCTTTAGTATGCTGTCTAAGCTCTATCTTTACGGACGTCTTATCTCTTAATTTACTTAGCTTAAGAGCTAATCTGGCATTTTCCTTTTGTAGCTCATTGATTTTTATACTAAAGCTAATCTTAGGGTGGTTTAGTGTCTATAAGAAGTTAGAAAATATAGCAATTTAGGATATCTTGCATACGTTTACTAATATTATAACGCCTTGCGCGTTTGTAGAGTTTATCTTTAAAGTAGCTATAACCTATATAGCCTTAAAAGTTATGCCAACTCCTTTATATAATTCCTTATAGGCACTAATGGAATAATCGCTTATATTCTTTGAGAATATTTTTAAGAATAGTTCCCCCTTTTCTGGCAGCACTTTCTAAATATAACGATCGTCTGGGCTGGGAATAAGATAAACCTGCAACGGCTTTATTATAATTCCCAACCTGCTCTCTATAGAAGGGTTAGTTGTAATTAAATAAAGAGCTTACTTGGCCTTACGTATATAGTTTAATAATTACTCTCGGCATTTATTCCTCCACCTTCCGTGTTTAATATTACTCGATCGTATTAAGGCCATTTTAGTTTATATTGCTCTGAAACGACCCGCGAAAAGATAAATAAAAGATAGTTAATAATTTATTTAAAGCAGGCGATATAGCATTACTTAGCTTTACTTAAAAATGATCTGGATTCTAATGGGGTGCGGTTTTAGGGCCCTAGAGCTAGTTCTAGGATACTCTGTTCCGGGACCCCTCTATTTATAATATAACTAATATATATAATAAAGATAATGGCGCAACCTTTTCAATATGCAAATAGTAGTAATACTCAGAATTAGTATAGGCTTATACAGTTGTTAGCGAAATCGGCTTCCACCTTACGCGTAGCACTTAGAAGTTTTACCTCGCTCTCGACTAGGGCTCTTCTTTAATCGCATAACGCTAAACCTTAATGGCCCATAGTACGATATAATACTCTCCACTTCTAGAATATGATCTAATCCGTTACTGTTTTAACTCTGGCTGGTATTAAGAATTAAATAATAGGGCCACACTGGCCGTTAATAAAATACCCTAGCTGAAGGTTATATATATTATTATATGGATTGTTGGAAATAAAATCAAAACCTGGTTAAAAGATTTCCTAATTAGTACAAGACTGGGCGAATTACGACATTGCTCTGTGCGAGATAGCTGTAGTTAAGAAATTTAGTAGTTATACTAGGTGTCTATAGATTGATTTAAATAGCTTGGAGATCGACACTACGATTATAGCTTAGGATTGGTTGCTGCCTAGCTTAGCACGAACGCTGCGTTTTTAGATTAAGATTCTAAATATTACAAACCTATAGCCCCTAGGCGCATCCGGTAGTTAGCGTGTTTTATTAACTTTCCCTTAAATAGCAAAAATACCAAAACTTCCCCTATAAAAAGGCCGTGTAGATATGGCTGCGCTAACTACCGGAATTGAAGAGACGCTGTATTAGCGTCCCTCCCTACGTTGCGAGACACCCTCTATGCTAAGACATATAAGGGGTACTTTGACTTTAAGCAACTCGGTTTCTTCGCATATGTTAATATTTACCACAGTTCTGTAGTTATAAGTTATATACTATAGCTATTTATAAACATCCAAAACCCCTTCTACCTAAAAATTACGTTTATATCGTTGCCTTTACGCTTTAGTTATAAAGAACCTTCTTTTTACGTATAATAGTGTTTCTTCGCTGTAACACTACTTATAAGCTCTTACCACTTATAACACTTATAGAGAGGTGTTATCCGAACCTAAGAGCCTTATAATAGCGCGGTAAGTTATCATTAGCCTTGTATCCACTATGGCGCCCAAATTTATATAAGGTCGCCACGCTAATTAGTACCTCGGCTAGTGCTAAACAGCCCCACACGTCCGACGTAATTATCGCGGTGTAATTTACTTATAGTAGCTGATAGATCTATAGCTATATAGAGCCTTTTCTTTATTGCAGACGCTTAAAATATATAAAAATCCGACTTCGGAACAAAGTATATATTACTAGGTTAGCATATCCAGAGGCAGCAACACAGCGATTTATTGATTAGCCTCGAATCTATTAATCTTTATAATTAAGATGTGCTATTACATTAATTAATTGTTCTACTACAAAAATTGCAGAGCTCTGCCTTATTATATTTAAGACGTTTAAAAATAGAATAAGTGCGAAAAGGCTAAAGAAAACAGGTATTATTGCTCTAATACTTCTCCAGCTAAAGACCTAAGTGGGAATATAATTATAACTGGGTCCTCTAAACGACCTAGCGACTGCCTAGAATATTCGCCTTTAACCGTCTAGGTAAGTTAGGGGAAAATATTAGCTATAGACGTTGCTAATATATATTATTGAAGTAATCTCTAGCGCTTTACCTAGCTTATAAATGGAATTAGGGAAATAACGGTCAGGAAGAAAGGAAATAAAATTAATTGTTGGCTAAAAAGAGCGTGGAAACGGTATATACGTGGCTCTTTAATGGTAGCGACTGTTTAAATAGTTAGCTTTTATAGCTTAGCCAAAGAATTAAATATACCCTCTAATTTTATATCTTAAAGGGCTTCTTCTGCAGTTATATAGCGCTGCCTCTAATATCCTATAATTGTGTTCCTAAAGGCAGGGACAGATTTTAGATTAGGATAGCGACCCTTAGAGAAAGCAGTAGATATTTTATAGTTGGGTAGATCCTTATATGGCTTCGAGTCAGTTATTACCTTATAAGTAGTAGAGCCGAGGGTAAAAATTTCGGTCTTTGTTAAGATATCTTCACTAGGAAGTTTATAACTGGTCTTATAATAAACGAGTGGTAGATAGTTATTAATGGCCGATCCGGCGAAATCACCTAACTGCATATTGAGATTGTTATTAAGGAAAATGTTATTGCATAATATGTCGCTATAGAATACGCTTTTTGAATAGATAAACCGCACGGTATTGAAAAGTTGTTTAACCTAACGAAGCCTAAGAGAAAGTGGAACCTGTTTCTGCCTTATAACGTATTGCCTAATAGATATTTGGCTCGCAAACTATAAGATAATAGCATTTTCTAAGACGCTAAAATATTAAATAATGCCGCTGTTGTAACGGAACCTTGTAGTAGGAACTACGGTGGGTCCTATTATTGGGCTGGGTATATAGGTAGGAACAAATTAACAACGTAATAACAACTAGTGGAGTAGTTGCCCAACAGATTAACTCCAATTATATTCTAAGATTTACTACAAAGAGAGAACTATCTGGGTAGGAACTATGGTCCTTTAAATACACAACTATACGCCTAAGAAATCCCTTCGCTCTGTGAGGTACGTGCGCTCTATACGCTCCGTATAGATTACACAGATTACATAGATTATATAGATTATATTATATAACCTTAGCTACCATTCCTCGTTATATAGTTCCACCAGATCTATCCTAGACTGTGCCTATATTAACTAACTAGCTTCCTCCAACTCTTTTCTAAGTAGTCGTAACATCGTACTTAAGCTGTCCGTAATACCATCTCCCTTCTTTTTATCTTCGTCCTTAAAGATTTCTAACATCTCTAAGTTGTCTACTAGAGGTGTAATGCCCGTTTAATTAATTTAGTTAATATCCTTGCTTATTATACCTAAAGCCTCTTCTTCTTTAACCCTTTGTTGTGCGCGTACGGTTTCCTCCATACTGTCGCTAGGTAAGATAATGCCGTCTCTATGTTCTTGCTGTGCGAAAGAGGGGTTGGTTTGTGTTACGCTAGCGAGTCCTTCTACCTAATAACCGTCCTCTTGTTTGGAGTGCACTAAAGCAAATGTTTAATTGTCCTGCGACGTTCGCTTTGTTTCTAACGCTAAGTATATGCGTCCTATAACTCTTAACAGTCTTTAAGTTCCCTAAGTAACTTACTATAGGGTCTCGTGTTTAATCTGCCGCTATAAAACTTAATAATAAGCTCTTAGCCTCCCTTGCTAAGCTTTAACGCACTCGTGCTGCTTATAAGGCGTACTTGTCTACTTTGGCGCGTCTTCTTTATCTTAAGAAGGTTTGTGAGAAGGTCCGTTCTAAGGAGTAAAAACTTGTTTAACAAGGTCTGCAGGAACTTGGTAATAAAAGATCGGTCTCTCTTCTAACTAAGAGGGAAATAACTCTAAGTAGCTTAGTAGGTGCTCCTTTTGGGTCCCCCTTAGGTAACTTATTCTTTGGCGATCCTTCTTTATTAATACTACCTAACCCTTTTTTTTTTAATACTCCTGTACCTTTCCTATAGTATTTTTTAGGTTGCTTAGTGGTTTCTAGGTAGTCTTACTATAGCCTATCCACTTTACTTTATACTATATTTCATTATCTACATCCTTATAACTAATAATCTTTAAAACTTGCTATTTATCTTCCTCTTGTCCTCTATATATGTCTGCCTTATAGACTGGTAGTTTAATATCTCTATGTGCTAGTTCTAGCATCGTAATATGTTGTATAGGGTAGATCTTCATTTTGGCTAGTAGGTTCAACTTATACGTAACTAATAAAATTCTTTACTTAACTTTAAAAGGTCCTAGTCTAATATAGTCCAACTTCTTGCTTAGTTGTTAACTCTTAAAAATTTTATATAGTAGCTATACTTTATCTCCCTCCTTAAGATCTGGTCCCTTAGATCTCTTAGCATTATAGTACCTTTTTATCCTTTGCTATACTAGCTTAGCTATTTCCGTAAGGTCTGTATAAAGATTTATTAATATCTCTATTCTTTGTTTAGCTATGCTACTCGTCTTTTTTACTTGATGTGGTAATAACGATGTTCTTAGTTTATACCCGTAATTCGCCTTAAATGGTAATATCCCTATTCCTTCTTATAGTGTTGTATTGTATGCAAGCTATATAACTGGTAATAACAATACCCAATTGTTCTGTATATAATTAATATAATGCCTTAGATACTGTTCTAGTGTCTAGTTTAGTCTTTCTGTTTATCCATCCGTCTGCGGATAATACACTATAGAGGTTGCTGCGCGAACTCCTTGTTCTACCAGAAATACTTCCTAAAATGCTGCTATAAATCTTGGATCTCTATCCAATATAACTTTATTTGGTGCTTTGTGTCTTGTAAATACTTTCTTTATATAGATTCTAGCGACATCTTCTACTAATATCTCTTTAGTGCATACTATAAAGTATCCCTACTTTATTAGCTTGTCCACTATTACTAAGATCGCGTTATAATCTTATTCTATAATAGGATCTCTTGACTTTGGTAACTTAATAATAAAATCCTATAATATAACTTCCTATGGTCTTCCTGGTGTTTTAATAGGTTGTAGCCCTCCGTATAGCTTATGCCTTATTAGTTTGTTTCTTTAGCAATTTAGATATTCTTTTATAACTTGTCTTACTAGTCCCCAGATTCCTTATATAACGTATTTCTTTTAAAGTCTTAACACTAAGCCTATAGCTCCGTTGTGTCCTTATGTTATTTCCTTATGGAATTCCTTAACAAATTCTTCTGTAATAGACTTAGGCACATATGTTGCTTCTCTATTTTTATATTGCTTTAAGTCTGGATCCTCTGCCTATACTTCTTAAATCTTCTATATTTAATTACTTTCTGGTAATTTATGGATCTGACTTTCCTTGGTTACTATAATCTTTGGATAATTATACCTAATTAATCTATCTTAATCCTTTTGTAATAAAGCTCCTAATAGCTTTTCGTCACTTTATAGTTTAGCTTTTCTGCTTAGAGCGTCTACTCGTGCATTGTCTATACCCTTAGTATGCTGAATTTCGAAATGGTACTTTATAAGCATTTCCGCCCATCTAACCTGTCTTTAGTTGAGTTTTTTTGTTATTAGGAATTCTATAAGGTTCTTATAGTCCGTTTTAACTATAAATGGTTTCTCTGTGCCTTGTAAGAATGCTCTCTATTCTTTAAGCGCTGTAACTATACCTAATAACTCCTTGTTGTAGATGTTATAGTTTAACTCTAGTAGTATTATTTTCCGACTATAGTATGTTACTGGATGCTATGCGTCCTGGTGCTTCTGTAGTAAGTATACTCTTAGTGCAAAGTCTAATGCGTCTATCTTAATAACCGTTTTTAACTTTGGTTAATAGATCTTAAGGACTGGTTTTTAGGTAAACAACTCTTTAAGTTCCTAGAACAGCTTCTTCTACTTACTACCCTAAACCTACGGTTCCTTTTTCTTTGTTAGCCTTATAAATGGCTTAATACTTTTTAACCACTATGCTATAAACCTCCTATAGTAGTTATAAAACCCTAGAAACGACCTTAACTGCGTAACATTCTCTGGTTCTTGCCAGCTTACTATAGCTTTAACTTTCTTTAGGTCTATGCTAATTTTCCCTAGTTTAATAATAAATCCTATGAAATCGGTTTTCCTTATAAAGAACTCACATTTCTTAATTGCTATTAGTATCTGTTCTTCCTATAGTCTTTTTAAAACCTATTTAACGTGTCCTCTATATTCTCCCTTGTTCTCTAAGTAAATGATAATGTTGTTAAGATATGCTATAATAAATTTATCTAGGTGTTCTCCTAATATACTATTAATTTGCTTCTAGAACGTTACTAGTGCGTTTATAAGCCCGAATTGCATAACTAATAGTTTATATAGTCCTTTCTTTAACCTAAAGGCTGCCTTCTATTTGTTGCCTTTCTTAATCCTAATCTAATAGTACGCCCACCTTAGATCTATCTTTATAAAGATCTTTGCGTTGCCTATCCTGTCTTGGATTTCGCTAATTAAGGGTAAAGAATACCTATCCTTCCTAGTAATGCTGTTTAACTGTCTATAGTCTATATACATCCTAAGTTTTCCGTTTTTCTTTGGGATGAACAGTACTGGATATCCTGCTAATAACTATAATAGTCTAATATATCCCTTGTGTAAGTTCTCCTAGATAAACTCCTTAAGCGCTACTAACTCTGTTTTAGTAAGCTTATAGATTAGAAAGAACTTTAGACTTATTCCCTCTTCTAACTTTATTTTATAGTCCCATGCTATATGCTCTAACAGCTTTTTACTTTTAGGTGACTATAACTTTTTACCATACTTGTGGTATCTCTTTGGTATATAACTTAAGCCTTGCTTAGTCTCTTTGTATATCGCTCTGACTTAATACTATACCAACTTAGTTTGCTGTCGCACTTTACATTATTAAGTATCCCTAATATTAACCTGACCTATAACCCAATTGATCTTTAGATTATACTTTTATAACTAAGGCATTCCTAGTATCGCCTCATCCTGTCCTAATGGTAGGATATTAAAAGACATTCTAACTGGTCTTCCTTTAATAGTTAACTAAATAGGTCCTATTTTAAGATTAATAATGCCTCCTCTATAGGCTATCTAATCTCCTAAAATTGTTATAAGTGGATATAGGTGTTTCTTTTGTCTATATAGTAACCCCATTCTTTCCACTGTTTTTAGTAATATGTGGTTTTTAGTTACCCCACTATCTACTAACGCTTTAAACTGCTGATCTTGCTATTTAACTTATAAATTTAGGTATTATCCTTAAATTCCTTTAAGGGTCTAAGGCTCTAATACTGGTTCCCTTTAGTCCTATATGCCTCCCCTTTTCCTAACTGTTAGCTGCTAGATTCTACCTATACTTAGTCTAACTTAGGCTAATACTTAGTTTGTTTCTTTTTCTCTATATATTATAGATAAGTGTTTTCTAGGCACTTCTACTACTATTATCTGTCTAGGCATTTTTCCGTAAGGAATCTTCTTGGTTAAAGTATTAAGTCCCCTTAACCTTGTACTTCTACTGGGTGCTATTTATATATATACTTAACGTTCCTAAACTGCTTTTCCTTTGGTGCCTAATATATTCTTACTAAGTACTTCTAGTTCTTATCTTTTGGTGCTCTATATATGTTGTATATGTTATCCATATAAGCTATCTATAATAGTATATAATGCGCTGCATATTTTAGGTTAACTCTTAGTTTGTTTTTATTCTTAAGTTTAAACCTATACCTGGTCGACCTAACTATTGGTATCTTTATTATAGGTACTAAGATTTATTGTTTACTTCTTTAGTCCCTAAATCCTTCTTTTAGGTTCCTTAATGTTATGATTAATGCTTCTTTAATATAACTTATGTGTTTCTCCGTAATGGGTTAGTTTTAGATAACTTTTTTGTCTAGCTATATATAAAAGTCTTCCTATTTATCGTTGTGTTGTTGCCTATACCACTTTCTATACAACTGGTTTAGTATGTATGGTTTATCTATTAGAAAGTACCTTGTTATTGCTATATTATAATATTCTTTAGTATATCTTTCTTTAAACCTAGTTAGGATATCTAGATCCTTTTCTTGTTCTAGTTTGTCTAACTACTTTGCCCTAGGTGTCCCTACACTTGGCCTATTAGTAACTCTTTATATAGGTGCTCTATCCCTTATATAACCTAGCATAGCTAACCTCTTATCTAGCTTTTGCTCTTGCTATGCAATAATTCTTACTTTGAACTTATCTATAGTTTCTTATTTTCTGCGTCTTGCAGCTAGATCTTTGTAGTTGTCTTATTTTTTAATCCTGGTATTAACTATTTAATCTTTAGGCTAAACACTGTGTTTACCTAGGATTGCTAATGTTCTTATTTATTTTCTAAACTTATAGTTCTTAAACTTGCGTCCTATACTTATTTGTTTATCTATAAACTGAGTTACTACTCTTTCCTATTGGTTTTCGTCTATTGTGGGTCCTTAGGTGTATTTTATCTCGTCTTAAGAATCTTAAGCTTCTTTTATCTCTTCTTAAGAATCTTAAGCCTGTGGCCTTTTACCTTTATTAAGTAATAAGCTAGTACTAGCAGTTGTCTGCTTACTTAGTTTCTTTTAAACGTTACTCCTTTTGTCTTATAAAGTAATGGAAATTGTATTTAATGGTATTATAATATCCGTTACTAAACCTTGTTTTGTAATAGTCTTAGTTTCTACTTCTATTTTAATTTCTTTAAGGTTTGCATACTTCTAGTAAGCTGCCTTTATTACCTTATTGTTGGTAAATGCTTCGCCTATATTAAACTTATTATCTTTAATATCTGATCTATAAGCTGGTTTATTAGTTCCTTTAAACTTAGATAATAATGGCTCCTATAGCTAATAGCTTGCGCCGTACTTAGCGTCCTTATAAACTTGGTATGCGTTGTTATAATAATATATAAAACTATTAACTAAATATTCTTTTGTTCCTTATAGTGCACTATTGTCCCTTTATACGTATGTGCTGTCTACTGGCCTAGTTCCCTTTACCGCGTGGTTATTTTAACCACCTCTATAGTCTCTAGCAAAATAACCTTGTTTTCTATAATTTATATAAGCTCCATCTTTAAACTATTTTTCTTACTATGGAGTCCGCCTAAACGTCTTCTACTGCTAAGATCCTTGGTTTGGCCTCTACTCCTAGGTCCTTTAATTACTAGATCCTTAACCTTTAGGTTTCCATAGTTTCTTTTCCCACCTTTAGGTTTCTTTAGTACCGCTTAGGTTTATTAGCTCTGCGCCATTCTATAGTTTTTAACTCTATGTCTATTATTGCGTACTCTACGCCTTATATAACTGTGAAACTCTGTCCTAACCCTTCTTAGCCTGTTCCCTTTAATAGATCCTATTATTAATCTTTATTAACTAGTCTATTAACTTTTTTAGAGTATCCGCATCTTTTATTAGGATAATTATGTTCTGGACTTTAGCCTTAAGTCCTTGCTTATACTATGCCATAAGCGCCCTGTCATTCCATTTAACCTATATGGCTAGTGTTTAAAACTGCGTTGTATACTTAATTACTAAAGTACGTTGTACTAAGTTCTAAAGTTTTTATTCCGCTGTTATAGTTGCTTTAGGGTCCCTAAATATTTATATTAACCGTTCTATAAATCTGTTCTAACTTGTAAACATATACCGTATATCTAGGTTAGTAGTCGTTGTACTATTTACTTGTATCTCTGTAAGGTAAGGCTTAAACCACTCTAGAGCTCTTCCTAATAAGAATAGTCCTGCGTACGCTACCTGGTCCGTAGGTATTGCTAACTTCGCTTCTTCCTGCATTACCTTAAAGTATATCTGCGTGAGAAACCCTTTAAGCTTTAACTTCTCTCCTAAGAACCGTTTAATTAAAGGTAACTTAACCTTTACTACTCCAATTCCATTAATGCGTTCTTTAAGTAGCCTACTATTATCCTATAAGCGATTAACTATTTCCTATAATTGACCTTGCATAACCACTTAAGAATCTGTATCCGCTATACTAGTATCTCCTAACCCTGAGGTTGTGGCTGCCGTCGACGTCGTTGTGACTAGTGCTTTAGGTGGCATATTACTCGATCTTGTTTAATACCGTAACCTTAGTAGTAAATGTGTAACGGAACCTTGTAGTAGGAACTACAGTAGGTCCTATTATTAGGCTAGGTATGTAGGTAGGAACAAATTAACAACATAATAATAACTGGTAGAGTGGTTGCCTAATAGATTAACTCCAATTGTATTCTAAGATTTACTACGAAGAGAGAACTATCTGGGTAGGGACTATGGTCCTTTAAATATATAACCATACGCCTAAGAAATCCCTTCGCTCTATGAGGTATATGCGCTCTATACGCTCTGTACAGATTATACAGATCATATAGATTACATAGATCATATTATATGACCTCAGCTACCATTCCTCGTCACATGGTTCCACTGGATCCATCCTGGACCGTGCCTGTATTAACTAACTAGCTTCCTCCGACTCTTTTTCAAGTAGTCGTAACATCGTACTTAAGCTGTCCGTAATAGCTGTGGTCGCGACCAAGACGCTAATAGATAAGCTTCTCCCGTTCTAAGAAGTGCGATTTTGACGGCCTAAAGAACTTGACGACGGCATTAAGACGCGCGATAATCGCCGTAATACCTGCGCCAACTAGATCCTTGATGTCTTAACTAAGTGGCTATTATATAATAGACTCCTGCATCTTCCTTTGCGATGTCTCTAATAGAATCGACTAGCGATTACTTGGAAAGATAATATAGCGCCTAGTATAATCGACTTAAAGAAGAGGAAGAAGAGGAAATAAGGTCGGTTAGAGAGGAGGTATAAGAAAGGTTGTGCTTAGTGTCTTCTTTCTATAAGCCACTAATTAGCGAAGCTACGTATTAAGAGGAAGTACCTAACTTTATAATAAAGCGCAAATAGCGGATAGAAATGGAGTTGTGTTAAGAGGACGGGTTGAAGGCGTTAAGAGGTAAACAAGGAGCGAGTATAGGCGGGCAGAAGGGCGCAGCGCGAGGGGTTTGTAGAAGCGACGCTGGCAATAATGCGAATGCTAGAGGGTGAGGCTCGTTGACGTTCCCGGTCTACGAGCAGACGTATACTGCTATAGACGCGATCAATAGTGCTATTAGCTGCTGATAAGTTGGAGAGCGGTGGTGGAGATAAGATGGTTAAGGTAATGGCCTAGAAATGTGGCTGTGTGTCTATGGTTAGGCGTATAGAGGGGTATTAATGCGGCCTATCGAATACTGCATACTGCGAGCCGCTTGCATTTTGTTGTACGCGTTTAAGAGTCGCAGGTGGGTACGAAAGGATAGTACATATTGAAGGAGACACTCTGTATTAGCTGTGATGGCCGTCGCCGCTAGAATATATACTAGCGCGATTGAAAAGGTCCATGCGTAGCTATAGGCTGGGAAATAACATGCGGAATGTATAGGGAAGTTCCGCACCAGCTAGGAGGTACCCGGATTTATAGCGAAATTTACTTATAGTAGCTAATAGATCTGTAGCTATGCGAAGCCTTTCCTTTCCTATAGATACTTGGAATATATAAAAATCTAACTTTGGAATAGTAATTAGAGGAAACTGGTGACCGCTTAATAAGTCTCTAAAGTGGCATTTGCTTATCTCTTCCTAACTTATATAATCTGCGTAACTCCTGGCGTATTACCCTTAAAGTAATAACTTTATCTAATATATCCGCGCCACTGGGGCCCTCTATGGCGCTACTATGGCCTTTATTGGCTCTACTTTGAACCCGCCTCCGCCTTGGTCAATTGGCGAACTTTGGCTTCGTTGTTTATTTTGGATAAGAATTGATTTTGATCCTAAAGGAGGGTATATTTAGTAAAGGATATTTAGGCGGCACTTGCGAGCTTCTATACGTGCCTCTATAGGCGGTGTTTGCTTAGCTTATTAAGCGCATAAGCATTCTATTTAATTAGATTATGCAATAATGTAAGAGCCTTTGGTGACGCTAGCGTTATAGGCGTTTATAGTACTCCGTTTTGCGGATAAGTCACCTTATTAGCTCTTAGGATAGTTAGTTAAGCTTAGGGCTTTAGCGTATTTCTAAGTACTCTCTTTAGGTTAAATAGAAATAAACTAATTACAGCCTACCTAGCTAAAATTTTCCTTTTAGTTAAAGCCGTTTCCCTTATAGGCTTGTATAGAGAGGTGAAATGCTCCTTACTAACTACAGCGATGTGCACGACCAGCTTCCACCCCCCTCTGGAAAAATATTAATTCGCTTCGGTACGCGGGCTCGCCAGCAATCGTAGCGAACGCCCATGCTTGGCTGCAAGAACTTTACTTCTGGCAGACTTCGCGATCGGCCTTCCTCCGCTGTGTCGTGATCTTTGTCAAATATCGTGCACGAGGTTTTCACCCGTACGATATCGCCAAATTTTATCGGCAGTTGCAGGAACAGCTTTGTATTCGCGTTTTGGCGGCCACAGCGGGGGCGCAGTTAAGGGGGAGGGGAGGGCGCGTACGTCCTTCCCCTGGCCAACCAAGGCGATTCTCCAGGGCAACCATCAAAAGGTCCTTGCGTGCAGGCACATGCGTTCGCTACAATTACTATGTACAGTTGGTGGCGATTTGGCGAGCTCGCGTACCGAAGCGAAATAATATTTTTCCTGAGGGGGGGTGGAAGCTGGTCGTGCGCATCGCTGTATATCTAACCCTTCTTTATATAGTAGTTTGACCTAATCGCGATAGGCTGCCTTTAAGGGGGTAAAGACTTTGATATTATAGGGCTGGAGCTTGTAAGAGGTGTGAGAAGGGAGATAATATAGGATAATGTTGTTTTTAAGGCAATACTCTAAGATCTTAAGCGTCTTATATATTTTAAAGCCGTTATAAATTAGTACCTATAGTTTCTGGTTAGCCCGTTCTTTGGTTTAGGCATTAAATACACGCTTAAGCCACTCTAAGCTAATCTTAGAGTTATTGTATCTGTTTTTAGAATGCCCATAATGCTATCTAGGGGTTAGGTACGTGGTTTAGTTGCTTTAGTAGGTTAAAGCTAGCTAGATTATTAGGGGGAGCAGAGACCTACTATCCGCACTAATATATTTAATAGTAGTTACTATTATCCGCTTAATACCCGCACCTCTATAGTCTTATAGGTCGTCCTTACCTATAAGGACTTTAATAGACCTAAGTATGCTTAGCATAACTCCTGTCTTATTTATATTATATACATTTTTTAGCCAAATAGCCAGATCCTATAGTACCTTTTCGATTACCTTGAACTACTCTATAATCTTATTATATATATTGTTCTTGTAACGTTTTTAGTTAATCGCCCTAACTCTTCTTGCTTTAAGTTCCGGATAGCATTTCTTAAAGACTTAAGCCCAGTTCTTGCCTAGAGGCTTAATTAGTTTATTTATTGTGGACTGGTGGCGGACAATACTAAAGGCTAGCGAAGGTATAAACTTTATTCGCATAGGGTGCCTAAGATTAGATATTAGTAACAAAAACTTAACTATAGCTTTCTCTTTCTCCATGTCACGACCTTGCGCTACCCATACGTCGCTATGGGCTTGAGAGCTTATAAGACGTTTCCAACCGGCAGTCCCCTCAGTCGCGGGACACTGCTACCTTTTTGGAGGTTTGTGTGGCCAGGTGGGTTGGAGCTTGGGCATAACAATGTGTCCCGCAACTGCCTGGAGGTTAGTGTTCGATCCCGTACAGGGTTGAATATTCACGAGTACGGGACAGCCTAAGCGACTGCACTGCCTGCAGTTAAGTGCGGGGTAATTATACGTGCTTGCTGGGAGGTCACCTTATGGAAAGCTTAACACTGCTAGTGCTTGGCGCTAGTAGGGGTGCTTCGCATTTGGTAGCCAGAGTGCTGCGGGCAGCTCGCGCGCTGCGTGGTTATAGGCCACCTGGTCAGAGACCAGCTACTGTTGCGATTCAGGCGCCTGAGGACATGCGCCCTGGGAGGGGGTGCAGTTGTCACGACCTTGCGCTACCTATATGTCGCTATGGGCTGGAGAGCTTATAAGACGTTTCCAACCGGCAGTCCCCCCAGTCGCGGGACACTGCTACCTTTTTGGAGGTTTGTATGGCCAGGTGGGTTGGAGCTTGGGCATAACACTCTATAAGGTATTGCTAGCGTTAGGCCTTTGTCTCTTTTAGCACTTATTTACGATTATAATAAGCGCGCGCGCTCCGCCGCTCCGGAAATAAACAGCACGTAATAGCTATAGAAAGTTTAAGAAGAACGCTATACTTTAAGTCTATTTGGTAGAGTGTAGAATATAATACACCACTATATAAGCGCACTAAGTCCTTCTGCTAAGATATATTACCCACTTCTTTACCTAGAGAAACTTAGAGTGTATAATTTTAAGGGCTAAGTGTCTTTAAAGTTTAGAGTCTCGGCACTTAGGGAGGGACGTTACTTTTACTCGGGAAGCGACTGACTAAAAACGCTCTCATTCTATTATTATTTAAACGTATATATAGCCTGTCCTTAAGCGCCTACAGTCTTTTACATTACCCAATCTCTAGCCACTTAATTGCGTCTTTAAAGCCTTTTCCGACACTATTTAACTTTTATATATCTCCTATGCACTCTCTATAATAGGCTATAATTATGTAAGCAGCCTTTTATGCGCAATTGGCTTTTATAGATAGTCTCCCTCTTAATAAAGCTTCTTTATAATTTGGCCCTAGATATAATATGCTTTAGTATAAGCCATTATAACTCTTAATAGTTCTTGAGACGGCTATTTATTACACTGCGTAAGTCCACTTTTAAGTATTAGATCTCTTAGCGTATACTAAAGATCTAATATAGTTCTATAGGGGCCAAAATAGGATCCTTAGTCCTATTTCCATAGGTTATATAATTGCTTTCCTATTAAGCAACTAGTGGAATTATTTTAGGGTGCAAGCTAATCCTAGCACTATAGCTAGACCGATTGTTCTATATGCTACTTATAAATTAACGAAAATAGCTTTCCGCTTTTGCTTACGTTTTAGACTATAAAAGACTTTAGAAAGTAGAGAATTAAAGTTTATTTAATTTAAGGAGGCCTTCGCCTTACTAAAATATCTATTTAACTAGCACTTACGTAAAACATTTTTTGGCCTAGAGCAAATGATAAAAAATAGAGTTTTAAATTTTTGTATACTCTTTTTAATTTACTATAAGACCTTAGCTTAGAATATAGCATGCTTGTTAGAATTACAAGGTCATAAGGTTACAGCAGAGGTGTCTTGAGGGTCTATTTGATGATAGAGATAACGCAGACAATAAATATTGATTGATTCGTAATGCAGTAGATGCGGTTAATGTCTATATAGATTGCCTATAGACTTTAACCTCACAACGTATCTAAAGCTTAGTTAGCATTCCTTGCTTAATTCTGACACTCCCCTATACTGACGACGCTCTTCTCATCTGTCCCAAATAGGCAATTATAAAGCTATTCCCAAATACCTTGCAAGTGCCATTTGGCCTACGTACAGAGGGAAAACCTATAGTAGGCGAAAAACCTCCGTAACTTGCCCCGTCTCCGTCCGTTACCGTCTCCATCAGTTATCAATTCCTAGCGTTGCATAGTGCTTTATAAATTGGTTAATCGGTAGCTGTTTCATAAGCATATCTCCTGACTGATCTTTGCCTAGTATATATACCACTTTAAGTTAACCTCGCTAAACCATATTATTTCGTACAAAGAGGTATTAAGTCTTAATATACTTAGCTTTCTAGTAGTGTTTTATATTATACAAAAGGTTAACCGTACCCTTATTATCACAGTAGAGCGTAGGGATAAAAGGGTTATTATTGTCTCTTTCTTCCAGATCTCTTATTAGCTTCTTAAGCTATACTACTAACCTTGCTCCTTCTAATGCCGCCATAATCTCTGCTTCTATTAAGCTTAATGCCGTTGACTTCTGCCTTTGAGCCATCCAGATCACTGCTCCCCTATAGCGTATAACTGCTATGCCTTGGAATGATATCCGATCGTGTTCTGTTCCCCACGTAGCATTAGTAAAGATATTATAACCAGTAGGTAACGTAAGCTTGCATAGAGGAAGGTAGACTACTTAACTTAAGTAGGTAATTCCTGCTTCAAGAGTGCCGTTTAGATATTATAGTAGCTGCTTACTTAAGCGGTAATGCAATTCTCCTAGTACTGCCATAAACCTAGCTAACTAACCGATAGCGTAGCTGGTATTAGGACGTGTATAGTTTAAGAGGTAGATTATAGAGCTAATAATCTGCCGGTATACTATCGCATTGTTATACTTAAGGAGGCTTTTAATATCGGGCTTCAGGACAGTACCTACTGGTATTAGTAGCTTAGCCAGATTACAGTTATCTATTTTTAGCTATTTAAGTAGCTTCTTAGTGTATATTATCTAATATAGCTTAAGGGTTCGGTTTATACGATCTCACTTAATTTAGAAGCCTATAAATACTTCTATAGGACCTAGGTCTTTACATCTCCATTCTCTTAAAATTCTTATCTTTGTGATATTAAGGTATTAGCGCTTTCCTATAATCAGCATATTGTTAATAAATAGCAAGATATATACTTCATTTCCTATAAAGAGATTGGGGTTAGTATTAGCTACTTTCAAACCTATGCTCTTAAAGAACTTCTTAACCATCTAAAACCATTCTCTCGGTGCCTACTTTAGGCCATAAAGTAACTTATTCAGCTTTAAGTAGACGTCTTTTACGCCCTTAAGCTCAGGTTTAAAGTCTCTTAATAGGTTAGGAATCTGCATATAAATCTATTCTTGCAACGGCAGGTTTAAGAATGCAGTTTTAATATCAATATAGTTGAGCTTAAGGTCCTCAGCTGCCACCTTTACCATTAGGAACCTGAAGGTGTCGTATTATACAACAGACGCAAATGTCTTAAAATAATCGATATTAGGGGTCTGTTTGTCTCCCTAAATACACAGTCTTACCTTCTTGCGAATTACTTCTCCCTTGGCATTATACTTATGCTTTAGAACTAGCTTGCTTAAGAGTAACAACCTTCCTTCTAGTACTCTCCCCCTTATAATGGTATAGGTATGCATCCTCTTAAGTAAGAGGAATTCTTTAAAGATAGCTTTTATCCAGCTAGGAGCGTTCTCCTTTAAGGCCTAATCTAACTCAATAGCGTCAAAAGGTGCTGTAGGTGCTCCTATAGAGGTAGTGTTCTTAGCTTCTAGGTAAATAGCTTTTATAGCTATTACTAACTAAACTACCATATTGTTAAAAACCCTTATATTTAGTAACCTTCCAGACCTTATTCTCTGCGCATAAGGAATGCGTATTAATGTGCTTTATACGGGCGTCCTACCCTTAGCATTACCTTAATTTAAGCGTCCCACTTAATCTTAACCTAGGCTTCCTACTTAATTAGAGTGGCCTACTTAGTCTTAACCTAGGCTTCCTACTTGTTTAGAGCGGCCCACTCGGTTACTATCTAGCCTACTTATAGTTCTTACAACTAGAGTCTCTGTCAGCGCGTTTAAGGTAGTAGGGGGAGGTATAGGTTAGTTCGCGGCTTAGCTTATAGCGTAATTTAAGCGTCCCACTTAATCTTAACCTAGGCTTCCCACTTGATTTAAGCGGCCCACTTAGTTACTATATCTTGTAGCTTGTACCTAAGGTGCTCTATAAGGGAACCTATACTCGTTTACTTTAGCATCTCCAAATAGCTCAATTGCTTAGGTATGTAGGTTCATTATCTTAAATTAACTACTCCCTTTTAACCCCATAAAAACGTAGTTAGGTTTTATTCTTAAATTATACTTCCTAGGGTGTTTCTCAAGCGTATTAATTAGATTGGTGTAACACCCAAAAATAACTAGATTCTTTAAGTTAGGAACTTATCAGGTGTATGCCTTATAGGGTATAATAGCACCACTATGCTCGTCATTAAATGGAAGTACTAAGGTGGGTACTTGATTCTTAATCCAGATAGTATACTTAACTATATAGCACCAGAGTTTAACTGGTATATTTCCTTAAAATAGAAGTAACCTTGTCTTATAGTCAACTGTGTAGATCGCGCACTTAATTGCGCCATTATATAAGTGTTTATATGGCGGATAAGGTTTAAAGTTAATACCCTAGGGTATCAGTTTGTCTTGAAATCTATAGCCAAACTCCCCCTTTCTATTATCTACTTAAATCTATACAGCTTTATTGCCAGTGAACCTCTCTGCCCTTGCGATAATCTCTTTAATATGCGGCAATACCTCTTCAGTTTAGAGGGTTTTAAGAGGAATAACCTAAGTATAGCGTATAGCGTCGTCTAGGGCTAGGAGGTAGTAGTTATAACCTCTAATTAATATACCAATTTGTCCTGTAGTATCTAGGTGTAGCCCTTAACTAGGTATCTTCTCGCGCTTAATTGTCTTCTTGCTTAGTATTTCTCGCATCTTCCCAGCTAGATAAGCTTTGCACATGCTCTTGCTGACTAGTACTACTCTCTTCTTAAGCTTTATGCCTAGTAAGAAGTGCTGTAGCTTAAATAGGTCACTGTAATTTGTATATCCAGTTTGGCGGTACTATAGCTTAGCATCTATTTTACTAACGTTTGGTTATAAATTATATACTTCTACTATCGCATTAAATGCTTCCTAATGCTCTTGTAGCACGTAGAGGTTGTTCCTTATAGTGGCCTTAAACGTTGTACCTAATTTATGCTTGCCAGTAGCTCGATTATCTAGGTTAAATATAATTGAGTAGCCTTCCTAAGTAAGAGTTCTTACTAAGATTAGCTTAATTGACTTAAATAAAGGTATAAGCCAGACATCTTTTAGCTTTAGGGTACCGATTTAAACTTAACTATAGCCTATAGCAGGGACAACGGTCCCATTCGTAGTACGGACCTATTATGGCGTATTCTATCTCTTTAAGTGTGTTAGGTCTGATTGGTTACTAGTAAAATGCTTAATTACTCCTAAGTTGAGAGCCCAAGCTAGAGACGTCGTTGTAAGCATAGCACGTTTAGGGTTAGGGTTAAGGTAGATTAAATTGCTATTAAATTCTTCCTTAGCTATTGCTATATTCCCTACTTTCTCTACCTTAGGAGCACCTTAATCTGTCTTCCTAGCATTGTTGAATCGGAATTGCTTAAGTAGGGGATAGTCTTTCTAGTAGTGACCTTTTTGATAGTATACTCTGCACTCGTCTCTTTCTGGTTATCTTAGCTCTTTGCTTACTTAAGATAATAAGCTATGGCGATAACGCGATAAGGAATAATTGAATTTACCAGCATGGCCTCTGCCCCTTATTTAACCTTAACCTCGGTTTCCCCTTCTCCTCCTAGGTTCGTCTTTCCTCTCATATATAAGTGCTGCATTTTATACTTATATAGGGAGAGCAGTCTCTTGCTCCTAAAGAAGGGTAATATAGCTCTTAAGGTCTCGTTTATCTCGTAGACACCAGGTCTTCGCATTCTGCTATATAACATTACTTAGGAGGGCCAAGAGAAGCTGCTCTTTAATATCATTATTGGTAAGTACTTAAGGCGTTAAGGCTAGATTAATCTTAAATTAATTAAGTATTTAGAGGAACTCAACAATTCGTATCTTTATAGGGTTAAATATAGTGCTGTAGAACTCTCTGTGGAGTCTAGAGATATAGACCTTGTTATTAGCCTTATTAAACTTCTTCATTCCTTCCCACATTCCTTAAATATTATACGCCTTTATTATCGCACGTATCTCTTCCTGACGGTCGTCTCCTATTAAATTATAGATGATCTTGTTTGCTTCCCCTTGTCTTCTTCTTCCGTTAGCTAAATTAACTTGATTTAGGTCCTCTGCACTAGTAACAAAATCCTAGCCCTCTAACATAATTAGGGCTGCCTTATAGGTGCGCTCCTAGTCTGCAAAGTTGTCTCTATTGAAAATGACAATTTTACCGGCCTTGTGATTATATGTAGGTGTCGTTAAGGTTAAGGTAGAGAAGGTTATTTTCGGGGTTAATTTTCAAGTTAGGAGAGGTGTTGCTACCCGGGCTCATAACCTGTTGGAATTACAAGGTCATAAGGTCACAGCGGAGGTGTCTTAAGGGTCTATTTAATGATAGAGATGACGCAGACGATGAATATTAATTGATTCGTGATGCAGTAGATGCGGTTGATGTCTATATAGATTGCCTGCAGACTTTGACCTCACAACGTGTCTAAAGCTTAGTCAGCATTCCTCGCTTAATTCTGACAATGCTAGTAGCTTTAAACGAGCGTAGAGGAGGTAATTAGAGTAAGTCTTCGAGCTGAATTTGCCTTGCGCTGCTATCTAATACGGATTTACTAGGAATACGTAGAGTTAAGGTCTCTCGATAAGATTTATCTGGCCGCTAACTAAAGCCTTTCTATAGTTAATAAGAGGCTTTATAACGCTTTTAGCGCTGTTAAGATGTTGTGTAAGGAATTATATAACTATAGATCTACTTTTGCTGATTTAAATACGGCTTATAAAGATGTATAATAAAAACTTCGCGATTGTGTTAGGGCGTACGAAACTATACGTAAACGATATGGCAAAGTTTTAACTAGCTTTTAAAGCAACGCCTCGCTCTATTGGGACCTTGAAAAAGCTAACGAAACTATATATATATTAGAATTAGAGACGTAGGGGTATAAGCTCTATTTAGGAAATAGCGGTAAGTCTACTAGCGCGAACAGCGATAAAGTAACTAAAATAGAATGGAATACAGAAAGGTTTATATCTAAAGAGTATTATAATACTAAGATTTTAGAGCTTAAGTAGGGAATTGCCAAGGCAATTCTAGAGCATGAAAAGGAAAAAGGGAAGATAATAGAAGAATATAAGAATGCTTTACGTAATGCTGCTGACTGTATTATTGCTAACTAATAGAAGATTAAAAAACTTAAGATGCTATATAAGCTAAGGCCAGAAGGAATATATTTAGGAAACCCTAAACAAATTCTGTTTCTAAAATGAGGGAAACCTGGTAAGGGCGATAAAGTTCTAAAAGTGTAAGTAAGGCGGGCTAAAAAGGGCTAAAGGTGTAGGTAGGAGTCCCCTAGTAGGTGTTAGTTTCTAAACCTAATTAGAGATCCGGTAACGTGGCTTAATTATTAACATAAGCGGCTGCTAAGTTTAAAGTCATTTATAAAAACTAGCGCGTGGTTTATATATAAGGTCTATTTTAAAATGCTTTATTTTATTCTAAATTGTTATATCTTTAAAATTTATTAGTGTAGTTTACTTACATTTCTATAAAGTATCTTAAAAGAGAAACGGTGCCCTTATTATATAGTAGTTAGACTATATTTAAAGGCTAAGATAAAATAAAGTTATGTACTAATAATAGGGGAGCCCGAAACAGATTAGGGTATACTAAGCCTTTACGTTAAGGTTTATTACTAGGGGTGCGCTAGGTTATATTTCTTTAATCCAGCTATATACTAGAAAATGATTACCAAATAACTAAAGCTTTATATTTCGTCTCCGATAACTAATAGGCCCTTAGCGCTTAGCTTAGTTAATATAGTAATAGTGTCGAACTAGTAGTATAGATTAAGAAGATTTAGAATAAAAACTTTGTTCTATTATAAGAGGCTTTAGAGCCGTACTATATATACCAGGTAGGTGTTAAGACGCTAACGACAATATGAAACTGTTACTTAATTGTTACCCAATTAATATTACCCCTTATTTAGTAATAGGTAATAGAAACTGTTAATAGGTAGATATTTAAGATAGTAGTAAGATATACAATAGTAAGCAGCGGGGTAGTAAGATATAGGGTTCTAGTCTTAAAGCCATAGTAAGGTAGTTGTAAGGAAATCTAATTTAGGTTAACAAATAGCCCGTAATGGCGGATTATCTACGGCAATTGAGGCAACTGTAGAAAAATTATAAGCTTTAAAAAAATACGCCAACCCATCTCTAATAAAGAAGAATTAGCATATTAAAGTAAAATGCAGGAGCTAGGCATAAAGTTTAAAGAAGAAATAAGTTATGTTACTAAAAGGCTCTAGGTGGCTATTATTAACTTTAAAAAAGGGCAAAAAGATGCTAAGGACGGCTTTATTTAACTCTTGGAGACTCTTTATTATTATGTTGTAGCACCTGCTTATCTAGGCTATATAAAGGACGAAAAGAAAATTATAAAATAGGTAAACGGAGAAATTATTAAAGTATAGCCTCTTATAATATAAAGAAGGCTAAGCTCCTTCTTTAGAACATTATTAATATTTCTGGTATTTAGACGAGTAGACTACGCCGCTTATACTATGCGTTTAGGGAGTTTAAAGGATATATAGTTGTGGATAAGGAGGAGGTATAGACTTGGTAACGGCGGCGTAAGTATTTTACAAGATTACCACGTTGGCTTATTATTAAGACGACATATATAAGGGGGATGACCTGTTAGTTATTTAATTAAGGAACCCAGTTATAAAAGGTCGCTATAAAGAGTGCCACGGCTAGTGCTTAGAGGTAGTAAATAGAATACTAGAAGGTTCTGTAAGGTTAATATAAGATTAAGGAAGAGGTTTTAAACAGCTCTTTAAGTTAGTAAGCACTATATAATAGGTTAAAGCATGTCACCTTCACAATCTAATTAATTGATCGCGTTTAGGGAATTAGGCTAATTAAGCTTCCTATAGGTAAGGAGAAATGCGTTGTAAAATGGACGGCGTTATATGTAAGCATAATGGTTGTAAAGGAGATAGAAGCTATAGATTAAGGCGTATTAAAGATATAAAGTTAAACAACAAGAAGGTAAAGTATAAAGATGAACATGTTCTCGGGAACAGCTATAGTAAATAATCCGACGCGTAAAGCCTCTTTACGGCACTATGATTTTCGCTCTCTATAGTCTTATAAGCAAGTAAGAGTAAGCTAAAAGCTCCTGCTAATTTATGCGATCCATTACGTATAGGCTAAACAACACCTTGCTAACCATTGCGTAACTTACCCCGCCTTTTCTATGGTAAACGTAAATGATTACGCTCCTTACTCGATATTATGTACTTAGTTTAGCACGCGTCGGCTAGAGATCCCGTTTTGCTTAGTAGGAATTTCTAAGGTAACTATTTTAGCCATACTTAGCTTATATAAATACTTCGGCACTACTAACTCTTTATATTTATTATATCCTCTATATTTATTACAGCAATTAGTCGCTATTTTTGCATTATGGGTTTAGAGTATACTTAGGTATATTATAACCAAAGGGAAAAGGATCTACTTAAAAAAATAAAAAAAGAGAATGGCGAAGCTACCTAGAAGTATATTAATAATCTCTATAATAAATCTCCGCTTATTATAGATACGAAGAGGTATAGGTTATATAACGCCTTGCGTAATAAATATATAGATGTGGAAATGAAGAAGATAGCAGAGGTAAGGAATAAAGTTAATAATACTGGCTACTAAGAGACTATGGCACTAATAAGGAGTCCTTTCCTATTTAATGTGGATTAATAGGTGAGTTCTAATCTAGTTTAGCTATCTAATTTACGTTTAATAATTAACAGGGCTCTATTACAAATGCCATTAGTTTAGAAAATTCACTAGTTTTATACTTCTCTAATTATAAAGAGTAGAATTCCGCTATAAACACTATTGTATTAGGTTTCCCAAATGTCCAGCTTCTAAGCACACCCTCCTTACCTAGCATATATTGTAATGTAAGTTTAGTTTAGCATAGCTGCCCACTTTATTGCTAATGAGTAGAAGAACTATATAGGCAATACCGTTTTATTAGGTTTGCTTAGTCCAAATATTTAGTTTCTAAGCATACCCTGCTCGCCTAGCGGTATAGGTTATAACGTAAGTTTAACTTAACACAGCTACCTACTTCATTGCTAATAAATAGAAGAACTCTTCTTCTAGTCATCAATTTGGTTTAGACGGATTTAGTAGCTTCAGACATTTACCTTAAGGTTTTTATGTTATAAACTGGCACTTCCGTAGCGGCCTATTTATAACAATAGTTGCTAAAACGAGTTAATATTAGTTGTTTTATATTTATCCGTCCTCTAGTATGCCACGCTACTCTCATTTCGGTTTTCTATGCTATGGTGTGGAAAACTGCGGGTTGAACATATTAAGCATAGAGATATTAGAGTGGTACCTCGAGGTTATACAATTCTCCCAGTTTCCGAAAGTTTAGATCTAAGATATATAGCCGCCCCTACGTTGAATTCTATTATAAGGGATTTCTATACTAGCCTTAGTTGATAATTCCCTATTCGCCTGCTCCTTTTAGATAGTAGGCAACTGTCACGGGACTGCCCGCGACACGCGCTACGCTAGACGCGTAGCTTTCCTTTCCTTGTTTGATATCGCTCGGCAGATAGTTTATCCGCCCCAATTGCCCCTATATAGATTCAGCCGCAGTTGCATTCCTGTCGAACTCTCCAGCAATCCTCTTAAGTCTCCACGACAGCTGTACGTAGCTATCAATTCCACGAATCTGATGCTTGTTCATCTAGTGTTCGCATGTAATACTTCGTCATCGTGACAGCAACTCGTAATTATATATGGCTCTTAAATCCGAAGGTATCGCTTTTAGTGTTGGTTTATATAGCTTAACTCCAAGATTAAAGGTGTAAGGCTTAGAGTCTTTAGAGCAATTTAAGCAGCTATTTTCTTTAAAATCGTAGCGGACCTTAAAGGATTAGCGAGAGCAAAGGAAATTTTTTTTTAATATGCAATTAGGAGGACCTACTTTTCGCTGCCTATATACGCCGCATACTCGCTTGCGTTTTAATTAAGCCTAAAGGTAGCGCTGCGAAGGGTCTATATTGTTAATTAGGTATGCAAAGATTAGAAAGCGGAGCAAGTTCGATATATCTATTATAAGATTATAGAATAATAAGTACTTAGTTTTAGAGAAGCCGACTTACTTACCCTATTTGGCCTTATAGTATCTAATTTATAATATCTAATTTATAGTATCTGGTTTATAGTAGAGTGTGTCTATTTATAGTGTTAGCTTTATAGTTTCGGGTCTATAGCCTTGGGTCTATAACGTCTAGCTTTAACTGCTTTTAGAGTTAAGTCGAATAGTATCTAATTTATAGTACCTAGTTTAACTGAAATAGTCGCGGAGCTATAGGGTTATGGTGTAGTTTGACTAAAATATTTTCGGAGTTGCTACTTTAGGCTATAGATTCCATAGTATCTAATTTATAGCGCCTCCTTTAAATAGTTTAAAGCTACTACTTTAGGCTATTAAGTCTATGGTGTGTAGTTTATGGAGTTATATTTATTAGTTGCGGCTTAGGCCACGTATATAGTAAAATATTATATTTATTTAAAAAACTAATTGTAATAATAAACTATATAACAACTAATTAAGTTCCAAACACGCCCTTTAAACATGATCCGTAATATAAAAATTAGTAATATAACTAGTCTAGTTCGCTTATTGGTTGGGTGGGTGGTTCTTAGCAAAAACTTAAACTGGTTCGCTTATTTTAACTACTTGGTGTCTTGGTATACTAAGTAGCTTACTAGTTTTAAAGAAATATTAAGACTTATATATATTAAATTAACTTATAAGCTTATAAAATAGAAAGGCTAAAGTCTTTTATATAATAAAATAATATTAAGTATTTATAAAACCCTATAATAACCACCTAGTAATAGAAAATTGTATTTTGGGCCTAATTAGGTAAGTATTTAGTTAGACTGGTTTGGTTTGGAGGTCAAATTTAGCTCTAACTAGACTAATTATATCACTAATAATAATGCCTTTTAACTAATAATAAAAAGCTTGGAAGTGCCTATGGTATAAGCTTAGAAGCTTTAACCTTATAAAAGCTTAGTAAATCTCTAGATTAGTATAAGCGGGCTACAGTTCTTACGTTTATATCTATTTTATAAAGTTAATTAAATTTTTCCTCTATAAGGTCTAGAGAATTAATATATTCCTCCACTCTGTCGTCTTTTTACGACCTTATATTAATATCGTACAGATTATATTTAGGTTTTTTTAGGTCGCGCCGTTTGCGTTAAACTGCTATAAGGGTACGGCCCAGAAGGAATTCTTTATATATTTCTAGTTTCTTTCCTTTTAGGGATAGGTAAATAAAGATGGCTACCTTATAGTTATCCTATAGTGTGCCTAGTATAGCTATAAAAACAACAAGGCGTAACTGTTTAAATATAGAATAAGAGCGAAATGGTAATATAGCAAATATTACATAGATTTAAATAATATTCTTAATGCTGTGCCGTATTTATAGACAACATTGCTTTAATACTAGGTATATTAAGTTCTTTTTAGTAGCTGTTATAGTGTTGCATCCTTAACTAATAATTGGTCCGTAAGTAAGTAAGGGTAATATTAGAGCTTAGGGCAAGGGTTTTATAATTAGCTTATCTAGTAAAGCGAGGGATAAAGTTTATAGAAGGGCTTATATTAAATATAATAGCTCTAGATAGGCTTCTATAGAAGGCTAGTCTAGAAGGTTAAAGTTGGCCCCCGTATTTTGACCTTACTTATAAGCGCTTAACGCCAGAAGTCAACTAATAATAAAATGTCAGTACTGGGCTCAAGCCGGTATAGAAATTATAAGTAAGATTACTATATAAAACGCCGGCGTTTTGTCTTGTCTCCGCTTATATCCTTAAATAAGTTATTTATCCTTTACGTCGATTACTATAAAGTGGAGTAAAGATAACCTAAATAACCTAAAAATGGTTACTAATAAAGATAAGACAGCGGCTAAAATTACCGTCCTCTTTAATAAAATGTCTATAACCATAGCGTCTATAACTATGACGAGAACTATAGACGGTGTATAGGCTAAGTGCATAGAGTTAGGATTGCCTTATAAGGTAATAAAGAAAGTAAAGAGCATAAAGAAAGCGAGAAAAAGAAGTATAAAGAAAGTGAGAAGAGGAAGTATAAAAAAACGCAAGAAAAGGAGACCCTACGGTTATAACTAGCGGTAGTAATGCCTTAAGCATATCTTATTAAACCCTTGTTAATATATCTTTAAGCCCTAGCGGATATATAAGTTGTAGTATAAGATTATAACTGTTCCTAATACAGATACTAGGAGTATTTAAATACACCTCTAGAGGAGTATAGAGAAGTAAAATGGAAATTATTTTGTGTGGATAAGGATTAAAAAGGGTGGGATATTTAAGCTTTAAAATTATTCTATGTATAGGCGTATATATAACGCAGGCGCAGGCTAAGGGAAAAGATATACTTTATTTAAATTGAAGTTCTACGTTTTACAGTGTAGAGCTCTTATATTACTGTCCTTACTGTTAATAAGATCGCTAGTATAGCTAAAGAGGTGCCTTGCTTTGCATCTCCTACAGAAGATTTAATATAAAATTCTTGCTAAGCCCGCTGCCTTCCCGCGCATAATAAGATGGGTTAGTAATTCTTGTAGAGTATAGCAATTGATGACAAAAACAAGCTGTATTGATAATAACTTTCCTACTAATCTTTACTTGCTTAAAATTCTCGACCACGGGCTTAATCTCCTAGGTGTAGAGGTACTCATCCCGTAATAATAGAATGAAGTAATTAAGTCTCCAGCCCTTTTCCAAGGCTGTAACGATTGTGTTAATCTGCGGTACGAATGTTTGAAAATCTACAATAAGATATAAGGATCTTATGTATTGCAAAAATTTAAAGTTAACTATATAACTATTGCCTAATCCGTAAGCGAAGTTTGGGAGGGAGGTTAAGAATATAGTAGGGCTGTTTATCGCTATAGGCTGAGCGAATCATTTTTATAATAAGAAAAGAAGGATGGCGTCCCACTTTAGCTTTATATTAATCGCTAGTGCGGGGCCGGGTTTTCCTTGGTATATTTTACTATATAGGTTATAGTCCAGAACTTACTGCTTAACCTTTTAACTTTTTAATCTAAAAATTATGGATAGTGATTCCGAGATCGATAAACGACTCTAGTAAGACCCCTAATTACCGTAAAAGTGGCCTATAAAACTTATCCTATATTATAGGGAGGGCTTACCTACTTTATAGCAAATGCCGCTACTCTTTAAGGCTAAGGAAATTGTAAAATTTTGGAAGAATGGTAATATGTCCTATCTTATTTAATGGGAGGAAAGGGTTATTACTAGAAACTGCTTACTTAGAAACCGACTAGGCGTAAATATTCTTTACAAAATATATAAAATCCGCTCGTACTCTGACCTAGACTTAACTTCGTATATCCTATTTTGGGAATTTATTTACCTTATTAAAGGAGATAAGCTATATAAGGTTATGTGGAAAGATTAATAGCTTTCTAAGACATTCCTTGCTACTAAAGGATAGTTACTTTACAAGTATTAGAGTTACTGATTTTTGAATAATAATTAGTACGTTCTTTAAAGTGAGTTGAATAGTTTAGGTGTATTAATGGATCTTTAGTGTTATAGTTAATAAAGAAGGGCGGATTAGAAGAATAGAATGGAGAGCAAATTTGCTAATAAATTTAGCATATTAGATATTAAATAAAGCTTTATAGCGCCCCGATTTAACTTTCTATAGTAGGATTTAGCTTTTATTATTTAGAATATAGAATTGGAAAATACAATGCAACATGAAAAATTTCTTATGTTATGGTGTATTAAAGTATAGAGTTTATATTTGCATGGCTATAAATTAATTTACCCTGCATAGTATTAATCCCAAAAGCGTTTTTGTGGAGTGCCTTTGCGCTAGGTGGTTTTGGCCTATAATACTTGTAATAAAATATAATATTTCTATACTTTTTATAATATAGGTATCTAGACATATCTAGCTGACGTAGATCTGCGGTATAGTAAAAGCGGGGTATTAGGGGTGCGAATCCTAATCGTTTATAAAATGTTTTGTATAAATTTCAACCTTAGTATATAGGCCCGCATCTAGATAAAAGCGCGTGTTAATTACGCTAGCTAAAATGTATAGATTTTTACCTAAAAAAAGGTAAAAATATGTTAAATGGCCGTGCGTATTACTTTAAAAGGTATAAATAATTACTAAGATTAACGCGCGCTTTCAACCGAATGCGCCAGGATAGTGTAGTATCCCTTACACCGTTAAAATCGCGCGTAGAGTTATGGCCTAAGCTCAACCAATTAAACCGCTTGTTTATGGGCGGTTAGGAATTCTACCGCAACACTAATTAGTAGTAGAGGTTTTAATATTCTTAAGGTCGCGTATAGGCTACAGCTGCACAGCCTAACGGTGTAAGGGATATAGTATATAATTTATGGTGTCTAATTTATAGTATCTGATTTTTAGCACAGCGCTAGTAGGCCAATTAACTAGTTCGGCGCCCTTAGGGTCAGGTCCCTAGTGTTTAGTTTATGGTGTCTAGTTTATAGTATAACGCTAGTAAGGCCGTTTGACTAGTGGGGTAGTATGGGTCGTATTTTATATTAGCTTACTTATAAGCGCCGGGGCTTAAGTTCGTCAATTATTATATAAGAGTTTGATTGACAGATCTAGGCGAGTAATGGTCTCCTTATATAAGCACTTTAAGGTACCAAGCTCTTACAATACTACTATATTGCCTTTAATTTTAACATTAGCTGCCTACTGCTCTTTTTTCTGCCTGATCTTAATTATATTGCTATTAAAGTTACCCTCTCTAAGCTATAAGATTCTGTTTATAAGCGGTAAGCATCTAGCGCGTAATATAGTTAAGCTTTCATTTATAGGGTATTATTTAAGAGATATAAAATAAAGTCCCCAGCTCTAGGCCTATAGAGTTAATAATATACTAATAGGAAAAATAGAAACTGATAAATATACGGATTAGCAATCTAGCTACCCTCTATAACTATGCTAAATTTATAGCTAGTAAGAGACTGACTGGCCTATAAGGTTGTTATATACTAAAGCCAATCCATACTAGAGCCTTATGTAATTGCGCTCTAGTAGTCAAATACGTCGGTAAAAACTATTAGGTATAATTCTCGCCTATATTACATGCGCGTATTAAAATTAGAAATTTTACTTTTTTCTAGTAGAATTAATGACTGAGAAATCTTAAATTCCTATTACGGCCGTAATGTAACTAGAATATAAGGGTGCCTAATTAGCCCTCTTATTCTCTATAAGCATACTATTCTTATATAAAAGCTAAGGAGTAAAGTAATAAAGAGCACTTAATAACCTATATAAAGATAATAGAGCCTATTTCTAAAACCCTAGGCACTAGAAAATTGTAACCAAGATGTCTTTTAACTATACCACTTAATAAATCCCTTAGTTTAATGCTATTTAATCTTTAACTAGTCGTGGATGGAGATTTTATACCGCCTTTGGCTGTCTCTCTCTTGTTAACCTTATATATGCTCTTATTACTACCTCTTTAGTAGTGGCTTTATTAGTGAGTTTTTTTACTATAAAATATAGTCTAATCCTAACTCGTATTAGATTATAGCTGAAAATCTTTATGCCTTTGGTATTGAAGCTTTCTGGGCTAGGATATTATTCCTACTTACTTTTACTGTTTTCCAGCCTACCGTTACCTCCTTATCTAATATATTTGGTTAAAAACCGGTGCTTCTGCTAGCTTTGACCCTTTTTACTATTAGAGCTATTATTGCCGCTATTCCTAGCAACTTTACGCCAATGCTTGTTGGCCGCTTAATTTAAGGTGTTGGCGGAGGAGGCATCTCCACTTTAACCTATATTATTATTACTAATATAGTGAGGTTAAAAGAGAGAGGGAAATGGTTTGGGCTAATTACTATAATGCGGGCATTTGGCAATGTAATAGGCCCTATACTTAGAGGTTTACTAGTAAAGGAGGTTTCTTAGGTAAGGCTATATACTATTTAATAACGCCCGCTAAGTTCTAACGAAATTGTAGAGATAGATATTTTAGCTTAACGTCCTATTTTGTCTACTTTCTTTCTTAACAATACTATTCTTTCTAAAATTTAAACCTAAAGACGGTAAAATTAGTGATAAAATTAGGCAAACGGATTGGGTGGGGTCATTTATCTTTATTACTTCTATAACGGCCCTCCTTATTCCTATTACTTAGGTAAGCATAAATTCTTTAATCTTAGTGCTATGCCTAAATGTTAACTCTCTTAGGGTAGTGTAATGTACCTATAGTATTATTGGAGAACGGTAGTTCCTTTTATACTAAGCGTATTTGCCTTTCTTAGCTTTACTTTTTAGTCAAAATATATATCGCGTAAACTAATACTCTACGGTAGCATGTTTGGAGATTCTATATCCCTTATAACTTACTTTACTATAATTATCCATGGCATGTTTCTATTATTAGTTCTCTACTATATAGTAAGCTTTTCCTTTATACCTATAGTAGCCTAGGACCTAATATACTGCTAGCTACTATATTTTAAGGCAGCTAAAGGTTTCTTACCAATTTCTATAGGGATTGCATTGTTCCCCTAGACTTTTGCTATTAGCCCCGCTGCTGCCATTATTAGGCTCTTTATTACTTGTAGTGGCCGTTACCGCTAGGCGATATAGGTTAGATAGCTCCTTACCACTGTTAGTAGTAGCTTACTTGCTTTACTTAAAGCGGACACTACAACTATTATATAGGTAAGCATCTCCCTAGCTAGTAGCTTAGGACTTAGGATATTATACCTAGCCATAAGTTTTACTATCTAAGCTTCCGTAAGTAGTCGAGATCTGCCTTTTATTATAGCACTCTACTTATTCTTCTGCAGCTTTGGCTAAATATTAGGGGTAGGTATTATAGGCGTTATCTTTTAAAATGAAGTTAAAAAGCATCTATTAATATATCCTGATTTCGCCTAAAAAGGAGTAGAATTGAGCAGGAATATAAGTGCGTTAGTAGAGGTAATTAGGCGGATACTAGTAGAGGAGGATGGTATGAAAAGGGAGTTAGTTATAGCTTATATGGATAGTTTAAGAGTGCTTTAGGCAATAATGTATGTGCTATTAGGTATTGTATTTATAGCCGGCCTTTTTATAAGGGAAAGATTACTAGAGAGAGGCGTGGACATAGATTAGGAATTTATGTTTGACGTTAGACTAAGAGGTAGTACTACTGGGGTTGAGGTAATGTAAGGTAGAAGTAAAAGGATTGGTTTTAGTGGAAGCCCAAGTCTCTTTTGTACTAGTGTAATTATAACCTAGCTACTTAAATGATTTAGTATTAATTCCTCCTTAAGATAGTTAATCACTTAGTGGAGCCTTTTAATATTTTAGGATGTTTAAATACCTATAGAGCATAACTTAGCTAAGCTGCTTAAACCGGGCAAACCTCAGTTTTGGTAAGCTTGAATCTACTATATATTTTTTTTATAAATGTTATTCGTCTAATGTGTTTGCTTCTTTCCTTTAATCGCTCTATAGAGGCAAGTGCGGTTAAGGCTAAGATATTCACCATTAGAGGGCTCGAGTATTAGATTTGGCACACGGTTAAAGATAATTAAATAGTTCTACCTAATACAAAAATGCTAGACTAGCAAAAAATTAAAGTGAATTAAATATCGATAGAGCAAGTTTTAAAAATTAGGCCATATTAACGATGCTTAAATAAGAGCGCGTTTGACTCTTTACTTAGATATTATAGTACTACAAGTCAGGTTCTTGTTTGTCCTAGAAAAGACTCCGTCGCTTTTTAATATAAGGAGAGACTGTCTAGGTCTAGGCCAACTTGTATAACTCCTAACTCGCCTTTTCTAGTTTCTTAATCTTCTTTTAGGCAGCAATAATTCGGTCAGTTATATTATTTAACGCCCTCTAGTGTTCTTGCTGCATATCGATCTTCTCTTTCTTAAGCTAAGCGATTTTAGCTTTAAGCTTTTCTATTAAAGGCCCTTATTTTACTTAATCCTAATATATCTCGTTAAGAGTGGGATCGCTACTTAAATAACACTTATAATCTTTAACCTTTGTCTGTTATGCCTTTAAGGCCTTATTAGCCTTTTTAAGCTCCACTTGTAAGGTAATAACTTTATTAGCCATACTATAGACGTTGTAAAGCGCCTTGTTATATTGACAAAGGAAAGATTTGTGGGTATTAGAGGATTCCGAAAGCTTTTATTACTTATCTCTAAGCAATCGATTGTAAGTAGCGCACCTATTATTTAAGAAAGTATGGGAACTTTGGTACTAATGCAGTTCCCTATAGGATGCCTTAATAGTGCCATATATATTATATAGTTTTTTATTAATAGCTGAAAATTTTAAATCGGGAGGAAGATATAAAGGATAAGTTTTGTTTATCTTCCTTATTATAATAGTATTATGTACCTAGTAAAGTTAGACAGGAACAACCTAAAAGGGATTATTCTGTACTTACGCTAACATGCTAAGGAGCTAAGTTTTAAGGATCCATAGGTATTGATTAGTAGGATTAGTGTTTATATATTTAAGCAACTATCGCCACTTATATAGAAAATACGAGAAGATAGTAGCATTTGAAAACGCTTCTATTTATAGCTCTTGGGTTATTAGTGGATTAGGAAACTAAGGAGCTTAGTATACTTCAGAGTTGGAAGCTATTTTGGTATTTGGAATTACGTAATTTAAATATATTTAGTAGGGAATGAATAGATAATATTAGCCGCCCTAAAAGCTTACTTCTAAGCTACGTACTATTAACTGACCGTGGGAATGCAGATCTTACTAAAATGGCTCCCTAGTAACAAGTTTTATAGTAACTTAAGCCATTAATTATCTATAAGTGGAGAAATCCTTAAGGTGGCATCGGTACCCTATAATATCCCTAGCCGCTTAATAAGACGTATAGAATTTAATCCACGGAACTATAATGTAAAGTATTTAATAACTAGGGCAAATCTAATTTCACTAATGACTATAAGTGTCTGTCGCAATTTTATATACTATTAAGTAGAGAGGAACGATCTAGGGTTTCTATAGAAATATATAAAAGAAAATCTTAATTCTAGTAGGCAATTTGTGCTAACGCTTTATACTCTTAATGGCCCTAATAAGCATTAGTAGGATCGCTAAGTATTTTTATTCTCCTTAACTACCTCTAAAATATCCAGACCTCCTCTTCTAACCGCACTATTAGGCTTTATGCAGATTATAACAATATACCTCTAAAATTTCCTCCCCCTATAGCCTTTTATACCCGAAATAGTGTTAATAAACCACTTTTTAAGATTAAAAAGCCGAATAAGGAGAAAGGGAAGGTAGGTAATGGTAAAGAATAAACGTAGCATTAGCTTAATATTGTGCGATAGGTCTCCTACTTCGACATTTTTAAAGCCTATCTCCTCTAATATTTGCGGTAGGACTCCTTGCTTAAATTCCTTATTTACTAGTATAGATATAAAGGTGTTGATCTTATCCATAGTGTTTATAAGGTATTTAGATAGTTATATACAAGAATTAGCTTTAATACCTCTATTATTAGTGCCTTGACTACTATCTACTATTTTATTTATAGTTGCAGGTTCCTTATTACTGAATTTAACATAATTATATTTATGCAACGTAATGGACCCCCCTGAATTAAGTACTTGGTAAAACTGTTATAAGGCTTGCTTAGGATCTATTACGTATATAAGAGTCTCTATAGTATAAACTGTATTAATTAAATCGTCCTAGAGCCCGTCTAGATAGTAATAGTCTATCTTTTAGGCAGATGTTTACTATTTAAGGTTTTCGGCCTTAATGTTTCTATTTGCCTTAGTAAGGTAATAATTAATGACGTCAATCCCAAAAACATGTAATTCTTTTTTTACTATATATATTACAACGTATTCTGCTCCGCACCCTACATCTAGTACTATAGCCTTAGCGCTAAGATTTAGAGAGTTAAATAGATAATCTTCTATAGCCCTAAGGGCCCTAGTAATTAAAAACGGCTATTTAGTTTCTGCTAGATAATAGCTATGGTGATGTGTTCCGCCGAGTATAAGTCTATAGCCTATTTAAGATTTAAGAGAATTAAAATAGCCTTGTAGAGAGGGGTTATCTTTAATAAAAGGTGCAATGTTATTAATGTCCGCTATAATAATAGAATTGAGGTAGAAAGATGGCTTTCTAATATATAAGCTGGTAGTTCTTTTTTTTTATTAGCCTAAAAACTTAATTAAGGGTTAGGAGGAGCCCAAGAGGACCCCTCTACTAATTTTAGAAGACTTGTTTATAGGTATTTTTAGGTAAGATGGAGTTCTAAAAACCACGTAATTAATAAGTAATTTTAGTTACCTAAAAGATATTTAGGCAAGACACCACTAATAACAATGTCTTAAACCTAAGCCTTATTTATAAGGTTAGCAATAAATAAAAGTATTAAAAGGAAATACGCAGTATCTTAGATAAAATAAGGCTGCACTACGACTTTTAGAATAAGTTAAGCTATAAAATAGGCGTAGCTCTTTATAGAGGAAGTGTTACTTATATAGAACTGTGGCGGAAGGGTTACTCTACTAATTTAAGTCATGAATAGTAATGAAAGGATAGGCGGCGAGCTTAATAGGGGCTAGTATGGCAGTTAGCGGAGACGCTTGTAGTATGGAAAGATCTATCTCTTACGGGATTATTGCGTAGACTTCTCTAAAGTTACTGACTTTAGATACTATATATAATAAGAGCTCCCTCCGCACCCTGTTAGTTATATAGATTAGCGTACGGCAAGAGAAGAGGAGTAAGTAGGCTAGCTAATTTAGAACCTAAATAGGAAAATATTTCTAGCTAAATACAACTTCTGTAGATACGTTTTTCTCTATAGAGAAGAAACAATACTATTACTCTGGTTTATCTAGCATCTTAAAAGCTACCTTTTCCTCTATACTATCTATAACCTTTAGCTCGACTATTAAGTGTAAAGTATTTAATGCTAATTTGGGATCCTTACAGGGCCTAGAATTGACTTATATTTTAGAGTCTCCACCGGTATATTTAACTAGCGTCGCGCTATGGTAAAAACCTCTAGGTTAAGGGTCTCTTTTAATTTGCTATGTTATAATATCTATTATACGCTGACTATAGACAAATTTAGCGTTTGCTGTGACCTAGTAAAATTTAGTAAGTGGCCTAGTTATTAATGGGATTAATTTTACCTAGAATATTATAAATAAGAGGATTATCTTATATCTTTTTAACTTCTGCCGGCAGATGGATTTCTCTTTATATAACCTTTTTATAGCGACTTGGTACCGTATTATTAAAAGTATAATTCTAGAATGATCGGATTAATAATCTACTTAACGTGACTATTAGGGCACCTCCTAGGTATAGAAAAATTCCTAGGTAAATAATTACCGAAGAGTGATTTGTAAAGCTTATTTAGTACTAGATATAAGCGAGTAATTAAGCTTTCTAGCAACTAGTGACGACCTATTATTATAATAGAAAAAGTGGAGTATTTAAGTATCGGCATATAATTACTGGGTTGGAGTTTCCGAGCTGCTTACCTAAGTGAGATTTTAGCAGCAAATTTTCGGGTGACTTACTTAGGTAGCTAACTTATCTAGGTGGCTATTACGTTATTTATAAATCGCATCTATACCTTATGCCTTGGCTCGCAGGCATAAAAGAATACGGTATTAATTGGCTAGCCGTAAGATCTTATTAACTAGTTAGTTTGGCTATACTTAGTTTAAATACACTTCGGTATCCCTAAACCTTTAGCAGCGGCTATAAATATCTAAAAGTTATAATTTTCCGTATTATGGGTTTGGAATATATATAGGCACACTATAATAATAGAGAAAAAAAATTATAAAAGCGCTTAGAGCGGAAAAGCGTGCACGGACCTAGAAAGAATTCTATAACCTCTATAATGCAGATCCGTATATTATAAAGAAGAAAAGGTATAGAATATAGAACAGCTTATATATTAAGTCTATAAATATTAAAAAAGGGGGGGTTAAGGGAGAAGAATAAGTCGAGTATAGTAGGAAGTACCGCTACCCAAAGCAGCATGGAATTAGAAAGAGCTCCTTTAACGTTTAATTAGAGAGATTATATAAGCTTTTCTCTAGCCTAACTATCTAAGTCACATCTAATTAATAGCAGCGCTCTAATAGCATTAATCTGAGCTTTTTACCGTTTTTAGACTTTCTTTATACCCAAGAGTGTCCTTCTATTAATGACGTCTAGCGGGGTTTTCTAAGCCCCAACCTTCAATCTCTAAGTATATCTTACTCGCTCAACATGGGAGGCTACGTAGGTTTAGCCTAATATTAATACTTACTTTATTGCTAATAGATAAAAGGACTCTGCTATTAGTTGGGATGGGTTTATTAGCCCTAGACGTGGCGGTTATTATTATAAATATGCTAGTCATTTATCGCTTCTTAATAATAGTATATCTTACAACGAGTGAATAATAAATATCTTAAATCACCCAGCGTATTAATTCTCATTAAATCTACCATATAATAATTTGAAAATTTATATTTTAAGCGTAATAATAGTATTGATAATAACGGAGCTCCCTAAGCTCTAAAGACTGCCCCTTATACCCCTAAGCCAACTAATAGAAATTAACGGAGTATAAGCTTATCAATAAGGTATATCTAGGGAGTTGCCCCATCTATATGGTTTCTAGTAGATAATTTAGGTACATAGTTTCTAGTATATGGTTTTTAGTATATAGTTTCTAGTAGATGGTTTCTAGTAGCTAATTTTAGGTAGATAGTTTTTAGTAGATCGTTTTTAGTAGATCGTTTTTAGTAGATAGTTTCTAGTAGATAGTTTCTAGTAGATAGTTTCTGGTAGATAATTTAACCGAAACTCTTTAGGTTGCTGCTTTAGGCTATACCAAATAAAGTTTTCCACTATGGCAATAGATTAGGTATAGTGCTATATAAAATAATAAGAACTAAATTGAATTCTATTAATAAAATATATAACTAATGCCTTAATAAAACCAAGCTCTAACGGTCTATGGATTTTAAAAGTTTTAATTCTAAGAAACATTACTAGATGTTTAAGGTTATAGGGTTCTAGTTCTCACCTCCTAAAGAATAAATATATTCCTCCATCTTATCGGCTTTCTAGGATTCCGTAGCCTTGTTGTATAAGTTTTCCTCTAGCTGTTTTAATTAAGATAGCTTCTTTATAATTGCTAAGGAAGTGCATTTATAGGTTAGCCTGTAAGAGCTATACAGCCTATACAATATAAGAATTCTTAGTCAAGCGGCCCTTTTTAGCTCCTGCGATAGGTAATTTTTATTAGCGCTAAACTGTAATTTTTTGGTTAAGCATTGCCAATCTTAAACCCGGGGATAACCGGATAATATAATCATAGTTAAACCTAAACCCCAGTCACATTGGCGAAGGCTTCCTTTATTAGGTAGAAGCTAATCTTAGTGGCGTCGTCTAGTTTATAGTGCCTAATTTATGGCGTGGCAAAGCTGCTTATTACAGAGCAAGACTAGTAAAGTATAGTTAGCAGTATTTTATTAGGTTATAAGATAATACGGGATCGCAGGGGCCGGGGGGGCTTATATTTGTCAATTATTGTATAAGATTTGGATAATTGCTTAATAAGTACTTTAAGGTGGGCTAAACCGCACCAGATCTGCCTAGTTTTGGTACTTAAAATTACTTCTCCATTTTTTATCGGACCTTAATTATAGTATTTGCGCATTTACACTATACTAGACAAACCTAGTCTGAAAGACGATGTTATATTTAAGTCAAGCCTTCAAACCCAATTCTGCGAAGACGCGAAATTAATAAGCGAATTTTTCCCGTCTTCTATAAGTCATGGCTTATATTATTACCGAAGGTACAATAGGAATAGATATTAAGGTTAGAGTGGAGTAGGGAATAGACCTAGCTAAAGACGCAGACTTTACCTATATTAAGCTGTCTAATTAACAACCCCTGGAGGACAGAAAGCTTTAAAGGTTGCAATTTATTGCAGCCTTGGTTTTTGTCTATACTGTCTTACTCTTCTATAGGATTTACCTAATGGAGTTGCGTAAGGGTATGCTAGTGGTTTATTTAGGCTAGAGTGGAGTCCATTAGGAGCAGCCGCGGTTAGGTTAATTAGTGTTATAAGTTTTAAAAGTAAAGAAGGCTAAGAGGTAGGAAGAAACCTGCTATATTAGAGTGCACTAAATTAGGTTTAGTTGAGAAATTGTAAGATTTAAGCATTAAAATAAATACTATAACTCTCCTTTACTATCTAGCTCCCATAGACTAATAGTCGATATGCATATCTTAATAGTATTTATAGTAAAACGGTACCTCTAAGGCGAATAATCTATCGTCTTTAGCAATTTGGTGTGTTGATATGCTAATAAGCTAATATTAGACTTTAATAGAGAGCTGGATAATACCATGCTTTAAGTTCTTGTCTTTGTAGCAGAGCTATAAAGATATATCTAATCCGCTATCGAAATGAGCTTGGATATGGTCAAACCGCTCAGCCTAAGCCTTATTACGTTTCGTTGCTAAAGGAACTACTACCTAGCAAAAACCGCACTAAAATGTCCACTGGAGATTTCTACTAATACGTCCTTACTTTATAGCGTCATTAGGATCAAACCCCTTATATTAAGATACGTGCTCTTTAAAAAGCTTTTTAGAGTGGAAATCCTAAGAGCTAGGGGCCTCGCTTTATACACATGGCATATATAGCCACGTCTTAAGTTGGAAGTGGCTAGAGTTTTTATAGCGTCTCTAGTTTGACGAAATTTTAAAGGTCTTATAGTAGCTTGGGAAAGTGCAGGTGTATTTATAATAAGGTATTTTAACACGTTTATTTAAAGAATTGGGAGGTTCGACTCTAGCCTATTTATAGGTGGTTAGTATTATTTTGTTGTAAAAAGTATGGATTAAAGACCAACCCTTATAGTAGCATTAACGTAGCCTTCTAGTAACAACGTATAGGTTTGACACATTAATAGTAACGTCTTGCTATTAAAAGAGCAGGTAAGGAGTAGGTATGGCTAAAGTAGGTATAGATAGATAACTAGGGTAATATATATATAACCTAGTCTTTGCTTACATGTACGTATAGACTATATTAAGTGGGGGTTAAGTCGCTAGGAAAGCGCTTTTGTATCTTACAGTACTCCTAGTAGCTATTATTTTAGTTAGTGACGTGCTTTTACTCTTGTATAGATTAAAACGTCTAGCTAATAAAGCTGGAAAGACGTAAAACATGTGTGCCTTTCGCATATATATTGGGAATATGCATAATGTCACCCCTACTGCTGCATGCATCTTCGGAAACCTACTACCTCCTAGTGCCTACCTACTTAAAGGTTCTTATTAAATACTCCAACTAGTTTACTAGGGTGCCGCACTTAGGACAGTCTTTTCCAGGGATTATCTAAACTATATTACCCTTTTTAAGACAAGCTAGGCATTGCCTTCTAGAAATGTTAGTTAATACTACTTTGAGAAAAACCTAATTTATAGTTAGCAGTTTTATTTACCGGCATATTTGTAGTAGGAGGGTTAGGGTTTTCTGTAGAGATTCTATTGTTAATATTAGAAGGCATAGTAGGTATATTAGGTAGATGCGTAATGATTTAATTTAGAGGCGAGAGAGGGGTTTAATAGAGAGCTAATAAAATGGTGGAGGAAAAGGCAGAAGACCTAATAATATTTATACTTACCTTTATTATAAACTCGAATTATTAAACCTAATCTTACTAAGGCTTGATAATATGCACGCCACCTAAACTGACGGGAAATTTAGCTTCTATGCTCTTCGTTAAGTCATATTTACGTATACTATATACTAGCATTAGTGCTAAAAACTTAGATGAATATTCCGTTAGAAACCTGGTAAGCAGAAAGGGCCAAGTTTTAAGTAAATGTTTTATAGCTATACTATACTTATGGCGGCTTACAGGGTATATATATTATAGTAGTTCCGTTATTAGAAGATACAAGCTTTCTATTAAGCAGAGACTGGGTAATTATAAGCGGATAATACCAGGTAGCTTTGCTAACAGCATTAGACTGAGGCCTTTCTATATAGTAAATAAGTTAGTTATCTAAGAGTGGGGTATAGAAAGATACCAGCCGAGTTACTAACTGCATTATACTGGCGGGTTACTTATGGATTAACTTACCTAGTACGTCACACGTTTAAGTAAAAGAGTTTATATTAAGAATTCTGCAGCTATAGCTATGTTTTAGTAGGAAGTGGTGTATATATGGCTACCGCGATGCCCAAAGCGGAGAGTTGAGTATTATATAGCAAATATATTAGATAAATGACATTTATAAAAAAAGATGTAGTAGGTTTAGGTTTTACTAAAAACTAAGGTTCGCCCAGTTTAAGCAGCTCGGCTAAGTTATTGCTCTACAGGTGTTTAAACATCCTAGGATATTAAAAGGCTCCACTAAGTAATTAACCCTCTCTAAGAGGAATTGATATTAAATCTATTTTTACACAATGGACCTCCCCTTGTCTTTAATTTTGAGGACGTATCTTTATAGTCACCTAGGAATATAGTTAGTCTTAGTCTCTAGGGTAGATGGTTAACTTACCGCAATTATTATTAAGCTAGTATTTACTATATAGAGTGTTAGCTATATATAAAATGATAAGAGTTTTCTTACATTGCAACTATATTTGCTGGACATCTTTTCTATATATTTTGGTATTTCTCATACTAAGCTTTTACCGTATATCGAAGATAGGTACACTTATAGTAAACCTAAGTGTAGTTATATATGCCGTGGTACTGGAGTTGGGTGATAGGATTTTATAATAAATAGGGCGCTCTGAACAGAAGACTATAAAACGATATATTTATAGTGTTAAGAGTATCTATAGGCTAAAGTAGCTAAGAAGGTGCCTTTTATGGCGCCATAGATATTAGAAGGGCACTTAATACTCTTATTAGCACGAAATAAGTATGGGTATGGCAAACGGTGGAGGTTTAACTTTAGATTTTATAAAACTGCTTATTCGGTAAAATATTTAAGGGAGGTGTCTTATATATTGGGGAGCGGAGAAGGACGACGTAAATAATTGGCTATTTCGCAATAAGTCTTAAACTATCCAAAAGTGATATATGACATCGCATAGTGATCTTTTAGATAGCCCTCTAAATCCCTTGCCTTTAAAAGCGCTATTAAAAAGTACATACCAGCTAGCGAGCTAGTATGACTTTGAATTAGCGCTCTCTATGGTCCTTGTTTAAGGCCATTTACTATTACTATAGGAGATTGTATCCTGTAAGCACTTTATTCCCCTTTTTAGTTTTGAACTCCACTAAAACTAAAGTACTACGCTTCTTTAACTGGCGTTTAGAAGTTTGCACGTAATAGATAGCGATTACCCCAGTTAACTATAGCGCGTTAGTAACTTCGCTTAGTAAATATGCGGATAGCTTACCTTTACTATTGCCAACATCTTCATTGTCTATTTTTTAAATTCCCTTTAGTTATTAGGGGTTGGGAAGCCTTTTTGTAACTCCTGCGGAAGCTTTAAGTGGAACTTAGATAAGAGGATATATACTGCGCAGACTAAATCCCCGCCTTTAGTCTAGTGAATAACTATGTTATTAATCTTAAGGAAGAATTCCTTCTACTAGGCTTAAGGAAGTGCAATATCTACTAAATCGTACTTAGGGTGATCTGGAAATTTCCCGTGATAATAGATAATAGTAGGGATAGCTAGCTCTTCTGTTATGTTGCGGTGGTAAAATTAAATGGCTCTTATATAGTAAGTGATGATAGGGTTATTATTAAAGGGAGCATTAGGTTGCTTAAAAAATTAATATATAGTACCATTTAATATAGATATAAGGAAGGCGGTAACTCTAGAGAGATCTATTATATTAATTAAGTGCTAAATAGGCAGCAAAGAGGTTTAGTAAAAAGGGTAATCAGTTATAAGAGCACTACTTTTATAGGTACTTCTTAATATAAATATGCGGCGTAATACTAGTGTTATAGATGACGAAGACTATAAAAGGCGGTGGATTAGTGGCTTACTAACTGCAAGAGTGGTCCGTAAATATATATAATTTCGGGTCTAACCTTATCTTCTTATATAGTCGCGCTTTCTTATTAGTTAGAAGTCGGCTTAAATGCTAATATAACCGCCAGTAGTAGGTTTTGTAGTAAATACCTTGCTAAAGGGCTCGGGGGTACGCCTAAAAAAGGTGCTAGTAGTGTCGGTATAGATAGAACTAAGGGTTATTAGACATTAGACGGACGTCAACTTTAGGGCCAGTTTTAATAGCTACCTCTACTACTGTTTATTGCTAGGTATTAGCCGTAATATATATTAGAAGACTAAGGGAGCGCTAATTACAGTGTGCTTAAGCCTAGATAGATTGGCCCAACCTATATATACGCGTATAGTAGGTAACGAAGACTGGTAAATGTATATCTTTAAGGTATTAAGCCTACACCGCGGATAGGAGGATGCCACTAATACATATCTGGAGGTTATAAAACGCTATAGAAATTAGGCGAATACCGCCTTGCCTTTAGCTATACTCTAGGCATTAATAAAGTTAGGCTATTAGCTATACTGTAGGTAGTAGAGATCGGTAAAGGTTAAGATATATGGCTTCTCTAAGAACGCTAGACGGCATATAGGGTGATATTGGCAAATTGGCAAACCGTTATAGGTGCTGATCGTATATACTTTAACTTAGTTGTTGTCACGAGACGAGGTCAAGGAGGCTCTGAGAAGTCGTAGCATTGACTAGGTACACGACAGGATGTTGCACGAAGGTGCAAGAGGTGCGTAGGCACCGTGGCTCTATATACTGTGGGTGCCAAGGCTCGTCTATGGCGAGCCCTTGGCGGTGCTACAGCCGGAATCCGTGACAGTTGTTTAGGCAATTAGTAATGTGCGTATTGTGGCGCTCTAAATATTAAGAAAAGTAGGGTGTTAAAGATGCTAGGGCTGGGTGGCATTTATATATTACCGCCTTTTGCAGTTTGGCGTTACTTAGGATTAGATAAGAATAGTGACCCTAAAGATATTTACGGTGACTTAAAGTGTAACTATTATGCGAGATACGGGTTATAATATATAGAAGGCTTTAATAGATTAATTAAGGGTTATCTCTATTTTAAGTCCTATATATCACTATTATACGTAATATTGCGGCAATATAAGGCTTATAGTATAGAAAACCACTATATTCGCGGAGGATAATAGCTCGCCAGTCTATACGCTGTGGGGAATTGCTATATACCCGTAGATATAGATAATGCTCTACGCCTTTTTGGTACACTAAGACGTATCTCTTACACTATTTGCCTTTAGACTTATTAGATTGAGACGTTTATCAAAGTTTATTAGTAAAGATACTTATACTAGTATATTCTGCTTTGTTAAAGCCCAAACAGCGTAATTTTCGAATAAGGAAATTGCTAACCTTAAAGTTTTCGTTTCCCTTGGAACTAAGAACTGCGATAACGGATTGCGTAAATATGCCGAGCTGTGAATGAGGCATAATAATCATAGCTATTACTATCTCTTAATCTTTGGTTAATTCTAACTCCGTATCCTCTATATAGGGAAAGTCGTAGAACTTAAGAATAAAAGGAGTGGTAAGGGCTTTAAGGCGTAGATCTTCTTTAACTTTCTTAAGAGATTCTAAGTAGCCGTAGGTATTAGGTAGTATTTTGGGATTAAGAGGGCTTTTAATTATAATTTTGAACAAATGTGTCGTAGATTATAGAATTGCGATAAGAACCTAAGAATTTGTAAACGGAAGTGTTAGAAGTTAGCTTGTAAGAGAAAAGTCCGTAATAGGTAAAAATATATATTTACCTCTAATTCGGTTAAGTGTAGAATCTATAAGCGGGACTTGGGCGTAACCTGGAATATTCTATATGCGAAGTTGCTATATAAGGTGTGCGAAATAGATGTTATACTATTCCTAAGTATAAAAGAGGGGAGTTCGTTTAATAGAAGGATGACTTTTATATACTAAGGTGTCCAAGAGCCGGAGGACTTAAAGATTCTGGGTTTGTTAAATAGAAAGTTGTTATAGAATTGTACTATCCTTCTATAATTGCTAATATTACATTCGTCTTATTTTAAAAGATCGTTTATTACTTTATCCTACAAGATAATCTTATAGTGTCTGCACTGGTTATGCTTGATTTCGATATCTATAAAATATCTATACTGGGGCTCTAATATTGTGTGGAAAGGCTACCTCTAAAACTGATGGGTAAATTATAACGCGAGGTAGATATTAATTGGGTAGCAGAATAGATTAGAGGGTAGGGGGACTAGAGTACGCCTATAGAAAATAACTTATTAGTAGGTAGAGGGAAGCTTTGCGTATATAGTTGCTTGCCTAAACGTTAATTATAGTTAGTAGCTGTTACTGCGAGGCACAGACTAGAACGCGAAAGAAGGTTTTAGTAGATATGATATACAATTCTAAGAAGTCTATTTATGTGCGAAGAAGACCAGACTAGCCTAAAATTGAAGTTTAGGGTATTGTATGATAAATAGAGAGGTATAGATTGCGGTGTGCTTTAGAAAGCTAACTGGACTTAGAGGTATTAAGATCTAAATTAGGGGCGAGAGTATAGTAGATATATATGTAGAGGCTGCTAAACAGTATAAAGGTAAAAAGAGGGCCGCTATAAGGTAAGCATTGCCTCGCCTCTAGCTATACTGCTAGGATATAGGGCTACTGCTATAGAGGAAGGTTGGCAACCTATTACTAGTAGCCGCGTGTAAAGGTAGGCTGAATCTAAATTGCCGGTGACGGTGCCGTAATAAAGGCTGCTATAAGTAGCTATGCACGCTGATTATGGGTTAATTTTTAAAGTGAAAGGGCTATAAATACATTATTGAAGGTAGGGGGGGGGGGGGGGGGGGGGGGGACAACGGGGGGGGACGT
>Ga0307507_10001336_pt1 | contig 55073 bp, 37 predicted proteins | sample 7_EM_MG_FD_207223 | JGI IMG/M metagenome (GOLD analysis project Ga0307507, IMG submission 207223) | Populus trichocarpa ectomycorrhiza microbial communities from riparian zone in the Pacific Northwest, United States - 7_EM | ecosystem: Host-associated > Plants > Roots > Unclassified | place... | reverse complement strand
CAAATTATTATAATAGAAGTATACTTATTCTAAAAATAAAGATTATATAAATTATTGGCATAGATTGGCAGTTTTTATAATAGTATTTTAATTTCTTGCCTGCACAAAGCTCTGCGCAAAGCTCTGTACGAAGGCTCTGCGCGAAGCTCTACAGAGGCTCTGCACGAAGCTCTAAACGAAGATCTACACAAAGCTTTATATAGAGCCTCTGTAGTAGAGCCGTCATACGCAGAACCGTTGTACGCAGAACCGTTGTACGCAGAACTGTCGTACGCAAAGCCGTCGTGCAGAGCCTCCGTAAGCAGAGCTTCGTGCAAAGCTTTATGCCGAGCTTCGTGCGGAGCTTCGTGCAGAGCTTCGTGCAGAGCTTCGTGCAGAGCTTCGTGCAGAGCTTCGTGCAGAGTTTCGTGCAGAGCCTCCGTAGAGCTTTGTGTAGAGCTTTGTGTAGAGCTTCGTGCAGAGCTTTATATAGAGTCTCCGTATGTAGGGCTTCGCGATTGTAGGGCTTTTATATACGGAGCCTCTATATAGTATAATAGCGTTTAATTAAAAATATATAACTATCTAGCTAATAAATATAAATTTTAAGTATTAAATTTACCTTATTATACTTTCAAATAGAGGTTTTATCTAGCTTTAGATAGCTATACAGATTCCCTCTTATATATATACCTATATAGACCTACTATATAGACCCTAATAGGAGCTATAACAGCGTAATTAAATATCTTATCTTATCTTATACTTCTAAATAATATCTTATTTATTTATTTAATAAATGGGTATATTATTTTTTATTTATTTATCACTTAACATCTAATTTAGATCCCTGTTAGGCCTACGTAGACTACTCCTTATATATATATAGGGAGAAAACTCTATTTAAGAAAACCCTATAATCCGTTTCCCTACCTTTTAGGACTCGCCTATAAGTTGCCTATAAGTTACCTATAGTGCTCTACTATCTTACTTTTAAATCTTAGGAACTACTACTACCGTAATAAGCCTACGGACGCGTTAGTATTATATACTTTTAAGTTAATTAATTAAATTATATAGTAACTTATAAAGTAGTATATAAACTAATTTAGCTACTACTGCCTTTACTTATTACCTATAAGCTGCCTCTATAAATATACCTGTTACAGTACTGGCACATTTCCGCACATTACCGCAGATTGCCGTCACGTGATGGCAAAGTGCCGTTACGTGACCGGAGAATTGTATATAACTTTAAGCGGTGCTTCCGTTCCTCCCCTTTTCTTTCTCTAGCTTTAGATCCTCGTTTATAGACAATCTAATTATATAGGCTTGCGCGACCCTCTTACTGTGCTTGTGCCTTGATTGACTAAGTCGCTAATATTATCTAAAGCCCTTTCTACTCTTTCTTTCTAAGAAGGAACTTAAATATATCTATAAGGACACAGAGCAGGACCCTAAGGACATTACTAGGACTATAAGGACAGGATAAAACTAAAAGAACACGAATAGAATGTAAAACCTAAAAATAGGACACGTATGGACCAGAACCCCTAGAAAATAAATAAATATCGGAAATTACCTAAAACCCCTACCACTATGCTAAGAAATATAGCAGCTGGTAAAGCCGCTGCAGGACCTGCAAATACCTCTAATAGTGAAATAGTTGCCGTCTTGACCCCCTAGGAAGAGCTTATAGCAGCTAATACTGAAATTAAATAGCTTTAAGAGCTGCTTAAAACTAAAGACACCCCTATACCTAGCAAAAAGTTATTAGACACCTAAAGACTTGCTATAGTCCTTAAGACCCTAGCCTAATGCACAGTATTAGTATTATTATAATCCGCGAAGGTTGCGGACCCTCCTTTACTTACAGATGGAACTAACCCTATGTTTAATAATTGGAAGCTTTAACTATAAGATAAGCTTAAGGTTAATACGGACCACTTCCCTACTACTTAAGCTAAGATGGCCTATGTCTTTGGCCATACCAGTAGGGACGCACAGATGCATCTACATCTGTAATACGCCTAGGACTTAGTAGACCCCTTCCTCTTTAGAGAAGAAATAATTAACTACCTATCTTCTATTTATAAGGACCCCTTTAAGATATAGAATACCCGCCTTAATTATAAAGCCCTTAATATAAAAATAACGGAGACCTTTTTAGCTTTCTAGACCCGCTTTCTATACCTAGCCGGCTAAGCCTAAATTCCCTATAAAGACCTAATGCCAGACCTCTTTAATAAGCTTACCCTAGACCTATAGCACGCTGTACTACCAGTTTTTACTACTGTATAGATGCTAAAGGTATTTATGGACTACTGCCTGGCTATTAATTAAGGCCTCTATCAAATTAAGGCATAAGCTAAGCAGTATAAAGCCAGAAACTCTTTAAACCAGACTATAAGCGCTATAAGAACGGCCTGTAGTGCCCTAGTATAATTAGCAACTCCTATAGCACTAGCTGTATAGCCTGCTGTTAGTTTAGCAGCTAGCCGCGCAGCTAGTCCTACTGCGGGTCTAGCGTATACTTAGCTAACGTATAGCAACCCTTATATATAGGCCCTTAGTAATTAAGGAGCTTGCTTTTTATATAGCTAGAAGGACCACTTTACTAAGGACTGCCTAATAAAGGTAAAAATAGATAAAGTTCTATTAATCTAGGAGGATAGTAAGGAGTTAGAAAAAGAGGAACCTTAAAGAGGGACTTCTTTCTAGGGTTAAAAGGAATTAATATGTTATATATTAATCTGGGTTAGCTAGTTAGTAGAAGAAGCTGCACTATCCCTTATACTTTATTTTATAATAGATATTAAGTTTTAACCTCTACTTTAGCTAACTCTAAAGTAAATGCCTTTGCCTTATTAGATATCTAGTGCGCTATAAAGCTGGTTAACTTTTTAAATGTATCCCTTAAAGAACTGCCTAAACCAGTCCCTATCCATGGGTATAATAGATGGATAGAACCACCTATTATAACTATCTTATGGATCTACCTCTGTATTAATAGACGAAGGTAGTATAACATCCCCTTTCTTATTATAGACCTAGGAAGCTATAATATAATCTTAGGAAGAAAATAGCTAGCCTATCTAGGCTTATAGCTTAATATATAGAGTAGATGGCTTATCTGGCCTAAAATCCTACCCCTAACACCTCCTTTTATAAAGGAAATTAGCATTATAATGGAAAACCTTATACGGCTATAGATAGACACTGTTTACTAGGCTGATGCTATATATAGGGACTAGGCCTTTAAGAAAGACATATAGCTTAATCTGTAACAGGTCCGTATACTATATTGCCTCTAAACTACCTATGTTACGCCACCCGTACTAAAGATCTAGGAAATTAGTAGTAACCTAGCTAAGTCCCCTATAGAGAACTTAGGCCCTATATAGCTATAAAGGAAGGCTAGGAATACTAGACGCTATACTAAACTAATAGACTAGAAGGACAACTTATGGAAAATAGAATATAAGCTAAGGAAGACTATAAACCCTATCCCATAAAATATGGCCTAATAAAAGTCCGTAAAGAAACCTATGGACCTTTCCCTAGTTAATATCTACTATATTAGCGCCGTAGGGTTCTATTGGAACTTAGTCTAACCTAATACTATTACCTTTACTACCAGCTTGTATAAAATTAATTAAATAATTAAGGAAAAGGAAAGTAAGCTTATAGATAAGGAACTGGTAGAACAGAAACTGCCCCGTTAATACTAGAAATTTAAGGACATATTCTCTAAGGTAGCGTCCAATATGCTCCCACCTTACTAACTATACGACTATAAGATTGAGATTAAGCTAGATAAGGAAGACACCCTTAGTTATAGCCCCTTTTGTTAGTAGTTAACTGCTAAATTGCAGGCTATAACGCAGTACTTTATTAATAACCTAAATAAGGGCTTTATTAAGCCTAGTTGAGCCCCTTTTAACTCACCTATTCTCTTTACCAAAAAGCTAAATAGAGGACTTTGTTTCTGTATTAACTACCATAAACTTAATAATATAACCCGCAAGGACCGCTATCCACTGCCCTTACTTAATAAGACTCTAGCCTAAATAAGTAGAGCTAAGGTCTTTACTAAGCTTAATATCTATTAGGCTTTTCACTGGATTAGGATAGACCCTAAATTAGAAGATCTTACTATATTTTAGACCTGTTATAGAATATATAAATATAAAGTACTTCCTTTTGGACTAACCAACGGACTAGCTACGTACTAGCGATATATAAATAATATACTCTTTAACTACCTTAACAACTTCTATACAGCCTACCTAGATAATATTATAATCTACTCTAAGAATAAGTTAGAATATAAGGAGTATATCTATAAAGTCCTATAATAGCTCCGTAAGGCCGGTCTCTAGGCCAATATTAGGAAATTGGAATTTAGTATTAAGCGTATAAAGTACCTAGGTTTTATTATTAGTATAGACGGAATTAAGGCTGATCTAGAGAAAACGGCCGTAATTAACTAGAGGACACCCCCATAGACTATAAAGGGGGTGCAATTATTTTTAGGTTTCTATAACTTCTACTAACACTTTATTAAGAACTACAGTAGGATCGCCTAGCCTCTTAACCACCTTATTAGGAAGGACTAGCTATTCTACTTTAACGCTATATATATACAGGCCTTTAATAAGCTTAAAAAACGGCTAGTATCGGCTCCCCTACTTACCCACTTTAACTTAAAACGGCCCTCAATGCTAGAAACTAATGCCTTAAATGGCGTAATAGCTGGTGTTTTCTCCCAGAAGTAACTAGATGGAGAATGGCACCCTATTGCATACCTATTGCATACTATTTAAAGACTATAATAGATGCTGAGCTAAACTACCATATCTATAATAAAGAAATGCTGGCTATTATCTCTAGCTTTTAGCACTAGCGTGCACAGCTAGAGGGGACCCCTAAGCCTATTAAGGTAGTTTTGGATTATAAGGCCCTAGAATACTTTATAATAACTAAGGCCCTTATAGCCCGGTAGGCACGCTAGGCGGATATCCTATCTTAGTTTAACTTCTTAATTATATATAAACCTAGCGCTATAAACCGTGCGGATGCCCTTATAAGGTATAAACAGGACCTAAGTAACTAGGCAGCTGTAAAGATCTTATTACAGACCTAGATACTACTATAACTAGAGCACCTTAACCCCTAGATATAGGTAGAATGAAATACAGACCCTTTAGACGCTAAGATATATCCTATTAACTCTACGGAACTTAACCTTATTAATAAACTGCTGTGGCAAACTATACGGCTCCTTCTCTACAAGAGTACCGCAAAAAGGTAAAGAATGCTACTAGCCTATGGTCCCTTAAAAACGGACTGCTTAAGCACTAGGAACGGCTAGTAGTGGTAGAGGAGCAGAATTTATAGACTTGGCTTATCGCTAAAGCACATACTTAGGTCTTTACGGCCCACTTAGGAAAAAATAAGACTTGTAATATTATCGGCGACTATTACTACTAGCCTGGAATAGTTATGGATATTGACCGCTATATACAAAACTATAACAACTGCTATAGGTCTATAATTCCACGAGATAAGACCCCAGGACTGTTAAAACCACTCCCAATACCAGAACGCCCCTAGTAGTATATCTCTATAGATTTCTATAAGCTACCTACAGACCAGAACAGATATAATATGGCTATAGTTATAGTTAACTGCTTTAGCAAGCGCCCGTTCTTAATCCCTTATTATAAGAATATTAATGTAAAAGAGGCGGCCTAATTATATATCCACTACGTCTACTAAATTTCTAGACTACTAGATACTATCGTATCTAATTACAGGCCATAGTTTATATCAGCTTTCTGGAACAAGTTTACCTGGATCCTAGGTATTAAGCTAAAGCTTTCTATAGCATACTACCCCTAGATAGACGGCCAGACGGAGATTATAAACTAGTATTTAGACCAGAGACTCCAACCCTTTATTAACTACTTTTAGGATAATTAGGCCGAACTGCTACCTCTAATAGACTACGCCTAGGCTACCCTACCCTATAACTCTACAGGATTTGCACCTATTTAGCTAGAAATAGGGTATTTACCCTATATAAGCTTTGACTAGGAAATACTAGAAGGGCTGTAGACTGTACGCGAAAAACTATCTTATAAGGAAGCACGGCATTACGCTAAACGCTTAGAAGAAGCCTAGAAAGTAGCCCATGCAAACCTAAAAAAGGCCTAGAAATTAATAGAATAGCAGGCAAATAAGCATAGGCGTAAGCCTGACTTTACCATAGGCAATAAGGTCTAGGTTATAATAAAGAACTGGAAGATAGAACGGCCTAGCTATAAGCTAGACTATTAGATGGCAGGACTGTATAAGGTCCTTAAGAAGAGAGGCAACTTATATAAAGTAAAGCTCCTGGATTTAATTAAGGTCTACTCTATCTTCTTACCAGATAAGCTATAAAGAGCTGTAAATAACCTATTACCTAGATAAAAGAATAAACCGCCCCTGCTAATCTAAGTTAATAGCAATAGTAAATGGGAAATTAAAGAAATACTGGCCTGTAAACTCATAAGGGGAACACTAAAATACCGCGTAAGTTAGAAAGGATATAATCCGGACCCTACCTGGTACCCCGTATAGAACCTTTATAGGTAGTCCCTATAAGTTATAGGAGTTCTATAGCCGTTACCCTAACGAACCTAGACCACTAAAGTACTTAGATAAGTGGATGGAATGCTACTATAGTAAGGATAATAGGTTGCCTATAGAGCATAAAGACAAGAACGCCCTAAAGGTGTAATACGGATATATAAAGCCTAAGGGCAGGCTTTTTTAGAAGGGGGGGGTAATGTTATGGTACTGGCACATTGCCGCACATTACCGTAGATTGCTGTTACGTGATGGCAAAGTGCCGTTACGTGACCGGAGAATTGTATATAACTTTAAGCGGTGCTTCCGTTCCTCCCCTTTCCTTTCTCTAGCTTTAGATCCTCGTTTATAGACAATCCAATTGTATAGGCTTGCGCGACCCTCTTACCGTGCTCGTGCCTCGATTGACTGAGTCGCTAATAATACCTATACCTACGCCTATAGAGCTATATTTTATATATAGTAGGCAGTAATTACTTATTAGTTTTTAAGCAGAAAATTAATATTATACAGCCCTACCCTTTAATAAACCTATAGATATTATTAAAAGTAAGACTTATATAATTATATAGCTTTAATAGAGGTAGATTAAAAGCTATAGTAGATATAGAGAAAATAGAGTAAATATAAGGCTTGCGGATATATATAATATTTTAATATAAAGAGGAAGGATCTAAGTTTATTTAGGTGGGTAGTATATATATATTAAGGTCAACGATAATTATACACCCCCTAAATGATACGCGTACACCCCCCAATTGATACGCATACACCCCCTACCTCATTTGGTTTAGACGCTTCCTCATTAAGTTAGATGTTTCCTCATCGAGTTAGAATATCACGTGCGTTTGACTTGTTTGCGCCTGCATCGCGAAAATCAAAGTGCATAGCCATTATTTCGCTCAAATGCTGAGGGCTCTCTACAGGTAGATCTGTCGACGCGATTGGCAATTGTAGAGCCGGTTGTAGGGTTGATTGGCCGACCGCCGCGACGCTCTACAATTGCAGGCTCTTGGATGCGAAGTAGAGGTATTGATTTGGGTCCCACCGGGCGCAGGCGCGCGGGCGCGCGTGGGCGCGAAGCAGGTGGCAGCATCTAAATCAGTTTGCGCGACGCCTTATAAAGTGTTGCGCAATCTAATTAATCGACTCAGTCGCGATCCAAATTTAGACCCTACTACTTATACTATAACTAAAATCAAGACTTAATCGTGATGTTGCAGTTATAAAACTTACATGGCGCGCACTTTGATTTTCGCGATGCAGGGGCAAACAAGTCAAACGCACGTGATATTCTAACTCAATGAGGAAACATCTAACTTAATGAGGAAGCGTCTAAACCAAATGAGGTAGGGGGTGTATGGCTATCATTGTCCTTAATCAATGCCGACGCCCCCTGCCTAAACAGGCTTGGAGCCTTCCACTTCAGGCTAGAATATTACGTGTGTCGCGAAAATAAGACTGTTCAAATGCAACTTTTATGACTTCAACACCACAATTAACTAAGTCTTAATTTCTAAGATCTTCCTGAGTCGACAGGTAGGACTGTACAGTGCCCTGTGAGGCACTGCGTGAACTAGATTAGGTGCTGCTGCCTCTGTTTAACGTCTGCAAATTGCCTCCGCGTGAACACCCGCACCCCGTCCACGCCCACGCCCACGCCCGCGGGTAGTGTAGTCAGTATTTTGCTCAAATACTAAGAGCTCTTAACGAGTAGAGTTATAGTATAGGTGGGGAAAGGTAAGGCAAATGCGAGGTGTTAATTTGGGTATAGGCGCGCACCAGTCGCGTATTAGTGCAGATGTAAACAAGTTAATACACGTGATATTCTAGCCTGAAGTAGAAGGATCCAAGCCTGTTTAGGCAGGGGGTGTACGTATATTAGTTGGGGGGTGTCCGCATAGTATTTAGGGAGGGTATGATTAGTAGTGCCTTTAATCAATCGGGTATAGTACACTAGTAAGGGACCCTAGTAGTTCAATCGATGGTGTCTGTAACTAATTTGTATGCTAACTCCACGCGGCAGGTGTTTCGCGGATCCTCACTTAGCCAGAAAAACCGCTCTACAGTAGAGTGCTTGTTAGTGGGTCGGGTAACGTTTCACTCTTCGCCAATCGAGACAAGCTGGAGGTCCAATCAGCGTAGTTTCATAGTGCCAAGACTGGGATGTGCCTGACATACGTAGCGTTGGGTACCAACAGTCATATTGGGCATCACTGTGGGAAAACCTTATCAGCTCACTCCGCTAAACCCGGAGACCTTTCGAACTTCCTTCTCCATCTCACTACACTTCAGACCATATCATCTCTTCGAGCAACAGTCTAAAAATACTAGCCGTACGTCTTTCGAAACGTGTGCTGTACGGCTTTTACAAGATAGACTAATGGGACCATACAGTGGATTACCAAAAGGTATGGAGCCTGGCTTGCAGCAGAGAGTGTAACAGCTGTGGATAGAGAGGCTCCCGCGGGCGAAAGAGGTCCAGTATACCAAGCGATAAAAATTAAACAAAAGATGCAAGATATACCGTATAATAAGATATCTGATGTGTTAGTATTCCTACAAAGGTTACAATGTCTACGCAGCGTTTCTATAGTCATTGTGCCGTTATGCTTTATAGTCCGTTCTCCGGTCTATTACTCTTCATCTAAGGAAAAAGGGCTCGTTAATATAAGATTTTCGTGTGTTTCCGCTCAGTCTCTTCTCGCTTTCCTTCTCTTATACGGATAAGAAGTCTAATGATAATTCAGTGGTTTGTTCTAAATGTCTGTGACATCGCCACATATCTGACAAACCTAGTCGATAAGCTCAATATCTGTCGCTTAGTCTTATTGTTTAAGTCATTTTTTAGAACGCCTGATGCGGGTGATGAAGAATAACTTAAGACGTTGGGTACGTAAAGCCATTACGAAATTGTGTATCTTACCAGTAGTAAGCAGAGCAAAGCAACGGTGGAGTTCATCAAACAATATCAACACTATGATTTGGACCTATCGTTGCTTCCTATCTCTATCCCTCATACATCGATATAGCAATCTTCTCTTCTAGTCAATGCATCTGGGTTTAGCTGATGTGCAGCTCTTTGGTTTTTGAGAATTGTTCTTCGCATTCGATATCCTCATAGGGAAAATGTTGCGAGCTATATTGCTTTTCTCGCGGTCGATTAGGTTCCAGAACAGGAACTTCAAAGTTAGGCTAACAGGGCGGAATAGCTTGCGAAGACCAGATTCATATCGTAGTCCGACTGACGAATTGATACAATTCAAAATCCGGGCGTAAGGAAATATTTGCTGCAGTATCCTGCGAAGGATGTATTGGATATTAAGAAGTTTGCGGGAGATTTTCGAAAGCCTCATCTTTATTATTTGGCGTTCAGTGGGGTCAAAAAGGCAAAGGATGCAATGCCTCCGCGACCATCTTAACGTGGCCCAAGAGGTGACCAACGATGCACTCCAAATAGCCGCCTTTGCTAACCAATCCAGTCAGAGCAAGTGAAGTCTCGACATCACACGACAAAGCTAGACTGCGAGGCAGGGGATACCTTTGCAGTTCCCCAATCGCCGAGCTGCGATGCGGTGGGCTGTACTCAGACAGTGTGGGGGAACATGTTGCATGGAGCTCACTAGGTGGGAAGCAGGCCAGGCCAAGCAAAGCCAGGCCAAGCAGAGCTAAGCCAAGCAGAGCGAAGCCAAGCAGAGCTAGGCCACTCTAAGCGTGAGAAATTCCCTCTAAGGACATTTTAGTTTCGCCGTTGGCCTCTGTTTGACAGGGCTGGAAGATTTGCCCCGCCACCCCCAGACCACTGGACGCGCTCCCCCACAACCCTAAACAATACCGCAACACGAATGTGTCCTACCCGTAATTACCCGATATTTCTAGACTAACTAAAAATATGACCAGTCAGCTATAACACTGCCGGCTTTAGTTCGTGGGAGTTAAGACCATCTAAACTATTCGTCCATAATAAGCGCCTCTGATCATGTACCGCAGATATGGCGGCTTCCATAACTCCCGGTTATCCAATCAACATATCCCATACGTTTCTTACCAGATTCCTCGACGTTTTCTAAATGAGTCTCTTCATAAACTTTCTATTCTGCCAAAAATATGAACTCCTAACACCACTTGGTGTAATATGATTAGTTTAACCTGGGAATATAGAGAAAGCCACATCTCTGCATCCAGCTTGATCAGGCGGTAAGCTTTACCCAAACTAAGCCCACTTCGTGAAGCGCGCATATTAGTTATACGGTCCTTCCAAAGCCACATAGACGCCCTCTAAAGGAGACTGGGCGTATTTCGCTTTGGCGTCTGGATACTCTTACCACCGAATTCTGGTGGCGTTGTCTCATGGTCCTGCGAGCCTACCTAGGACGCCCTGCTTTTTGCCTGAGAAAGGCCTTCAAAGATTCCTACTGCAGTGTTTAAGAGGTAATCTTATAATAAATAGAGCTCAATCCTCTCCCGATTGCTAAGGTTTAATTGAGAAAGAACTCACAAAGACAAACCGGCCAGAGTTTCATACCTTCTCTATTGTCTAGGCGGTGGTTATTAATTCCTTCCTGTGACAATAGTTCTTCCTGTTACAGTATTATGTGCAGTTTCTTTACAGAAGTCTACACAAGAATCATCAAAAAATTCACCTTAACCACGAGAAATATGAACAGTACAAAATCATCGGGCATGAGGAACGCAACTGGCACAAGGCCGCAGCAAAACGGTGTAAGTGAGCTGGAGCAGAAGTGAAGAAAACTGCGCATCTGAGCACAAACTTACTTAGATTTCGCAGACGTCAGCTGCGGAAGAACATTCCCACGAGGATGCTGAATACGCCGTCGTTCGGCGCGCGTGGGCCGACCGTCACTGGTCGGCATGGGAAAGTGTGAATATCCGCACGATGACATCGACCAACGAATGGAACCATGGTTCAGGTGAGGTCGTCTCTCGGCCCCTGGGGGGTCCTACCTTAGGCGAGGCGAGCTTGAGCTTGCAGCGCTGGTACCACGAACCAAATGGCCACCAGCCATATAACGCTGTCGGGGCTGTCCGAATGCCCGCTAATGGGGTAGCCGACGACGGGTCTGGGCCGTGTGGAAGTGTCGAGACCTCGCGGGCCTCGCGCAGGGTAGAACCCGACAAAGAGGCAAAGGGTTAAACCCGTTCATGGCTTTAGATAGCTTGAGCGATATGTATCGCGTCGTCGCTGTACCAAAGGGTCAATGGTCGCCCCGTAATTTAACATACGTTAGGAACTGCATAGAGGTGTTATTTGGTCAATTCGAGAATTGCTTTAGCTTCCCCTTCGTATTTATGTCTTAAAGAGTTTACTGAGCTGTCGATCGCCTCATATTTTTCGTTGATAGGGGTGCCTGGGTCCGAAGGGCCATAGCCTCACTTTTCAGAATATCAAGGGAACAAAACGTGGTTATAATTCTCCGTTCATTGCTTTTCTCGCCTCACCTTTTTACGATACAGGCGGATATCTCCGCGACACATGGTGTTTGTTTTCTTCTAAAGAAAAAGGCAAAATGGCGTTCCAGCCCCCCGTTCCTTCCGGGCTTACTCAGAGGCCGACCTAATCCGCGCTTCCATTGGTGGATGGGTATACATCACGTTTCCAACATGTTTTGTTTGCTTTATCGCGCCGCGTTTCCGTACAGTGAGGTTAGGACGGGAGGCCAGGTCTCAATCATCAGATTCATTGTTTGCCATGCTCTTTTGCATGAAGATTAGTTCATGGTTGAAGTCTGGAATGTAGGCGACTTCCTCATCCTCGCAAACGGTTCAGGCCGATTAATTCCCCGCAACTCTTTTATGAACCCTGCTCAACCATGAACACCTTAACATTATACATTTGTACCTAAAATTCCTTTATACCCAGCATTCTTTTAATATGACGACTTTTGGCTGTAACTGTTCGCGGCAATGAAACAAGCACTTCAGATTATCTTATGAAATCATCCTCTTGCACATGGGGGCCCATCAAAATCAGAGCTGAATCATGTCCTGTTGTCTAAAGGCGGGAGCTGTTTGACAGAGGTTAGCTGCAAATGGGCTTGGCATCGGTGAACGAAGCGAGATATTGCCGCACTAGTCCGCTAAGGAAGAAACCAGAATCATGTTAGTTAGGCAGTCAAAGAGGAAGACGACACAAAGTAAGACGCCTAATTGGATCTACCACATAGCATGCCTACACACTGCTTCAAGAAGAACAAAGAGAATCCACCAAACCACAATGGTGCTCTGCGCGTGACAGGTGTAGGGTACTTCCAGTCCAATGTCCACCAGAACGTTTTGTGCTTGCTAGAGCATTACATCTCATCCGCAGTGTCCCGATGGTACAGCGAGAAGAGAATAAAATAGCTAGGTAGAAGTGAGGAGTAGTAACCAGGGCATATCAAAAACATGAAGACGAAGGGGTATGCGCACAGTGCGTAAATCTTAACTAAGAAAATATGCAGAGAGTGAGTAGCTTTGATGAGCTGAAGAGGGGGTATGTGACCAACAATATCGTAGAAAGTAGGAAGGAAACGGGGATACGTGAGTAGGATGAACAGAGGGAAATTCTTTGCAATACAGACTCTCCGGTATTTGAAGTTTGGTATCCACCAGCCAATATGGCAGTAATTCGTGGTCAGTCTTTTCGCACCTCGCGTGTGCTAAGAAAGGGAAAATATGAAAAATAAAACAAGGAGTGGGATATCCTGCAAAAACAAACCCTCATGTCTTCACGCAAGAAGTGCCGTTTCCACCCTAGTTCCAGTTGTATAGCAATTCAATCTGGTAGGCTGGCTCTGATTCATTTTGGATGTGCCACTCGTTGGATTTTTGTGGTGTTTTCAGCATCACTGGTACGATCCTACGCCCCTGTAGAGATTTCGGCGCTCATCGGTATTTCCAGCGCTCACTGCACGGCCACTGTTTCCGTTGGATGGGCTCAGACTCTTGCTCGCGAGCCCATCCGATGTCACGCCTCTCTTTGGCGTGCTTTCCCTCCTCTTTAGCCGGCTTGTCCTCCATCCCTCATACCATCGCTCACGACTTGCCTCGCGAAGCTCTGAGCGCCACTCACTGAATACACTCTCCCGAAGCTTCACAAAATCGCAGTGGTTGACGTTGTAAGGATCTGCAAAGCCCCAAGGGAATCTACGCCCGATGACACCGGGCTCGTATATATCAGGTGAGATGATGCTTAATGGGAGGTATGGAAGCTCGGACTCATCCTTCTCCAAAGAAGAAGACATTGCTGAAATGCGGCGATGGTGACCCTCAGCGGGACGCTTGGATGTATCAGGAGGGGAGCTAGGAGAAGTTTGAGGTGCTGATGACGCGGAGGTTGATGAGTTTGTGGAACGGCCAGCGTTAGAGGAGGAACGATCGAGCAACTTATCGAGAATGTCGGACTTCTCTTCGGTATCAGAGGAAGAGTGAATATATTCATCTTCGTCTCTCTCATCCAAACGGTCATCATCTTCAGCGTCTGATTCGGACAGGTTGAGCGCTTCGAGTGGGTCGAGCTTGGCTTGTTTGAGGCTGTCCCAGACAATTTTCTTGAGGTGGGCCATGTGGGCCGTGGTAATAGTGTCGGCCTTGCTGATTACGGGAATAACCGTGGTCTTGCCTTGGAGCGTGCGAAGAACCTGTAGATCGAGATCTTCATCGAGACCGCCGATCACCCGGTGGGAACTAAATTTGCTGATCGTGTTGGGGTTCTTGCGTGATTCTGCAATGTTCGCATCCAGACGAGCGGGATCAAGGACAAGGAAGACACAGTGGATATGAGTATCCCGGACACCAGGAGCGCGAACGACCTTCTGTTCCTCAGTGAATGTCTCCTCGAATTTAGATTCGAGGAATGACGACATCTCTCGCAATTGAAGATCGACAATGTTCTTCTCCAGACCTTGCGAATCCCAAAGCGTGACACCAATCCTCTCATGGTCCACTTCCGTTTCCAAGTATTCTGATGTGAAAGGAGAGTCGGGATGTAAGGCTGTAGACGGAGGAGAGGGGGTGTGACCGCGTTTCTTAGCTGGTAGTGCTAGAGAAGTACGAAGAAAGTTGATGAATGATGTTTTGCCGGAGCTCTTCGTCCCAACAACGAGGATGCTACAAGTCCCAAGTCAGTGACGAGTCCAAAACGAAAGTTACACTTTAGATATACTTACTTGAAGGGTGTCGGATCTTTCCTTCTCCTCACTCTTCGAGGACTGTTCAGGGTACTAACAGCACTGCTTGCGTAGCTGTAGCGGCCACGGTGGGTCATGCTCTCAGTTCTCGCATAAGGATCGACGAATTCGCCATTGGAGGGTGAGCTGCCTGGAATAGGTGGGATTGGGACTCCGCCAGCCTGGTTTGGAGCCATTTTATACTCTCCCGATGGCCTGCTGAAGTTGCCTCCCTGTCCGTATTCGCCGACTCTATTGGAAACAATTGCGAGTGAATCTGGTCGTGCGTCTTCGCCACCGAAAGTGTTTATTTGAGGAAGGGGAGAATGCGAGGGAAGTCGCGGAGGCTGCTTAGGAAGTATAGCAGCCTCGCGCTGTTGGCGAAGGAGCTCCTCCTGAGCGAGCGCCTTTTGTTTCTTGCTCATCTTGCCTCCGGATGCACTTCGATTGGCATGCGGCCGGGATTCACTGGATCGCTGGCGTCGCAAGAAATTAAAGCTGGCCCGTCGCGACTGCTGCTCTCCGTTTGGGTCTTTTATCTGCGGCAGGGCAGTGTTCTCGGGCGATGCGTTCTTGACAAGTGTGGAGTAGGATTGACGAGGCGGCGTCGAACTCGTCATGGTTCTTCCAGAGGCAGCGTCACGTTATTCGTCGCGCGCGGATAAATTATGCCACAGAAAGTAAGGGAAGGTTTTCTGATCGGTTTCGTTCGCTTTCTCAGTCTTGCAGGCGCTTCAGGCTGGAGGCAGGTTACGCCGACCTGGGACGAAATTACACGGTCGGTGGGGGGCAGTATGTGAGATGAAGGGGGTTCACTGCGCGCATTGCCAAAGGTCAGTTCAGACGCGCATTTTCACCAACGAGCGCTCGACTTCCAGGGATGCGGGTAATAACAGTACCTTCGGCCGTCGGCGAATGAAGGGCCCAACACGGCGGGACAATGGGTGGTGCAACTACAGCAGCTAGCTGCTGTACAAGTCCCACTTCGAGGCCGTTGGTTGCTCGCGATGGTCTGGAGAGGCGCGTTGGAAAAGGGAGATCCATGCACCGAAAGAGAGCCCCAAACAATGAAGGGGACGTGTGAATGAGGGCCTGCTCACCCGCGCGTTGCCTACTTGACACGTTGGAGGACGAACAGGAGTACAGAGTGACGCACACCGCACGACCGAGGGGAATTGATTGCTGCAGATGATCCAAAATTCAGCGAACGGGAGCTGAGGGTTTCGAGAAAATGGCCGATTTGCTTCTGATGCTTCAGGGGCGCCGCCATACTGCATCTTGCCGGAGCCAATGAACGGACCAGTATTGCACGGACCGCTCTCCACGCTGAAACCGCCACAACTCTCCAACGGCCAAAACGATAATACAACTTCGGGAGGTCTTTACATCTGGAAGAACGGAACCATGGCAGATATATTGACATCGTCTCTCCGCTAGCAGCCGAATGCTCGCCGTCCCCACGAAACCTTGCACAGGAGAGAACTTGAATGGTGTCAGCCCCGGGATGCCCTCTGTTACACGGGGAGACGCATGCTAAAGGGGCCAGGAGAGCGCATTTCTCCCACTAATTCTCTGGCCGCAGCCATCCACTCCTTCACCAAGCCAGCTTCCGAGTTGTTGCGCTGCATGCTTTCAACCGGGTTATGATGGCCTCTGGAATTTTACATCGTTGTTTCCGATCATCTCAGGTCTAAATATAGATCATCTCGGACCGTTCCATCAGAAGATGTACACCTATAGATATCTACATCCACGTCGCACCTGTATCACGCTGAGGAAACTTAAGAGGAGAGCATGTCGTCTTTGAGCACTTATTGGGGCACTTCTTGACAAATCAAACTTTGGCTTGAACTCTGTCTTTCAGGACAAAGCCCCAATAGATACAACGAGATGGGTAATCGGCCATGTCAGCATCGAGAGCACCGAGCCTCCAAGGTCAATAGCTTTGCAAAGCAAAACATCTTTAATGTCAAGCTCCACCAAAATTCATAAGCATCGTTTGCTGTCCAATCAGAGATGCAGAGATCACGGGAGCCTGTTTTGGCTTGCTGTTCTTGGGGCTTTCTCTTGGATCTGCAATCCCCCGCAGGCGCCATATGCAGGCAGGACGGCAACAGAGAGTTGAGTTCCGCTGACAATCCTAAAAGCCATAAGACTTTTAGCCGCGCACTGCATACAGCCTGTACGAGCCCAGGTTTCTCCCCCCTTGTACGCGTGACGACACACACGCAATTTCGCTAATAATTAGTTAAGTGCACCATCCAGCTTAGACACTGTGCACTTACAAAAAAGGTTAGGCAAGGTATGTGCACTTACAAGAAAGGTAACGTCTCTAATTTTTAAGCTTAATCGTAAGAGTTAAACTTAAAGTTCTCTAGTGTGCAAGAAAGCGAAATTGCATGTACCGCTGCGCGCACACGGGGAGAAGCCGGAGCTCGTACAGAGTACAGACTCTGGTCTGTTACGGTACTAGAAAATGGCAGGCCGTTGTAGTCACGTGATTGGAGGATCGTATAAAACTTCGAGCCGCGCTGCTATCCTTCTCCTCTCCTTTCTCTTACTTTGGACCCTCGCTGATAGATAATCCAGTCGTACGGGCTTGCATGCGTCCTCTTTGCTGTGCTTGTGCCTCGATTGACTGAGCCGCTAACGTCGTTTGTCATTTAGCGCTCGATGAGAGGCTTTTGTACTGTAATAGTTAAACGTTGTTTAACGACTATAAAATCTATTTTCTCCAATTCTTAGGAAGTCCCCAGGCCGCACACCGCAAGCTTAAAGGGTTTAAACCTCTGCAGTGTAGTTTCAGATGCAAATGTAGAGTATTTGCTCAAGAGAAAGTGAGTGAAACGTAAGGTCAACGTTATTAATACAGAAGTTCAGCAAATGCCAATTAGCTTTTGCTACACTCGTCCATCACCAGCCTCCAAGCCTGATTAGCCCTCACAAAACGCTTCACGCTTGGCGCCAAGGCTCTCTTTTTCCCATTAAGCAAATGCTGAAATCAATGCGGTTTCTATCCCATTAGTGCTTATGGTGTGTTTGCAACAGTCGAATGGAAAAGGCGATCCTTTCGCTTCAGGAATTGTGGCGTTGCGGCGTCTTAAAAGAACGTCTCGAGCCCGCGTCAATCTTTATTCTGACCTTCTGAGAATTCTGTGCAGATCATGGATGCACTGAAAACTCATCCGACGGCAACAGCCATCGTGGTTCTCATTGCTAGTTACATTGGTAGCTTCGTCGTCCGGCTTATTCAGCATCGAAAGAAGTTCAAAAATCTTGTGGGTTTTTCATCTCCTGAGAGACAATGTCGCCCTTCTTTTGAATTTCATACCGCATTTCATAACATCTACACCCTCATCACTACAACAATGGTCAGTTTGCCATTGAAAACTAATTCATTTTCAGCCTGGACCACCCCATCATCCGATATGGGGCCACCTCCTTGTCATGGGCAAATACAGGCAAACCAAACCGATACGTGTGCATCCCCATACCTTTCCAAACTTCCTAAACGAAGACTACAAGCTGCCTCCGATCTTCTATGTCGACCTTTGGCCAGTGGATACCCCTATGATGGTGATCCATGATCCAGAGATTGCTCACGAAGTTTCGGCCATACGTCCTTTGCCCAAGCATCCATTGCTATCGGAATTTCTTGCTCCGCTGGGCGGACCCGAAAATCTTGTCACCATGGAAGGACCTTTGTGGAAAAAATGGAGGACTATCTTTAATCCCGGATTCTCCACTGCACATTTGATGACGCAGGTCCCTGTGATGGTGGACTGTGCCCTTGAATTCGCAGAGATACTTGATGGATATGCTGTGAGGAACGAGATCTTCCGACTCGAAGAAGCAGCAACTAAACTAACCATCGACATCATTGGGAAAGTAATCATGTAGGTATTTAAACATTCTTGGCATGCTGTGCAACATTAGATGTCCACTTCCCAACTCTTAGGATGAATCAATAGCTTCCAAAATCAATCGAGAGCAAGGCATCCTGATGCAAATCGATGGTTCTCTTTGCATATTCATCTCTACCAAAAACGGATCTTGAATTTTACGAAATATATGCTCCGAATGAGCATATGGCCAAAAAATCCGAGTGTTCTTTGAACATATGCTAATGACCCCATAGTGACCACTCCTTCAACTCGCAAAGCACCCACAACGACTTCGTAGAGCTGCTCCGCAAGCAAATAAGCTGGCTACCGAGCACTGAGTCCCTCAACCCCTTCCACATCTGGAACCCTGTCCGCCCAATCGTACAGCGCATCAACACATACCGGCTCAACAAATACATCGGCCAGATCTTCGACTCGCGCTTCTCCTCCCACGATACCGCGACCCCGAAAACCCGTAAGCAAAAAACCAGCATCGACCTCGCGCTCGAGACCTACTTCAGCGAAAGCGGCCAAACCCCCGACGAAGCCCGCGCCCTCACCATGGACGCTACCTTCCGGCGCTACGCCATCGACAACTTCAAAATGCTGCTCTTCGCCGGCCACGACACGACCTCGTCAACCGTGTGCTACGCCTACCACCTGCTCTCCAAATCGCCCGCCGCCCTCGCCGCCATCCGCGCCGAGCACGCCGCCGTCTTCGGCCCGGACCCTACCGCCGCTGCCGCTCTCATCAAAGCTTCCCCGCACCTCCTCAACCGCCTCGACTACACCCTCGCCGTCGCCCGCGAGACCCTGCGCCTCTTCCCGCCCGCCTCCTCCATCCGCACCGGCCTGCCGGGCTACTTCGTCCGCGACCCGGTCTCCGGCGCCCAGCTCCCGACCGACGGCTTCATGGTCTGGCCGCACACGATGGGCATGCAGCGTTCGCCCACGCTGTGGGGCCCCGACGTGCATGCGTTCCGCCCCGAGCGCTTCCTCGCAGAGAACGCGGGGACCGTCCCGCCGAACGCGTTTCGCCCGTTCGAGAAGGGGCCCAGGAATTGTATTGGGCAGGAGCTGGCGCTGCTGGAGGTTAAGATTATTCTGGTGCTGACGATAAGGCGGTACGATGTTAGGGCTGCGTATGCGGAGCTAGATAAGTTGAAGGAGGATGGGAGTATGTGGGCGCAGGATGAGAGAGGTAGGAGGGGCGTGCAGGAGGTTTGGGGTGAAGAGGCGTATCAGGTATTGTTGGCAAGCGCGAAGCCTAGGGAGGGGATGCCGGCGAGGGTAAAGAGGTGGAAGGACTGAGGGGGGGGGATTGTGCTACAGTTGGTAGGGTGAGTAGAGGGTAAGGACGCGATGAATTGGATAAGATCTTGGTTTTACTACATAGATCCTAGGACTTGTATTAAATACCTTGAGGAAGACCTTAATATTACATTATACTTATCTTTTAAACTAGACCCTATTTGCCCTCTATTATATCTACTATTATATCTAAATTTAAATCATTAAGTGAAGTTTGAAAATGAAATCGGGGAATAATAGGAGTAATACACCCTATATATATTAGTATTATTTAGTTCTTAATTGAGATAGGATAAGCATTTCCTATTATTTCCTAATATGCTATAAGGCAGGAGTGTGTTGGAATTAAATAGCATATAAGCTATATCCCTCTCGCATCACGCCTCCTTCTATTCGAAGTATTCGTCTATATATGCTAATAGGTTCCCTCTAGATAAACCTAGTAAATTAAACCATTTCTCCTTCTAATCTCGAAATCAATATCCCTTCCCTTAAGTAAAAAAGCCGACCTCGCCATCGCCTTTTTACGAAAGCACCTAAACGTTGGTCTTCTAGTTAATAAAGTGCGATCCCGTTAGAATGATTTTAGTCTTTCGTAAATAATAGATACCCACACCCAGACGGTGTCATTATAATATGTATTTAAAGTAAAAGAGCGTGGAGGATATTCTAATGAAGTAGATATGTAACTAGAGTTATCCCCTAACCCGTCGTCTTTGATCCTACGTTATCGATAAGGATATGGCCAATCAGAACCCCCCGTTTGAGCCTCAATGATGGGAACTGCAGCGACGTGAGGCCGTTCAAATATGTATATATCCATCCGTAGAGCCAGTCCCTAGTGCTGAGCCTGGTCAGATGTTCACTCCAACATGGCCCATTTGTACAGAACGGAATCCTGCATACAGAACAGCACGGTGTTCGTGCACGGTGCAGCTTGGCGTTGCACCTCGACGGGTTGAAGGGTAGTGGCGGGATTACAGTAGTTTAAGCGGTAACGGTTAGCAGTAATACGTCTAGGGGAAATTCTGCCCTTTATAAGTAGAGCGGTTGTTAGGCACGAATAGAAAGTATATATTTCCTAGAAGGATAAAAGCGGCGGTGTGGTTAGTTATTCTATTCTATATCTTAATATATTTAATATATGCCTTATATCCGAAAATGTACTAACTAATATTATACAGTTTAATATCTCCTAATAGAGGGACCTTATTATTAGCACAGCAAGCCAGCCTAAAATCTTTGTCCTTTTCCGCCTTGTAAAAAGGATATATAACTGGCTAAAGGAAACGTATTAGCTTTAGTTCAGAGTAGCCTTAGATAGCGTTCAAAGACCACTTTCCTAATGGAATGGATTGCATACTTCACGAAAAGTTGAGTGAGATAAATGGTGCTATATTAGTTCTCATGCGCTTACATGTAGAGAACTCAGTCGATATAATATGGATGATGCAGGGACGCTATCAAACCTCTCTTCGCCTAGTCCTGGATGTACACGGTAAGAGCAAATGGTGGTTTAACGAGGGACAGCCGAACATGCATGTTTGACCGCATTGTCGTTGCTAGGATTGGCTCAAAGTGGCGTTCAAACGACAGCGGTGGAAGATGAGTGCCATTTTCTACTGAGATAGGTCCGCTGTGGATGACCGTTGATGTTATGGGACATGATCAGACTGAGCCTTTCTTCAACAGTGTATACGGAATAGCAGTCGTAGATTGGCTTATCCGCCGTCGAATTACGGCGGGCATGAGATGCGGTCGTCAGTGGGGTTGGGGATGATATTGCAGGTGAGGATGAAGATGTGGGGGCAATGTCAGCACGAACGGACCTTCTAACGGACCTTCCAACGGACCTTCCAACGAACCTTCCAAAGGACGAGAAGAAATTTCTTCTGCAAGTACATATACTTGGCCTCGGTTATACCTCGGTACCTTGATGTCCAGCCTCGTAAGATCCACGACAGCCTGAAACGGTTCTCAACGATCAGCAAGCATGCGTAAAGACTCGCTATTGAAGGATAGAAATTCTGTTCCACCGCAGGGACATCGCCTATGCAGATACAGCAATTGCAAGAATACATACTATCAGATATCACTCTTCCCCACACACCATCCATCTGCGCATCTCACTCCCCCTTTCACGTCCCTTTCAACCTACCCCACTCGGCCCTAACGTCCACCTGCCCATCCTCATCAACCACTTTTCCCCTATCCCACTCACGCCCTTCGCCCTTCTTTGCCCATCTTACATCCTCTTCTGTCTTCTCGCCTCCTTTCTCCCACTTCTTTACCTCCTCATCTGTGAAGCCAGCCGCGCGAAGCCGATCCGCGCCCTGCTGTTTCCAGCGTTGCCGATCGCGCAACGCTTCTAACGCCTGATCCCAGTCATCTTCCAAGTCAGAGCGAGGTTGAGCGTCGTTACTGGGGTCATAGGACGCAGAAAAGTGGGCATCCATAGCCGACGACGAAGTAAAAGCGCCGCGGCCTCGAGAGCGGACTTCAGGTTCTGGCGGCGGCAGCGCAGGACCCACAATTGCTTCGAGAGGGTCGGAGGAGTCGGCAGAAGGAGAGCGGGGTTTGTTAGAGGAGTGCTTTAGCTTTGATGATGTGTGAGAGGACAGTTTTGAGAGCGACGCCCTAGATCGCGCTGGTTCTGGAGAACTAGATGGAGGTCCGGTTTCTTCTCGTTTCCGACGGGATCTGTGATGCCGGCGTCGATCTTCGGGTGAGCTTGAGCGGGATAGAGACCTGGAATACGATCTGCGTCGTTTATGGCTTTGATGGGTATCCGTGTGGCGTCTACTCCTCACTTCAGACTCGCTCCGATGTCTATGCTTTCGACTCCGGTGATGGTGATGCGAATGCCTCGACCGATAGTCGTCTTCATCGCCACTGTACTCCTCCCTCTTTCGTCGCTTTTCCCGTGTACTACCTCGATCCCTCTGGTGCCTGTGAGATCTTGAACGTTCCCCAGTAGATCTTTTCCTCTTCTCATCTGCCTTCTCTTCCGTGCCATCCTCCAAGCGCCTGCGCTTTGATGGGCGTGCATCATCCCTACGGCTTCGACTGCTCGTATGCCCATCGCTCTGATACGGGGTCAAACGTCCATCTCGTTCTCTATGCAGTGCCCTCAGCCTCGCTCGAGACTCCTCAGCCTCCTTAGCGAGTAATGCCGCATTATGATTATCTGTCTCGCGCAAAATATTCCGTAAAAACCCTGTGTTGGGTTTCGGCGCCTTCACAGTAGGCCTACGAAAAAGCAGAGTCAGTAAGCGGGTTGGATATAAAATAAGCGGGAAAACGCAAACCTCTTGGGTAGGAAGGCCTCCAATCCAACCATGGTGTACTTCTTCGAGCTGGTTTTCGCATCATTCTTGAGCAGGTTCGCGACATAGTCGTCATCTAGATCCTCCGTTGGCATCGTGATGTTTCTCCTAGGAAATCGTGTCCGGCGCAGCGTCTGCCTGGTTATCATAAATCCGACGCTCCGCAGAAGATTCAGGTGACTCGGGGCACGCACGGGCCGCACACTAACTCTTGCCAAGTTCTGCTAACTCTAGCGAACTCCTAGACCAATCAGAACCGCGAACTAGTTTTAGCCCCCTGTGTAACCGATTTCTCTTCCAGAACGGAATCCAGCTATCATTGCGGGGAATTACCCATGCCGGACTCCTTTGAATCACTATAAGTTTCGAAGCAATTTTGGCTATTTCTAGTACAACTTGTGCTGCCGTGGGTCCTAGTCGTGACAATTAGCTAATTTTGAGCAAGCCTGATTCCCAGTCACGTTTACCTGTACCCAAAATGGCTACTTTTTTTCCTTCCAAAGAGATGCTACATTCCCAGCGAGCTGAGTACATTATTTTACCCTTAAGAGAATTAATTCCGGGGATATTAGGAGTTTGAGGCTAATTTAACTGGCCGACGGCTGAAACAAGGTAGTCGGACGAGATGGTGTAGCCATCGCAATACCCTGCATCTTTTCCGCCGGCGACCTTGACCCGAATCTTCCATTTCGTTTCGTCATTGCCCCATTCGTGTTGAAGCGCACATACTTGTAGAGTTCGTAGGTGTTGGCAACACTTACTAGATAATTGAGGATTCTTCTTGACCTGGGTAGACACGAGGCCAGTCTGGGTTTTGTTCGAAGGAGTAACAGTATAGGTGGCAGAAAACGTCGCAGCAACTGCTAGGGTAGCTGCGAAGATGGGAAGTCAGAATGCAGGTAACCTAATAGTAAATGCTTTCACAAAGTCTTTACTGAGAGTCTCTCCAAGTCCCTCCAAATCCACCGCTCTTCTCGACTATTACGATGTTGCGAAAATGGTCTTTTCGGAGTAAACTAATCGCCAAGCACATGCCTATCAAGTGGTGTCAGCCAGTACTAGCTTCACACATGGGACTAGTCTCTATTAAAACAGGATCCAGCAAGACAAAGGCAGTTTTGGATAATTACATTAGTCAACTTACTGGACATACCACCTCCGACAATAACAACAGCAGCTTTAGTGTGTTTATGGTTGCTTACTGGGACCTCTGGCCAGGGTAGATATCCCGCTGAAAAATGTTCGTAGCCTCTCATTGTGTCACGGGGAAATGAATTTCGTTAATTGTATGTATATGAGAATTAATGCGAAAGGAATTGGACGTGTTTCTTCACTAATCAGAATTTAAGGGTCAACTGTGGCTGCTACGTAATGAAGATATTCTTAAGTAAAAATGTGGAATACAAGTGGATTGAAGTGTGCAATGATAATTCTGTGCTCGCGCAGCTAAAATGACAAAGTATATGGAATAAATATAAAGAACGGGAAATTTCTGCATTCATATGATCTCACGGGATGATGAAGGGATGCGCACGTTGAAACTGGTTAGCTACCACGAGGACTACAGGTGGACAGACTCGGGGTTGTATGACCAAAAGCGATCAGGCTGTCCGCCACTCACTATTCAGGTTGGGAATAATGCGTAACTTAGTCCTTAAAAAATATTTTGAAACCATTCGGAAAAGGGTTATAGAGATAGGGTTTTGCGTGTAGCGCGGGCACTTTTGGAGTCTTTCTATTTGAGGGGCTGTCACAAGGAAGCCATGTTTCTGGTTCTTTTGTTTAACAACACTAGAGATTCGGCGGGAGCAACAAAAATGATTGTACATGAATTACGTTTGCGTGGCATAAAAATCAAATCTGCACCAAGCGCGAAAAATACGACCTTCGCAGAGCGAGAGCTTGGCTTCCAATATTAACACGGCGGGAATTTTGGGCCATGAAGTCCGACTCTCGTGGTTGGTAATTATGCCAGCCTTGCCGGGCATCGAGAAGACGCATTAGCTCTGGCCTGGCACGCCTTATCGTCCAGTGATTGAGGTAAATTCTAGCAAGCCAGCTTGCTTATTTCCATCTCGTGCAATAAGCAGATCCATCAACAGCACACCAAGTAGACCCCTCCTGCAAGTTTAAAGATGGCACGTTAGTACCCCTACGACTAAACACTGGTAGTTATAAGGGCCATGCACTTACACACTCGCACATCCCGTCACAAGGCAGCCAGGTGTGTCCTTTACATTCACACGAGTAGCTCGTTTGACACCACTAGTTCAACATGTGCATTAGCACTTTCTTCTAAGAGCACTGTCACTCCGCTGAGTATAATTCTAAAGCCGTGTACTTACTTGATCCTTTTTCACCAAGGATATAGCTGCTGGGTTTGGAACTGCACACGCAGCAGCAACAAGCATACTAAGGACTAAGAGCTTCATTATTAATGCTTTATTAAAATATCTTCCTAGAAACGCCTTTAGTAGAAAGAATTAATGAGCTTTGATTAATAACTGTGCTGCTTGCTGTATTGCGTTCTACCCTCTGTAAGGAGATCACCTACTTTTATATTCTTTTGCTCGTTGTCGTATTATGAGAAGGTCTTCTATTCATTACCAGAGTTTGACAGGATATTTGATCCATTTGCCGTTAAATATAACTCATCTCTAAATCGCTAACAAACGTGGATCCACTGGCCGGCGGCACCATACTGGTACACGGCTCGTTCCGGAATATTTCTGCCTCATTCCGGAACAAAGTCGTCCTTAAAGAGGAACGAGTCGTGTGTCGCTTTTGGCGGCTTTATTCTAGATTAATTGCTTTGTTCCAAAATAGATCTTTTAACGATTAGGCCAATTGTAAGGTAGTATAGCTTAGTTAAGGCTTACTAACGCTATATCTATACTGCTAATGTGACGGCTGGAACAAATGCCGCACGGCTCGAGCAAATGCCTCTGAACCGAAGCTTGAACGAATGCAACGTGGTGCTTGAACAAATGCTGTATTACGAAGATATCAAGGTAAGGAGCAGAAGGTGGTGAGGCCACGTCTATATACACAAGCCAAGCCTTAAGCGAACCCCGGACTAGGTGACGCCCCAGCGCTGTCACAGCTAATTACGAAGTTATTTAAAATAATTGCGCTTAATACTTAAAATTTTTATTTTATTAGTAATTATTTAAAATCTAAAAAAAATTTAAAAGCTATAGAATTAAGCTGCTAAAAATGAACCTGGTGGAACACTTAATAATGTAGGTAGAATTTGTGAGGGATCTTTTATCCCTTACTCGGGTGTACGCCCGGGAGCTTTTACGGGCTGCCCAGGCTGGCCTTCGGCTAGCTCTTGGCACCTCCTTATAAGCTCCTTAGGCCTACAGCCCTTCCCTCCTTATCGGTTCGTCTCTGTACTAGGGTATTGCCATACCTACTCTTTACCATATCGTCCTCTTCCATCGACTCTCCTGTGACTCATGCTCGGCTTGCTCCCTACCGTACACCTGGGCAATATGCCTTACAAAATTCCGCCGGCAGAATCTTGTTGTTCTGGCTTGGCGGTAAGCTGGCTTGGCGGCAAAGACTTTTGACAGGCACCTTTTGAAATTTAGAGACAAATCTGCGGGCCCTAGTACTAATTAAGTTAATCGCCGCTAGCGTCCCAAATCAGTGAGTATCTCTTGAAGTATTTCCAGTCCTCACATCCTCTAGAACCATACAAATCTACTGCCTCAAGATGTCTCTTAACCCAATCAATATAGATGATCGTGTTGCTCATACACAGCCTATCCCCTATACTATATTTACGTCTTTCCAGAAAATCCTCATCACAGTTCTTGTCTCCGTGGCTGCTACATTTTCTGGTTTCGCATCAAATATTTATTTCCCCTCAATTCCTACAATATCATTCGATCTCTCCGTTTCTACCGAGTTAATCAATTTGACCGTAACATCTTACATGATTTTCCAGGGCATTTCACCGACTTTCTGGGGTGCTTTTGCTGACGTGCGTGGACGCAGAATTGCCTATGTCTGCAATTTCCTCATCTTCCTAGGGGCGTGTATCGGGCTTGCTGAGACTCGGCATTACTACCAACTGGTTATCCTAAGATGTTTGCAGAGCACAGGGAGTGCCAGTACGGTGGCAATTGGCGCCGGTGTGCTTGGAGATATTACAACGAGGGAAGAGAGGGGAGGATATATGGGGTTCTTTCAAGCAGGCCTGCTATTCCCCCTAGCCGCAGGTCCAATTCTCGGTGGCATTTTCTCGGGGACTCTCGGATGGAGAGCAATTTTCTGGTTTTTGGCCATATATAGCGGCATCTTTCTGGTTGCGCTCGTTTTCTTTCTGCCGGAGACACTGCGTTCGCTGGTCGGCAACGGCTCCGTGCCTGCTAGAGGTGTTGCAAAGTTTCCACTGGCCTACATACAGCGGCGTCAAGGCCGATGCACCAAATCCAATGCTTCACAGGGTTTGCCAAGCCCTGACCCGAACAAAACACTCCGACTAGATTTTTTGGGCCCGTTACGAATTCTTTTTGGCGGAGAAGTCACTTGGATAATTCTCTATCTCTCCATTTATTACACAGTCTGGCAAATGACCATCACGGTAATGTCCACACTTTTCAAACGCGCCTATCTCCTTAGCGACGTTCAAATCGGCTTGACTTTCATTGCCAACGGCTTTGGAAGCATTATAGGTACTATTTTCACCGGAAAGTTCCTCGACTTTGATTATCATCGGATCAAGCATCATTATACTGGCCGTATAGAAGACTTTCCTCTTGAACGGGCTCGCCTGAGAACAATTTGGCTTTGGAGTGTGCTCCAGTGCGCTTCAACGGTGGTATTCGGGTGGACGCTGAATGAAAACGTGCACATATCTGTGCCAATCACATGTACATTTTTTATTGGCTGGGCGTCAACGTCAACTCAAAGTGTGGTCACGACATTTCTGGTGGATGTTTTCCCTAAGAGAGGTGCGTCGGCGACTGCAGCGTTAAATTTGTCCCGGTGTTTGCTAGGAGCGGCTGGCACAGCGGTAGTGCTTCCGATCGCGAATGCTATTGGAGTGGGGTGGACATTTACGGCGCTTACGAGCGTAATGCTGGCTTCCTTAGTGTTGGTTTTCGTGCAGATGCGGTGCGGAGCCGGGAAAAGACGGAAAAGGGAAGAGAGTGAGGGTAATGGCTGAAAAATCAATTTACCTCCCGTGGATAAGCATTGATGGACGGACTTACAAGCGAGAATTAGCATCCATGAATATGAGCACATACAGCAAATAACATCATGCCAAACTCATCTACTGACTGTACCCATTTCTCGATCCTCTTTCGCCGTTGGGCAGAACCGGTTTCGGGAGACAGCCACAATTCTGAAATCTGGAGCTCACCATCGTGCCATATCAAAAGATGATAATCATACTCTTGTTCCCAGATGTCCCTTTTTCGAGCATTCCATAGTAACTTGCCGCATGGAACTGGAAGGGCTGATAGCTCCTCTGCAAGATATATTGGCTCCTGGCTGATTGTATTAAATAAGTCACTGAAGAGATACATAGCATAAATCGTTCGCCTCTTGGCAGAAGCAATAATCCAGGACTCCCATTTAGGACGTGTATGAGAAATTTCCGAATCGCAAAGAAGTCCGGTGGCGGAGACATGACTGGCTATTTCCTGCAGATGCACCAAAGCCGTATGATCAACTAGGTTTACGCTTAGAGCTGGTGAGAAAAATGCCATCAAAGTGTACAGGAGGTAAGCCTGGAAGGCTGCCAGAAGCTCGAGGTGGCCGTATGAATGATACTGCTTTAAATCAACCTAGGGTCCTGCTAAGGAGAAGGCCAATTATAGATACCTCCTCAAGTAGCCTGTTCATTTCTTGCTGTATGCTAAGTGAGATCACAGTACCATTGCCATGCTCTTCCCACTGACGCACAAGGGTATAGCAGTTTGCAAGAGGCTTAGACAGTTGCCCATTTACGACTTGAAGCGGATGTATAATCGGAGGAAGCCCTCCAGGACATAGCATGGATTTGTGATAAGTCTGAAGAACACATGAAAGATATTGAACGGTGAATAGTTGAAGTGATTTAGGTCTTTGGTGTGGTATTGGAATGAAAGATCCCATCCAGCGGTTGCCAATTTGAGTGCTGTCGGTAATTGGGACCAAATGAATATTTGTAAAGTCCAACGTAGTCTCTCTGGTACCTACGTGTTGTTTTCGTGCAGAGGTCGTATCTATTTCCAAAGAGCCTGCAGAGCCAACCTCAGCGAAAGGTTGATAGGTGAAGGCAGACGTAGAAGCTTTGCCAACAAATGGACCAGGTGTATTCGCAGCATAATATTGGCAGTTAAGCTTCCGGGATTCGCATCTTGAACAGATGGGTCGTTCAAGACTACATCGACGCTTTGCCTCTGAACACTGCTTACATGCCTTTTTTGGAATGTTACTTGTCCACCTTAGGCTCGCGGTATCTAGTTTGGATTGCAGATGCGACATTCGGAAGAGGGGTGAAGGTGAGCGAAAGAGCAGTCGGTCGGTCTTCGAGCTTTGCTTCAAGCTTTGCGCTAGGTCTCGATTCGACGTGGAGGGCTAGGCGTGGTCCGACGAATCGCTGGCTGTGCTGACGCACGACAGTCTCGCGAACCTCTCGTGCTGGACAAAAAGGTTAGCAGTCTGAAGCGTTGTGCACAATTCGTGCACCTAGACTTTCCCCATCAATTCTGATTGGGTAGATTTCGAACGTGTCATGTCCTAGTGCTCCATCTAACTAGCGGCCGACTGTACCCAGCCCAGCTACCATCGGCCTGCTGTTGCTTACTGCTTACTGCTTACTGCTCGTTGCCCAAAACTCATGGGCTCCGGAGCTGGAGACAGGAATGGCTTATATATATGAGAGTTCGTAAGTCTGTAATTGCACAGTACATCAGCAGCTGAGACCACTAATTGATTGGATGGGGCCTTTTCAGCACAGCCATGTCTGGCACAGACTCTTTCGCGGCTAGCCTTGTCGCTCACTGGGGCAAAACAGTTAGGTGAAGGAACAGCTAGCCCAGGGGGTGTTTTTAACCGATGATGCGTACGGAGCCGGCGAAAGAGCTGGTCGCATGCCATTATTCCCCACCCAAGGGCCAACTACCATAAACCCGAATGGGTTGGGCCCGAACCACTCCCGGATTGCTTCTATGTCTAATCAATTCTCCTGATAGATTTTCGCTCTACCGCCATCAAACTGCAGCGAAGACGGTCTGGTTGAGTTAGACATCCTGCATCAATCCCAATACAAAACGCCACAGGGATCGCTTAGCTCTAAGTACCCAATTGCGATTCTTCGGAACGGACCGTGTCCCCAAGGGTGAGGATAGCTTACATATGCTTGGCTGCAAGAACCTTGCTGCGATCGGCCTTCCTCCGCATGTCGTGATCTTTGTCAAATATCGTGAAGTTTCCACCCGTACGATATTGCCTAATTTCATCGACCTCTTTGATAGCGTTGTATTTACGTTTTGGCGGCCACAAGGGAGACGTAGTTAAGGGGGAGAAGGGGGGGAAGAGGAAACGTACGTCTTCAATCCGATTATTCAGGGCAACCAAAAAGGTCCTTGCGCGTAGCCACAGCCGTTTGCTACAGTTACTACGCCCTCTCGTCAATTCCGGTGGTGAGCGCAGCCACGTCTGCACGGCCTTTTTTTTGGGGAAGTTTTGGTATTTTGCTGTTTAAGGGAAAATTAATAAAACACGCTAACCACCGGACGCGCCTGCATGCTGTATGTACAGTTGGTGGCAATCAAGCGAGATTGGATGCGCGTACCGAATTTGAAATCTTCAGCGCTCGCCAGAGGGGGTGGTGAAGCTGGTCGTGCACATCACTGCAGTGGATTGACGGAAATAAAATAGCTTTTGACTCATAATCTCCCACCGACCAAGTGTCTATGGCTTGCTTTGCATCGGACTGGGCGGAAATGGCATTCAAAGGACATGGTTCGCACGCGACACAGGGAATGCTTGAGCCTGAGTAAGCCAAAACCCCGACGCAAGGTAATTTATTGGCTCAACTCGTCATGAATGCGGTCCAATCGGGAAATATGTTGACTCTCAGTGGGCTCCAATGGTGGTGATATTCACGGGAGTAGGTGAGACATGTGCACCACGCCCATTCTCTCTTTGTACATGTAACTGCGCTAGCATGCCTGTTGGGCCTCTCAGGCTAACCGCAGCACACGAGTCTCCTCCTCGACTCCTCAGAGCCAGCCTCCTCCACCGAAATCGAACATGAGTTGATATGTGGCTTTTCATCTATTCTCCCAGATCTTCCAACCGTGATCCACCATGTCAAGAGCAAGACTACCGTTCCACCTACTTGCCGCCCTTCTCTTCCTACTTTGTTATAATTCCATACGTTTTATAGAGGCTACTAGCATCGAAACCTTCTTGGATGATTCCTGCCAGAAATCTTACAGAGGTCTCAATGGCCCAAATGGATATCCCAACGGAACATGCACACACCTCGACTCCCAAGGCTCCTTCGGCAGTTTTCAGGTAGTTGAAGAGGACAATGGATGCACTGGTGAGAATACTTAGATTACTATTCCCTATGATCAGGCCTAGAGCTGATGGCTTCAAAGTTACAATCTACGCCAACGATACCATTGCGGAAGAGCCTTGCTCGGCCGTAGTGCTTCAGTTTGCTAATATAGCAACGTGTTATAACTCTTCCTGGGTATACTATAGCATTGATGCGTGCACACCTCCAAGCTCAAGCTCCTCGGCTTCGTCAAGCCCAACTTCTTCATCCACGCCTCAAAGTCATCACAGTAATCATACCGGTGCCATTGTGGGTGGTGTTGTCGCTGGTGTCGCTGGCGTGGCGGTCTTAGTTGGAATCGCCATCTTCTTTTTCGTCCGCAGGCGCAGGTGGCAGCGTCAACAACCCGATGCACCCCATGAAATGCCCGACACACAGGTCCCTGAGATGTATGCGAAACAGGCGGAGCCTGAGCTCCCCGCACCCCAAGGGATAGCGGAGCTAGGACGTAACAGCCAATACATTACTGCCGCAGAGCTTCCCGGAGACTATGAAGAACATGTCAAACAGGCTGAAAAGCCAAAAGAGGATATTCGACCCGAAACACCATTGGAAATGCAGGGTAACGACAACTGGCTTCCAGGCGACGATACTGTGGGTAATGTAGAAGGCCACAGAACAAAGTCCTGACTGTAAGCTATCTCGTGTACGTCTTCATTACCGGATCTCTCGCGTTGTACTTTTAGACCGCCGGTTACCGCGGAGGGCTTGTACAAGATTTGGAGAAAAAAAATGAGCATACGATTCCTCGGCATATTTTTTAAGGGCTGAATAAATTTGTTTGGGCGATGCTTCACGTGGAAATCCAAGTTGTTTAAGGCTTCTTTTCTGTTTATCGAGTGCTGGAGCCTATTCTGTGGTTCTCCACACAGTCAGAGTGTTTATTTTTACCTTCAGCTTTTCAAAATAATTCCACTTAAATCCGGACATTTTGGCCGCGATTTTAGCCCACCGCCGTATTAGTCTTGCGGCTCAGACCTAGTATATTTTCCAGTCAAACGTATGGTCATGCAGTTACCAGGGCTGTTGAAACTATGCTCCATCCATATGAAGTAGAATGGCAGAAAATCTGTGAATGCAATAACTAACCCCCTACCTACCCAGGTAAGATCAGAGCGGATCTACTTGGTAGTTTTGCCCGACTACCATTGGCTGCTGTCATGAAAGTAAAGTAACAACGAAATCAGACCTCTCCATAACTCAACTAGATGTTTATCCGATCCCAACTGCTCTGTTCCATCCATTACAGAAATAGGCATGCCTTACTCTAGCTGAGCTAGCCATCTCACTGTCGTTAAAATTCGTAGTTCGTAAGACGTAAGGGATACGACGTTGCTGCAACGCTATTCTCCCAGAATTTGCTCGAAGTTATGGCCACACCATCCCTTAGGGGAAACTGATAATTCTGCGTTCAGTAAAAGCGTGACTGGTTCCACGAGTAACTCACTGGATTTCGGGTAAACTAGGCTCCCTGGTCTGTACCTGGTCTATCCCCGGCTTGACCCTATATATAGCCGCGCACTACAAGGGGGTACCACAAACGGGCCAGACACCCCCCTGCTAGTATGGCAAGCGAAATAACTTAGCCCAAAACTACGGTATCAAGCATAAGTATCGTTAGCATGCGTAGAGCTTGGCACAATAATTCCTCTTTTCTCATTGGTTACTTTAAAAGATCATCATACATTATTGGTCGGATAACCTGTCTTATTCTTATGTCAGACGAAATTTTATGCCTGATACCGTAGTACACTCTTTTGGGCTCGCTTATTCTGACATATATACTAGTAGGGGGGCGTCTGACCCATTTGTGGTACTCCCTTGTATACCCGAGCGCAGATAAAGAACGCATTTCATTGGGGCTGAGCACAAAGCTCAATAAAGAGTAGCTTGTAATGAGAATATGAAAAAGTGGCTATGCGAACCAACCGTTCAGCTGCCCTGAAAGGGGCCACAGAAAAACCCATATTCAAGCGGCTGCTGAATCATGCTGATGATTAACGACACATCTTATTTCGGAGTTACACACAATTTAGTTTGTAGCTTGGCGTTTGCGCGCTGGCCCATCATTCCCGCAGCTCATCACGGCTGTTTTCGACTTCACGGAAGGGCCTCGAAATAAACCCAGCTCGTGACAGCCTTGTGCGAGACTAAGCGGGCATTCCGGGATATAAAAACTGCTTGTTGTCCTTGCAAAACAACCAAGCGCTCAATCCACCTCACTCTTCACACATTTCCTGCACCTCGCTTTCGATATTAGTTATAACTTTCTTCTATAACTCTTCATCATGCTTTTCGCAGCAATCGCTACCATCGCCTCGTTGGCTATTTCTGCCTCAGCCTCATGCACTAAGATGGGCTTCATGACACACACATTCTACGGGTACCCAGACAACTCTCCACCTGGGCCAGCAATTGCCCATGACTGCGGTCGTGGGTATACTGCTGGGGGGACAGGCACATATTCTGACCCGTTGACTTTCGCTTCTGCAACCAGCGAATTCTCCTGGTGCGAAATTATTTACGACCCCTATACGAAGAAGTATCTCCGCATGGAGGACGAGTGCGAACAGTGCGAGACAGATTGGTCAAATGGCATCCGGCATATTGATGTTTGGACTGGCAGCAATACTGTCAATGGCGACCAAGATCAGATTGATTGCGAAAATGCTTTGACACCGGCGGAACAAAGCCAGACTATCGTTCGGAGACCAGCTAGCACCTATCCTGTAGACAGTGAGTTTAGCACATTATTTCTCAAATGAATAATTTGAAGTAGGAATCTAACAAAAAAAAGCTACGAGCCTCTATGTCAAAGGGGCGAACCCGTCCTGTCGTACTAGTCACATCTACCCTAGCTACAATATCAACGATTATTGCACTACCTAGTCATTTTAGCTATTTTTGGAGTTTTGTTTGGAGACGTCATCTTTAGGAATCTAGAGCAACGGGGAATGATCCTATTTCCATTCAAAACACTCAGCCAACTGTCGCTACATTTCGTAGGATAAAAGTCCGTTTCGTTGTTTCGGTATTGTATGCAATAGGAATAGCCTTTATAAAATTTGTATGGGGACCTTGGTCGTTCGGCTCTGGCTGCTGCTCAATTGTTAATATAAAGTAACCGTTACTTACGGTCAAAGTTCTAGGTTCCTAAACTAGCTTCCTGGGTAGCCTGGCGTCAAACAATTGCCTTTTTTGTTAACCAACTGCACTAATTCGTGAGCATCAGATATAGCCTAATCTTAAAATTCTCATCAAGTCTGGTAATTGACACTTGCTTAATACCTTTGTTTTGAGAGCACACCACGAGATTCCATCATATGAAATATGGAATAATATAGGCCCGCATACTGAGACAATGGCGGAGGCCTGGCGCATAAATTCAGATTGTACTAATAGCTTGAGATCTTAAGATCTCGAAAAGAGGAGACGAGATACAGTACAATGGGGCGAAAGGTAGCAATGCAAAGTCTTAAAGAATTTAAAGAGAAAGCCGCAGCGAAGGCATCGCCTAGGCCAAAAGATACGCTCTTCAAGTGATATAAGAATTTAGGAAAGCTTAAAGTTCGAGTCAATCATCTGTGGAGGACTGATCTGTCTGAGGTAACCAATGCAGTGTGGCCAACAGGCAGCGTTGCTGGCAGCGAGCTGCTGATATAAGCAGTCAGTCAGCGTATATTTATGCAGCGCGCTGACAGCTCGCTGCATAGGTGGTAAGGAAGGATCAATTTGGTGGTGTTTTAAAGCCTTTAGATTATCTCAGTAAGCGACTCAGACGGCAAGGGTAAACTAAAGGCGCACTCACTAATACTAAAGTATCACTAGTCTCCATTCTAAAAAACGCCACTTTCTTTTAACCAATTAGCTATCTACCGACCTTAAGTTTACCCTGCCGTCTGAGGACCTTTGGTGCGGAACTCTATGGTGCTCAACTTTAATTTTCGCAATTTTGTATGAGAGACACTCTTTCCTGTATATTTAACTCCCTAATAACACCTATTTAACCTAATAAGCTAACAAGTCGAGTTAGACCAGTCTCCTCCACAATTAATTACTTTTTTATGATGGGAACACCACTTCCTTACAAGTTACGCGCTTCTAGTATTTGGGTAGATACCAACACGTCCTCATCTCCACTCTCCAATATCGACTCCCTTTCCCCCTTAACACCGTCCTCTATATCTCCGTCGCCTTAAAGGCAAGCAACTATACCCCTTACCAGTCACCAAAGGCGAATTAGAAAACAGCGGAGCCGTCTTTCCCAGTGCCAAAAGCTGCAGGCAACGCAAATGCTATAGCAGCAGAATAACTTTAATATTAAGCAATTCCTTAAGGCATAGGTTATAGAGGGTGTAAGATTAGGTGGCCTCTATATCAGTTAGCGGATCTCATTGTTATATTCTGCTTTAGAACAAGCAGAGGTTTATACAGCCCTTTAATTAACTGGTTATATATTAGTAGAGGATATTTCCTTAATAGAACTTATCCAAGAACTTAATGCACTAATTAGGCAGCTATATTTTAATAAGTTTAACTACTTAACCTCTATAGAGAAGATTAACTTCTCTTAAGTATTAAAAAAAATTAAATTGGCTGCTCTTAAGTGGACTACTCTGCTTAAAAAGCTTATAAGCAATTAGCGCCAGGGCTAGAGTAGTTATAGAGGGTTAGGCAATTCCAAGATAGTCCAGTAGTAGTTATATTTAATTACTTCTATTATCTATAGGAGTCGTACGCGGTCTACTACTAATTTTTTTATAAAAATGTTAGGAATCTACCTACTTGGGAGTGGTATTAAGTGTTAAGTTATTAAGGTATTAGCTAGGCTAGGTCTCTATAATAGTTATAAATATATTAATTAACACCTTATAGAGATTGCTAATAATATAAAAAAAGGTTTAACCCTCTAGCCTATATTTTATATAGTTAACTAATAAAAAGAATAAGTTACTAAGTCTTACAGTTAATACTTAAGCGCTATTAGTCTATAATAACTTTAATTTTAAGGACGACGTTAGAGATTAAGTGCTTAGGTCTTTCAGAATAAGAATATATAATATAACCACTACACTTCTTGTCCTTTGTCCTAAGATTCCAACTACTAGCCTTAAGTAGTTAATATTTAACCTATTATAACCGCTTCTTTTTAATAATATTATCTTATCTCTAGGTCTTTAACGGGACTATATCTCACAGCAGTTATTAATATACTTTATTACTACTACTATCCGCAAGCTTTATTTATAAGTAGTTAAATATGTTTTTAGTAGTAAGCTAGGTCTTTTTCCTATAGTACTAAAGCTTAACCTACTATCTCCTTAAAAGACTACTCTACAACAGCTAGGTGCGATCTTTTATAATAAGGGTATAATTAAAGGTATATATGGTGTCTATTAGGATATCTGGATCCACAAACTTAGCCTTAAAGAGGATAATAAGTCGGGCCATTTTACTAAGCGCCTTTAGCTCGCCTGGGGCGATTAAAAGACCGTTTAATATATTAGAAGCGTAAAAACTAAGCAGTCTCTTACCAGTTAAGCTTTTAACTATTAGAACTAGTTGCTTAGGCTACTTATATTCTTTTATATCCTTTAAAGTTTCCTCTACCTTATGGTTTGTATTTACTGGGAAAGTCCTCCTAGCACTTACTTAAAGGCCACACTCCTTTATAATATTGGCTACTGGGACTAGCATAGAATCTTATAAGAAAATACTAAATTCTATTTTATTAAGCCATTAATTACATAAGGCTGGATAGCTTAAGTGGTCGCACTCTAGTATAATATACTTAGTACTAAGAGGTGGTTTTAAGGGGTTAATAGCAAAGAAGATAATAGGAAAGAGTCCTATAATAATACTATTATACAGCTAACTCTATCTTAATTTCTTAAGTTAATTAAGCGTGTATAATAATAAGCATTTACCTACTCCGCTTAGACCAGTTAAGGGCATAATAATAAGGAGTTTCTTAGTATATATTAGTATCTCTAATAGGTTAAAGCTTTTATAGTCCTATAGTATGCTATCTATTATAGCAATATTAGTCTAATCTACTAACTTATTAATCTACTTTCTGTCTAGTTCTATGGGGCTAAGCAGTTATAGTATAGGTATAAGATGCTTTATCTTTAATAGCTTTTTATAGATCGGATTATAACTACTAAGCTTTAACAATTAATTTTTATATTAAGTTTAGTAAATCTAGTGGGTTAACTAAATACCTTTAAAGTAATTAATCTTGCCCTAGAGTATATTAACTGCTACTATGCCGTTAATATAAAACTATATAAGAACTCTACTTACGATTTTAAAAAGATATTTAAATAGGTTACGCTTTCTAGTTTATATATTTCTTAACTATATACTATACTAGAGACTTTATTTGGTTAAAGAGCCAATTCTAAATACAGTAAAAAGTTAGCACTCGCTAATATATTTAGTCTTATATACTATCTCTAGGCCAAGGGTTATACACATGCCTAAGCAGTTAATAGTAATTATAATAGTTAATTTAAGTCTGCTAATATTCTTACCAATAGTATAGAGCTTCTTAAAGAAAAGATTCACTTATTTAATCTTTAAAATATTACTATACCTAATAAGATTATTTCTATTTTGTTTAAAGATAAGGAGTAATCTACTACTACTGCTAAGCTATTAGCACTCAGAGATTATATAGAGGCAATTAATAATATATTCTATGCTAAGAATAGAGGTTATTAACTACTTTACTTTAACTTTACTTAACTTAACTACTGCACTTTACCCCCTTAACCCCTTAACCACCTATTTGGCTTATCGCTTACTACCCCCCTAACTACTTATTTAGTTTATTATTAACCACTTTTTCTATAACTACTAGTTAAAGACTGCCCTTATTTCTACTCTCTTTACCTTATTTGTTGCAGTTAATAATTGCTTACTAACTGCTTACTCCTTACAGTCCACCCCTTTAAGTTACTGTATGGTTTATACCTAATGTGTAATAGTTTACCAGCACTACGCTGAGACACAAGATCGTCGCCTAAGAGGCTCCGAGACATGATCGACGCTACCCTCGTATGTCTCGGATACGGTCAAATATTGAGTCATAGACTACGGAGTTCCGGGTCTACTTTTATGTATTTAGTTTACTTGATTTCCATAGATTTATAATAAAGTCGTTCTTTTAATACCTATACTTGCACTGTTATATAACGTCTCTTATATTATTATCTTAAGAAAACTGTCTTACTAACTGCTTATAGTAGATTACTTATTATAGTTGGCATTTATAATCCTAATAGCTTCGCTAGCTGTCCCAACTTCTCTCTCCTTAACGTTAATTTTTATAATATCCTCTATCTTAACCTGTTTAAAATATACACTGCTAGGTTCCTAAAGTTACGGATTTAATAGCTATTGCTTTACCTTTACCCCAATAGGCTCCGCAACTAGACTCTACCTAAGGGCATAAATATAGTAACTCTAAATAATATTAAGGACTGGTTAATAGGCCCCTTTAATACTGTTACTATAGATAGGTGGGCAGCAGTCGCTTGCAGGGGTTAAGTAGGCTGGTAGTTAACCTGGGATATAAACCGCGACTTAGTTAACCGCTATTAGCCTCTCTAGTTATATGCTATCCACTTCGGCCTCTTAAGTAGGCTAACTTAAATTAGTAGTAATAAGAGTGGTAAGAATGCTGGTAAATTAATTATAATTAGCAGTAATAAGAATAAGGGTAATACTAGCTAGGAGCAGTTTTAGTAGTCTTAGCAGTTACAGCAGTTGTAGTAGTTGGATAATAAGCAGTCCCCGCTTTTTAGGGAGAGACAATAACGTCTATATACCTTATAGGAGTTATAGCAGTCTAACCCTATTAAGCTGTTAGATAACGAGGAGCCCACGCCTCTTAAAGAGAGGCAATAACAGCTATATGCCTTCTCCGTAGGTTAAATATTAACTAGTAAGAGTACTCTAACACCAACTAGTTGTAGTTATAGTGCTCTGGTATCTTATGGCATAGCCTTAAGTATATCTACCTAACTACTACTAGTCTATCTAATAGAGGAACGTCAGACCAATCTTCTTAATATAGCGAGTCATTAAGGTGCTATTATAATTGGCATTATATGTAGGTTAACTGCTTCGGCGTTCCTTTCACCTTAATATATAGTAGTAGCGAGTCTTAATACTTATAATTAACTAAACTATTAAGTATAACTACTTAATCTATTCTCTAACGAGTTACTGCTATATAGTAATATAATACGTACGTTATTAATTTCCTTCTATAATATCTTAAGTCTTAGTTAACTAGTTAATTGGTTTACTAGCAACTCTAAAAAACAGATAGCTTAGTTTTTAGACTAGATAAAGTGACATAATAGTATGCCTTTACTAGTAGATTAACTAGCTTCTTTTAACTCCTTAATCTAGCCGCTCTCGCGTATATTTATAAATCCTTACTTAACTTCTTAGACTCCCTCCCAATGCTTTACTCCTTTAGCTTTAACCCCTTAGACTTCTTCTACTTTAACTTACCAGCCTCTTTCCTAGCTATTTGCTTTTTATAATTAGGCTACTTAAGATCCTCTATTATTAACTGCTTAGGCTTCTCCCTAATTAACCCGTTGGCCTAGGCCTATATTTATAGACGTATATAATAATAAGGAGCATATTTTATAAGCTGCTTAGGAATTATGTATATAACTAATAGATTATGGTTTAGTGGATAGTTTAATAGATAGGTTTATAGTTCTCTTTTTAGAATAAATAAGTGGTAACTTATAGCCTTTGGAATAGTTAAATAAATAGGCTAATTAATTCCTTAACTGCTTTCTAGTTTAATTTAATATAAAAGTTTACTTAGAGATTAACTGCTTATACCCTTTTAGTATATAATAAAGCTAAACTATCTAAGAATACTAAGCCTGTTTTATTTACACCTCCTATATTCCTAAATATATAGCTTTTGGTATTAATAACCGCTTATGCCTATCCCGCCCATTATTTCTTATCTCTTTATTATAGTTTTTTAATACTAGGCTGCTAATATTCTCACTAATAGGTGCTAATATTAACTGCCTATATAAGATAGAAGCTGTACCCTCTAAACCCTACTATATCTTATTAGTAGTGGAATCTACAGTTCTTACCCTTTTTTTCCTACCTTTATGGGTTCTATTACTAGGAGCCATAGGTGGTTCTAGGCTAGGCTCTATACTATTAGTTAGTAAAGTAGTCTATAAGTCCACTAGTTAAGTCTCTAGCACCATTAGTTAAGTCTTTGATACTAGCAGTTTAGTCTCTAGCACTACGCTCTTACTACTCTGCGATTCTAGTTCCTATAACTACTCGCATTTAATTTCTTACTGCTATGACTAGTATAAACCACTACAACCTTATCCTGGCGACTGGTTATACTGTGGCGGAGGGGATAGCATACTACACTAGTTAAGGGGAGATGGAGTAACTCCTCTAGCTAAAGACGGCACCACCGTTAAGAAAGGGAATTTTAATACTAAGTCAAATAAGCGTATATGGTTCTCTATAAGCTTCTTCTACTATAATATAACTAGTAAAGTAGTCTTATTATTAATCTTAGTTCGTCTTTCTACAACCTATACCCTTTGTTTATTGGCCGTAAGCTTACTATTACTAGCGCTACTAGTTCTAGGGGACAAGTCACTAGTGCTAAATACTACTTTCCTGGGGTTTCTAGACTCTAACCACTCAGCTAGTATACTATCCACATTCTGGCGAAGAAACTGAACTAGCCGCTCTCCCTAAGATATAGTATGCTTTTACTTGTCTAATAAGAAATACTTACGGAGATCTTCTATAGTTTATATTGGAAACCTAGTAGCTGAGGTAACCTTATTAAAGGCGCGTATAATTACCCACTAGTAGTGACTAGGTAAGAAATATAAAGAAGGTATTAAAGCAAATCTCTCTTCTATTAGGATTAACTTATCCGCTTATACTTAACACTATTTAACTAGCCATTAAAGAGTAATACCTTACTTTAAGCCCAAGGTTAGTTTTTAAAGAGAGACAGGAGCAGTTAGCGCAGTAGTTATAATAAGAAAATTAGGGTTACAACCTATACCGTTACAATAACTCTCTTATAGTGCCTTTGGAGTTTGCGTCTTAGGATTATATTTATCCTCCTAGAGAAACTTAAGTAGGTATTTACGGTAGTAGTTGCTGTTTAGTATAGCCCTCTAATAATTACTTATAGAGTCCCTACTTTTAATCTCCTGCTTTATCTAGGGATAAACTTTACTCTTACTAGTTAACTAGTTAGTAGCTATACCGTTAAGTTCCTAGTTTAAATAAGGGTTCTAGTCTAATAAGTTGCCATTACAATCTAAATTAGACTCGCGACTACTCTCCTAAGAAAATAATTGCTGTAACTAACTTGCCTGGCGATTATATAAGAGCATATTGCGTCTATATTTTAGCTTGGACGTTATTTAACTGGTAACTTTTTCTTAAGTTAACTCCTTTTGGTATCCTAGCTAATTAAACACCTAATATAGCACAAAGAATACAGCTACTCTGGTTTTATTATAACCCCTTACTATATAACCAAACCTCTACTATAGATCTCCAATATTATCTATAATTAGGAAATTCTATTAGACAACTATATAAATATCTAAGATATCTATACCTATTTTAAGAGCAGTTATAGCTACTATAATCCAAATATCCGACTGCTTACTATAGAAGATATTATATATCCTATCCTAATCATGCTTCGCTATATAAGATGTATATATCCTAACTATCTAGTTTATAAGACGCGCCAAGTAGCACAAGAGACTCCTTAAGGTACTAAGAGACTACCACGATGTCTTCTACTATTAAGAAATATAATTATTTTTAGGATTTTCTAAAGGGTTAAGCCACCGCCTAAAGACTTAATAGCTTAGTTAAGTAAGAAGTGTAACTGCTTATAGCAGTTTATCTTTCCTTTTAGTATCGGAAATATATAAATTAAGATATCCGGTTGGTTAATAGATGTGTAGATAATCTCTAATATACCTAGTTTAGTTCCCTCCGGCTAAAACCTACTATTTTTTTTTACTACTTGCTCCGTCTTAGTATCTATAGTTATAGAGCAGCTAAAGAAAACAACACTTAATAGGAGAAACCGGTGTAGCTTGTAGATTAAGATAAAGTCGCTCTAAAACTCCTTCTACTGGTAGAGCATATAACACTCGTTAATAGCCACTAGTCCAACTTAATACTAGAAAAATAGATCCTATAGAATCTTTTGGAATTTAGAAGATACAGCTTACTCTGGCCTAAGTAGTATATAAGTATATACACTATTCTTAATATCCTTAAGCAGTCAAGGGTTCTAAAATTTTATATCCGCTAATATTAAGCATAGGTTTATACTAGGGTATTAACAAATTAACTTAACCTATTCCCCCCTTAGTTTACTTAATAGGATAAGCTGTATTATAATCTGGCTAGTTAAGACTAAGAAAGTATAAAATACAATACTTTTACTAAAGCTAGTTTTTATAATAAGTATAGTATCTCCTATTTTATAAACTAGTTAACAAAGCGCCCTAACCTACTAAGTATAGGGATTCTTTCCGCTAAGGAGTCGGCACATAGTATAGGTAAGCATTTCCATCTAATGCTTAACATTCTAGGGTTTAAAACCATCCAATACAAGCCTCTAGAGCTGTGGGATAGTTAAGGTTAATATATATTTTATTTGGGCAGTATATAACTAGGCCTTTGGAGGAGTTGAAGAGGCTAGAGGAGTTAAGGTGTTATAGCGCAAGTCGCCACGTTGTTGTTGGTAATACCACTTACTTTAAGGCATTGAGAGAGGATTCGCGCTGTAGTTGGACCAGCGAGACACGTTAAGAAATTTCGACCTGTAATTTTAGAACTTTATATTAGCTAAAATATATAAATAAGTACATAGATAAATAAAGCGGCCCTTAAAATACAATTGATTACCTTTTGCAGTGGTTAACTAGTTAACTGGTGGAGGTATATTGCTCTTTAGTAGCGTCGCGATTCTATTAATAGTCGACCATCATACATTTTCGCACCAAAGGCCCTCAGACGGCAAACGAGACAGACAGCGTAAATACAGGGGTTATATAACGCTAGCAGGGGTTTAATAAAGCTAGTAGGGTTTTTTATAAAGCTATACTAGTTAAGTACTAGCGAGATTTACTGTCTCGTTTGCCGTCTGAGTCGCTTACTGAGATAACCTTTAGAGGTAAGCATGCTCGCCGACGGCGCGCGGTCACATATTCTGCCAAGGCGGTGACTCTGTTTCTCTCACAGAAACATAAATGCGAAAAGCATCGTAAACAAACAACTTACAAAGTTGCATCAAGGATTACAATGGCATTCTCAGCAGCAGAGGCCACAGCTGCGCTCCTCGAGCTCCAACAATCTCAGCAACTCAAATTAATTGAGCTCTCCGACTCCATCCGCCCCAAAGATGCACAAAGCGCGCAAAAGCGCTCCTCAGGCGTGTCCGACGTCTCCGCCGATGCGTTCGAGAATGCAACGCCCGCAAGTCTAGAGGCGGATCTCATACACTACAAAGTAAAACCTCGCATCAATCCTGCCGCGGAGTGCATTGGCTAACCACGAACCCTACCCAATCCAGGAACTCTTCTCAAAACTGCGCTTCTCCTACGTCGAGCAAGTCACCAAAGAGAAGTTCCTCCGCGCCATAACCGACAACCCGCCGCTCTTCGTCGAGCAGTCCGAAAACACAGCGCTCGAAGCGCAGCTCGGGAAAGCCAAAGCGGCGCTCAAGGCACAGAAAGCCAAAGTCGCGGCGCTGATCGCGCAGCTCGAGGCGCGCGGCCGCGAACTCAGCCAGCGTGAGCACCACCACCACCACCACCACCCCTTCCCAAACGACCCAGACAATGCCATACGCGCTGACTGACAGCTCCACCCAGGCCACGACTCCGTCCACCTCCGCACCAGCACGCTCCAATCCCTCCCCGCGCAGCTCGCCGCCCTCTCAACCCGCATCGCCGTCCTCCGCGCCTCGCAGGCCCCCCACCCAACCGACCCCGCCCTCTCGCTCCCGCTCCCGGAAACGCTCTCGCTGCTGCAATCCCGGGAAGCGGAACTGGCGACGCTGAACGCGCGGCTGGCGACGCTGCAGTCCGCGGTGCCGCGCAAGGCGGCGGAGCTGGAGCGGCTGGAGGCGGAGCTGCGGCCGCTGGAGGCGCAGAAGGCGGGGACGGTGGCGGCGGCGAGGGAGGCGCGGCGGCGGCGCGAGGAGGGGGGTGGGATCGGGGATGAGCTTGAGGAGAGGGGGAGGTGGTTGAGGGCGGCGGAGAAAGGGTTGGTGGGGATGTTGGAGGTGGAGGGGTGAGTTGGGTCTTGGGACGCAGTGGGTTCTGCTTTGAGGGAAATGGGGTTGTGGCGTTGGGTGGGGTTTGGCGCCGCTGTGTTTGGGACGGCGTTTGGTTGCGTTTTGGGCCTGGGATGGGGATGATACCATGTGCTGTAGGATATGATAGCTGGGAATTGAGGTCTCGTCGAATATGAATAGCTCTTGTGGTATTTCAAAATTCCGTGTTCAAGCTAAAACACCCCCAGTAATTCGTGTCACAGGGCTAGGGGCTTCCACGACTTATGAAATTTGGTACGTGAAATTTTATTCTACTTTCTAGCCCAAGTTTGGGTCATTTTACTCCTAGCCATCCAGCGAATGTTTTACTGAAGCATGAGAAGGATCTAGGGGAGCATTCAATCTCTAAATTGCATGTTGCTGAGGCACAAGGGGCATTGTCCTCCCTCTACCATATACTTGACCAGCTTCTGCCGCACAGGATCTTCATTGAAAGTGTCCGTTGCGATATCCCAGGATTCATCGACTTGGAGGGTCGAAGCCCCAGCGCAGAGCACACCACACAAGAGGGCTTTGTCCAGCTTTAGCATCTGTTGTATTTTTGGAAGCATTGATATCCAGGACTCCCCAGCATCTAGCATCATGGTGTTTATTTCCAGCCTTCGGAGTGTGTCTTTATGGCCGTCCAAAAAGGCCAAAAGATCGGGTTCTTTCGCCTCAATACCCCCAACACCGAACTCTTTGAGTTTTGGCCACTTAACGTCATCTCCAACAAGGTCTCGAATGGTGGCAGGCAAAACAATATTAAGCTCATAGTCGATGTTAAAAATTACCTTGAGTGAAGTTAGGTTCGGCATGTTCCGGAGGAAACGGCGCAGTGATCCGTGACTAAGGTACTCTCGACACTGCGCTCCTTCAAAGTTCATCTCGATGTCTTCCTCATCGGTGGCGGTGTCTAAGAGCAGATTGATATGCGTGATGCAGTGGGTGGCTTGCATCATCTTTCGCATTACCGACTTCTCTTGCGCGAAGAAACGCCAGCTTAAGGAGCCCGCTTCGACCCGGTCTAGTTTGATATTTGCATTGAAAACAGCCGTAAGGAGAGCATTCAGCTGGCGGAGTCCCTGCGGAGGATCGACCCCACTTCGATTGCGGGAGCTTGGTTTGCAGAAAGTGTCTGCGAAGGCTTTTCTAATGGCTCTGTCTTTCAGGCGATGCCACCCGTAAATGAAACGGTCGGTAGACAATCGAACACTCTTTAACGTTGGAAACATTTTGACCGCATATTCAATGGCCTCAAAGTCCCGATTCTCCTCCCACATGTTATCTTGTTGTTTGATCGTCTTTAAGTAGAAGCTGTAATGCTTTTCCAGCTCCTCTTCTGTTCGGTGGGTCACACGCTCGGGGTGCCTGCGGAAGTAACGATCTGCGGGAGATTCAAATGCATACATCCCGTCCGGTCCATCCGAAGAAGCAACGGAAGAGATCTCCAATGATTCTCCTGGAGCGATCTCGGAATTTTCGTCTGTTTGTTCAGCTTGTTCAGCTTCTCTTCGCAATGTCTCTTGCCACCTCGCCTTTTGGTCAGCTACCCTCGCGGCAAGATGATCCCGCCGCTTAAGATTAGCTTCCCATTCTCCTCTATCTGCAAACCTTTGATAGATATGGCGACCATCGTATAGCAAAGATTTAATGTGAAGTCTGAATTCTGGATGATGGGCAGTTTCTCGTAGTCTTTCACAAGCGTCAGGATGGGAGAAGAAAAACACTTCTGGCAACAGGTATTTTATCCCGACAGCAGCACATACCCTATTCACCAGACGGAATTCATTGACGTGGTAAAAGGGGAGCTTCTCGCAGATGTCATGAAGTAGTTCAACGGGTAGCTGGTGCATTTGAGGCACTTCTAGTGAGTGGGATATCAAGATTCGTATAGAATACGTTGGAGTTGAAACAAAACGATAAGAGTATATTTCCTTTGGGAGAGTCTTGTCCACAAAAAGTAGCGGCAGGGTTGACAGGAAGTGAAGCTGACCTTCCGTGCGGCCTCTCCGCTGTCAGCCGCACAACCCAAATAGGCTAATGGATGTTCACGATGGCACGTGCATTCACATCCTGTATGTTTCGAAAGGTATTCGATAGGTACTCGATACATACTCCAGGTTCTCTGCAATTTCGATTAACGTATTGTTATTTCCGTGACTCGGGGGGAGATAATGCAGAAGCCCTAGATCTAGGAGAGAAATACTTTAGATCAAACCACCATCGAACCATCCGTCCCTTCGAGACCAGCTCGCGTGCTGCTAAATACTCCTGTTAATCAAGCCTCGAGTCGCGACAACTTCACCGTAGGTATGAATAAAAAACCGCACACGCCACAAGCAGCGCGAGTCGGGAGTGACTGCCACGGCTGTCTACTCGGAGCCTCTAAGACGCGGCCCGAGGCTCTGCCGGAGTCCGCATAAGCGAGTGCCAAGCCACTACTGCAATTAGCGCGTCCACACAGGTATAAAATCTCGTCCGCCCATCCAACCTCCTCTTTTCTTCTTCATACTTGTGAGTTCCCTCCTCAGCCCACCAACCACCTTTTTGAACACCTGCTGACTTCCGTAGACCTTGTTGGGATCATCGTGATCAAGAAGACGGTCGATCTGCCAGACTATCCTGCATTGCACAGCGCGGCGATGGGTTGGTATGAATCTCCTTCGGGGGCTTCACCGGCGCAATTTTTGCTGGTCCGCCTGCCTCAGGCTTTTCTTTTCATTGATACTTTCGCCTTGTGCGAGAGATTGAAGAAGAGGTTCTCTTTGCCGGTGATGGATAGACTGAGTGAGTGTGGTGAGGTTGATGACAGCCCAAGCTGGAACTGCATGGCATTGACAATTCTCACAATTGACACCAAATAAGCCCGACAGACGCTATTCATTCTGTCTATGTGTATACCTATCTACCAAGCCCAGCCTCACCACTACCCAACCCCCACCCCAGCCCCCCTCTCAAACACCCTCACACCCCCATCCCCCCCAACAAAATACAACAACTCCTTCTCCCCCTTCTCCCCCTCCCCCTCCTCGCCATCCTCCAGATCTACATCCCCCCTCGTAATCCTCACCACCCCGCTCACATCTGCCGCAACCCCCGTATCCAACAACCTCAGCCCCATCGTCCACGCCGCCACATGCCCAACCCCAACCACCAACGCTGCATGCCGCGTCTCGAGCGGCAGCAGCTGGGCCACCGCCGCCGCTGACAACGACGGCGCCACGAGCGGCGCGTCCGCTGCCAGCGCGACGACGGCCGCGTGGACGTGCTGACGGAGGTGGAGCAGAGTTGCGAGGAGGGCAGGCGCGTCTATGTGGTCCTGCTGAGAGGGAGAGGGAGAGGTGCTAGGTAGCGACCCGGCAGCCGCGAGGAGCAGGTCCGGGTTATCGAGGACCAAGAGGACTTTTTTCGGGGAGCTTTTGCTGGGGGAGGGGGCCGTGACGTGCGCGATGGCTTGTTGGATGACGGTTTCGGTGTGGTGGAGCGAGGGGGATGTGAGTTTGAACTGGGACTGCGGCGGCGAGGGAGTGGGAGGAGTAGTGGCAGTAGCAGCGGCGATAGGCCTCGATGCAGCGGGTGTTGGGGTTTCTGGGGCAGTGTGTCTGCCCGGGACGAGTGGTGCGCGCGGCAGGATGGTTCTGGGGGTGCGGAGCGGCAGTGGCGAGAGATGAGGTGGTGTCGTCTGCTGCTGCTGCTGAGGCATCGCGGGCGACGCAGACGGCGGAGACTCCACCGGCGGCATGAACAGATGCGTCAGTCCGTCGACGAACGCGAACCGCCTCTGCTGCGCCAGCCGCGCGAGATCCAAGCCCTACAATCTCCCAAGAAACCGAATCAGCGTGCTGAACTGCGTGTCTCTCTACCCTCTCTATCCCTTCTGTGTCTATGCAGGAGGATCGCAAAACTGCTACTCACCCCAGCCTTCCGTCCCTCCACCCTCCAAAACTCCCAGTCCCGCATCCAACTCACGAGCACCACCACACTCTCTCCCTCCTCTTCCCTTGCTCCAGAAAACTCATCACCCAGCCTGCCTACGCCATCTCCACCGTCCTTAGTAGCATGCGCGCTCGAGAGCGCGCCGCACAAAAACCGTATAACGAGCCAGTTGGAACTCGCGCCCAGCACGCCTGTGAGCAGGATCAGGGAGTCTTTCGTCGGGAGTCGCGTGTAGGGTTGTAGAAGTGGCGAGATGCGAGATGGCATGGCAGGGTTTTTTATTTATTTCGGGGAGCGGGGAGGGGTGGAGGCGCTCTCGGTTGGAGGGTTTCAATTGGAACTCATTTGGGCTAGTGAGGGTGCTGTGACGGCTAAAAGATGTCAAAAAATTACCGCTCAGAAAAGCTTTTCGGGGCGGAGAAATGACATACACCACCCTGGCTCATCCGGTTGAAAGCGCATGTTGACCTTGGTGATCAAACGGCAGAGTTTATACCTTTTGAAGTAATACGCACGGCTATTTTAACGTATTTTTGCCTTTTTTAGGTATAAATATACGCATTTTGATTAGCGTGATCAACACGCGCTTTCAACCGGATGCGCCAGGTTTCAAGATATTATCCGATATCGGGGCTATCCTCGGACAGAATTATTATCCGCCTGACTTGATACAGGGTGTGCGCAACACAGCAATTTCGCTTCGTATGCGCTAGAGAATTTCAAGTTTAACTCTTGTGATTAAGCTTAAAAATTAAAGGCTTTACCCCTCTTGCGAGTGCACAGCTCTTTTGGCAAGCGCACGGTATCTACGCTGGATGGTGCACTTGACTAGTGATTACCGAAATTGCTGTGTGTTGCGGGGACACCGAAAGTCGGATACCCTGTAGGATAATTTATCCTCCGCAGGTCTGAGTCAGGATCCTGGTCTTAGCCAAGCAATGCCACCTTGTCAGCCAGGAGAGTTTCTGCAACTCCAGGGACTTACAGGGACCCTTGCAGACTACAGGGCCAAATTACAGGATGTGATACGCTAAAGGCCCTGTATTCTCATGACTTTTGACCGCGGCCTTCGTAAGGACTTCCTAGCTGGGAAGGTGCATGAGATCGAGGGTGTTGAAGGAGCCATAGTGTTGAATTTAGAAGTGCGACTCGCTAAATATGCGCTGAACGCACAGACTTAACCGGCCCGGCTCGGTAGGGTGAGGAACCGCTTAATGGCAAGGCGGTGTGGCGAAGGGGAAGAGGGCGTACGCCACTATTGTATCTCAGCCAATGGAGACAGACAGCGCTCGGACCTGCGATCCTAATAGAGAATAGGTTAACAAAGCGGATTCACTTTCTTTCGATATCAAAGCTCCTTCTCTGCTCTTTTTGACAAATATTTCGCTCTTTCCGTTACCTATTATTCGTCGACGGCAGAATCTCAATCTCTAGAGAATATGAAGGACAATCAGCAGCCGACTATTGTGTCGGTGAATGTTCTGGTTGGCGTTTTGGCTGGAATTGCTGTCATTCTTCGAGTTTTGGCTAGAAGAATAAGGAATTTACCACTCAAGGCTGACGACATGACCATTATTGCAGCTCTGGTCAGTATCATGGAATCACTCCCAGTTATTCACCTTAATTTTGACATTCGACAGCCGTTCTCATGGTCAATATGCGTTTGCAATATTGTGGGTATGTTAAGTGTTAAAGGGTTCTCACATTTATGTTTAATGGCTAAATTCTGAATTACCAGCTTCGACGTACGGGCTTGGAAGACACATCGACACCCTAAGCTCTGCAGACATTATCCGTGAAGCAAAGGTAAGATAGCTTCACTCCCGTTACGATTTATCCCTAATCAAAGAGGGTCCAAGACATTCTTTGCCTCCCAGCTTCTTTGGGGAGTGGCCATACCGATTATCAAGGTATCTATCCTCCTACTCTATACCCGTATCTTCGGGGTCTTGAGCTATTTCCGATACACTGCATATATTCTCGGAGTGTTCTCAGTCCTCTGTGGTATGACGGTTGTCTTCGTGGTGTCCCTGACGTGCCGGCCACTGAAATATACCTGGGATAAGAGTGGCGAAGGCTCTTGCATTAATGCAACATTGTTTTATATCATCGGCACTGGACTCAACGTTATAACCGACTTTATAGTCCTCTTTCTACCGTTGCATGCTGTGTGGTATCTGCAATCATCAATTCAACAGAAGCTTCAGCTGACCGGCATCTTCCTCCTTGGTTCTTTGTGAGTACTCCTGAACGCAAATCAGGAGCGTTAGACTTATCACAACAGAACTTGTGCTATGAGTCTGGTTAGATGGTGTTCTCTTTTCCAACTTCATCTCATTGACTACACTTGTGAGTCATTCTTTGACGCGTACCTATAGAAAGATATTGACGCTACAAAATAGGGGATTTGACACTTCCTACGATATGGTCGTCTGCCGAGGCCTGCCTTGGCATTGTCGCTGCCTGCCTCCCGACCTTCCGCCCGTTATTCCCGAAATCCCGAACTCCAGACCATTCACAAACGGATTATAGCTCTCCATCCCAAGACCTGAAGAACACGAGCTCCAAAATTTTCAGACGCTCGTTTTCCACGAACCAAAACTTCCTTCAATTACAAGACTTTTCCGCCGAGGGCACCACATTACGTTTACAGGCTTTGCCTGACAACTCGGCATCTAATTTGGTTTGATTCAAGTACTAAGGTCCTGTCGACCTGAATCAGGTTGTCTTGTCACCCTGACTCGGCTACCTATCACATATCGGGGGGGCTGATTTGGCGCGGTTACGACCAGGGTTAATACGAGGTTAGGGCACCCCTGCTGATAACGCGCCCGAACCCCGCACGAGGTCGCGCAGCAACCGCCCCCAAGTACTTTCGCACGCGATTTTGGACGAAAAGTTACATAATTTAAGTTAAATCGGTACTTCTGGGCGGTCGCGTAATATTGCTCTAAATTTACAACACCTAAACGAGCTCAATTCCTACATTGAGGCGTCTCGGTTACTGTAGTGCAGTCGTATATTAAGGTATCTTAGTCATTGCAGTATACAGCATCCTGGCGCATCCGGTGGTTAGCGTGTTTTGTCAACCTTCCCCTAAACAGTAAAATACCAAAATTTCCCTACAAAAAGGCCGTGCGAGAGTGGCTGCGCTAACCACCGGAATTGAAGAGATGCTGTAGTTCTACACCATCTCGGCGCATCTCGTTGTAAGTGCGTGTCGGTCAAGCCTTCCACTAGCCGTATATAGATTGATCGCCGATATCAAATGGAAATATCCGAACAACCTCACCTCGTGATTGTAGAGCTCAAGGAAATAAGGCTAAAGTATTAATTAACGATCAGGTGCCTACCCGGTAAAGTCGTAACGAGGCTCTTTGTAACCCCATATTACTAAACAATATTCGCGATTATAACGCGCTTTCCTTACCAAGGAAGGCTTATACGCCCCTTTAAGGGGTTGTATACAAAATAGTAGAAAGTAGGTAATAATTAGGGTAGGTAATTAGGCGAGCGAGTGGGGCAGGATTAATGAAAAAGTTCTATATCGCCTTATTGTATCTATAAGGCTGCGTAATTAAAGTCGGAGGTGGTATAGCTAATGTAACAGGCTCTCCCGAAAGGTACATATTAGATAAAACAGATGAAGGTTTCACTAATGTCCCACCAATGTCACAGGGAAGACTTGGTCAGACAGATAGGGGTAAAGGGTTTTACTAGTGTCTTAGAAGGGTTATAAAGGGAGCTGGTTCTCCTCTAGAAAAGAACTAGCAATTAATCTTTAAATAGAAGAGGTTAGAAAGCATTTGTCCTTTAATATATAAAGATTATTCTACCTATAACTCTTATTCTATATTATTAATTAGATAATTATATATTTTAGTTAAACTAGCCTCTTATAATTCTAATCGCTTATAATCCTTTATAGGGGGAACGTACGACTATTAATTAATAATAACGGGCTATACCTCCTTACTACCTAAAACAACGCCCTTGCCATAAAAGGCTAGTAGAGTCTCCCTAAAGGAGCGTATTCCCTCTACTTATAAAGGAGTAGACTAGGAAGCTATAGCTAATCCGTCTAACCTTATAAGACCTTTAGAAATGATTACCGTTGGGAAATTATTAAAGTAGTTACTATATAAAACCCTATAAAAAAATAAGGGAATTAGAGATATAATTAAGATAAGTATATTAAAACTACTAAAAATAATTATAAGAATAATTAGGAGAAGTATAGACACCCTAAATATAAAGCGGACTTAAAGGGGCAACGCTATACTACGCTATAACATTAGAAAACCCTAAATTCCGTATAAAGAAATCTAATAAGTATAATAACAATAACCTCCAGAACTATAATTATTTTATTTATTAATATAAAAGTAAGTTTTAGCTAGATCTAAAACGTTACTTTACTAAGTATAATTAGATACTAATTGTTTCTACCTTTCTATATAGTACTGTTAAGAGTTTATAAACACACTATAAGAAAAAACTTACTATATCCCTTAAATTTAGTAAACCGAAGTCCCGGTTAGTTAATTAGGTCTAAGACCCTACTAATTAAGGGATAAATTATAACTAGTAATACTATAATGCTAAATAATAAGAAGGCTAGAGTATAGTCTAGTTTATAAACTACTTAGAAGAGCTAGAAGATAATATATCCTACTTAGATCTATAGAATAACGATATACGACTTTATTAGCTACTTGCTAAGTTATAATCTAAGATTTAATAGGCTATATAGGAGAAGGGTGAAATTCTTACCTCTTAAAAAAAGCTTATCTTTAAAGCTACTTAGATTAAGAATACTAAAAGAGACTATTTAGATAAGTAAAATAAACAAGACGCTAATAATAAAGAGCGTAGGACTAAACCTAGCTTTAATAATAGGGGTAGATTCTAACCTAACTATTTTATGGGAAAATAACGCGAGCAGGCTTTATAGCCTTAGAGCAACGCTAGTTAGCCCTAAAATAATAATAGGCAAATACCTAATCTAAATAAATAGAACTAAGAGATACGCGCTTATTATAACTGCGGTAAAAAGGGCTATATAAAGCACTTCTACTAGTAAAAGAAGTAAGAGTATACTTAATTAGAAAAAGAAAGAGCCTAGTAGATATTTACTTCCTTATACTAGGCTAGTAAGAGAAAAAGGGAGTAGGCTACTGTATAGTTATTCCTATCTCCCTTTAAGCTAATAATAAATAGGTAACGCGAGACTGCCTTATAGATAGTAGCGTTACTACAAAGTTTATTTCTTAATTACTAGTAAAAGAATTAGACTTGGACCTTAGCGACTTATAGATACGCACTATTTAAAGTATTAGAGGCTACTAAATCCTATACTATAGGGAATAAACTTTTTCTATAGCTAGCTAGGACCGTAATAGTCTATAGAATACATAGGAGATATATTTCTGCGCCGTAGAAATTAAGGGGTATAATCTTATTTTAGAATACCTATGGCTTTAATAAGTTAATCTAGATATTAATTAGCCTTTAGCCTTATATTAATACTAAAAGTCTTAACCGCGTATTATAGTTAAAGATTAAAAGGCTTTTTTAAACCATATATAAGAAGAACATCGGCAAAATATAGTACCCTTTCAATGGCCTCAATGGTTGGTGGTTGACGCAATTGGCGCGCAGTTGAGGTCATTTAGCAACTCGACCGACTAGCCTATATCGTGTTTTTTTGACACGCAGCCTGCGCGCAACCTGCCAGTAATCTACGCATTTGGCAACCATAATTATATTTACCTCTTTTATACTAATAACATATTTTAAATAAATAAAAGCTACTTTAAAGCTATTTATAAGGCTAGTAAAATAAATAATATTATTTTAGATAATTTAATA
>Ga0307507_10001335_pt1 | contig 55122 bp, 46 predicted proteins | sample 7_EM_MG_FD_207223 | JGI IMG/M metagenome (GOLD analysis project Ga0307507, IMG submission 207223) | Populus trichocarpa ectomycorrhiza microbial communities from riparian zone in the Pacific Northwest, United States - 7_EM | ecosystem: Host-associated > Plants > Roots > Unclassified | place... | reverse complement strand
ATATATTTATAAAAATATAATTACCTAAAGAGCCTATTACATCGAATAAAGTATTAATAACTGTTAGTGGGGGCTTAGTAGAGCCAGTTAAAGTTAAAATATACGATCTAAAACATTCATTTCTCACCAAAGCGAGGCCCATAAGCTCTCAGACGCTCCGCAGAAGATTTTGCTGGTGGCAGGGGGGTGCGCAGGGGGCTGATATTAGTGCGCTATTCTGATTGGTCTAGGAGTTAGTCTATGCGCCATATCACCGGAATAAATCTTTTGCGGAGCGTCTGATTCATGAGATAAACTGCAGGGGCGAACACTCTCAAACAATTGCACCACAACCCCCTGCATTATCCTCCGTTTCTTCTCCTCAAAACGAAAATGTGATGTGGAAACGCATGCATCATAGGTCTTAGATACTGTAATTTCATTCCGATACAATGCAGTTTCCTGGTTTTTCAACCATCATGTATGTAACACCCCTGAACGCCTGCAGTCGCAGAGCAAACCCGGAAGAGCAAACTTCCATCGGTGTCTGTCACGGTTTCAGATCCATGAAGCTGTAGGATTCCGCCACATTGAAGTTTATTTGGGGTGAACTGGGCACTATGAGTGGTGAGCGTGCATTGATGCGGCGTTGCGGCGTTGCGGCGGCTCCCTGATCACCATTCAGCGGCTGCCACTGCGCCTCATTCTTCCGTTTCATTTTTTAGTACTCAAATACCGACTATGGTAGTTTCGATTCTTCCTCGCGTGTTCTGCTATGCTGTAGCTTCTTTCTTACTATTTGGGCTCATCTCCAACTGTCGCTCTTTATCCTTGGAAGGACACTTATCGTCCCATCAGTGCCTATGGAACAGCCGCCACTCAATGAGGACTCATTTCATGCTAATGAAGCCAGTTCAACACGAGAAACGTTACGCCGTAACAACACTTTGGACACAAACAGGTTGGGTGAACCGCTCGATCACCATGCTGAGACTAGCTTGTGGAAGAGCTGCTGGAAAGCGTCGTCTCTTATATTTCAACATCGAAGGAACAATCCAGGTAAAAAAGTCTTCAGATATATAGGATGCCGATCAAAAAACTATATTGCTAACGTTCACTAGGTATGGCCAGACGTCAAGCATGGAAACCGGTGACGCTTAAGGCACCGTTTCTTTTAAGCATTATGCTTGCATCGTCTGCTTTAATTGTTATGCTACAATACCTCCTCATCTCTAGCCAAAGAAATAATGGTATTATATTCTCGGCAAATATCAACGAGCTTCCGCTCAACCGGTCTTTTGCATACTTGTATCTACCAACCGTCATTGCTGTAATTTACAGTTTTCTTTGGAGCTGGATCGACCTCGACGCGAAACGCCTTGAACCATTCTTTCAACTGTCACAAGATGGCGGAGCGTCGGCAAAGGACTCGCTGCTGCTTCAGTATCAATTCGACACAGTTGCTTTGGTTCCACTTAAAGCAATACGACAGGGGTAAGTCCCCAAAGCTTCAAAATTTACAGGTAATCCTAACTATCATAGGCATTGGACTGTATTCTCGGCTTCAGTTATCATTGTATTGGTATTCTGGGGCGTTACACCATCTCAATCTGGCATCTTTGCTGTCCAGACGATTACTCAAAGCTCTGAAGTCCCGATGTTGAGGTCCACCAGCTATCTCACTATAAGCCAACAGCAAACGAGTTCCACAGCCAGTTACGCTCAATCAGTGTCAAACATTGCATGGCTAAACGAAACATTGCCAAGTTTCATGACACACGACTATGCTCTTGCTCCCTTTGGCCGACAAGATGAAAGTGCCGTTTTAGAAACATCAGAGAAATGGAATGCGGTTACGACCTTGTATTCCGTGGATATTAGTTGCGAACGCCCGAAAGAAACGGATACATTGTACCTTCTCGATAATTGCACCTATCTGAAACCTGATATGCCCCCTTCTATCAAGGATTATTCCACCCTGTATGTTGGTTACCAAAACCAGAATGGACAAGCCGACTACTACCTATCTCAAAACTGCCCTCAAAGCGAGCTTCATAAGTTCCTTGTTCAATGGAGAGGCAGAGGTTGGAATACCTCATCTACCACGGCAATAAACGAAACGACTTTGTACTGTGAGCCCACATATTATCAACAAGAAGTCAACGCTACCATCGCTCTACCCCGCAAATCTGTCGTAAGCGCTGTTCCAACCGGACCGAAATCTCCTATTCCTAGCGACATGTTCAATATCTCAGATTTTGAATGGGCCTTAAACTCCGGACTCTCCTTGCACTCTAATAGGGGAGATTTCCCTGGAGCCGGGTTCCCTGATCAAAAATCCCGCCTCCAAAATATGGACGTTGATTTAACTTATCTTGTACCCATGGCAGCATTTGCAATTTCGGCATATCAACGACCGGCACCAGACTACCTGGACCCCGAGCTTCTTCGAACTTCTTATGAAACTGCTTATCGGCTTCTTCTATCTCGACAAATGGTAAACATTCTTGGAGCAGAACTAAATCCTACCACAACATCGTTGGGTAAACGTAGCTACGTCTCTCAGGCTGTGGTTGTTGTTCCCGCTTTCGCATACGTTGTCGAAGGCCTACTTGGTCTTATCATTTTGTTAACTGCTGCCTTTCTCTATATGTCAGTGAGCAGGCCAAGGAAATTGGCCTCCGATCCGGCAAATCTAGCGACTTTTATGTCCTTGGTTGCTGACCAACCTCGAACACTGGATGACTTGAGGATACTTGACCGTGCTTCTGAGAAGGAGATTGAAACTGCTATTGGTAACAAGAAATATTCCTTGAGGCTCGGTACAAAGGAAAGCAGTGGCTACCAGCTAGTCTCTGGGAAACTAGAAGAGCCATCATTATTTTCGTCCAACCAACTTTCCGCCTCACAGAGCTCATCGGAAATTATCGGAGTAAGGCCTAAAAACCTTCGAATGCTCAGCGGTTTCTTACTATTTACATTCCAACTTTCTATGCTGATACTCTTTGCCATACTTTTCTGGAAGGCCGAGCAATCGAATGGATTTCCACTACCATCATCGAATCGTTTTATTCGACAACTGGTGGAGAACTACATCCCTACCGCTGTTGCTACATTCATGGAACCAGTGTGGGTAGTACTCAATCGGTTGATTTGCATTCTGCAGCCGTTCGAGGAACTCCGGCATGGGAAGGCGCTCGCTTCAAAATCCCTCACAGTTGATTATACGTCCTTGCCTCCCCAACTGGTTTTTTGGAAATCCTTCAGAGCTGGGCACATCATCCTGACAGCGGTTTGTTTCATGGCGCTCCTCGCCAACCTACTCACTATCTCCTTCAGCGGAATGTTCTTTGAGGATGCTGCCAATATCCCTTACGCTGCCACATTCTCGTCCCCATATATTCCCTTGTTCGACGGCAAAGCTCTCAATAATACAGACGCCACTGTGAACCGTACGAGAACTGATCAGTTCGCGATAATTATGTCCAACCTCACTGCTGGGACACCTTTACCGTCTTGGACTGACGACCGAATGTTCTACCTACCTTTCAATGAGACATTGGCTGCGAACAATGAGACATGGCAGTATGAAGCCACAACACAGGCTTTTGGGGCGGAACTAGAGTGTGTGCCGCTGCTAGAGCATGGTCCCAATTCAGTAAACTTCAAGTTTGACACGACTGGAATGACAGCTGCCTTCAATATCAGTATGACGATTGGCGACGGGATTGGCTCTTCCTGCACAGATCAAAAAAGCTTATCCATGAATGGGCATATCTCAAATGGCACAGTTGCTCTAGAGCTGGTCACGTTTGCATGTCAAGACTACATGATGGCCGGTTGGATACACGCCAACACATCAGCCCTCCCCGGAACGTTTGTCAGTCTATATGAAACAGATCCAGGAAATGCGACTTTTTACTCTATCAAATATTCTTTTATGGGTTGCCGCGCTAATCTGAAGACCGGAACCGCAAAAATTATAGTAGACGCGGTTGGAAGAGTCCAAGAAGCGTCACCAGTGAACTCGACGAATAGTTCCATCAAACAATTCCTGGTAGACACACCACCCTCATTCATCCAACAAGTGCATAATCTTCTTAATACTAGTGGTATTGTGGTAGATGCCGGCGCGGTTTATCAACGATCGTGGCATAACGACTCGTTTCCATCTGACTTTTATCATTATCTGATTGAGAAGGCAACCAACAGCAATCGTTTGTTGGACCCTGCCTTACCTGTGCCATCAATAAATGAAACTGGACCATTATTCGAAGCTCTTTATTCGAAGCTCTTTGCGGTTATTCTTAGCACCAATGCGGCGATGATGCTACCAGCAGCAAAGAACGTTACTCTAGCAGGCGTAATTATTAAGCCGGAGACTCGAATCTTCATGTCAAAGCCAATGTTCATCATTGCAGAAACCATAATGGGATTGTACGTTATCGTCACAGCAGTAGTCTTTTCCCGTCGGCCTTGGCGTATACTCCCACGGATGCCAACCTCAATCGCTTCTATCGTGGCTTATTTTGCAGCAAGCTACGCAGTCCAAGATTTAGCAGGAATGTCAGGGATGTCTACAAGAACACGTAATAGAATCGTTGAGCGTATGGACAATCGTTATGGTTTCGGAACTTTCATTGGAAGAGATGGGAAAGTACACGTTGGAATTGAAAAAGCGCCTTTTTGTGCTTCGTTTATCAGAAAAAGGACCAAGTCCCTGCTCAGCAACGACAGGACAGAGAGGGGAAGCCCAATCAAGGAACAATTCACGAAAATTCGCAGTTGGAAGAAAGAACGATATGGAACAGTTCAGGAAGGGGGTTGGATTTGAGGATCGGGTTACTAGGAATTTTACAGCACAACAGTGCGGCGTACTCTGGTAACATAGAGCTGGCGTTTAGGAAGAGTTGGATGGTTAATTTGGGCCAGCTTTAGTATTGTGCAGAGACTCGAGAATTGTGTACACTTCGGATTGCTCTTGGTGTTGTCTTCTGTAGGAAACCTGTGGCTTGTAGGAAGAAACATTTATGGAAATAGGCTGGAAGTAGATGGAGTCAAGCGGTGTGGACATAAGTAGAAACCGCAACTTCTCGAATCAGCAAAGGAGAAATCCCCGCATGATAGATTCTTCTCCACTCGTGCTTTGTGATGTGGTCGTCCATTGTTTCGAAATATGTTCGGCTGTGGGCAGCGGCTACTCTAAGCCAATCAAGCTGCAGAAAGACGTGGTGCAAGAAACGTAAGCTTGTTGGCATGGACGACGCAAAAGAATTTCACGCAGTACTTTGTCAGCATGTAGGGCTCTTATCGTCTCTCGTTTCCGGGCCGTGGGGACTGACTGGATGAGCTTAACCGCCGTGCCGCAAGGCCGCATGCGCTGTGGCCGCCCAACCAACGACGACCATCTCTCGTTTGTTGCAGAAGCCTACTCGCCTTTGCTGCAGTACTCCCCGATAATTTTACAATGCATGGCATGTGGAGTCAAAGGTTGCGCGCGGCAGTGAGACATGAACTTGCGCAATTAACGAGTTTTAATAAGGCCACTGCTAGCCATACACCCCCTACCTTATTTAGTTTAGACACTCCCTTATTAAGTTAAATGCTTCCTTATTAAGTTAGAATATTATATGCGTTTAACTTATTATATTATAAAAAATTAAAGTATATGCTATATAAGTTTTAGAACTATAATATTACAATTAAGTCTTAATTTTAGTTATAGTATAAATAGTAGAGTTTAAATTTGGATTATAACTAAGTTAATTAATTAGATTGCGTAGTGCTTTATAAGGGGTTATATAAACTAATTTAGGTGCTACTACCTACTTTATGCCTACACCTGCGCCCGCGCTTGCGCGCCCAGTAGGACCTAAATTAATACTGCTTTGCATTTAAGGGCCTGCAATTATAGAGCTAGTTATAGGGTTAATTAACCAACTACTATAACGCTCTATAATTGCAGGCCCTTAGATGCAAAGCAGTATTAATTTAGATCCTACCAGGCGCGCGGGCGCGGGTGTAGGTGTGGGCGCAAAGCAGGTAGTAGCACCTAAATTAGTTTACGTGACCCCTTATAAAGCACTACGCAATCTAATTAATTAACTTAATTATAATCTAAATTTAGACTTTACTACTTATACTATAACTAAAATTAAGACTTAATTATAATATTACAGTTCTAAAACTTATATAGCACGCACTTTAATTTTTTATAATGCAATAAGTTAAATATATATAATATTCTAACTTAATAAGGAAGCATCTAACTTAATAAGGGAGTGTCTAAACTAAATAAGGTAGGGGGTGTACGCGTATTATTTAGGGGGTGTATGGCTAGCAGTGGCCTTAATAAAAGTGATTACTTTTCTATTTCGGGCCAGTGGAAGGCATTCAGCTGAGATCCTCCACCCTTAAAACGGAAGCATTCGGGTTCAGTTCAACAATACTTTGTGGAGCATTGGAAGATCCTCTAGATCCTTCAGATCAAGAGGCGCACGGCTGCGATGCTGAGTAGGGACATGGAAGGTTAACAGCTCGGGCTGTTGCCTCTTCCAGATTTTCACTGCGCGCCACGGAGGAAAGGTACTGGGCGTGCTGAGCTTCTGCAACCCTGAAACGTCTGGCTGGCCTAGGGAAAGCTCGCGAATGGAGAGATATTTTTTTAAAAATAAATTTTTTTATTATTGCGTGTACGACATGCTGTCGTGGTCATGTTTCAAGGAACAATGCTGTTGTCCTCGTCACAAAAGGTTATCTGAGGTGATCGTTCGCAAGACGATTTTTTGCACGAGAGTCACGATCATTCAGCAGCAGATGGGACTTATGCGCAGGGTAGCTCTGGCTCTCAGCTGCTGTCTTGCGCACGACACCAGGCTGCAGGTCTTCAAAGCGGGCATGACCAAGCCTTGAAACTGGTTGGTAGGTTTCAGTTGGCGGTGTGGGGGACCAACAGCGATCGAGAAGTGACCGTGAGGGGCTCACCGTTTCGAGCAAATTGACGGACGACAAAGTTTTTCCACTCTGGCCATCGCTCCCCGCCGAGGCTGACGCCGTTGGGTGAGGCTCGGTCGTGCAAAGGCGGCCTGCGCGGGCTGATTGGACTGTGAGTGCCGGGGGGAATCAGCCCGCTCGGCAGCATGCTCTCCTATCGATACGCGGCCGCGTGCCTGCATATCGGGTCTCCGCCACGCTAATGGGGATGAATTCTCTGAACATCAACCCAATCTCGGAAAATAGCCTCAGACCACCGCTATTCAGCCGCTTGGTTTCGAAACGCGTAGTCTCTTCTTCGTGAGCCAATCCGTTCGGTTGTCTTACACCTCAGTGATGCTCCACACGGCGGGACGCCGTCCGAGTCCCTGATTGAATCTTTTGCGCGGATCCTGTTTCCCCTTACTTGCCTCCACAGGACTCGATGTTTGCCACACCACAGATACGCCCATGAAGCTGCTCGCTTTTTACTGGGCATTCTTCTCCCAGGCCCACACAACCGCTCAGGCCCTCGGTGGGGATGCGCTTGACTAACACCCAAGAGCCTGTGCTTCCTTTGGGTAGTTGCCAATGCTGGTGCCTTGCATGACTATCCTTGGACGAAGCTTGTTTGCGCTTCTTGCCCCCCAGGGGGAGGGTAATGCATCTCACAGCTAATATAAAGAGTGGCCTGTCCCATCCTATTGTCTCCTCTCTTCATCGCATAGTCGACCACAGGATACAGGCCAGCCCTTTCCTCTTTTCAATTCTTGTTCCTTCCTTTTACACTCTTGCCAGCGGCAGAGCGCACACTGTCCTTTGAGTTTCTGTGAAATTCTCGAGCCTCTCATTCCTTTTGCTGAACTTTGACATTGCACTCAAAGAGCGCCCGCTTCATTGTCTGAATCAGGTCATTCACCACCATCGCCGTCTCAACTCATCTCTCGGGTATGTCCTATCTCTTTCGCCATTAACCGTGCTGTGTCAGATCAAAGCTTTCCTATTGTGCACAAGCAATGCCCTGACACCATTTCTTCTGAATCCTATTGTGGCATTGTCAGTTGACACTGCTATTGTTATTATCCTCCGCCAGGCCATTGTCTATTCACATTGCACATCCTACAGCGTACTTAAAATCTTCTCAGTGCTCGTCAATCCTTCTCTCTTTAGAAACGCTCACTCCCTCTGATTCTAACATCTTTCTAAGGTATCGCGTCTTCAGCAACAATCCGTTAAGACGCAAACACCTATTCGACAAAGCTCTCGCGTCGCTCAGCTGGTCTAGCGATTTCTCAGCAATAGTCTGCTTGGTCTTCACATTCCGCTCTCTTTACAACTCAAGATGATGTTGGCACCAACTACCTTGGCCACTGTGGCCCTCACACTCTTCGCATCAGTCAACGCGCATATGAGGTTAAACACACCTGTGCCGTACGGCAAAGACACTCTCAATAGCAGTCCCCTTGCTGACACGGGAGACGATTTCCCCTGCAAGCAGCGCACTGGCGTTTACGATATTTCAGAGATGAACAACATTGAAGTGGGTGTTCCTCAAGAGCTCAGTTTCATTGGTAGTGCGGTCCACGGTGGGGGCTCCTGCCAGGTCAGTGTTACCTTGGACAAGGAGCCCACGAAGAATAGTCAGTGGAAAGTTGTCCATAGCATTATCGGCGGTTGCCCTTCAAATGTCACTGGAAATCTTGCCGATAATGCAGACGGTAACGGTGCCGCTGTTTTCCAGTATACGCTTCCTAAGGGCATGCCGAATGGTCAGTACACTCTAGGCTGGACATGGTTTAACAAGGTCGGCAACCGCGAGATGTACATGAACTGTGCACCAATTACGGTGACTGGTGGCGGCAGTGACAACTCGGTCATGGAGAAGCTTCCGGATATGTTTGTCGCCAACATTCCTTTCGAGACCTGCAACATTCCCGAGAATTTCAACTACCAGTTCCCGAATCCCGGCGACTCCGTTGAGACTCGAGAGGCAGCGGATATTGGTACTTCTCTTAGTGGGAACTGCGCTTCCATGACTAAGATGGGCGCTGGAGCAGGAACTTTGGGTTCGGCTGGCGGGGCTGTAGCAACTGGTGGGGCTGCCTCTCCTGCTGCCAGCGCGCCAGCAGCTACTAGCGCCGTTTCTACACCTGTGGCAACCTCCAACCCGGGTGGCGTCTTTGCTCCAGGTGCATCCTCTGCTGCTGCTGCTCCAACATCTTTCACAACACTTGTCGTTACGAACACGGCTGCCGCTCCAGCTGCTCCTTCAAGTGTTGCCGCTCCTATCGGTGGCACTGGTGTTGGTACCGCCCCGGCAGCTTCAAGCACATGCGTCCCTTGCTCCAACAACGGTGCCGTTGTCTGCATTGGTACCACCCAGTTCGGTATCTGCGACTACGGCTGCGCTATGCCACAAGACCTTGCCACTGGCACAACCTGCTCGAACGGAACGATTGGCAAGCGAAGCATTGTCCGCCGCATTCCACCCCATGGGATCGTCCATCGTCGACATGCAGCCCAAAAGCTTTAAGCAATCGGCCTGGCTTTGTAAATTTTCTTTCTGCTTCGAGCTTCTTTCAGTGAGCTCCTAGCCTGGGGTTTTCTCTTTGACATGTTTGCAGTGTGGCATTTTCGGAGTTATTTTTAGCATTTCATGGGTTGTATCATTGCGCATATCACGGCCACGGCAAAGGGTTCTCTTCTGTCAAACAGTACATGGCAATGTACAGTACAGGGCTTGTTTATGATTGGGCGGCCAATTTTCCATTGTTGATTCTGAAATTTCTTTCTCCTTTTCTTTTCTTTCTTGCCTGTCTCGACCAAGGTTGAGACGGTAGGCCCTTGTTGTGACCTGTGGCTGTGGCTACATTTTGCGGACGATCCGTACGAACGGCGAACAAAAATATAAAAGCCTATGTGGCGCATTCTATGACACACCTGATCTTTGATTCTTGATCTCTTTGGCATTTGTGATGTGATGGTGGAAAAAACCCCAAGCCCGGTGGGCTAGTTCTTTCCTCCCCCCTTTCCATGACATGGAGTGCAGGCTAAGGACACGGGCCCAACAAAAGCCCGACACAGCCCGCACAGTGCACCCTGTCTCACTCTCGACGAGCCACTCACTCGTACATACAGGTTACACAAGCAGGAGTTCGAAAAGAAACTTTTCTAGCAATATTCCACATCGATGATCGATGGAGGCAAACCCCGTTAGGGGACAAAAGTCCGCCACGGTTTAAACGTCTCGCGAAACACGTCCAAAGAAAGAGTGAAAAAGACTTCCCACTTTCCCGTCTGATTGGTACAAGAGCGTTTACCCCAGCGAAAAATTCGTATCTTATATCATAGCCATATTGGCTTCAAATTGTGGCCCTTATCTATATAGATTCAGCAGTCACGCCACTGATCTCGAGCATATAGCTCGGCCAGTGTTGCCGAAAGCTCCGGGAGTGTTGAAATACGCCATGTCGCAAAATCTTACACTAGATGAACTTTAGCACTGTGTGCGCATACTTTATGAGCTTTTAATATAAAATTCTTTAAAATTATCGCTATTAAAGCTATACTTGATTGTATAATATTGCAACTATACTCTATTTTTGGTATATCTAAGATCGTGCGATTTTAGTATTGGAAATGGCTAATAATACGCAGCCACCCTAAAGTGCGTAGAGATATATCTAGGATAGATTAATAATGTATTTAAGATATAATCTAGGTACCCTTGCGCACTTACCTATCTTAGGTAGTTCTTCTATACTACTGCTAATAGAAGCAACTTAGTCCTTAATTGAAGACTTGGAATAATTATAGGAGGACTTCTTTTATAAAGGGTAACGGGTGCAGGAGGAACGCATATATGTGAACATTGAAGATAGTAATTAGGATATATCTGGCTTATATTAGGAGTATTATGAAGATATACAATCCTAAATGTCTACGCTATAATGATCTGCTAATGCCTCTTCTTTAACGCTAGTAGTAAGTAGAATTCTATAACGTGAGCTATATATAATATATAAACTAATTATTTCTATAATATAGCTGGGCTTAATATTAATTATATAAACTGGATTGCTTGTAGTAGAAAGACTTGTATTTAGTTAAGAGATACTGGAATATCCTATATCCTCTAAGCATGGGATTGGATATATAATAGATTTATCTAGCCTATAGCTGAATAATAAGAATATTACCAAGATGTATAAAAATGTAAGAGACTATATTCTAGATAGATCTTATATATAACTGGGTTCTAATATAGATAGATATAATACTCGTGCATATTAAGGAATAAGATGAGTATAATATGCCCTCTTCTTGGTCTTTAAAAGTGCTTTAGGAGATAGATACCCTGTATAGGTGTGTTTTGCTGTGAATACTTAGACCCTTAGCTATAAAACTTTTACCACGAGTAAGTTATAGAGGAAGACTGGGAAAGAATACGTAAATTGTGAGAAAAGGTATAATATATCTATGATATTATGTTACTATATCTAAGTTATAATATAGACATTATGTACTCTTATATATTTCCTTGGTGATTTAACAGAATTAAATTAAGATAATCTTAAACAAAGAGACATAAATATATAAGATACTTATTTATATTATCTATTCTTATTAACGTATATAGACTTTATAATAGTATTTGTTATGTATTTCAGCACCAGATTGCCTGTATAGAGTAGAGTGCTAGTTGTAAGCCATATCTTTATATTGTGAAGTACACGGTTAGTGTCTAATATATCCTAAATATATTATAACTATAACTAAGCTATAACTAGTTACTTATAGATAGACCTGTGGCAAGCATATACTGTACTGAGGGAAGTTGAATATAAAACTATGAAAAACACTACTAAAAGTCTCTTTCTTTAGTTTTAAGATACTTATTAAAATATTTAAGAGATTTACTTGATTAAGGCTATTAGGGCACTCCAAAAACCTATACAGCGGTAGAGTACAGGAAGAAAAGATTAGATGATTGCGGTAAGTTATTATAATACGTATATAACTATGATATAACCTTAATATATCTAGGCTGTAACCATACCTAAGGACCTGGAAAATGGGTACTAGCCCCTTATAACGTGGAGTTCAACTATATATAGCTAGATAATATTAAGGATTGCCTATATATTGTTTTAACTTCTTATGGTAAATATACGCATCCTCTAGCGCCTCCGTTAAAGGTTCTAATACAGCTTATTAAAGAACTTTAATAATAAATCTAGTAATAGTTGGGGCTAGGGCTTACTTTAAGTACGTTATATCTAAGTTATATTAATACTCTATTCTTATTCTATTAGGCTCTTTTATATACAGCCCTTTAATAAAAGAGTTTTGCGAAAAATATAATATTACTAGCCTTCTAAGCCTTTACCAAAGCCTTGCAAATCTTGATAAGATTTAATACCTAATTAAAAAGCAATAGCTTTTATTATTTCCGTAAGGTTAAGATATATAAGGGGTAATATTTGAAAAGTATCTGTATTATAAAACAGGTCCTGGATATATACAAGATATATTCTACTAAGATGGCAAGCTAATGATTATATGCTTTTAAAAAGGCTAGGTGGAAATACTCTTAATGTTAAAAATGTTTGAAATTGATATGTCTTTTAAACGGGTTGGTACAGCTGGGTTAGATAAGGTTGTAATTATTATAAATATCCCTAGAATTAATAAAGGTATTATATAACCTGGTTATATTATGGTTATATCACGGTTATATCTTTATTCTAATAAGGCTATAGTTATTATACTAATAAGAGTTTTTGTAAACCAAGCTATGGGTTAATTAGTAGAAATGTATTAATAACTTTTCCATACTATATTCCGCTTATATGAGAATTGCGGCTATCTAACTTATTGGAGTTATATTTATAAACGTGGATTTTATGCAGCTCTTATGGATATAGATGGGGCGCAGGTAAAAGGTATTTTATAATGCGTATATATTAAAGATATTACTAAAATATATTAGGGCTTGGCCTTTACCTAGTAGATATTGACCCCTTATAGACCTGGCAGGGCTATATGAAGTCTGCAATTATATATTGCCAAATCCACATTCTTCGCGGTATTCGTTGGGTTATTAGAGCCGGAAATATGGGCCAAGATAGTGTTGGGCAGTATATGGCTTTGATTATAGAGGCTACAAGCCGCAAGCAATACTATGAAATTTTAGACGTAATTGAAAGTATGGAGATATTATATCCCTAATTTATCTATATTATATCCACATTCTAATATTCGCGGTTATAGAAAAGTATAGTAATAACCATAAAATTGTAAACTGGTGTCGATATAAGCGATATATGTGTATTGCATCTGGAATAAATCCGTATTGTAGTAAAATGGACAATAATATATTCTCTATAATTGTAAAGAATATAAACGCTGTTAAATGCTTCTATTTTTGAGTAAATAATCTAGGGCGTTAATTAAGCCTTCTCGCCGCTATTTTAATGTTTGTATATCTGTTATATCTGTTATATAGTATTATAATAACAGATTTAGTGGGTAGAGAATTGATATTTTTAATTATAAAGCGTGGAAGGCGTATAATTAATATGGAATTTTATATACGTCGCGAACTACATCTGTTGCCGAAAGAATGGCTCTTGCAGAGAAGCGTAAATGTATGGCTTTATTATGGCTCTAACATGGATATATCGCTAATATAATCTGCTATAGTTCAACGAGGTTTAAAAGAGCTAGAAAAATTAAGAAAATAGGCTTGTACTGGCAAAGGAAAAGCTAATGCTATATCTATAAGTATTGAAGAGGATAATGATTTTGATTTTGATGATGTTATATTAGATATATTATCTTCTAGAACTAGTATACGCCTATAGTCGTAATTACGAAGTTTGTAAGGCGTATGATTAAAATCTTGCTTATAATCTATTGCCTCTGTTCGCTCCGGTATATTATATTCTAGATTTTACTAAGTTCTATAAAGCTAATATCTTTTAGTCTCCTCTATTATAATATTAAATAATGGCTAGGTTTCGCTCTCTCTTGGACCTATTTTACTGTTAAGTAAGATTATCTAGATATATCCTTAATGTATCTAGCTTATAAGCTAACTATATCTAGGATATAAGAGTAGCTTATAGTCTTTACTTTGTATAACAGTTACTTAATAAGCTTAATTCTTATAATAGTTAACGCTATAGTAATCCTAATTAAATGTTTGTGAACAAGAGGCTAGGGTTCTATATATAGAAGCTGAAGCAAAGGCAATTGAACTATAAAATTAGAAGCTGGAGTTGGAGCTGAGAAAATTAGAACGAGAACTTGGTTAATATAAATTTTTATATTTATGAGCATAAGGAGCAGAGGTTATATTAAGGTTATTACCTAGATATAAGGATATTACAATGTCTGAGAAAGCCTAACCTATATACTCTACGCTATGCTCTATGCCCACGCTTAATGCTTTAGTGTCTATAATAGAACTAGGATAGAACTAGGATATATCTAAAATGTATAAATGCTATAACCTATTTAACCTATATAGCGTAGTCCTTTTTAGTATTAAATGTCTCCCTATTATTAAAGTTATCTGTAACCCCTGGTAGTGTTGTTCCGGGTGAAACGAAGTTCTATTTACAGTTAGATTATAAATATATTAGTAATATAATTAAAGACTATAAGCATACCTTGTTAAACTATATACATGTAGCCTAGTTAGATAAATATGCTATTTACGTTAGATCTAAGATATATTAGAAATATAACTAGTAAACCTACTCTTGCTACTGGTCCTATACGAAGAATACTTCTGCTTATTAGACTTACCAATAACCTTAAATATTACGGTACGGTCAGGCTATATTAAGGTTAGATTATGGTTAGATTATAGTTATATAGTAATTAGAACTGCCTAAACTTGCCTTACCTTTAGGTGTTAATGGAATTCTGGAACGGAATATAATGCGTATTTGTTTAACTGGCTTCTCTATATATTCTAGTTAGATCTATAATATAATAAGATTATAAATAATAATATACCTAGATCTGCTAAAGTTGCTTTACATTTTCCACGACCTTTGGCCGTTAAGGGTGCATTTTCGGCTGGGGGCGCTAAAATATATTAGCAATATATCCTGGATAGAAGAACAATAGTTTATACTATTATAATATATTCTAGCCTTTCTTACTGCTTTACTAATAGGGCATATAACCTGTAGTTCCTCTTCCGTATAAATAGCTCTATAAAGTATCTTCTAAGCTGCTAAAATAAGTTAGATCTAGGATATAATATAGATATATAGACAACTATACTATCTAAATTATCTAATTCCAGCTCTTTTTGACCTCTGGGCTTTATACTTCTAATTATATAGCCTGCACCTTTCTTTATTTTAAGGTTAGAAAAAGGTTATAACATGGATACAATATGGATATATCTGGGATCTTACTAGGAAATGCGACTTAATATGCTTGATTAATCCTCTATAACCATTTACGAATTTTTTTTCCTAAGCGCAAATAGTGTGCTCAGCATTTGGATCCTACTATAGTTAGATTTAGGATATAATAAAGATATATAGCACTTATAACTTATAGTCTTCCTAATGGTATAATCCCATCTACAGAAAATCTCCTCTGGTAGAATATGGATGAGGAAATGTTCGCCGTGGGGCTATATTTAGGTTATATCTTGGATATAAGCTAGATACATACTAGATATTACCTTAATATAAAAGAACGGAACCTACTCTAGGCGCTTGTTGAGTCCAAAGTACTATGCCTTAGTGTATTAGCTAGGGGCACTAGAAATGCGCCCCTTTATAGTATTTAGCCAAGGAGCAGTATTACAAGTGCTAAAACCCTTGCCCTTACCACTATCTAAGTCTAGATTAGAATATGGCCTGGAAGCTGCTGCCCTATTTGCTGGAGTGCTATATATAGCTATTGTAGTAGCGTCTGGATCTTAGATAGAGCTACTAGGGCTACTAAGAACTTTGTTGATAATCTATTGAGGTTAGATTATAGATATAACATGGTTTTATCTAAAATATAACTTACATCTTATGTGACCTCTATCCCACTGAAAGCATTCACCTGCCTATTTTGGAGAAAATTCTTGGTCTATATTCTAATTAGATCCTTCTTATAACTACCAGAAGTCACTTTACCTTATTATAAAATTAGGTGTTTGGACTGTTGAGTAGTATCTATTCCATATTAGATTATGGATATAACCTAGATATATACCTGTGGTGCTTATATGAGAGTTATTGCAGTTGTTCTCTGGGGGCTAAAAGGGATTTGGCGGCAACTAATGTGGTTAGGCTAGATTAAGATAATAATATGGATAGAATATTGATAAATACCTCTCTAGACTACTGGTTCTTTAGGGTCTATAGCTATATTAGATCCTTAATAAAACCTTAATATAACCTTAATATAACCTCCCAAAACTTATATTGTCCATTTTATTACTAATATCTTTCAAAATCGTGATAAATGGTAGGAAGTATTTGATTAAAGGTTCGAAATAGCTGTATTAACGTTATAATTAAAATATAATTATGTTATTGCCTCTAGACGTAATTCAATGAAAGTTTAAATTGTATACCAAGTAAAGCTGGGTCGGTGTCAGAATATTAATACTAGCTGAGGTTTTAGTGCCTTGGCGAGCACTCCTGGAGCTTTTGGCAATACTGGCTAAGCTTCAGACTTACTAATCTCTACTCGTAAAACTGCTTCGTGCTGTAGGCTTATAGCTCTGCTCTACGTATAATTTTGTTGTGTTATTGTGTTGCTGTTATTGTTGTTGTTGTTGTTGTTGTTGTTGCCGTAGTTGTTGAATTAAAACGGCAGATTTCCTTCCAAACCGCCTCGCTTATGCTATTTGAAAGTCCCCAAAAAAAACCCCCAAAAATAATAAACAAAAACTTTAGAAAAAAAGTTAAGAATTTAGGTACCAAGAAAAGGACAGGGCAGAAACAGAATAGAATTAAAGAAAACCACTTGATGTAAATGCACAATCATGGCCGCCGAAATGAGTCGCAAAGCCATTCCCGTTGTGGTGTGGAACCTCTGGACCGTGCGTAAGATTCTGACAGGGGAACTCGGGAAATTCGACGGAGGGACCTTGACTGCAGCACCAGAGAGCCCCCGAAGAAAGCCATACCATCACCCTCAACATCCAAACTCTGCACCTCCCTATATGGAAGTCGTCTTGGCAGGTCTCTTAGTCTGATACTTTGCAGCGCAGCTAACATGCTCGTTCTTCCGCCGGGAGCTGAACCAAGCCTTAGCCGTAACAGCTACTAATACGCTCAACCTACCTAGTGCTCTAGTTTCTCTTCTACCTTGGCGTGCTGTCTGGCTAAATTCCAGTGACATTGGAGAAGGAAGGGTTGACTTTGCAGCCTGAGTTGGATTCAAGAACGTCCTGCGTGGGCGGCCGAGGTGACGGACCACTAAAGCTCTCCCCAGTCCCGATGCTCGCCTCAAGCATGCATGTATTCGCTGTGTAAAACTACCCAGGTGGTTCTTTCAGTTATATCCTATGCTGATGCCATCACAACCCTCCGCACTCCGAGGAAGAGCGGAGAGTGCGCGCCAAGAATTAGACATGAATTGTTTCTCAGCAAGCTTGGGTGAGGATACGGACATTTGCATTCTGTGATACTAGGTAGCTGTATCTTTATAATCAGTCACGCAGTCCGCGGTATTTAATTCATGCTAATTGTATATAGAAAAGTTTTAGGCTAGCGCTCTCGCTGGCTTCATCAATATACTGCTAGGTCTCAAGTGCAGGCTTTCCTAACTTTAAGGCAGCACCAGTGCTGAACATGTCATCTTGAACAGTCATCCACCCAAAACAAATGGTACTTCAAAGGGAAGCACTACATCTCCACCCGTCCAACAAAATCATAGCAACCACAACACCTCGAGACACCTCGACACCTTCGCTATCAGAAAGGGACAAGAAGAATCCGACACCAAGTCACATGGAAAGAAACCTCCATGATATAGCCCTCGTGACCTTGCTCATATCCGTTGTAGTCGAAGCATATTTTGAAATTCCTTTCAGCTATTTTCATTTCTTAAGTTAGGTATCGCTTGAAACTTATTTTTCTACTCAACCACATAAAAAAGAATTCAACGAAAGAAACTACATACCCTGATAACCTTCTTCAGTCAGACGAGAATCTGAGAGCCACCGGCTGAAACACCGGGTTACGCTTCCGATATCTTGAAGTCGTAGCAGGACCACCGGACTGGGGCTGCTGACCGCCTGCTGCTACTCTGCCATAGGCTTCTTGAGGGCATTGGGATCCGTTTGGTATTTGGCTTCGAAGTAATCGGCAAGGTACTCGACCTCCGCCCTCTCCTCGGACCAGCTAACTTCGTCCAATGCCCTGGGCTCACCGTCGACATCGATGGACACCGGCGCGTTGAGGAGCATCGAAGCAAACTCCGCGTCACTGGGCACATAAACGGAGTTCGCGTCCTCGGGCACATGCGCCAGCATCTTGCTGAAGACCGTAAAGTCTTCCGGGTCAGTCTGATACCGGCTCTGATACCGCCCACCATCCTCGACCTTCTCTCCCCCCTCCGCAGCAGTCCTCGCCACAGCATCCATATCGACATCGCCGTCCCCGTCCTCGTCCACGACCACCGCATCGAGGCCGACCGCCCCACCGCGAGAATCGCCACGAGACGCCTGACCAGCCGCACGCCGCTGACGGGGCTCCACCGCGCACGCGTCGACGCTGTCGCTTCGGCTGGCTCCGCGCAGAGCCGGGACTCGCCCGCGCACGCACGCCGGATCGATGCCGCGCAGGTCAATCCACCCAGCACCTTGGCGCGACGCGGCGTCCCTCAGGCGCCGATTCAGGGGCGTCGGCACCGCGGCGTTCGGCAGGGCGTCGTCGCGCGCTTCGAAGGCAGCGGGGGGACCGGCATCAGCGTGATTGTGCGAGCGGCCGCGGCTCGGGCTAGCGGCCGGTTCGTTGTAGCCGTCTTCTTCGTCTGGTCTGGGGGAGGGCTGGTTGCGTGTGGTGCGACTGGGGGGTCGCATTGTGGGGTTGGGAGTGAAAGCGAAAGGGCTTGCCAGGTAAGGGGGTTCGATCGCTTCGGCGTCGCTGTCTCTGGAGGGCGTGGAGGGCTGCTGGGGTTCTCCTGTCGCTGATCCTGTTGTCGTTGGTCCTGTCGACGCGTTTTCCTTTTTCGTCGTCGCGGCGTGCAGCTTCAGGGTGAGGCCTTTGAGGGGAGACGGTTGGGTCGGTTCGGGGTCTGAGTTGGATTCAGAGCCCATTGCGTGGTGATTGAGCCGCTTGGCGTGAAATTGGGGAGTGGGCGGTGGTGATGTTGATGGAGGGGGTTTTTTTTATTCGTCGTGGCAGAGACACCGTTTCACTGCGTTGACGTGGCTCTAAGATATTCACGCGTTTTTTGCTCAGCAAGGAATTTCCTGTAGGAATTCGTGAAAGGATGTGAAGTCGGAGATTCGAATCGCCGAAATTGAGATTGGGTTGAATTAAATCTGTTGGGAGGTGTACTGTGGTGATGGTGATGGTGGCTGCTTTGGGGCTGTCTGATGGTATTCTGGTCAACGATCTGGCTATGGGTAGTCGGAAGGTCGACCCTTCTAGTTTTGTGAGTTTGACCACCATTCTCGTTTTATTGAGTTCATACATTCAGATATGACAATAGCTGTCTGGCGTAACATTGTCCTCAGTCGGCATCTGCTCGACTGGGTCTTCAGACCGATTCGATGTTGGGAATTCGGAATTTCACCGTAGCATGTTCTTGATCAAGTGACCCATAACAGAGCCTCTCCATCTGGTAGATCTTGAGGCGGTGAGGTCTATAGTCATGAGTATTGTGGCTGTGGAAGGTCACTGTTTACATTCTAATTCTCTAGACGGCTCTTTTCCATTACAGGGGTTCGAGATTGAGCTCTGAAAACAGAAAATGTAGTGAACATTACCGCTAGAACGTATCATCACTACTATGAAAGTTGTGCTTAGGACGAAATCATTTGTGCCTAGCCTGCTTATTGTTTGGTAATAGAAGCCCTACGGGGTTGAACGTGCACATTCCCCCGTCCGGAAGCCAATAAATGCCCCCCGATCAAGTTATTCGACCACAGGACCCTCCGGCCTACCCAGCCCAGAGCAGCAGTGACGTGCAAACGGTGGTGGCTTATATTAATATAAAATTCTTTCTAACTGTGGCCGGCTTCTGCAGTTAATGATTTCGTTCGCAGAGCGCCCCATAATTAACAACGGCGTTCAGCCGTTGCTACGCCCCAGTGAACAGTACGTGTTGCCTGGCCTTGCGTTCAGCCAACGGCACAAACCTCCGGGTATTTTCGGACTGCGAAATTTGGACACATTTAGGTATCGTCTCCGGTTACCAGTCAATCGGAGAACCCGGTTAAATGCAAGTGCCCAATCAGGTTAGATAATTCTACAAATACCGTCTTATCGTTTAAGGGTACGTTTGGTTGCGGTGTTTGTTCAATCTGTGCGTATTTTAGTGTCGCCCGTTTTGTAATTAGTGGCAGCTACTACCGTGGTTCATTTGAATCTGTAATTGAGTCGATCGTTCGGTGATTCCATATGAGGCTCTAGATTTGGCTTCGCATAATGCGTGATTGACGTCGGCGAGCGATTCGAGTGAGCTCCTCTCTGCCACTAGGCCTCTATCGCGACTCCCTACTTTGGTTTAGTAATGGAGCCTCCTCCTTGGCCAACGCCCTCTCTGCGATCAACGCTTTCTACACCTTTACCCACCCCCCGTAGGGGCCGTAGTAGAGCAATGCCTGCGGCGCCTGCGACGCCCTAGAAACAAGCTTATCGCGATAATATTATATAAGGCATGTAAATGCGGCAGCAGTATCGCGATCAGGGTGTCCGGAGTCACCATATTATAAGGAGTCGTTACTTTAGCGCATATATGAGGGCTCCAGGTTGGTATGGAATATGGAACGGGGGCTCGAAGGCTACATATTGGAACGGTGCCAAGAACTTTATTTCAACTACCGTATATAGTATAGCTTGCAGATTTGACGCGCTTACCGATATGGAGGAGCTCCATATTCAAAATTCGTCAGATTTACCTCATATTCAGATTTGAGCTCCATTTCGGTTAAATATGGAGTCTCCATATTGAATATGGAGGTGCAACCAAACGACGCCTCTTTCGTAAGCCCTATTCCTTGACCCGTCTGCGTCCAACGCCAAGGCCGCACAAGTGAGAATCAGGTTGAACAAGAGCTTCTTATTGGCCAAATCCTTATCGATAACGTTGGGCGCACGCCGACGAGTCAAGAAATAAAGCCTTTATTATTTACTTAGACCTATCTTATTTTCCCTTAAAAAGCTGGCTTCTCTCCGACTTCTTTGCACGGTAGAGACTCGCTGGTTTTTCTCTAATTATGGGTTGTGGTATTTCGAAGGAGAAAACAATGGGTTGCGGGGGATCCAAAGAAGCACCAATTCTCAACGTCCAACGTCCAACTAGTCTTTCTCTAAACAAATCAGGCCAACACACAGGAGACACGGAACTACAATCCCTGACGACCTTGTCTCCGAGGCGATTGTGCACAGCAGACTTCTTAGCGCTTGATTCACTGAAAGATCGGCACACGGAATGCTCCTGCCCTGAGGGTTGTCCGCGTTTTACTCATCGAAGCACCAGTAAGGCAAGCACTGCGCAGTTTGTGGAACAGCAGGAGGGTATTAACAGCGCCGACACTTCAGCCCGTCTAGCTTCCAAGGAACATCAGGTCGGCGCGGGCAGACTTGCTGAGGGACCAGATCAGGTAATTAAAACTCATATCTGTTAACTGCTATAAATTTGACTAAGTATTTGTTAGGATCTTTTCGATAGAGAATGTGTTGTTCTGGGCAAAGGAGACTCTTCCACCGCTTCAGCCTTTGCAATCCTGGACAGTGGATCCGACCTGGCGTTCGGTGTGTCAATGCGATGGCTCAGAGAACATGGGAGAGTGTTGGAGATGGACACAGAGTTTGAACACCCATGTGTTAGAACGCTAGGTGGCTCTGAATTGTCTATCCAAGGCGTCGTTCGTGGCATGCAATTCAGATTGAAAGGATCCAGGGAGATCTTCTGTAGAGACTTCTTCGTCAGCGAAGCGCTCAACGGCTGGTACGACTTTGTGCTAGGCAAAGAGTTCATGACGACAAATTTTAATATGCTCTTTCCATCCGGGGGGAAGGTCCACAGGATAATTGGTGGCCTATTCGGTTCTAATCACAGGAGTCCTGGTGAGTATTTTGAACGCCTTAGTTGCTATATCCCTGCCGTCGCTTTGATAGACTACTGACCTTTTTATGAACTGAAGTCGAGAAAGCAGAAGAGGCTATTTTAAAGGCCAAACAGGAAGTTGACGCTAAAAATAGGGAGGCTGATCGTCTCGCAAGGAAGGCAAAAGAGCGAATAGAGGCTGAGGAAGCTCGGGGAAGGGCACAAGCCCAGCATAATACATAGCTGACGTGTGGCGGGTGGAATTTGGTCGTTAGATTCGTCTTGTATGGAACGGTAGCTGCTTTTAGGTGTCATATAGGCGGCCAGGGTCCGGACAGTAACTAGGTAAAGTAGTTTCTACGTCCATATAGATGGAAATAGATAGTGGTGTTGATTGATGGATAAATGATAAATTTTAGGCGAGTGTAAACTCTATGACTTTAGCGAGCTTAGCAGCTTAAATATTCCTTTAGGGTGCCTGTAGAGGACCTGTAGGATGAGCGGAAGTTGCCGAATACTAGTCAAGGACCTAAGAAAAGTAACCGAGCGCTCACTTCCGTTTTATTCAAGCAATTTCAGGCCGCCCTACCCCTCTCACTAGAATTGCCGTTCAACGTCGCTTCGTGAATTGCATTGTAAAATTCAAGTCAATTCGGGCTTGATTAAATGACTTACTGCGATCTACTTAAAAATTTAAGAACTAGGTCCTTAATTTTATACTTTTTTATAGGGCGCTTCTTAAATATTAAGAGCTTACGGAGGTCGGTAACATAGCCAATTGCACCTTCCCAATTAGGCAGTTAGGATATGTTTCCTTAGAAAACTCTCCATAGAGCCCTAAAAATGCCAGGATTTTGTATATAATATATCTAGACATCAATTAGGCAAAGAACGCGGAGAATTGAGGTTGTAGAAGCTTCTGCCTAAGTAGAAAAGGATGCAATCTGCGGTCGCACAATTCTGGGGCGCCTCGGCCGCCCGACCGCTGGGACGCCTAAGTACCGTTAACTACCAAATCAGAGGCTTCTACAACCCTAATTTACTGATTTCTTTTGCCTAATTAACGATTAGATGGATTCTAAATAAAATATTAGTTTCTTTAATGCTCTTACAGGTAGTTACTGCGGGTGGTAAGCTTGGGGGTATCCTAACTGCCTAATTGGGAAGGTGCAATTGGCTATGTTACCGACCTCCGTATACAGGTATTTTTACCTATCCCTTCGAACGGTGACGTCCATCTCTAAGTTGGTCCGTGCGGGAACACCATAATTCCTAAGCACGGACGATTTGATTTGGTTAATTTAATTGGCCAGCTCTTGTCGATAACAGATGGACGCAAGTCACCGTGCGAAGGGATAGACAGCTATAAGATTATTAATATAAAAGAAGACTATAAGGTAATTATTATAATATAGGTAGGGCTCCTTTACTACTATGTTTGTGGACTTTTGAGAGATTAGATGAGAGTAACGGGAGGCTTGATTTACGAACGTTAGGTTCAACAACATAGTGTCTGGTGTTAGAATCTAAAAGCCTGAGCAACGCTACGAAAAGCGAAATTGTGCTGGAGGGATTGCAAACTATTCTACATACAGCCAGCCCTCAATATTTTGTATGCACACCTTCCAAAGGCCTTCCAGCCGCAAGCCAAATGCCCTCCCCGAATGCCCGTCCCCCGACGTCGTCCCAGACCGGGCCTCCCAACCCACAAGAAACGCCTCAAGCCCAGGCCACCCCCCCTCCGAAGAATCGTAGTCGTCTATCATATTCCATTCCAAGTAGTCGAACCTGTTGTCTGAGAGGGCGTTTGAAAGAAACGATGGGTACAGAGAGGGGAAGAAAAGGAAATCTAAACGGTCGTGCGGATGGATGATGGAGCTGCTCAAAACGTACCAGAAACCAAGACTCCGAAACGTGATGTGATATGATGGTTGGACCGTATCGCCATGCAAATGCTTCATATTCGATAAAGGAGCAGGGATACAAAAAAAAATTAACAGACTTGGGCTAGTGGGAATAGAAGTCTGTGGAGAGATCCGGGCAATTATTCACATCGGAAGGCTATCGGCCGCCGTACCCGTTCGAACTCGGGATCATTTGAGGGGAAGGTTTCCATCTGTCGTCTTGTTAGATGACTAGGGGCTAGGACCGTATATGGAAAATTTGAAATTTCGTACATTCGAACCTTGTGATCGTCCCCTGCAGAAGCGAACACTCGTGGGTCTTTAGGATGCCAGGCAACCGCATTTACGCAACCATGATGAGCGTCCAGAGCTTCAACAAGATGACCGTTTGTCCGCCAAATGTACACCTTAGAATCTAAAAATAATAAGTCAATACGAACTGACATGGGAGTGACATCGAAATATGGGGTTACCTTCGCTTCCGCTGACAACGAAATTCTCATCTGCTCCACCGAACGCGCTTCGAATAATGAACTCGGTTTGCTTTTGGCCACTAAAGCTCTGTATAACTTCCCCGGTATCAATGTCCATGAGGCGTATCTTGTTGTCGTTCATACTGATAAGCATGTGATGTGAATTCCGGCTGATGTTTATGGAGGTTAGTTTGACGTCTTCTAAGACCCACTCGCATAATTTCTCCCGCGTGACGAAGTCGTAGACGAGGATGCGCTGTTCTAGTAGTACGACAAGCCGCTGTCCGTCTGGTGAAATGGCGAGGTCGTGTACTCGAAGGCTTTCTTCTTTCCACTCGTGAATCTTTTCGCCATCCAGAGTCCACAAGCCAAGTCCTAGTATATCCTGAGAACCGATCACGAAAGTCTGGCCGTTAGGTGCCCATGCTGCTGATGAGACCGCATAATTGAACTCGCTGATTGTGAAAAGGCATCGGCCAGTCTATTCCAATTGTCAGGAAAGTGAATCAACAGGACTTAGTAAAATGCCCACCTTGGTATCCCATACACGAGCAGAGTTCTCTTGCGCCTGAGCACAGCTAATTAACCTGGTGTCATCTGGACTCCAAGCGACATAGCAAACTCCGCTCCCGTTATCGGTGGCAAGCGTGTGCAGAACCTTGAATGTGGTTGTATCGTAGATAACGACTGTGGCATCCTTGCTTGTTGTGGCCAATTTGGTGCCATCATGCGAGAATCGCAGGAACCACACCTCATCAGTGTGATGACGCAACTCAAGCACCGCTTTCGATGGAAAATCGTCGCGGTCACAGCCATGGTCAACATACAGTGATGGAGAAGCCGCTGTGTTATGGTATAGGCAGTTCGAAATCCAGCCTTCTTTTACCTGATCCAATAGTACTGCAAGTCGATGCTCGGGAATCATAACACTGGGAGATATTGATTCTTTATAGAGGTTAGAACCTGAAACAATAATTGAGACTTGGAATAGGCCTACTCGATAATTCAGAAAGTAAAAGCATTCGAGACTGCCCTGCTGCACCATCCCAGTGCGCTTGATATTTTAAATCTTCCGCGGATTGGCACATCATGAGACTGGGGGACCGTTAGTCGAAGTACAGTGGAAATATACCAGGTGCAGAAACCCTGATAAAATTTACCTTGATAATGCGTGAAGCCTTCCAACGTCCTGATGTAAGGGTGTTAACTCTTGCCGTAGTACCATGAGAGCAGTTCCAAGATCCCTTCCTTCAAGAAGCTCTAGATACTTCTGCTGTCTCATCCAGAATTTCATCTCATTTTCATTTGCGCCTTCCGCAAGTGTCAGGCCTCCAGTGTGTCGTGCTGGTGACCAGGAGTTTTTAATTGATTTCCCATGAGACTTGCCGTAGCCCCCATCACCATCGGCCAGACCGATGCCGCCTCCATCATCATAAGAATGTGTTCCAAATAATAACACTTCCGCCTCGGCCCAATCCCCTTGAAGAACTGCACTTCGAAATGCGGCTACCGTTGGCCCTTCTAGCTCATATCCGCTCTCCTGACATAACGCTCCAGCAGCACCGTGATACCCCAAATCCGTTAAACTTTGTATTAATATTCGCGTAACTTCCTCCCGATCATGTCCAAAAAATGTTGGGGGTAAAGGCCGTCCGTTAGGTACCGAGTTTCCGTTGGTGTATGATGCTGCCGAGTCATTACTCTCCGTCTTGATGTGCGAATTGCCGTTCGCAATCTTTCCGAGACTCGCTCGAGGGCCCGGCGAGCGAGATGAACCGTTTGGATAGTTCTGTGAGGGTGACTGGGACCGTTTTGAAGCTTCGGTATCAAGGCGCATTGTCCCGTCTGCTCCGCGCCTACGCTTCGCTCTGTGGTGTGAGGGCCGGCCTCTGGTGTTTATGTGTTCTGAACTTTCCGAGTCTTCCGGACTCCCAGAGAGACTACGCCTGCGCTTGTTTGATGATGCAGGTATTGTTGCGTTTGTAATAGTGGTGCCTGACGGACCTGAGGAGCTTTGGGAAAGTATTCCGAGGGGTAAATGGGCAGAGATTGATTGGGTATTAGAAGATCGGGAAGTCGAAGTGGCTGGGTGGTCGGAGGTGAATGGGGTGGGTAGGTTCTGGGGGGTTTCGTCTGCCAGGACGAACGGTTGATGGGAGTAATCCGCGCTGTTGCGGGACTGATTGCTTGGAGACGGGATGTCGCTTTGATGGCTTCGATCCCGGCTCAAAGCAACAGCATCCGCGAGTGATTGATGCTTTCAGAGCTGCAGCGAAGTGCAGAGTGTTGTTCAGAGCAGTGTTCGACACGTCGAAAACAGGAAGTGGTGGAGTAGAGTAGTCGGAAGGACTTGCGATGTCGCCGGCAAGGAGCGGTAGTCAAGGATCCGCGGACAAAATTGTGCTTCGGGTCTTAGCAGTAGAGCTCTGGTGAAGCTCCAGCAGTCTTTAAGTTTCGTAGCGGGCGTGGTGAAGTCTTAGGATACGTCGGGAGAGTGAGGAAGCTGGTGTTGTAAGCCCGTCACAAGCTTGCAGAGGGTTGATGGGAGAGGCTGGTCTGCTTGGCTGGGAGCGATAAACCGGGACTCAACACACGCTGACAACGCACCTAATACAGGCACGACCTTCCAAAGCGTTTACAAAGATGGCACGGACAGGAGGTTGTGCCCGTGTTTCTCACAGGTTTACAGGTTCACAGGTGTTCATCATCTGACTATTTCTATGGCCGACGACTTCTGCGAGGTACACTATCACTGACAGCCGGCAAGTGCACTCTAGCGGGGCCGCGGTGATAAGAAACAGGGAGCTAGTAGTATACCACCACATTTCACCACTCTGACCCCGAAGCACCTGCGTCTGATCTGTCATGAGCGAGCCTACCACCGTCACCAGCCCGCCCAGCTTCTATTTGCTTCCGTTCATACAACTCAGCTGTGCTGTCCAGCCACAACAGGGGAAGCTCACGTAGCTTCGCCTGCTTGCATCTGACTCGGAAACAGGGGGCAAGCCCTGCAGCCGATTTGAAACATGCACGTCGTCTCCAACTTGTCATTAGTTCCTCCACAAGTTGTTTCTAGACGTAAAGCTAAAGCGAGTCGCTGTTCAGGTAGTCATTCCCGTGCAGCGTCGCTCCGACACTTCAGTTGCTCCGGACAGTCACCTCTTCCTCTCGGGAATCTGGAGGGGCATCTGCGGGTAAGTGCATATCAGCTCTTATTTGCCCGGAGGAACTTTGGGCGTTGATTGCGAACACTGATATGAGAATTACCACTGAAGGTAAGCCTCGAAGGCGAACCGCTCGGTACAGGTGTTTGTCTATTAATATTTGCCTATTCTACAATAAAACCTGTTAGGCTCCGTTTTGAGCAGACTAAATATCTCTAGAGTAGTTTCATCGTTGAGTTTCCGGATCCAGTGTGCTCCCTGTTGTCTATATTAGCAGGGTTCTGTGATCAAGTAGACAGCCTTTTCACTCACTCAAACCAGTTCAGCAGTTGAAACATGCTGGCCTTCGGAGTCCTGGTCAGGTCTGTATGGTTAACATACTGCAACCCAAATCTAACCGTTAGGCCAGAGTTCCATTCTAAGTTATCAACTATCCAATTGTTAAAACCGGTCTTCAGACGTTATTTTTGGCTATAGTTGTTATACTCACAGATTGCCCAAGCCCAAGCACCAGTTACATTAACCTTGTCATAAACAATCGATGCAAGGATATTATCTAGGTAACGCTGGTAGTAGTCCTAAGACACATTAATATTTCTAGCCACTCATGTTACTTCAAAGACTCACAGCCCGGCGAAGGTCCCACAGAATCTCGTTCTTGCTCGTCAGCTGCGACTCGAACGGTTCTGCAAACCCAAATTCGCTAACCATGATATCGGGAACGCTTGGAAATAGCACCGTTGTAATGTGCTTCAAGAACCTGCGGATGCCATTAGGAGTATCGTAAAGCCAGGACATGGCAGGATCAGAAGCTGGACCAATAGGGAATCCATCGGGATCTGTTGATGTGCTGCCTGCACATTCGGGAAAATTGGTGTTGGAGCGGTTTAATGCGCAGGCTTCCACTCCGCCGCTGACCTCAAAAGCATAAAAGGAAGAGTACCTGTAAGCCATCGGTCAGTTTTGCCAAAATCTTAAAATTTTTCTGAAGGAAAAAGATCTTCTGGAGTTTGTAATCCTGCAGTCCAGCTGGTGACACTACGCAGGCTTGTGAAGCAATTCTGCAGACGCGGTAGCACCTGCTGATGATCTAAGGAGATCCTTTCTCTTTCTTTGACAACTTACCCATCAATTGCATAAAAATCGCAGGATCCTTTGATCAAGGCCTTCTCTGTTGGTGTGTACTCAGGAAGCAGATCTCCCAAAGTGTCTTTCAACGACTGTGGGTAATCCCCATCTGTCCAAGGGCCTCCAAACCATCCTATAGAAAAATCGTAATTTCGCTGTACCGCAACTTGATCAGCTTGAGAAGTGGTATTCGGTTCGAAATAATTCCCAGAATTCTTGAACGAAATGCGTCCCCTTCCTTTAAACTCTTCATGATACCATTTAGCTACTTTGGCGTGCGCGAGGAGAGTGTAGTGGCCACAGAGAAATCGCGCTTCGATGCCTCCAGTGACTCCATTGTATGCGGGATAGTACTTTCCAGCTGGATAGTAGGAGTACTGCCAATTGCAGTACTGTGGTTCATTGATGGTGAACCAGGTGTCGACGTATTGATCATACCGCTCGATCACGAATTTGGCGTAGTTAAAGTAATCATCGACAATCTGGCGATCCGTCCAAGCACCATATTCGTTGAAGAGTGCGAGTGGGGTATCCCAGTGGAAGAGCGTGACGACGGGGGTTATGCCGTTTTTGACCAACTCAGCAATCACATCGTCGTAATGCTTGACTCCAGCTTCATTCACGGGGCCTTTTCCAAAAGGAAATATCCTAGGCCAGCTTATGCTGGGACTGAACGAGGGAATGCCTAAGCTTTTTAGCCTAGCAAAGTCTTGTTTGTATAGATAGTAGTGTTCCGCCACCACATCCCCAGTGGTATTATCAGCAACTAGGTTGGGTACTCGGTGCGATAACAGATCCCAGATTGACGGTCCTTTACCCTCGTCTTTTGCTGCTCCTTCAACTTGAAAGGCTGATGATGCTACACCCCATTTGAAGTTCTTTGGCAGCTGTATGGCAGCTAACTTGGTGTCGTAGCTTGGTATGAGAGGGTGCAAGACACCTGGCTTTGGGTAGGATGATGGTTCCGGAGTTGGGCTGACGGTCGTGGTGACTGGCCCGGTAGCTACTGGGCCAACTTGGTCCCATAGAAATGCCAATGCCTGATCTGAGAAGTCCTTGTTGGCCATAGAGGCTGTGGGGGTGGCTGACGCATTGTAGGATTTCGATGAATACCCAGGAGGACTTTTGAACATCAGAGCACCTGCGTTTGATACAGCAAAAACAGTAGGTGCTGATGTGACCAGGAGACCAGATATAAAGAACGCATTCAGGATCCAAGAAGCAACCGAAGCCATCTTGAAATCCTCATGAAAGGGAAGAACCGAAGATAGACTAAGATGGAAAAGAAGGACAATTCAGATCTGCTGGGCCATCTCTAACTATATGGGGTCTAAACTTGCAATTTGTGCATTGGCCATTATGTCATATTCTCTTCCCCGGGATTACCATCGCGGTACTCTATGTAGCATGGGGGACGCGGGGAAGAAGATACAAAAGAAACGGGATAGCTGCAAGGGAGGCTAGAAGTCCGGGGTAGTAATAGGTCGAATATATTGAACTAAGGTGGAGCACGATCTGTACAGGGAAACGGAGCAAAGAGGAAATGACTTGCAATGACGAAAATCTCCCTGTAAGTAGAAAATGTCTGCGGCTAGGTAAACGGTGTTTCACCAACGGAGCAAAAACCCATGCTTCCGTGCCAGTTTCGTGCAAAGGCCAATTCTAGTAGGCCAGGAACAGATGAATGTAGCAATTCTTCCCAGGTTCATTCCGTGACCTGCATAAACTGCTCCTAATTTCCGCTAAAGATCGGCTGACTTGATCACATAAGTGCATTCGTGATCGTGGTATGTATTGGTGGAGTTCCGATGCTGTGCCTCTCTTCAAGAAGCGAGGAGCTAGGACCCTCACAAATTTCCGCAAATGAAATGTGGCCAGGCACAGCCGGTACAACTGGAGTCGTTCCAATGGGTGGGATTGCAGGAGTGTAGAAATTCAGATTGCAAATTCTTAAGTTGTAGTAAAGAAAGTGTAATATGTCTGTAGTTTGGCATTTTATCCGGTCTTTAAGTGTGATTATGGAGCAGTACAAGCGAGCACCCAGTTAATGAACACCTGTATTTAGCTAGGGAAGACATGACGGATATCGAGACAAGTAAGATTAGGATATATGATTAGATTCGTAGGGTAGCGTAGAGTAGTATCTATTAGACCTCGGACCCAAAACTATCTATTCGAGAACATCCGATTCATGAGGCGATGTGACTCTTTAGATCTTCATGATTAAGTCTTTCGCTTTTTAGCTGGAGGAGATTCTCCTCCTTTGCTATTTTTACCCTTGCCCTGAACTAGACCTCTGATATCAAGCTCCTCGTCACTTTCATCGTCATAGTCCTCGACTTCCAAGTCGGACAATTCCTCGTCATCCACCTCGTGAGCTGACTCTATTCGGAGAATTAGCTAGGTTCGTAGGATATAGAAGTTATAAACGTACTGTAATACTTGATTGCTTGTGGCCATAGGTCCTCGGCGATAATGGTAGCAATCTCCTCTCCAGGGGGATAAACCTCCGTTTGCTGGTGGTCATCACCTGATTCCTCAGGGTCCTCATCCACTTTTTGTCCCTCCCTTCGCTTCTCTCGTCGTTCTGATTCAGCTGCAGTGGCTGCTTCTGACTCCTCAGCACTGACATAACGCCAGCTTGACACGAATCCAAACCAAGCAAAGAAGCTCAGTGAAGTCTCCTCATTTAGTTCAATCTTCTTCGTCAATGCCTGGTACTCCGGCAAGTTGCTGTCCTTTGCTTTCGCATTACCGTTCGCTGTGCCCGCAACCTTCTTTGCATCCCACAGCTTGACTGCAGCATCTGTGAGACCTCCAGTTAGATCTTTGCCTTTCTTCCAGTGGATCTTGACGGGTTCAGAAACCAGCCCCATCCATCCCTCATGTGCACGTCGAAACCAGAATTTCTTCTCCAGCACCTTGTCCTCGAAGTATTCGTTGGGGCCAAATCCGAACTTGACGGAGAAGCTGCGCGGTGAACCCTTGGGGTCGTCAATCTCGAACCGTGAAACTTCAAGTGTCTCGAGACATTCTGAGAAGACTTTTGAGTCTGATGGTTGGATATGTTGGTCTACTTCCGGCGGGCATTGCTCGAACACCAAGGCCCAGAAATGCGGGATTTTGGCTGCGAGGGCGGCTCGTTTCGCATAGAGAGGAGAGGTAACGGCATTCTGCTGTCGCACTAGGTAAACATTCTAGGTTAGAATGAAGAATACTGCAGCCCGTAACTGTTGATGTTGGAGCCGAGGTTGTCTTACAGATCTGAAGCTCGGCGTCGTCGAACTCGTCCTCAAGCACGGTCAGCTCCTCGAACCGGGCGAGGATTTCTTCTGAGTTTTCAGCCATTATATGGCGGGTGTGCAAAGATAGTGAGATATTGGGGTAAGGGGAGAACTAGCGAAAAAGAAAGCACTCGGGTAGAAGGCAAATATAATAAAGTCAAATTATTTGTTGGGAGTCCAGAATTTTGGGTGCAGGGATGGAAGCTGTTGCACACTCGGCCGGTGACGCTAAGTAAGCTTCCGCACCGGCTAGTCTGTAGGGCTGAGTGATTCCTGTGCTGCTCTTGCAACAGTCACCCTCGTGGTGACTTGTCCCAGTCATAGAAAAAGTCAAACCATAGGCAAACAGGCAGCAATGATTATTTATTTGATGGTCTCCCTTCTGTATCCTGTAGCTTCTTGATGTAACTTCCTTCACTCCCTATATTCACGTCACGAGCGCAGGCTCTAGAAATCTCTGCTGTGCTGTGAAGCTCGTGAAGATTTCAGCTGCTAGAGGTCTTCCATCGAGATTTTTCAGTCTCTTTTTCAATCCTCCTTCATTGAACCCTTCAGCTGCAATGGGAGGCCTCGCATTTTCAACTCCAGGCCCAAACGGAGCCCCACCTCTCCTTGTTCCACGCCTTACAACAGATGTCTACAACAAACTCAAAGCCGAGTGTACCTCTCTCCTCCAGCAGATTTATCGCATAGTGGCTGTCCCCCACGAGGCTCCCGGAAAACTAGACCATGGGGACATCGATTTCCTCGTCGAGGGACCTCGAGACGATCTGACTAATGATGATGTGGTCAAACATCTCAACGCAAAACGCCATATAAAAAACGGTCCCACTCAGAGTTATGCCGTTCCTCTTCCTCACCAGGAAGATTCATATGTCCAGGTAGACATTCACATTTGTCACGACGGACACCTAAAATGGGACTTCTTTATGAATTCATACTCGGACCTTTGGCAAATCATTGGCGTGGCTCATAGATCGCTGGGAATCACTGCCAACGATAAAGGACTAAATATTCGTGTTCAGGAGCTAGAGGGTATCAATCGAAAAGCAAGCATGCTATTCTTGACAGACGACCCTGCCCGCACAATGCAGTTCCTGGGGTTGGACGCCGCAAAGTACAATTCAGGTTTTCGAAATGAAGATGAATTGTTCGCCTGGGTTGCCCAAGGACGTTTCTTCAACCGCAATATAATAGAGGAGAGGACAGAAAAGGCCAATGACAGACGTCGTACGGCTATGCGAGGCATGTATAGACGGTTCCTACGCGAGTGGGTGCCTACTCATCCTGATGTAGGCGCAGGGGATCAAACGTGGACAAGGGAAGAAGTTCTCTCAGAAGCTCTCACTACTTTTAGAAAGCATGATGAGTACGACGCAATAATGCATAATTTCCGTATCCAAGAGAACGAAGCTACCTTGTGGAAGCATATTGCTAAACGCTTGCCGCTGGAGGACTCTCCACTTGGCGTGGCTCTGAGAGCTCTTAAGAGATGGGTTCGATTTGACGACGGCCACCCGGTACTGAGGTCTGAGGCGCAACTGGGCCATGAGGGCCGACTGATTTGGTCCGTAGAAATGCACGGAGGCAAGAGTACGCCGAATGAAGGCGTAAAAGATAATAGTGGGAAGGACGACGAGGCACGCATCCTAGAATGGGTTGAAGCGCATTGGGAAGAAGCTAAGGCACTGGAAAAGGGGAGAGTTGGTGATGAAAAACGGGAGCGTGGAGTTAAGAAGAAATGCTTAGAATCGAATCTCACTGCTGAAGAGCCCACGAATGAAATATTAGGGGTCGAAATGGGAGGTTAGGAATGGATGTATTCGTTGCAAAGTCCGCTTTTTTATTGGCGTACACAAGGATTTACTAGGAGTGCATATGTTCTCCGCGCTCTAATTTGGGTACACGTACTGGGTCACTGAGTTGGGGACTTTCCACATGAGTGGACATGCTCATGTAATGGAAGCTCTTGAGAAGCTTTGGTTGGTATGGTTGTCGTTGCTGGTTGGACGAACCTTTTTGACGATTTTCGGGACGAACTCCAAGCTGATCTGGTTTCCGCCTCTGGGTAGAGTGGTTGTAAGAAAAGATATTAGCATCACAAGTTGATCTTATCTAATTAGAATCTCCCGAAAATCAAGTCTGAGCTGTTTACCGGGTTTTTGCGAGCCACATGCCGATCGTGGATCCTGCGCCACACATTTTCATCGTGCCCAGGACTAGGCACCATTTGAGATTGCCTATCAACGCACCAATTCCGATTATGGCCAGGCTCTTGTGGCCAGGCGACTGCTTGGCATCACTCCATTCTCGACAACAGCCTAGATACATCTAGAACAATACGCTTTCGCGATAGCCCGACCTCCCACCTATCGCCTCTGAGCTTCAATCGGCGTCAAATGGTATATAGCAGTCATTTATTGCTATATGTTAGGCGGCGACAGGACACCTTATGGCATCCTCGAGTGAGCCGTTACTCAAGACCTCTGGCGAAAGTCCTGATATCTTTTGGGATGCACCTTTGTCCGCCTCAAATACACTCAATTCGATAGACACCGATCTACACGCTGACGAGTCGGACACATCTGATGACACTAAGTGCACCTCTCTTTCCAACGAGAATGCCTTAGGAGTTTAGGTTGCAAGACAAGATCCAGGACTAAGAAGATTTTGTGGATCGACGACATTAAGAATGAGATTGAGTCCAACCACAGTGTCGCTGGAAGTGCAGCTTTACATCTGAAGCTCTACGCCAAAAGGAAGACCGCCACAACATTAGCAACCACTGAGCAGCCGTACCTTTCCTTGGAGGCCGATAGAGCTTCTGAATGCTCAAGAGGAGCTGAGTAGGGCACAGTCGTCTATCAGTTCCACGTCCGAGGAAGAGGAGAGTGCTCAGAGACTGTAGAAGGTCGTGGATGATATTGAGGCGCATAGGGAGCATGAGGGTTTCTGGACCATGAGTCGATTCGTGCATAGAGTGAGGGTTATGCCCAAGCCTACAGTCAGATTTCCTAAAGAGGACTTTCGGGAAGTTGATCAAGGTGGAAATTTTGTCAGGTTTCAATGGGAAAAGTGGATTGGTCATGTAAGCTCTGATTGATATCTTGCTATTATCCGTTATGACAGCTAATATTTTGGGCTTGTAGTTACTGCTCTACATTATCTAGGACACGGGAACACGTTGCATCGACGGCTCTGCTGAGCTGCCCTTCAACCAAGATGTACTGACACAGAACTTGGAGCGCATCATTATGTCATCCGCTCCCTAGCAGGCGTGGTTTTTCAGACTCCGTAAGATATATCGGTGGGAAGATCCAATGCTCACTGCGAGGTGGTTTGCTTTATGAATGCTTATATAGCGCTTAAACTGCACGATATCTTTCATGATCAGTTCCCCACCTAGAGTGTCCTGAGAGTATCTAAGAGTACATTTAGCTATGCTATGTCATCTTCATTGTCATTCAAAATCAGCTCCAATCTCATTCCATTGATACCCTTCGAGAATCCCATGAAAGGGCTCTCGACCGAGGCACAACCGCACTTAAATTCGGAGAACTTATCAAACGGCATGGTAGTGCTAATTGGATAGTTCCGTTGATTGAGGATGTTGGTCCGGTAACCTAGATGCAGCTCGGCGACGTCGCAGGCTTTTGGAGGGTTTAATCAGCTTTTATGAATGGAAATATCCGGAGAAGACTGCAGCCACGCTGTTTTTCATTTACATCTGTATCGCTATCGGTGTTTTTACCGCTGCGGGCTTCGCGTTGAAGATTGTCATGATGATTCTAACCTGTAAGTGACTTGGAATCAGTCGGTAATGGGCATTCAGGCCAAATGGCTTCCATAGGGTGGTTCTTCTTGGGTAGGCTAGTGGTGAGTTCTAGTCCAGAATACAGGCTAGAGAACTGATGCGGCAATTACTAAACATGCGCTGACCGAGTGGCAGGCATCTAGTCACTCCGGTGAAATATATATTCTGGGATATTCCGACGCACGATCGAGGAGTAACCAAATCTCCGGGTTGAAGCCGATAGAATTATAGCCGAATGGTTATTTCGTATCTGCGGCGGCACGCCTAAGAGACTCGACAAAGCATCACCGAGCGTAATATCCCATGAGAAGCATGACGTTGAAGTGCGAGACGCCGCAATCGCAGCTGACCAAAGCAACTATCGAGTCCCTAAAGCCATTTGGTCTAAACCGGATGAGTCGGATGATAGCAATGATAATGGTTGGATCTCCGCAAGTTCATCAATGAACTTGTTCGACAGAATTGACTTGATTTGCTTTCGCTGCCGGTGGCACAGGATCGTTGGCCAATTCGCTGTCTTCGCTGACGGCATACGGATCATCCGTAGTTTTCCGAAGAAAGAGATGTGGCGGAGGTCGTCCGGCGAGCTTGTAGAGATACGCAAGATCACAAGTCCAAAATTGGCGAACTTAGGAGGAGAAATACCTAGAGTTGAAATTTGCCGGCGGTAGCGCAGATCAGGTGGAGGCGATGAAGTGGAGAGACGAGGCGTTTAGTGCTGTCATTGGCTTCTCCAGATTCCAGTGGCAGTAATTGCAGCTTGAGCCTAGGAAAAATATTCAGCGGTGAACAGGTTGGATTGGAGAGCGTTGGTAGACGACATTCCGGGTTGCTGGAGAAGGGCACTAAGGATTGGCCCGAACGCACCCGACGAATGCAGACCCTAGAAATCAGCCAATCGGGGAGGCCGGATTGTGACGTAGCAGTCGGAGGACAGCTTCAGTTTCCTGGGTTTGGATAGTCTTCAGCCAGGGCGTGTAGGTTTAGGTGGTAAAGAGAGCGCTGGCAGTTCTAATGCAGACGTGCAGTCACCTAACCCTGTGATGGTTTCGAGAAGATGCCGTCGCGTAGAAATGCAAAAGATACCCATTTCAGATAATTGCACTTCCCGTTTTGATGATTTGCTTGAATGGCGCGATTTCGTTCTATCGCGAACGCAACGTGAAGAAACTTGGTTTGATACGATTAGGAATGAAACTCTCAACAGTGGGTTGTGATTGACGAAGGAAACGAAGAAATTCGAAGCAAACCAGGATAAGCGGTGCTTCTCTGACTCAACGACAGTCGAGGCGTGATGCGCGACGGGGAATTTTCTCTTGTCGACAAGCAATTTCTGCCAGATGGCAGAGTTTTCAGTTTTGAAGGGGTAATGTGAATTAAAGAAGTGGATCACAAGCCGGAATCGCACGATAAAACTAACCTCGCACCGGGCCGATGTGATCACAGACCATGGTGCTGGAAAACTTAACTAAAGGCCATCAGAGCGCTGCCTTTCAATGTGCAACAAAGGAAAACCTAAATCAAGTACACTCGCACTCTGACGGTAGGTCGTTTCTTATTTAGCTGGCGTCGTTCTAGAGCGCGAACGAGTCTACGTGTCTCACTGCTTTGCTTTTCGACCTATCTCTCCTCCCCTTTCCGATCCGATATCGTTCTCCTCCAAATTCCCTGCGCTTTCAGATAGACATTCCATTACTTTGCGCTTTGCCGTTTTGCGTCTGAGATGGACCCGTTTCCTGAGTTGCAGTTTCCCGAATCGCGGGTGCTAATCATTATTACTGGTACGGAATTCCCGTCTCAGCAATCCATCCAAGCGCTGAGCTCACTCATCTTCAAACAGGAGGCACGATATGCATGAGACGATCAGAGGACGGGCTTATTCCAGTAAGAAATGATACCTGTGACTCAACAATCGACAACTTCTTTGTCTGAAATCAATACGCTAGCATATTTTCTAACTCGCGACAAAAGGCCAAAGGTTTTCTGAAAGCAGGATTGGCGCCTCGGCCCTCTTTCAATGATGGTTCTTACCCGGAGCCATTAGAAATAGTTACAGATGACAATGGCAGTCGTAAAGCCGTCCAAAGCTTGAGGACTCCCATCAGCACATACGACCGTCGCGTTAGGTACTCTGTTCTAGAATTTGACGAGCTTCTAGACAGCAGCTCTATTGATGCAGCAGGGTGGGACCACATAGCTAAATCAATCTTCCGGAACTACCAGCTGTTCGATGGATTTGTAGTACTCCATGGGACGGACTCTCTAGCATACACGTGCTCTGCACTAAGCTTCATGCTACAAAATCTGGGCAAGCCAGTTATCCTTACGGGTTCTCAAGCGCCAATGATGGAACTGCAGAATGATGCCCAGGATAACTTGTTGAGCTCTCTCATTATCGCAGGTCATTTCATGATTCCGGAGGTATGCCTCTTCTTCAACTTCCGGCTCTTTAGAGGGAACCGGACAAAGAAGGTATCTGCAGATGATTTTGCAGCCTTTGCTAGTCCAAACCTCCCGCCGTTAGCTACAATTTCCTCTCTCAGGACGAACGTCCAGTGGGGCCTAGTCTACCGGCCTACTTCAGTAAATGCATTCAGTATCCAGACAAAACTAGACACGGCGCACGTGGCATGTCTCAGAGTCTTTCCAGGAATGAAACCGGAAATGGTTGATGCCGTCCTCCGGCTTGAAGGTCTCAAAGGACTCGTGCTGGAAACTTTTGGAGCCGGAAACACCCCCGGAGGCCCAGATTCCGCCATGACCAAGATTCTCGCTGATGCTGTTAGAAGAGGAATTGTTATAGTGAACGTGACGCAATGCCTCAGCGGCAGCGTCAGCCCGCTTTATGCTCCCGCCACGGTTTTAGGTCGGGCTGGAGTGGTATTTGGGCAGGACTTGACAACTGAAGCTGCGCTCACCAAATTAGCATATCTTCTCGCTCTGCCCGATTCGACGCCCGATGAGGTATCCAAGCGCATGTCGATCTCGCTACGTGGTGAGCTGACTGAAACCACTCGCACGCACTTCGAGCATCCCAAGTGCGGTACTCTAACTCCAGAATTATCGGCCTTGACTGCCCTTGCCTATTCGATACAGGCAGGTGATTTGCAAGGCACGCGAGACGTAATTCGAGGAGAATCAAGGTGGCTGTTGAACGATGCTGACTACGCTGGCTCTACTCCCATGGTGCGTAAAATTTCCTATCTTTTGAAAAACATCGTTAGCGAATGCTGCCATACGAACCGACCGCCACGGTTTCTGGAGTCCGTATTGCGACTATTTCGCCATTCAGCGCGAATGGACGTGCAGTCTTGGAAGGCGAAATTGTCCGGTGGGCTGGTATCGGATAGAACTCGTCCTACCATTGACGAAAAAACGAGCCTTCAAACGAAAACTGTAGGTCAGCGATATCTCTGAAATTCCGTGTCAGAGGGCAAAGCCGGCGGCGTGAGCGCGATGCGGCTCCATTCAGACCCAGCAAAGCCATATGGCACCCTGCCGGCTTTATCAATCCCCTCACCGACGGAAGAATTATCGGAAAAACAATAGTCCCGTTGGCATGGAAAAGGGCTGCTTTTGGGGCACATTGCTGACATACTCTCGTACAAAAGCATCTCGCGGCAAGCGGACCGAACGTCGAAATTTTACAAGACTTCCTCGCCCAGGGTGGATCAGTCCACCTGCGCAATCGCGAGGGCCACACGCCGCTCTTCTTGGCAGCGCAAGCGGGGTTGAACGATCAGGTGCAGACTTTGATAGAAGCTGGCGCCCATCTGCATTCGGATGAGATGGCCGCCGCAAGGCTGCATGCCTCGTCGGACGCGGACGGGGGTGTGTGGGAACTCGCGGGTGTCGGGACTGGCTGAGACGGGCTGAGACGGGCCGAGGCAGGCGTCACCGGGTAATTGTGGCTCTGATGAATATGCACTGAGACCCTCTGAGGAGGAAAAAAATTGGAGAAGGGCGTGTAGAGTGCAGTTTGAATGGCTGGGGTAGGGTCGATGACGGACTACAAGGGGAGCAATTCACTGGCGGGTTTTCTGGCCCTGCGCGCTGAATGCAGCTGAATGCAGCTAAAAACCCTTGTATATTAGACTTTATCCGTTTCGGCCTAGGGCTACAGGCGTTCTAGGTTGTGTTTGCGCGTGGTTTAGATGGGATTGGAGTCCGTTATCAGCGGGTTTTTTTTCTGGTGGAGATGGTTCCGTAGCGTGCTCAGCGCTGCATCGAACAATTATTGCCCAATGTTATGCAATAGAGGTCTGATTCAGAGCAGACTGCATCTCTAGGCTGCCAATTAGGCCGGTCAAGCCAATTAGACCTATTAAGCCAATTAAGGTGACTGGGGTGCGTTCTGAAGGGTCAAGGGCAGAATTTCCGTCCTGGTTTGCATTGCAGGCGTCGAAGCTTATTTTCTCGCTTCAGCTGTGTGGCGCTCATCGAGGAACGTCGGGTGCAGCCTGCGACCGCTCGCCTTCTCCCCGCCATCTAATAACGGTTTCCATCCATCATTTTCCGATGCCAGCATGGGATTGTCCGACAATCTCGAGCGGCAGCAGCCTTCTCGGGGTTGATTCCTCGCTGCACTCGAGCGGAAGCGCTGGCTGTTAAGGTTCCCCTTCCCGGCTTTTGCATTTCCCCGCATTACCAATGAACCTATCCCAGCCTGCGGCTGCGTCACGAGAAGCAGCACCCATTGTGACTCTCGCCGAAGCTCCACCATCTCGCTGCCTCAGCGTGAAGGAGACCTTGCGGCCTTTGACGAGATGGCGCGTCGGAAGATGCTGGAATGAACAAACGGATTGGAAGGCCCCTCCAATTCGTCCCGGCCTGGCAGCTATTAGGTAATTTTGAGGAGGTTTTGCCTTGACGTGCTGGAGCAGAACCCATACAGTTGGCCGCGATGGCGGTCCATGAATCTGCTTTCTCCTTCATCTCCGTTCTCGTCATTATTAGGCCCGCTACTTTTTTAACTCTCCACTCATCTTCCCCAAGTCGTTGTTTCTGGGCTCTGCAAATGGCGCAACCGTAATACTGCCTCCCCGCCCTACTACCTCACTACCGAGACGCTCACACACTTTACTAGCCTTCTGCGCCTGTCATCTAAATACCCTGCACTATTGCACCGGTTTGCCTCAGGCTAGCCTGCCTTCGCGTCGCTACCCTCCGTTCCAGGTTTCCTTTCCAGGCTTCCTTTCTGAGCTCACGTGTTTCCCTTGTCATCTGCGCTTTTCGTATTCGATGACTGCTTTTTGGAGCCCCACCAGCCAAACACGTGCATTATTCTACGCGGACCGCTGCAGGAGCACACCGACACCGCTAGCATCTTCCAATCCTGAGCATTTCAGCGTCACACCACTCTCGACAATTCGTCGCCGCCAGATACTCTGACCCTGTCTTTGCCGCACCTCACTTACTTATAAGCACGCCTCCATCCCCTGTCATCCCGTCTTCTTCGCAACTCACACGTCGTCAAAAATTTTCCATCCGCATGCCCCGCGAGACGGTAGTCACCATTAACAGCAATGGGCGCCAGTCGGCAAGTTTCGTTCGTGTCGCCTCCGCTGTAGGATGGCATGTGCGCGCTCAGATGCGTGACAAGAATGGCATCGTAGCGGAAGAGCTCTCAAGCCTACCCAATGTCACCGTCTTCGTTGGAAACCTGCAGGAGCCCAAGTTCCTAGACGATCTTTTCAAAAACGCTCAGCTAGCCTTCATAAACACGACTCACTGGGGGGATGAGGTCGCAATGGGACGGGCGCTGGCCGATGCCGCGAAGAAAGCTGGTGTGCACCATTACATCTACAGCAGCATGCCCGACCATTCCATCTACGGAAGAGGCTGGAGGCCTCTGCCGCTCTGGGCGCAAAAATTCACGATCGAGAACTACATCCGCCAAATTGGATTGCCTGCTACCTTCATCTATTGTGGCATCTACCACAATAACTTCACCAGCCTTAATTACCCCCTCTTTCGTATGGAACTCCAACCGGATAAAAGTTTTATATGGCAAGCGCCCTTTCACCCGGACATTCCTTTACCCTGGTTAGACGCGGAGCACGATGTCGGTCCGGCCGTACTGCAGATATTCAAGGAGGGTCCGAGAAAGTGGGCCGGCAAACGGTACGCGTATTATCCATTATTCGCAGCTCTTTTAGAGACTCAGGCCGACGCTTCTTAGCGCTCTTATTACACTTCAAGCGAAGGATTCATGATAAGCTTTTGCTAACCTCAACCCTTTAGCGTCCCTCTTGCCTTCTCTCAGCTCACCCCGAAACAAGTCTGCAAAGCATTCAGCCGCGGGCTCTCCCGACCTGTCCGCTACCGGCTTGGCCCGATTGAAATTGCCGTTCCTGTGCCGGCTGGTTACCGACAGCATCTTGAAGCGCTCGAAGAGACGCTTAGTCGGAAGTGTGCGCCTTATTCCGGCCCCGATCTAGAGAAAGATTGCCCTAAGGTGGCCCTAGAGCTCTGGGAAGGTTATCGCGACATTGAAGAGTACGCGCGCGAGGTTTTCCCAGTTGAGGAAGCAGCGAATGGTTTGACGTGGATGGAGGAGGTGGAGACGCCGCAGCGGGAGGTGGATTTGGACTTTCAGGGAAGTTGCTAATAAGGCTGGAAACTTTTCCGGCCGGACTAGTACAGATTCAATAAGCATTGCGATGGCGTTTGGTCTCTTAACAAAAAAAAGTTCGGAGCATTCGGTTCGGAGCATGACGGCGTCTTGGAAGAGAGTATAAGTTACCAGGGGTTCTCAAGTAGACGGCTCGGCGCCTCCGCTTATATGCATATTCCAGAGGCAAGGGCTAAGGGGGATGATTTTTGGTGTTTCTTCCAACTGCGCGCGTCCAAACGCGGTGTTGAGGGCAATGGCATGCGGTCAGAGAGAGGTATTCGGCTCTCAGGGAAGCATAAGGCATTATGGAGTGATCTGAGTGCCACGGTCGGACCTCAACGTGTTATTATTATATACTTGAAATTAATTTATCCATAGTGATTTACCCTGTGTCATTGTGCACTCGTCATAGGCATCTTCATAGGCACTTTTTTGGAAAATGGCGAAATCTTAACCTATCTCAGTAATTATTACTAGAGCTCCCTAATGCAGGGACAGCTTTATGCGTCACTTTGAGCGTTCATAAAAATTCATGAGTGCTATTACAGAATACATTCTGAGCAGGATATCATATCCCAAAGCAGCACTTTCATTACGTGGCTTAGTCATCCAGAAAACCAACCAACGCCAATTCCAACCATGCAGCATTAGATCTTCAACATCGCTTCCCACCCATGGCAGCACCACACGCAACAATGCGGCCACTCGCACGGCTAAAACCGCTCTTCCGTCTCTCGCGCGCCTGCAAGCAGCAGCAGCGGCTCCTCTCCACCGTCTCCGAGCCCGTACAGGCCTGGACACCCACACCCGCAGCCCTGAGTCCGTACCCGATTCCCTGCCCCCCCTCAAGCCCAATTGATCACACCAACCCTCCCTCCAGCTCCCGAGCACACTGCACACCGGCGCGGCGCTAACACGTACCGCGAAACAGCCAAGCCCCGCCAACGCGTCAAGGAAATCCCGACCTTCCAGCCGCCGCCATCGGCGCGCAAAACCTGCGGCGACCCCATCGCCACCGTCACGTCGTCGCAACTCGCCCTCCTCGACCCGGCGGGAGCCCGCACGCGGCTCTTCTCGAAGAAGAACCCCGAGGCGGCGCGCGTGGGCGATGTTCTGCTCGTCAGGCTGAGGAACGGCGATCCCTTCGCGGGCGTCTGCTTGAATATCAGGAGGCGCGGGATCGATACCGGGGTTTTGCTTAGGGGGCAGCTGACTAGGGTGGGGGTCGAGATGTGGTACAAGGTCTATAGTCCGAATGTGGAGGGGATTGAGGTTGTGCAGAGGAGGGAGAAGAGGGTGAGGAGGGCGAGGTTGTATTACATGAGGTGGGTCGTTTTCCTTAACTGGAGGGTGAAGAAGCGGAGGGAATTGCGTTTGGGGAGAGCTTGGGGTCGGGGAAGGATGCGTTGGGGGTTTGTGTTGGGGTTTGGGGACTTTCTGCTAATTACGCTTGCAGGAAACCTAAGCACGATATGGGATCGGTCGAGAATATCGTGCGGCAGTATCAACGCAAGAGGGCTGCGCTGGGGACGGGAGGTAGTAAGGGCAAGGATGCGGCTAAGAAGAACAATACCAAGAGGGGCAGGAAATGAGATTCCAGAAGGATCAATTCATAAAATGCATGGTGGATCGTCATGGCGTTGGATAGGAGGTCTGTATAATATGTCTATATGATAGAGGGACGATTTATCTCCGCCATGTATACTTACTGAAGAGGTGGATATGATATCCGAAGCCTAGGACAGATGACGTCGATTCGCGGAGTTGAGACCGCTTCTCCGCAGTCCATGGCTATTCGCCATGTGATATCCGTCATGACCTGCTCACCCGCACATTGCCATATCTTCGACTTTATATCGAGGCTAGATTCCATCGTACTTTAAATATCTCCACTCAACCTCCTGTCTTACTTCCATTTCTCAACAAGCCAACATCACTGGACAGCTACAGGTTTCCTTCAAACTACGCTGCTGCAAAATCATTTTACCAGGCCATGCATGAACCCAGCTCGATTGTCGGGCTATAGGTTCATCATTGTATAACATTTCTTCAGAGCCCCGTGAACTTTTCTTAGCTACAAAGTCTCATATTTATCATACACTCCGGCCTCTACAAAAAATACAATAGTCTCCTCAGGCTTCATGTCTTGAACTTTGTCCTGGCATATTTCCCCCTCTAAAAACTCCTATAGTCTAGGACCAGATCGCCCCTGCAACCCAGTCACTATGAACATTGGCAGGACTTAACGGCGTAAACCAACTGTCAAGGTGCGCTGCCTCTCTAAGTTCAGTCGACCTCCTCCGTTTGTTTTTAGATATTACTTCCCGCTTAGGCGTCCACTAACTTTACGATTTAGATTCCGGCGTGGAGTTACTACTGCCATGGCAGGATTCGTTGCGATTTCATTGGTTGTTCGTGTCCACTGAGGCTGAGCTTCCTGCAGGCGTCTTCTTGCAACGCTGTTTCTGGCAAAGTTAATCGAATGGTCGACATGGCACGTATCACGAGGTTGGCAATCCCTCATTAAATAGCTCACCCTCTGCCTTATCCCTTCCCACGCTGGTTTACGTCCATGCATATCGATAAGGATTTGGCCAATCACAGGCTCTCGTTCGACTAAAAGCTTGACGTTGATACTAATGTTCATAGGCTTGGCGCCAAGCTGTGGACGCCAGCGTGGGAAGGGATAGGCACGATATGGCTATACCAGAACTGTACCGGCATCCTGCAGCCTGTTGGGTGTTGCCTTCATGACCAAGAACAAGCAGCGAGTGGTATGCCTTATGCATGGAATATTCATCTTCAAAAGCATTTCTATTCCCCACCCCAACTTCCCTACTCCCCTCAGTTTTCCTTGTTGATGGTTGGAAATGCCGCTCTCAAACAGCCTCCCTCCGCCATACAATCACGTGAGTACCAGCCCTCCTTCATTGCAAAGCAGCCTCCCCAGCAGCGCTCATGGCTCCGACTACGGATCTCCAGATGATATCAACAGTATAGGCCCGAAAATTTACACTAAACCAAGAAAACCTCATGAGAAGCCTGTATTCGGACCTGGGAATTTTTCAAAACCTATGCCGTTCAAACCAATGGACGAGAAAATTGATCCCATTGAAGCCGAGGCGGCCCAGGTCCCAACCCCTCCACCACCTCAAAAATTTCGCCTCTTCTGCCCAATAAATTTAACCTGCTTGGGCAATCAACGACCAGTATGTCTAGCAGGAATTCTGGTGTTAATTCTTGCTGTTATTATAGCAATTATTTTAGGCGTTGTAATTCCAATTAGCTTAAAGTAAGACATCTCCACTTTTATCATCTCAACATTTGTCACACGTCCTTCATTTTTAGTTGATTAGGCCTGAAAATTTCATATTTAATAATGTTTTATATTTCAACGCTTTGGTGCATATTTTGCTTATCAATTTGCCACAGGGCTAAAGCGGTTGTGGTCCCATTAAACTCTACTGTGGTCGTAACGTCCACTGTAGTATTTCAAACAACTGTCGTCGTCTCATTAACAACTGTCATTCAGTCTACGGCCATTGAAACATTCAGCACTTTACAGCCAACCACAACAGTTACACCAGTAGCAACGCCTCAGCCTCAGAATTACTTGGGTGGCTTTGATGCCGTCTATTCTGCACCCACCGAGCATATGTTTTATACCGATCAACAGGGGAGTCTCGACTACATCTACTACTATTCCAATTGGCAACGAGCTAGCCCTGCCCAAATTGCGGCAAATGTTAAACCAGGAAGCCCGGTGTCAGCCTCGGTTATTGCGGTAGACTTTTATTCCAGCCAGGTACGGAATTTTCGCAAAGACCCTCTTGCAGCCACTAATGGGAAAAAAGATTTACGTCTTTTATGTTAACAATGACAACACTATACAAGGGGTTTTCGGATCGATAGTCGGGCATTCCGTAGACGTATGGTACTCACATTCAATAGGCTCATTACAGTTAAAGACTTCCGATTCATTGTTCATTCGGAGTTGTATTGCGTCGGATGCCTCGATATATTAATATTCCAGAGATGCGACTCTCTATATGTATTACAGCTCACCGAACGGCATTATTAAAAAGTATGGGTGGTGGTCTGCTGATATTAAGTGGGAGCTCATGGATGACCTTCCAACCAGCTTAGGTGTGGGAGAGGTTGAATGTCAATTTTCTGGAGGAACGGAGACTGTCGGTATACTCGCTTTATCAACGTGCACGAATATCACTTATAGTGGTACGTATGCGGTGTTGAAGTTGGTAGTTGATTGATGTCTTAAAGTAAGGGGTTGCTCCAAGGTTAGATTAGCTAGTCTCGCTTCATGGTCTCGTGACCACGTCACATGACTAACATTCCGACACTAGAGCAACTCTAAAAAGAAGGCTAATCTACACTTTAAAGCCAAGCCTACTTCTAGACTATTTGTAGCATATACGCAATAACTAGAGATCTAATTAATACGCAATAGCTTCCACGCTCCTTTTATAGGTCCATAATTATATAACCCGTATTACGGCTTATACAAATGCCTCTAAACTAAAGCTTGTAGAATGCTATATTACAAAAACGCTAAGCTAAGGAGAAGAAGAAGAATTGTTAGGGGTAGCAGGTTGATATATCACAAGGGCCGCTGAGGTGCTAGTAATAAGCAAGCCAATAGCAATTTTCTATGCCGGGTATGGAAAATCCTAATTGGCTAGTTAAATTTAGGGTCCGCTCCATTATAATTAGTTATATAATGCTAAGCTAAATCTAAGTTTGTTTGTTCAACCTATCCTATAACTTATAGGTCAATTCGGTTTGTATTAATAAGCTATTAAAGAGCCGTACAGGGTTTTCCCTTTGTTATAGCGTCAGCAGGGTTGGCCTCTCTATTAATCCATTTTACCTCCGTAATCTGTCTCCGTTTATAGGCTTACTGGAGGCATATTACGTTAATTATTAGGCGTTTTTCTTAGGTGGTTCCAAGTCGTACTAGACAGTTATATAAGGACTTAAAGTTAATACAAAGTATAAGTAAGAGGTTAATTTATAGGATCTTGTCTACTATAGACTTAATCGCAATGCCAATGTTAAAGCCGTAGGCCGTACTATAGAGTTTAGAAGCTAGTACGCTCTAAGTAACTCTTTTGCACTTAACTAAGCTTTAATGGACGATATTAGCCTTCTTTATAGCATTAGTTAGTACGATGACGTAGCCAATCTATAAAGAAAGGTCCTTATTATTAGTAAACAACGCGTCCGTAAATACTAGTAGCTATAGGGTTTTAATATCTAACTTAACGAACTTAAGGCCTCTATTAGCGTTCTCAATTTGCCAGTTTAGACGCTTGTTTAACTATTTTACGTCTTCCTTATTGGGGTTAATTACTTAGGCGGCAAAGGATAAATTAAATAAGGCTTCTGGTTGGCAAACTAAAGCAATATATACACCTCTAGCATGTTAGGCAATATACTAGTCCTTTAGGGTTAGGGTTTTTGTAGCTCCTCTTAATCCTATACTTATAGCAAGTTTAGTGCTAATTATACTAAGGTTTATACATTATTGTTTCTAAGTAAGCGTAATGCTCCTATTAGTTAGTAGCTAAATAACTCCACCATTAAACTTAATAGGCGTATTAATGGTAAGCTATTCCCGTTCCTTAGCTATAAACTTGGCCTTATACAGCTCGTTTTACTTTATGTTTATAAAGGTCTTATCTACTAGGAATAGAGTATTATTAGTTTATAGGCCTATAATGCCGAAGGGCTTATTGCTCTGTAGGAGATAGGGGTCGTATATAGACTGGTCTATATGCAACTATTAGATATAATGCAAGTAATATATCTTAAACTAGTGGTTACCGGCTTCTGGTACTCTATAAAGTGGTTTTATAACCTTTAAAACTAAGGCCTTGTTAATCCCAAGTTGCTTAATCAGCTCGTGTGGAGGTCGTATATAGAACTCTTAATTTAGTGTGGTGGTTGATTGTATTAGGCCTGTAAAATGTCTTAGAGGTAAAGTCGTGCCTATAGAAGCTTTATAGCGGCGATATAGAGAATTAGTCATTAGCTAACTTATTAAATGGTTAGTAATTAGGTAAGAACTAGTTCCTTTTCTAAGTTATTATAAGCTTATATAACTAGTTAGGATTTCTTAAAGGCTTTATTAGTTCCCTTATTCTTATTCTTATCAACAAATCGCGAATTAAAGAGTTGTACGCCTTATAGTATATCCGTAAGTCTTACAATCTTAAAAACTCTCTTCTTAAGTAGACCAGTAAGCTCCTTCTATTAAAAGGCGCTAAATTAAGTACTAAATTAACTATTATCCTATAGGTAGATAGTGGTGTCAGTTATAGCCATAAGTAGAGGGTATTTACGAGGGTGTCCTTTGCCTTATTTTAGGGGTTATTGCTAAGCTTTAGTAGGTCTCTCTAAAACAGTCTTAGAAAGGACTAACCTAGATAGAGGTTTAGGTAGCAATTCTAGTCCAATAATTTGCTCCTACAATTTAGTTGCTTAAAGGTAGGGTTTTACAACCATAGATTAAAAGGCTATAGGTCTGCTAGACAGCTTAACAGTACATATTTTACCCTTAACAGTAAGTAAGGTAAATGGCCTGTCCTAATAGCCGCTTTGGCTAGTGTTTCCTTCTCTCCAGACCAAAATAGGCGAATTTAGTGGGAGATTATAAATTACATTAGCATTGGGTCCGTTTTGTATATTTAACGCATTAGCAATCTATCGTTTAGCTTATAGCTTCTGTATCTCTACTATAGCCTTTTTAATTACGGCAGCGCGTTATATAACCATAGGGGATAGTGCATTGGATTTAACTATTTGGGGGTAGGCTTTAAAGACTAGAAATATAGGAACTAGTCCTTTAGGGCTAGCTAAATTGTTAATTGCTTTAAACGCTATTTAGAGTCCTATCTCCTTATTAATCTTAAAAATTTCAGTTATAATAATTTAATAGGCTTGCTATAATAGACTATAGTAGCGCTCTACTATTCCAATGGAGTTATGTGCTTTAACCAGTACTCCCATTATACTAATTCCTATAATAGTAGCGTATTGCTTAAATTCTTTACTAACAAAGTTCTTTTTAGTGTTATAGGTAATTAGGTCTAGTGGCCCTAGGTAAGTATTAATCTAGCACATCTGTAGAACATCCTATATATATTTAGCGCTGATGTCTCATAGCTATCTACCGGCTTGGAATCGCGTTCCTTTATTAACAATATATAGGAGGGGTGATCCGCTAATATACATAATATTAACAATAATATTGTAGTTAAAATTAATGTTATCTTATAGGGTAAAGCGGAATCTGCCTGGTGATTTACTAAACTTCTAATAGTAGTAGCAGAACTTGGTTAGTTGCTTAATAGCCATTCTATTAGTTTCATGGCCAGCATAGTAGAGTAGCTTTTATAATTTCTTAACTAAGGGGTGTCCAAATTAACAATATAGGCGCCGTAGCTCTATATCTATTAAGTAATAGGGGTTCGCGTTAAAGGATTTAGATAAATATAACTATAGTAATAAGCTCTATAAGAGAAATAGGTGGCCAAACCGTCGCACTACTAGCACTCTTTTAGTGCGAGTAATAATAACGTTTCTAAGGTTGTTATAGTAGATTTAAAGTCTATCTATATCCACTAAATAGAGCAAGAAGGGGGTATCTATATAGATAATATAAAACTATATCTTGCCTATAGGGGTGACAATATCTGCAGTTCTAATAGAGGTAGCAATTCTAATGCTAAACTGCACGTTAACTTGTCCTTTGGTTAAGGTATTAAGTCTTATAAATTAGTCCGCGTTCTATAGTGCCTAGAATTATCTATAACCGGCTATAGACTTCTTTAACGCACTAGTATTAATCATAATTCCTATAAATACTGTAGAAGTATAGCGTGAAGCGACAGTTGTTATATTATAGTTAAACGGGTCAGTTTCCATAGTAGGTTTTATAGAGGTTGCAGTAAGTAAGTAAGCGTAAGCCTTATTAGCTAGTTCTACGCTTATAGAGGTTACTTCGTCTATAGTAAGAGTCCTAAATAATATAAGGTAGTAGCCGTTAGGGTCTTCTAATTCTTCCTTACTATTATTATTATTAGTGTTTTTATTAGTATCTGTGTCTAGCACAAGAGCTTTAAAGGTCTTATTACACTCATTATTGTCATCTCCTTTATAGTAGATAGTGTATTGTCTAAAGCGTTCTTTAAAGTTACCATTACGGCCCTTATTATTATTAAAATGTCTTTTATACTTATTTCTAGAACGGTTCCGCTCCTCCTCTATATATTTCCATAAGCGGCAGCTCTCCTTTTAGTAAATATAGCACTTAGCCTTTAGGGATCTGACGGTGTTTTATCTATAGGAGCGGGTTCGGTTACGGTTATTACGGATATTACGGCGGTATATACAATCCGTAAAGTAGGCTCCTTAAGACAGTCTTATTAAGGCCTAGAAAGGGTGTTCCTTCTCCTATATAACTATAGAAGATTGCAACTTACTAATTAACTAGGAGAGGTCTTCAGAAGGGTTAAAAATGGTAATATGGCATATTGGTATTCCTTAACAAGCGGTAACTAGTTTATTTATAAGGAAGAGGTCTGTACAAAACTCTAGGTGTAATCTATAGTAATATTTTAAGAGCTTATTAAGGAGTAGTTAAAAACTCTAATAGATTTACTTATTAGGGTTCTTGTTAATAATTCCTTAGAAGTTAATAGCGTTCCATTTAGTAAGGTTTCTCCGATAGTACTCTAGTCCTTTAAAAAAGTAACGCATATGGTTATATACCTTAGTAAATAATCTAGTTAAAAGGCTGCTATTATAGTAGTAATCCTAAGCAAGTCCCTTTAGCATAGTTAGGAATACAGTTATATAGCCTTTAGGAGGTAGACTAGCTCTCTTACAGATATTATAGAAGATAGTTAACTTAAAGTTAAAGCTATTACTCACTCCATCATACTTCTGGTCGTCTGTGTAGATCTTAGCAATAGTGGCTGCCTCCTTACTATACATAGGCAGGTGCATAGTAGGGTCGGTATTGGTAGTGCTAGGGTAAAGATACTAGGCAGGAGGAGGACCAGGTAGGGTAAGGACGGTTACTAAAGGGAGGGTAGAGGCAGTTACCATAGGTAATAATTGCTAATTCTACGTCTATAGGAGTTAAGTAAGGAGAGTAAGTAGTTAATCTTAGGTAGAGGGAGGTACGGCTTGCTATTAAGTAGCAGTTAGTGCAGTTTACTAGGGTGTAGATGCAATAGCTAGTTAGGGTGTTATAGGGGTAGGTATTTATATTTTAGGTGTTATAGCTGTAGCTATAGGCTGGATTACAGGCGTTGGAGGTAGTAGAGGTAGTTAATAGTTTACAGGCGTCAGCACCGTGTAGGTAGATAGTGGGCTGCTAGGGGGGGTTATAGAAACTAAAGAGGCTATAACTAACAGGGGTATAGCTTGATTTAATTTCAGAGCTATTTATATCAAGTTAAGTCGTTCTTGTAGTGCCACTATAATTATAGGGCTGATTTCCTTAAGAGCTCCTATAATTTCCTTATCTATCCATTTGTGAGGTTCCTCTTCTATAAGAGCATTATGCAGAACCTTATAAAGTGGGTATCTGTTGCTATGTGTGGCGATATATACTCCTCTTTAGAGTAGGTAAGTACAGAGCTTTACTCTAGTAATAGAGCGTATCTTTCTAAAGTCCTTAATAGTAAAGCCTTTAAATTCTTCCTGGAATAGCAACTATAATATATAATCCGTAAAGTTCTTATATATATACTTATAGATTTTCATTTTTATATATTCTTCTAGGTCTTCCTCTAAGGCAGTTGCTATATCAATCCTATAACTATATCTGGCGATTCTCTCCTTCTAATTAATTTCCATATTGTCGTGTCTTTGTATATGTTATAGTTTAAGGTTAAGGTTAAGGTTAGGGTTAAAGTTAAGGTTAAGGGTTGTAGTTAAGGTTAAGGTTGAGGTTAAGATTAAGGTTTAAGGTAAAGGTGTAAAGGTAAGGGTATATACATCCTCTATAGCCGTTGGGCCTGTAAAGTGTTCTTAGCAAGACTGCTATTCTCTTAGCAATCTGTTGTATTGGCTGTAAGGCCAGTACAAATTCTCTTAAGCTTAAGGGAGGTTGTAATCTTCTCTAAATAAAGATATAATTCTCTAGGCGATTTAACGCGTTAGCAGTTAAGCTAATACGTGGTCTCAAGCTTTAAGGGTAATATAGCTTTCTCCTTTAACTAAAATAGACAAGGCTAGGCAATCCGTATACTGTTTCTAGTACGGTTCTTAAGCTCTAGCTTATTGCGTATTTCCTAATCTATACGTCTACTGATTAGTGTCGGTATACTCGCTTTATCAACGTGCACGAATATCACTTATAGTGGTACGTATGCGGTGTTGAAGTTGGTAGTTGATTGATGTCTCGAAGTAAGGGGTTGCTCCAAGGTCAGATTAGCTAGTCTCGCTTCATAGTCTCGTGACCACGTCACATGACTAACATTCCGATAGAGACACTTTGGATGATAAACAGTCAGCAATACCTTGAGCAATGGTATCGGTCGATTTCAACGGAATGGGAATGGAAACGAGGTTTATAAAATCCCCAAACAAGACTTTGTCCGGCTTAAGATTTTAATTTACAATATAGGACTAACTGGAACGGGCCTCCTCTTCCGATATACATCCTTGCTTTCCATTTCTGATTCTTCTATAAATAGGACTCATATTATTTTCCAAAACTCTGACGGGCGAATTGAGCGCTATGATTACGCTAGTATGGGAAGCAACTTGCGCTTAACAGGCACCACAGTCCTTTACTCTGCTACCATTGGCACCCGTCTTACCACCTGGGCGAATAGCGGATCTTGCAAACAGTCCGTTAGTGTCTACTATCAACGAGACAACACCTCAGATCTGTACTACGCAACTTTCCAGGATTCGTGCTACTACTATACAAATAGTTGTTCCGTGACGGACTCGGGCTGGGATCTGACGATGCCTCTAGTTCGGACGTATAGAAAGAATGCTGGGCACAATGCTGGGCACCGGAAGCATCCCTCTGGTGCAGCAATATTTGGGGTTGTGCTGGCTGTCATTATACTGTGTTGCATCCGCGGTTGATAAATTTATCTTGTTTCAAACGCATAAGAGCCCCTCTGAAATCAAGTGTCGGCCCAGATCGGCTTTGCTTACTTTGTTTCAGTTACCTATTACCATCTTACTACTGCCCCACTACTACTAGGGGGCAGAGCCTTATATAGAGCCTTAGTAGAGCCTTATGCAGAGCTTTTACAGAGCTTTAGTAAAACTCCGTGCAGAGCTCCGTGCAGAGCTCCCCTTAGGCTTCGTTCCGCAGAGCTTTCGCAAAGCTCCACACAGATATAGGGCTTGCAACTCTATTAGGGCCTACACTATAACCTATAAAAGGCTGCAAAGTAAATAAATTAAGTAGGTATATAGTAGATAGAATATCCGCCGGTTATAAAGAGGGCTAGCGGTATAGGTATAAGCGTTTAGCGTTAGTGTTTACTGCGCGGCTTGGCGATACAGAGGTAGAATTAGAGCCTCTACGGCGACGACTTCCTCTTAACGTCGCGCGGGTATAAGAAGCTAAGAATCTTATAACTTATAGAGTAGGCTTTTCTCTATAATTTGGTATACTTTTAATATTAATAGGTATTATAGGAGGGTGTATTAATTTCGTTAAAGTCAATAATGTCTTCTTATATAAATAGTGTTTAGGTTTTCTATAAAGCTCGCCATAGTCTCTCAGACTAAGAAAACAATTACCGTCCTAAATTAGCTTAGCGGACGGTGCGGATATTCCTATATATACACAATTAATTTCTTGATCTAAGCTTCTAAGGTAAATACCAGACGATCTTACCTCAGCGAGCTCAGACGTGATTTTGGTTGGCGCGGATATTCTATCGGTCCGCTGCGCTAACTAAACTCTTTATGGACGCGTCGCCAAAATCACGTCTGAGCCTGTTTACCAAGGTTTGTAGAACTTATGTCAATATCCGCATTACAGACGGTGCGGATATTTAAATTGTTTAACTACAACATATAATATCGGTTTAAAAAGTTTATCGATTATATACTAGTATATAGGCTTTTGGAAGAACTAATTATTATATTCTGGTAATTGCTTGGGTAGGTGATTAATTCTTTTAATGTAACGTGGCCCGCCTCCACGTCGCCATACGGCCAAAAAGACTGAGTGCTTGCGAACTTGTCGCAAGCGCGGCGGGACCTAATATACAGTGCCAAGACATTAGTTTCCCGACACGCGAATTCTCACCAAAATCAACCCAACTTTGAATAGTCGCATAACGCCGCAGTAATTGAATACAGCCAAATGAGTATATAGATAATTTAATTATAGTTAATACTTTGTCTGCCAGCCATCTGCTTTTCTTACTGCCCTTAGCCTTCGTTCCATACTATTAATTAAGTGCCGCATAAGGCGTTAATTAAGGGCCATCTATGCCTCCTTGCACGCCTCAATTAAACGCTCT
>Ga0307507_10001334_pt1 | contig 55158 bp, 38 predicted proteins | sample 7_EM_MG_FD_207223 | JGI IMG/M metagenome (GOLD analysis project Ga0307507, IMG submission 207223) | Populus trichocarpa ectomycorrhiza microbial communities from riparian zone in the Pacific Northwest, United States - 7_EM | ecosystem: Host-associated > Plants > Roots > Unclassified | place... | reverse complement strand
ATAATCTAACCCTTACCCTCTAATACTCCTACTACCGCCGCTATAGGCTAAGAATTTTTTTTATATGCTAAACATTAAGCCCTATAATCCCGCCACTTGTAATTTCTATAGCACCTACTATAGAACCCTAGGACTCTAATACTTAATAAAGGGGTAAGGTAAGGGCCTATTAGATAACGTGGAGCTGCTATATAAGCCTTATAGAACTTGTCACGGCTAGCTTTCTATGGGAGCGATCCGATAGATCAAGCAACAATAAGGGGCTATATTATGAATAGACTAAGGTAAGGGCTCGAAGAAAGGGGCGCGGTAGACGACTATGTACATGTTCGGTCGTCGGGGCAACGTTGGGGCAACGTTGATCCGTGACCGACGACGCCTCAATGGTAGCTATATAGACGAACCGTCACATCACCCCCTTTTAAGCCAGGAGGATCGCCCTCGATCCTCATAGTCAGGCTCTCCTTGTCTGTCTTGCCCTTCCGTCCTTCTCTGCTTTATTGTCTTCCTCTAAGGGCTCTAGATCTACGTCCTTGTGATACGCCTCTAGCCATTGCATTAGCCGTACGGGTGGTCCAGCATCATGGGGTCTCTCGTCGTGGAACGCCTTGATCTTATAGGGGGCGCCGATAAAGCCGTCTGCGTTATACTAGGTATTGTCCGGGTTGTGGCCTACCTAGTTAACCTTATACTGTAGCCTTCCGTGGTAGGTTCTACTAGTAAGGATCTTATTAATCTCGTACTCCGGCTCGCTATTAATTAGGATTGGCTCCTCTGGCTCCCTATTCTGGCCCGGTAGGGGGTTATCTGGGTCCTTTCGCAGTTAATTAGCATGGAAGACGTTTGACATCTTTATGTTTGGGGGTAGATCGATAATGTATAAGTGTCCTTTTATGCCTAGAATCTTATAGGACCCTGCGAGCTGTCTATCTAGCTTAGTACTTGGTTGGTTAGTAGCCCAGCCCTTCCTAGTAATGTATACTCGATCACCTATTCTAAAGTCTGGTTTGCGATGGTGCCTATTAGCTTGCCTTGTCTGCCGCTCTTGGGCCTTAGCCAGATTGTCTCTTGCCTATTTAACTGCGTCCTAGGTCCTATATGCAAAAACTTAAGCTTCTTGTTGTGTCAGCTTCTTATAAGGCGTTAAGGCTGCTTGTATACGTTCCTTCTAGTTAAAGTGGAGCCTTGGCTTGAATCCTAGCTCTAGCTTATATAGTGCAAAGCCGGTAGACTCGTGCGGTAAGATTGCTTATGCGAAGTCTATATAGGGGAGGAGCTCTGACCAATTATCCTAATAGTGGTTAATAAAGGGCCTTAAGCGTTGGTTAATGTACTAGTTTAGTACTTCTGTATTACTATTAGTTTGTAGGTGACCAGATATAGAGAGCTTTTGCTTAATACTGGTTAGTTTACATAGCTCGTCTATAAAGGCTAAGATAAATTGGGGTCCTTAATCTAATATAACTGTCTCCAGAAGGCCGTACACGCGCTAGACGTGTTGGTAGTACAGGTTTACTACGTTAGCTGCAGTAGCAGTTTTATAGTAGGGTAGTAAGAAGGCTCTCTTGCCTAGTTAATTAACGACTATAAAGACGTTGTTAAAGCCCTTTTTATCTATTGGGAAGGACTTAAAATTAAAAGAGATATACTGCCAGCAGCGTTCACTAATTGGTAGGGGGTGCAGCAGGCCTAGGGTTTTATTATAGGGTATATAGGTCCTCCTATAGGTCCTATAGTTTCTTACATAGGTATTGCAGTCTGAGGGTAGCCCTAGCTAATAGTATTGGTCTGCTATAAGTTTCCTAGTCTTCGTCTTGCCTGGGTGAGTAGTTACCTAGCGGGAGTGTACCTCTACAATAAGGTAGGTATAGAGGTAGTTAGTATTAGGGACCATTAGCTTGCCAAAGCGGGTTAGTAGTCCTCCTTGGAGTTTCCAGCCCTTCTAGTCTTGCTTGGCTAGCTAATATAGCCCTACTAGCGACTCACTAGTTCAATTGGCCTGGAGGATCTGGTTAACCAGCTTATACGGTTCCCATTTGTGATTTGCTACAGTTAGGGGGTCCTTAGAGGTTAACTCTAGTATAGCAATTATAAGGGCGGGGTTAATTAGGTATATAGTGCGTATAGCTACGTCCTTCTCTTTCTACGTCTTTAGGTCCTCTTGCTTTTGTAATAGGGTATCAGCCACTATATTTGCCGTGCCTGGCCTATATGTGATCTACATGTGGAAATTAGCTAGTAGGTCTGCCTAGTGGGCTTGCCGTAGACTTAGCAGCCTCTTAGTTGTAAAGTACTTAAGGGCTTAATAATCTGTAATTACCATAAAGGGTGTACATTAGAGGCTAATAAGGTGACCTTGCTATTCCTATAGGCCTCTTATTACCGCTAGCATCTCCTTGTTGTGGATCTCGTACCGCATCTCTACAGGGGACATTGTCTTTGAGAAGAAGGCTACTGGCTTCTAGGTCCCATCGTCTTGCAGCTAGTTTAGTACCCTAGCTACTACTCCATTACTTATATCCGTCTCTATACGGGTGTCTTAGAACGGTGAGTAGTGCTTAATTACGCTGCCAGATAGTATAAGGGCCTTGACTTACTTAAAGGCTTTAAGCTCTTCCTCCCCTAGTAGGTGCCATGCTCCCTTCTTTGTAAGCTTACTAAGCGGTCGTGCAACTCGGCCGTAATCCTTTAAGAAGGCCTAGTAGAAGTTATAGAATCCTAGGAAGGGTTGTACCCCTTTTATAGAGGTAGGGGGTTCCTAATTCTTAATTGTAGATAGCTTGTTGGTGTCTATAGCGACCCTATTAGTACTAATAATGAAGCCTAGGAACTTCGTTTTAGTAACATTAAACTTGCTCTTCTTAATATCCGCTTATAAGCCTGCCTTTTAAAGCTTCTATAGGACCTTCTTAATATGGACCTTGTGCTCTAGCGGGTTGTCTAAGTAGATTAGGATGTCGTCTATATAGGCTATACAGAAATCGTCTAGGTAGTTAAAAAGGACGTTATTAATAAATCTCTGGAAGGACGTAGGGCCGTTATATAGTCCGAAGGGTATAACATGGTACTTATATGATCTATACCTTATACAGAAGGTGGTTAACTCCTTTACCTCTTCCTTTAGCCGTATACGGTAGAAGGCCTGCTGAATGTCTAGCTTAGTAAAGATCTTAGCTCTTAATAGCCTGGTTAACGTCTCCTTAATTAATGGTAGCAGGTAGTGGTCCTTCTTAGTAATTATATTAAGCTTTTAAAAGTTAACGCAGAATCGCCACCCCCCTCCTAGCTTTTTAGCAAATAGGACTGGAGCTGCAAAGGGTGCATTGCTTAGTATAATAAACCCCTTCTATAGGTGCTCCTGTAGGTAGGCCTTGACTAGCTCTAGCTGTTCTAATGATATATTATATAGCGGGCTAGGGGCTAGTTCTCTACTACTGCTTTTAAGAACAATATCATGGTCCACCCCCTCGCGATACGGTGGTAGCATATTAGAGGTAGCTTTTGAGAAACCGTCAGCGTACTCTTAATAGGGCTGTGGTAGCTTTTTATAGATAAGCCAGCGAAGTTCTTCCTCGTTGTCTAGTAGCGCGTCCTGTCCCTTCTTGTCCTCTATTAGTTGGTCTATCTTATAGAGGCTAGTATATCTAATTACTACGTCCTTACGCTTCACTCCTTGTAGGAAGTTCCTTGCCTTAAGTAGCGCGATGTCTGCTGCTCTAAACTCCCTAGCAGATAAAGGCCTCCTTGCTCTTGGCTTTAACGGTAAAGCTAGCCTAGGGTAGAGCTGGTCTTCCATTTTCCTAATTATATCTTGGGTATCGATCTTCCAAGTATGCCTATAGTTATATGAGGTCCGCTTGGCTTGCTTTAGCTTAGCCTATCCCTCTAGCTTAATTTTAGTAGAGGACTTCTTCTCTTAAAGTTTACTAATTGCGACTATATGTTTAAGGATGCGTTAGGGGGTAGACTTGGACTCTTAATTTAGTAGTGCGTCTCTTTAATCTACGTCTCTCTGGTAATCCTCGTTAATTAGCGGGGGTAGGAGCTCCTTTTTTGGTATAATTATGTTCTGCCTGCTATAGTAGTTCCTTTTAGTTTGCCATACTAAGGCCTAGTACTTGTAATTGATAAGGGCCCTAGTCTTCTTAAACTACCTATAACCAATAAGAAGATTGTGGCGGCCTGTATTATAGAATAGGAACTACATAGGGACTTATTGGCTATCTATAACTAGGTTAGCCCTAAAGAGCTGTCTAATTGTATCTGTCTGCTAATTGTTATGGCCAGATATGGTGACTCCTCGTCCCTTAATCCTGTAGAACTTTGGTTGCAGTTATTGCTCAATAATTAGCCGTAGCTTATGGTGTATAAAGGCTTCTCTGCCCGCGCTAGAGTTAAGTAGGCTTACTATGTTGAGAGCTACGCCACCTAGCGCGATCCTGTATAGTATCGTAAGGGCTGCGCCTCCTAAGATCTCCTTTAGCTATATAGGCGCTATGTTAATTGCTCTAATCTGCTCTAGGTAGGAGACTTCTTCTAGAGCTGCTTATTTTCCGACTTTGCCAAGTTAGTAACTATCTCGTATTCTTCGCTTTGGTTGATTGCTTTAGCTTCCGTCTTCTTTAGCGCTGTATAGTTATTAAAGTTGTGCCCTTGCTTGCTATAGTTAAAGTAGGTAACTGGCGCTTTTATAGCTGGTGCTAAAGTCAGAGGTTGCTGGGAAGAGGGGGGACCTTTAGTCTCTTTAGCGCCCCTAGTGGAAGCTCTCTTACTAGCCTAGGCTACTCTGCGGTTACTTTGTTCCTTGCCTATCTGCTTTAGACCTTAGGCGTACTGTTAGGCAGTCTTGTAATAGGCCTAGAAGCTATAGTCTTTATCTGCCACCTTAACTTCCATTTGAACGCGTAGGCTGTTATAAAGCTTATTATAAAGCTTCTCTTTCTACTAATCTTGTGGCATCCTTGAGATATTTGCTAGCCGTATAAAGTTAGATTAGAAATTGTTAAAGTCTCCTAGGTACGGCATCTTGAGGCTTTTGAGCTCCTGCTAGGCCTTAATGCGGCGATCTGGGTCCTTGAAGACGTTCTCTAGGAACTTAAGTACTTCTTTACTGGTAGGGTTGCGTTCCGTATCGCGCTCTACCTCTAGGTAGGGTAAGAGGTGGTTATAAGCTTTACCTCCTATACGTATCTTAATATACGCTACTTTTACATCCTCTTCCTAATCTGGGTTATCTTAATAGAACTAGTCTGTATTAGATTGAAGCTTATTTCATACATAGCCGCTCTAGGCGCAATAGGTAGGCTCTTTCCTATCTGTCAGCGTAGGTAGGTCTGGAAACTTTGCCGTATGTCCTAAACCCGTAACACTGCTTGTCTAAGAGAGTGGTGTCCCTTCTTGTATCGTCTATAATGGTGTGCTTTCTTACTTGCTGTCTTCCCGATCTAGGGCTTATATAGTGACCTTGCGGCCCATCCTTAATATCTTTTAATTGGCCTTGCGGAGCTTATCTATCCTGTTGTCTAGGTGCTCCTTAAGCTCCGCTATCTTTGCCTTAGCCTTCTCTTTTCTATCTAGGGCCTTGTGCGCGTGGTTATTTGCGAGACGCTATAGTATAGCGACCTGCTGTTCTAACGCCTTCCTTTATATTCCCTGGAGCCTCAGCTCCTCTATAAGTTTGGTTATAGGTATCTTGGCTAGGCTTTAGGTAGTCACGGCTATAAACTCCCTCTTGGTCTTTATCTTAAAGTATATAGGGTTCTCGTTATCTTCTAACTATGTTATAAGGCGGTCCCATTTGCTCTTTATATCGTCTAAAAGCTCTGTCTCGCTATAGTACGGTTAGAGCTCCGGCGGCTCGAGTAACGCGTCTACGGGTTCCTCGCGTGCTGCCAGCGTTAGGTTAGTAGCTATCTCTAGCGCGCTAGGCCTTAACGCGCTCCTTTTTGCTATAGTGTCTCTTTTGCTTTCTTAGGCAACTCTTGCCACTAAGATTATAATTGGGGTGATCCTTTTGATCTAATTGCTGCAGTCTCTTCTTTTAGCTGCTTAATCTGCTGTCGCAATTGCCTGCCTCAAGCAGGGCTTAGTGGGTTGGTTGGTCTGTAGTCATAGTGGTAGAACTGGCTACGCGTTTAACCGTTGGACCTAATATTATATCGCCTCTATAGGCCAATTGGGGTAGACCTTAGTCTAATATTATGGCTAGCTTTCCATAGGAGCGATCCGATAGATTAAGCAACAATAAGGGGCTATATTATAAATAGACTAAGGTAAGGGCTCGAAGAAAGGGGCGCGGTAGACGACTATGTACATATTCGGTCGTCGGGGCAACGTTAGGGCAACGTTAATCCGTGACCGACGACGCCTCGATGGTAGCTATGTAGACGAACCGTCACAGAACTAGCATTAATAAGCTTTCTGCCTTATATAAGTAATATAGATTACTTATAGTTATATTTAGAGATCTACAGCTCTAAATTAGAATTATATTTATATATATAAGGGCCTCTCTATCTATACCTACTTCTCTAATATAAGCATTTTCTTCCTTTATTACTATATAAGTATATTTATAAATTAAGGAGACTTATTTTAAGATCTATATAAAGGCTTCGTTAAAAGAATAAGGATCTATTAGTAGCTAGTAAACTAGAATTCTAAAATAAGGACTAGAAGAAGGTTAAGGAAAGGATATATCTATATATATAGCGCCAAGGCTTGGCCAAGCCCTATAACAGTGCCGTAATAATCTATATTATATAAGTAGTTAAAATTAAACTAATATTAGCTTTAGTCTTAACGCCGCTTAAAAGGGTAAAAAATATATTAACTTTAAAAGAATTATTATTGTTAAAGTTTTTAGAGTAAATTTTACTAGTACTAGCTATATTTATAGCGTTGTATAATAAGGGGTAAAGGCTTAGTTTATCCTTTCTTATAAGAGTAGATATATTAGATCCCGCTATGCTTATAACAAGTTCGCAAGTACTTAATGTCTTTTTAGCCGTATAGCGACTGTAATATGTCCCGCCCTTATGTCGCTATATGGCTAAAAAGACACAGAGTGCTTACGAACTTATTGTAAGCGCGGCGAGATCTAATATATATACTCTTGCAGCGACGTAAGGCGGGACACCTTATATTTCCCCTAGTATATTTTGTCCTACTATTATTAATAAGGGCTAGCTAATAGAATTAATAAGATTAAGGCTCTGTAACTATACGCGTACTTTTAATTCTGGTATTTATATACAGTCTAACTCTTATGGGATGTCACTAGGGGAAGGGATAGTCAAAATTTTGCGGATATCCAGATATTATCCGGATATTATCCGATATCCGGACTATCCTCGGATAGGATAATTTATCCTCCGCAGGTCTGGTTGGGGTAGAAAAGCTCCGCACAGGGCACTTTTATCCTTATCAATTGCGATATTTTATGCATTTTCTATTGGATAAAGGATATTTTATGCTCGCTTATCGCCTTATCCAAAACCACCACTGGTTTAACGAGGCTAGGTACCAGCCTCCTCAATATTGTATTGTATTGTATAGCTACCAGCCTTCCCTTGATAGAAAAACATGCAATTGAAGTATTAAATTACAACATCGAAGTATGGAGAGAGAGCGTCGTTGAAGGTCTTAACTCTCGTCAGACAGGTTAGGATCCGGCCTCGGTTCTTAACCTTTAGGTTAAAAATTTGATAAGCTCTTCAGGAGAATCGCAATTTGAGAATAGTGCTCGTTCCTTTGGTGGCAGCGAATCCAAGAACGAGTCCCAAGCCTCCATAAAGACATCATTCTTGGTGGCACTAGATCACGTTAGGTACGTCGTGTGGAGAGGGGATCCTAAGAAGACAACCTACTTCATTTTGCTATTTACTGAACAAACCTAAGAGACTCTGACAGGTGAATGCACCATGTTGATCCTATCGACTGCCAGGTTAGCAAAGTCAGATTACGTCGCGACAAACTCAGTACCCTCAAAGCAACAAAGTTGAGTAGGTAATACACGTGGCACGTACAAAGTAAGTTGGTATTTACTTTGCCTCTGGAAGAGCCCATTGTCTTCCTCACAATTAATTGGATAATTTGTCGGTTCAATCATGTTACGCCACAGCTGAATCTTTCGCTCCCCTAAAATGATGTATTAGAATTGGCAGAGTTGAAGTGTAAATACAGATAATCAACATGAGATAAAAGATTTTTATAAATAATGCCCGGATTCGGTTAGGAAGCAAATTTCGGTACAAGGACAGTTTACCTAAAGCCATAGTTACCCTAAAACCCTTTCATTACAAAAGCCTTAAGCCCTTTGTATGATATAATCCGAAACGTAACTTCCAAGCCGGACTAAGTTACCGCATACGCATGATGCTGCCTAAGCTGATTGCTAAGCAGACCCCAGCCTCTCCTCTCGGGTTCATGATATGTAATTCACGACATATCTACACTTCACAATTGAGTAAAAATCAAGTGGAAAACCTCTACATCACAGGATTCGTCTGAATAAAGGCGTAGCATTGCAAAGCCCATAATTTCACACCAACAAGACGGCCAACGCACCCTGCTTTGGTATCAGTCACGTACTCCGCGGTCAAGCATCACATCATCAGCATGTCACTCAAAGACGCCTGGACACTTGCTCATACAGCGCAGTGTAAACTGCACCTAGCAGTGAATCGTCCGGACCGTAACTGGCGTTTTGTAGTCGGTCACGCGGTCCACTTAGACTCACTCATGTTACGGATCGTTGAGATGGAGGAAGAAATCGTGCAGTCTGAACAATCCACCGACGTCAAGTTTAAAGGTGCCGGCAACACTCAAATGTGCGGTGGCCCACCACATCAATCCTCCAACACTGGACGGAGGAGGGCTAGGAGTCCACCGCCGCCTCAGAGACTTGACAGCAGCTCTGAAGAGGACGAAGACGTTGATGGCGAAGATGAAGACGAGGACCTGGGTCTCACGCGCTTCCCATCCGGCAGCGCCCGGCCACAGCCGCCGCCACTGGACCCCTCGGATGACAGCTCTTCAGACGAGGATGAAGAGCTGCTAGTATCACTACCAGAGCCGGACCCAGCGGTTTTGAAGTCGATTACGAAGGAGAAAGGGGATGAAGAACTAGCGAGTGTGTACAATTCTATTAAGAATTGCCGATGTCACAAGGGCCATGCTCCGTCCATCAATAATATATGGGAGCTGCCCCAAGAAGGCAACGGCGAGAAGGGTAACGTGAGGACAGCAGTAGTGGAGATTCAGGTTTGAGTGGTATTAGTGTTTAGGATTGAGAGTGGGTTGAGGGGTAGCCAGGCGGATTGTTCAGTGAAAAATCGCACTTATGAAAACTCATTAGTCAACCAGATTGGGCCAAAGATGTGGTGGATTTGGGATTCCTCAGTCCTTTCACAATAATACTATCCAACTTAGTCAGTTACTATTGCGTTATTCAAGCTGTTCTGTGTTAATGCGCCCCCCGCTCGATTTTTGAGGTCATAACTGGAACCAGGGCAAATTCTGTCACCTCTGATTATGTGGGTATATTGCTATGTTTTCAGCGGTTTTGCAGTCAGCTGAAATGATTACCATGATCCCCTTCTCCAAGTTTCCTGCCGGCAATCCCCATCCTAAGTTTCCTTTGTTTCCTTTTTTGCTTTTCTTCTCTCTCCCACTCCAGCCTCTTTGCTTTCTTTCTCTCGTAAACAGCCCTAACTGCTCGTCTTGTCTGCTCCTCACCCTCCTGGAAATTTGCACGAGCCAATGAGACTACGCTATCGATCTGGTCAGGCGTGTACACAAAGTTCCATGTAGACATGAAATTGGACGTTTTGGGGTCTACCCCATCGACCTTTGCGTTCGCCATGAATGGGAAGTAAATGACCGTAATGCCAGCATTGGGGTGCATCAACTCCCAGTCATCTTCAACCCTTTTCGAAGACGGGGGTTCTGATTCGCTTGTTCGCTCTTCTGTTGTCCCTATCCAAACATTACAATACCCCAAGTCCTCACTAATAGCACTTTTTTTCAACTCTTGGTCGTACTGGTCTTTCTTGGCTTCAGCAATCTTTGCAGTTGCTTCTTCTTCGGTGCTTGCTTGCGCTGCTTCTAAATCCTCTGCAATCTCTTTCTGCGAAGCATCAGATGGAGGCCATCCAGCTCCAATCGGCCATCCTTTTATGCCTCTCTGTCTTGCGTAGCCGTCTGCTACTCTGAGCCAATTGTCGGTCTTCACGTCTGCAGACGCATCAAAAGCGATAAGAATATCAACATTCCTGCCAGGCCGTAAAAGAGGGTATATAGGTAAATTGTTACTCATCCCAGCGTCCATCAGCTGGAGATTTTCGGTTCTGAAGATACTATCTGGGCATGAAGGGGGAAGGGAGCCTTTCATACCAAGAGCAAAATTTGGTATTGCAGCTGGATCGATTGGATGTAACTTAATGAGGTCGTCGTTTCGCTCTGATATTAGTTCATCGATTCCTGCGAAGCCTGCCAGTCCCTTCATAAAAGGGCGCACCTCTTTGTAGTAATGGGACAAAGTGGCGCAGAAAGCGCTGCCCCAGATGCCCATTAGGAGAGGCACGCGCAGTTCAGGGAGCGAAAGACCGTTCTCCCGCCACGCCGTTTTCCCGTTTTCGAATTTCCGTCCAATGCCCCATGTCGGAATGCCTGCTTCGAGTTCTTCGCACCAGAACTCGTACGGTGTGAATCTGTTTTAATTAGAAGGGGGGGTTGCTTGACAGGCCAATTATGAGAGCTTACTCAAACCATTGGAACCAAGCCTCTCTCCTCGCTTTTGCCTCGGCGGCGATCGGATCTTGCATATCCATCTGCTCCTCAATTGGTATCTGATGACGAACGGCAGTATAGATAGGAAGGGGTTGGGAGCCATCATCCGTATAACGCCTTTGATTGGAAATCTTGAAGTCATATTCGTTGATGGACAACTCGCCTTTCGGAACGAGAAGCCGGGCTGCGAGGAGAAGGCCATAGATATCTACTATTCCGAAATCTGCGTTAGGGAGGCCTTTGGCTCTCTCGACAATGCTACTCAAAAGGTACTTATTAGTGGGAGCACTAGCAACAAGGGCCAATGCAGCAGGAGGAAAAGCAATGTGAACTCCAAGTCTATGCTTCAGATGCTTGATGAGCCGTTGGTGACTCTGTCCGGATAGTGTTGAGTAGTAGAGTGTTTGAAGCCAACAGCTACTGCTGACGCCGGCGGTGTACGTGACACAATCAAAAAGTCCGGCTTCATGGGCGGAAAGGTATGACGAAGAGCCAGCCACAAGCGCACGAAGTCCACCTCCAGATCCGCACATAGCAATTATCGGGACATCATCGGGATGTATGTCTTTCTCTGGGATCCCAAGATATCTAGCCAATGCTCGCCTGGTGTATGCCTGCCGGTTTCGCAGAAATATTTTCTCCTCATCACACAGGTCATTAGAGACCCGCACAACAGCTTCCCATATAATTTCCGGGTTGCACTCCGGATCATTCGCTTCGTGCCAGATTTCTTCTGCAAGGGACCCCGGCGCCATTGATAGCTCATTTTGGAGTTTTGTAATGAATCCTGGTAGAACTTTCACCCATTCCGGGACAATGTAATCTACAATAGTGTCGCCTATAGAAGATACGGATTTAGAGGCAGTTGCCACAGTTGTTGATATGCCCAACCATCCGGATGCATCCCCATTTGTGGTTACACCCTCCTCTCCTGATCCCTCTACAATGCGAGTCTGAGGCGGTGGGGGCTGTTGTCCAGATTTGTACTCGTCCGAAGCAGCGTCCACATCTTGGACGCTGCTGTAGTCCTCACGATTAAGTTGGGAGCTTTCCCTCTTCTGCTCGCGCCCTCGCCTCAATATTGATGGGGCCTTCTTTGGCCATTCCGACACGGACTCGGAGCTTTCAGTATATAAACAGCGGAGTCCAATCCAGTTCGCGACATTGTCGTTATACAGGGTGGCTGTTAGAAAGCCGGCTGCGATGCTTGTATAGAGGAATGGTTTAGCGAAAGGAAAAGTTGTAATGTGGTTCTTGTGACAATCAGTCCGGCTGCTCTTTCGGGATAAAAATCTGAGAAGCATCAGTTTCCCTCCTTCCTCGCGGTTCTTCCGCGATTCGAGCTTACCTTCGGTGCGTTGTTCTTAGCAAACGTTTTCCAAGTAGTCCTCCTCTCAGCCCATCCATGGCAGGGAGAAGAGGCGTTTAGAGGTGAGGGGAGTCTTCCGGCCGGGTGATGAGGTTGTAGGAGGGCCAATTGGACTTATCAAGCTAGGCTTTTCATGGTGTTCAGAGGCGACCCTCATATTCGCGATTCCAAGTTTCGTGGAATGACGCTCCGTCCTTGGCCCTGCCAAGAAATCCCAAGCCTGTCGGGGAAGCTTACGGCGATAGCGACTTTCGCACAAGGCCTCGCAGGCAAGCCTAAGTACTTTAGAAGTTTTTTTTAGAAAAGGATTTAGCTTCTATTCAGCATAGCGCACTGGCAAGCTCACAGGTGTATGTTAGGACACGAATTTCGTCTCTGATAGTTGCAGCTTGCACTGCATGCCATTAAACCTATTTAGAGTGCTTGAGTTTCCGCTGGGAACGGTTTCTTCGACATGCGTTAATCCCTACTAGCGTCCGCGGTGGAACGTCCGCAATTCAGTCTTTCTCCGTTGACTTCCGCCGCGGGCCTCCAGCTTCTTGTCTATTACTACTGGCATGCTCTGCATGCAGTCAACCCACCTGATCTACCTGTGTATATTTTCTTGTACATAATTTTCCCTTCCCTATTTCGAAACACCATTTACCGCAGCTCCTCTGGAGCTCTATCGGCAAGCGCTATGGTTGCCCCACGAAAAGCCGCGTTCGCGGAGGAGAGCGCTGAGGTAGAGGTGCTCTTCGCCAACATGGAGAAGTTGAAGAACTTGACGAAGAAGATACAAGGCTCACTGAATCGCCTGGAGACGAGTGGAAAGAGCGTGCAGGATGCCATTGGGCCAATTTATGGCAACACTCAGAGATTACAGACCATGAACTCTAGTATGCAACCCCAATATAGCGATGGAATACTGGCTAATGGAAGCTTTTAGATGTCGATAGGATCATCGAAGCTATTGACAGGGTGCGAGAGCCTCTCGACCAGAGGAATCGGGAGGAACGTATCATCCGGATGGGGTCTGTCCTCTCATGTACACTGTATTTCTCAGACTTGGCCTAATTACTTTATAGTCCTCGAAAGGTTCCGCTGCAAGACTATATGGCATCACTGGGTCGCACTACACAAGCCCTTGGTGATCTCAAGCGCTCCAACCTACGATCGAATCAACAGGCTGTTGCGGAGCTAAGCACGCTTCTCAAAGCAGGCACCAAACAGTTGGAGGATGTATTTCGGGAAATCTTACGCGAAAACGCGCGCCCTGTTGAGCCTCTTCACTACATAACTAAACGTAACCAACCTGCCTAAGGTACTCTGTATTACTCTGACGCTGTTAGAACTACCATTTCCTACTCTTTCCGAGGAGAGCCTCTCAAAGCTGAGGCTCATCCATACGCACGTCTCTGCCTCGTTTGCCCAAACATCTCAGACCGATGTTAGGGAGGGGCCTACCGAAAAGACCTATACTGAGATTCGTGGGGATTATATCACGACTACACTACGGAATCTGGCTGCGGCATCCGTCTCAACTGCGAGGAAAACAACCGCCGATGCGATATACAAGCAAGGCACGAATGGAATTGGGACATATGCGCAAGGCATGGAGGGGCTTTATCTGGCGGAGTATGAGAACGTCTGTCCTATTTTTGCTCGGGATGAATGGGGCGCTGTATATGCCTCAACTTGTCAAAGCTCTCTAAATGAGTTTTCTAAGACCCTTCGCGAACTCAACACTCACATCCAAAAGAATCTCATGACAGACTGCTTCCTTGGATATGAAATCATTGAAATCGTATCCAATCTATCCATACGAGTGGAGAGTAGGACTGGAGAACTGAAACGATTGATCGCTGACTCTCTGAAGCCAATCCGGGAGACCTCAAAGACATCACTCACAAAGCTACTCGAGGACACAAAAACTCGCGCGCAAGCACTTATCGCGTTACCAATAGACGGCTCCTCGGTCCCTATCACCAGCGATACTGTGACGCGATTACAGACAATGACTGCGTATTTATCCTCACTTTCTTCGATTATGACGTCGCTTGGAGACGGTGGCTGGTCTACGTCTTCTGCGTCAAACTCTTTCACTTCCCTTCCGACTTTAAAGTCTTTTGATGTTGGAGCCGACGGCCGTCAGCTATTTGCTCATTACGCTGCAGACATGCTGGATACACTGCTCTCGAATCTGGAGACAAAGTCTCGCATGCTGTTGAAAGGGAAGAATCTCCAAGGCGTTTTCATCGCCAACAATGTCGCTGTGATTGACAGGATGATTCGGTCATCAGAGCTCCAGCCGCTGCTTACAAGCTATGCAAGCAAATTGGAAGGATGGCGAAAGAAGGGAATGGCAATGTATCTCGAAGCTTGGAGAGAGCCCTCCGCGCATCTCCTCGATGTCCAGTACACGAACCGCAGCGGCAGGCCTCATTCTGGTGGTGCAGCCTCCACAGATTCTACAGCAATTGTCAAGGGCTTGAGTTCGAAAGATAAGGACGCTATCAAGGAGAAATTCAAGAACTTCAATATTAGCTTTGATGATCTTGTCACTCGGCACAAGGGCTACAAGATGGAGAAGGAGGTGCGGTCGCAGCTTGGTCGTGAAGTGCAAAACATCATTGAGCCCTTGTACGGTCGTTTCTGGGACCGGTATCATGAAATCGACAAAGGGAAGGGTAAATACGTGAAGTATGACAAAAGCCAATTGGCGTCTGCTTTGGCTGGCCTGGGCTGGTAGTCTTCGTTTTTGTAAAATACGCATCAGGGTGTTGGGTGACTGGACATTTCTATGGCGGCTTTGCGGTGTGATTGGACATGTATGCATCATTGTTATGCCTCCAAGCTTGGCGCCAGGCGTTCCTGAGTGTGGGTTCAGGGAGTTTTCAGGGGTGTCATCGGCTTCAGTACGTATGAAGCGGGGAAGTTTGAATTTATAGAACACAAAGCTAGTAAGCAGTGGTGCCGAAGTATGAGCATATCTACCCTTTGGAGTGTTTCATGTGAGACTGAGTTGGAGAGTTGAAGTGTTGAGAAACATTCCAGGCTAAAATGGAAGCAGAGAAGCACGTGAGGGCCTTCAGGAGGGTGACACGTAGAGCAAGCCTATGCGACGATCGCATTGCGCTGCCGCTGCACGACGGGCACACAGAAGTGGTTCTGGGGTACAGAGGAGAGTCAATTGCTACTTCGTTTCATCTGTTCATAGTCCTCACGCTATTCAGCGCATCCACGAGTAGTCTTAACGCTGCATGCTGCCCGTCTTGTCGTCGCCGCACGGAGATTTTGGCTAGCGCCGAATTCAACAACGGTCCAGCATCCTTGCGCGGACCCCTTTCCTCAGCGAGAGTTTTATGATCCCACACCTTCCTCTGCCAACATCGCAACGTCTCTTCTTACAGTCTGCTGTACGACGCTGCTGCTGACCTCTCGACGCCCTCATACCATCTGAGCCCCATCATCACTCGCAAAGCATACATAGACTGACTGGTGAGCTGACTCTACACCCCCCTGTCTGCTCATTCCTTCGCTCCCCCAGGCTGTTTACCATTCTGTCGTAATTTCAGTTTATCCTGTATCAACAGGCAATCCATCCACTATCGCATTGAGATGTGCTAACGGTGCTCTAGTGGTTCTAGAAGTCTCTCTTCGAAGCTCTTCGTCTGTCCACGTTCGTTCACTCGCCATGGGTAAGCCGAGCCTCTTCTCCACACAAAAGTACCATCCACATGAGCTCCAATGCGCTTCCCCCGCACCTGAGGCAGATGAGGCTAGATTATGGTCACAATATCAGGACACTGAGGAGCTTTGTTGGCATGTCGAGAACCTGCAGGGTTTTTCACCGGTTAAACTTTATTTGGCACTACTGACCCATGTCTGATATAGCATCTAACGGCGCCGGTCCCGCTACGCTTATCCGAGCATCCCCAGCCCCGGCAACGATACCAAATGGAAAACCAGCTTCGCCTTACGTTGAGCGCAGCAATCCCATGCCAAACGGACAGGGCTCGGCTCCGCAAACAGTCACCTCCAAAGACCCTAAAGCGGCAGCTCAGGCAGCCAGCGACATGAGGAATATTGTCCGAAGGAAATTGACCGGTTATGTTGGTTTTGCGAACTTGCCAAACCAATGGCACCGCAAGAGCGTGCGGAAAGGGTTCAACTTCAATGTTATGGTTGTTGGTAAGTAATGGGTTGACTTCACTTACGCCTTGTATTGATATATACTAAAAACTACAGGCGAATCTGGACTCGGCAAATCTACTCTCGTGAACACTCTATTTAACACCTCTCTCTATCCCCCGAAGGAACGCAAGCCGCCAAGCCTCGATATCTCCAAGACTGTCTCTATACAATCAATCAGTGCTGATATTGAGGAGAATGGTGTTCGTCTTCGCCTGACTGTTGTTGACACACCTGGCTTTGGCGACTTTATTAACAATGATGAATCCTGGGATCCCATCGTCAAGAATATTGAACAGCGATTTGACGCATATCTGGATGCTGAAAACAAGGTCAATCGGATGAACATTGTGGATAATCGCATCCATGCTTGCGTGTATTTCATCCAACCTACAGGACATTCCTTGAAGCCGCTTGATGTGGAGGTCATGCGCAAATTGCACACTAAGGTCAACTTGATACCCGTCATTGCAAAGGCTGACACATTGACTGATGAAGAGATTACGGCGTTTAAGCAAAGGGTGAGGTTTATTAGATATTACAAATACAGAACAGTACTAACTGAGTACAGATTCTCGCAGACATCCATCACCACAAAATCCAAATATTCGAAGGTCCCCGATATGAGCTTGATGATGAGGAGACTATTGCAGAGAACAATGAGATTATGTCGAAGGTTCCCTTCGCTGTCGTCGGTGCCAACGCTGAGGTGACTACTGCCGATGGTCGCAAAGTTCGTGGGCGCCGTTATCCATGGGGTGTCATCGAGGTTGACAACGAGGAACACTGTGACTTTGTCAAGCTTCGACAAATGCTCATTCGCACGCACATGGAAGAGCTCAAGGAGAACACCAACAACTTCCTGTACGAGAACTACCGGTCCGAGAAACTCACGGCCATGGGCGTGCAACAGGATTCTAGTGTCTTCAAGGAGGTTAACCCGGCTGTCAAGCAAGAGGAGGAGCGCTCGCTCCACGAAGCGAAACTCCAGAAGATGGAGTTGGAGATGAAGATGGTCTTCCAGCAAAAGGTCGCGGAGAAGGAGAGCAAGCTCAAGCAGAGCGAAGAAGAGTTGTACACAAGACATAGGGAGATGAAAGAGCAGCTGGATAGGCAGCGACAGGAACTTGAAGAGAAGAAAGCAAGGATCGAAAGCGGAAGGCCGCTCGAGGAGAAGGGCAAGAGAAAGGGATTCTCTCTGCGTTAAGTTTCCGCTTGATTCCTCCGGCGGCATAGATTCTGGTCACGGCGGAGCAAAACCAAAGCCGAAAAGCTCTTCTCTCCATTCTCTTTTGACACATCCCGTTTAATTTCTATGTCTTCTTCCGGCCACACTGGGTGCAGTCGGAAAAGGTTAATACATGACGGCTAAGCGAGTTGGGGGTTTGAGCGCGGTTTTCACATTGGTTTAGCTTGCTTAGGTTGTTGTTTGATACCAGCAGCATTGCACTCCCTTCTCCTTTTCAGCTTATTTTTTTTAGTAGATGATAGTCGTAGTTGAGGGTGTTCTGTTGAGGGCGAGGTGGCGGGTTCTGCAGATTGCTTCATCTCGTGTATTCTACAGATCGGCCTAGTATCTAAGTTGATTTCCTTTGTCTGGAAATGGTATCAGTAGTGTGGAGTAACCAAATTTGTCTCTACATGTGTGAATGTGAGTGTGATTGCAGTATCAGTGCAACATCTATATGCTTAAATGTCGAGGTTGTGCGGCGGGTCAAAGATACTAGGACAGCCATCACGTGTGAATGTGGAAGCGCCCTAGCAGGTGGGAAATGCGCAGATGAAAAGTGCGAGCCGCCATCATCGGGACATCGAGCTTCGCGCATTTCGTCACCACCCGAGGACTAATTCTGGTTTCCCTTCCAAGGCTGGGATACCTCGAGACACTTATTCTTCTATTCTTCTTCTTCTCCTCCCCCCATTAACACGACGTCGCAGGATTACCCTCGCCCTACCATACATATAGTGACAACTGTCAAGGCCAAACAATGTGAGTGTGCTTCCAGAATGTCGTTGGTCGTCATCACAAAACCGTCAGGCCTGCGCCATCGCGTTTTCAAGCCCCTGCCACCACCACCACCTCCAGTTGCCAGGTGTTCTTGAAAACTGCCTTCTTGACCCTCCCACATTCCCCTCCCTTATATAAATCCTTTAGCTGGAAACCTCTTTCCCTCACTATTGGTTGCACCTAACTGTAATTTTCCATCGCGCTGACGCTTGTAGCCCGAGCTTGTGCAGAACACACGACCAGCCTCAATCCGCAGCATGGCCCCTCCACCACCAGCCTCTATGCCTCTAGGGCAGAGGCTCACTCATCTTGCTCAAACCCTGCAGTTTGCATGGTTTGTTGGACATGTCACGCTCCTACTTTCCACACTCCGATACGGTCTGTCATACATCACCTTCAATTTCGCCTCGAGATGGGCGAGATTCTCTTATCGCACAGCATTCCTTTCTGCTGCCGTCACCTACGGCATTGTGGTGTATAAGGCATATCGAGCACGTATACGGACCGGAAAGCAAGGCGGTGCCTTAGCAATGGCAACGGACGAGAATGTTCAATATCTAGGTAGGCTCGCAATACCCTCGGTTCATGGAGAAACACCAGCTCTGACACATGCTACTGCGCAGGAATGGCGCTTGTGTGGCTATTCTCACGCCAGATCCCTCTGGCAATTCTTCCATTCGCAGTCTATTCCATATTCCATGTTGCAACGTATACAAGGGCGAATTTGCTTCCAACTTTGCAGCCACCCCAACAGAGCTCAACCTCTCCTGGTGCCAAGCCTAAGCCTTCAGCTTTGTCTGAAACAATTGGCAAGTTTGTTAAGGAGTACTATGACAGCAGTATGACTCTTGTTGCGATTCTCGAGATTGCTTTGTGGTTCCGCGTCTTCGGGTCTGCGCTCTTGTTCCAGAGAGGCTCATGGATCCTGTTGGCAATCTACACGGTTTTCTTCCGAGCCCGCTATGCCCAGAGCAGCTTCGTGCAGGGTGCAATCGCACAGTTGACTGCCAGGGCCGATGCCCAGCTTGCCAACCAGAGTACTCCCCCAGCCGCTCGACAAGGCTGGGAGACATTCAAAAACGTGGTCAGGCAGGCAGCCGATGCTACTGATATCCGCAAATATGTAGGAGGCGCTGGCGGCCCGGGCCCAAAGAAGGCACAGTAAGGGAAGCTCAGTGCGTTCGTTCTGCCCCCGACTCTCTCCGTAAAAAGCAACGAGTCAGGGTCGATCGCTCAAACGAAGAAATGATCGGCGGAACAGCGCTGGGCGAAGGAATTTAACTACCAGACGCGGTGACTGGTAGATTGAGTAAGCGCCTCAGCGTGGGCGTGGTTATGATTATGAGTAGTGGACGCAGCACGCGTTACGGGGGGGGCGGAGCGGAGAAGGAAAAGTGCTGTATCCTGGACTTCATAGAGGAGCGTGCAATTGCGGGATTTGGTGTTGTTGTTCATTTCTACTTTTATTCTTTGCAAGTCAAGGCCCTCCTGTTCCAATAAGTTCTGAAGTATTCCTGCATAAATTAAATCTCCCTCTGCAATTGCAATGTGCGCAGTGGCTGCAGAGCAGATGCTGGATGAAGCCGCACCTCTAGTCCCGGACGTCACCAGCTCATCAATTTTAGAGCACTTTCAGCTCTTTTGTGCCGAGAGTTGCTGCGAGCCCCCAACTTCTCGCCCAGCCACAACGCCGTTAGCTACAGCATTGGTGGACGAGCCACCCACACCTAGAGCATCTAGCCAACCGTGCAAAGCGGTGAGAGCTCCTGCGGATGCCTGGCTCCCCTGAGGCGCACGGCTCCACACACAGCTCCACACTCGGTCGCGCGACGGCCGCAAAGAGACTAGTTCAGCCCGTCCACCTGGGCACGATTGCCAGAAGCATCACGACATCCTGAGCGACTGGCGGCCGACTCCGGTCGTATGTGATAGTTCGAACTGCACCCAAGGGCCCCTCAGCGTGCTTGAAAGCCCTGCACACGAGCCTTCCCCCAGCTTCAGCCAAAAATGGCTCCACTCAAAAATGGCTCCAGCCAGCCGATGGGCGTTCGTGTGGGCGAGCTCATCACCTTTGCGGCTTGCTGGCATGCAGCGACTACCATCTGGCATCGGTTTGGCCAGGCGTGCTCGGATGCGCTGCTGGTCGTTTTAGCTTGCATGAGATTTCCCGTTTGGCTTGGCGCGCGATGCAGAAAAACGCTGGCGCAGGCTAGAATCACGTCAGCTGTACACCGTTTCGTGGGCGGGAGGAGGTAAGAAGTATATATCCAACCGCCTCTGCCTTGTTCCTGAGGCTGTTCTGTTAATGGTTTCCTTTTCCCACGGAAGTTCATGGCGCGTCAAGCTGTCCTTGATGACTGACCTCCATGGACTCTCCCGCATTTTCGTCCACGAGCCGAAGAGGCTCATTCGACTCTGGTGAGGATCTCGATGCCTACTTCGCCAGCTACGTGCCCCTCTCGAATCTCCCGACGCCTCCACCAGTAAAAGGGAGTGCTCTGAGTGCTCTGAACCATGTCTCTACAAAGCCAATACCCGAAGACACTGTCCTTATATCTGACCTAACTGGTACGTGCACAAATATCCCCTATCACGATGTCCTACAGAAGATGCCGCTTCCGAGGGTTGGCACATCCCTCTTCGGCTGTTGCTATCCCATAAACTGCATTGGAGGCACATACGAGTCTGCCAATTTTTTAATCACTCGTACACCTGTTGGAAGAAGTATCTCCATGGTGAATGCTTCTTCTGGCACATTGCAGTCTTGGCTAGTGAAGTAATCTATGTAAACTAACACCTCAAAAGGTCCTGCGACTCATCTTGCCAATCTCGTCCCTTCAAACACCTGCATACATCGTCCATCCGTGGCTGCCATCCATAATTTCCTGTTTCGCGCCGAGCTTCCTCTCGAAATCCTAGGATTAGCTGCATGTATCCTTGACGCTCTGGGTTCTCGATTTGCCCTCGAGTGGCGCAAAGCCTGTTCTTCAACCGCTCGCACTTCGAGCTTGCTGAATCGCTCCTGGAAAAAGACATCGTTTCATCACGATACAAAAACCTCGGTTGAGCCCGAGATTGTCGTGCTCTCGGCGTTGTCTCTAGCAGCAGGATACTTAGATGATAACCAAAAATCAGCAGCATACTGGGCGCGTACTATCTCCGCGGACCGTTTCAGAACTAAACAGGTCAATGCGACTCGTCTTTGCATCCTGATCGACATCGACTATAACCTTCATTCCTTCACACCGGATATGATTCAGGAAGCAATAGAGGACATGCAGAGGGCAGAGCACCTATTCAACAGCCAAACTATTGGAAGTGCTGTAACCTGTAGTAAAGATGAACGAGTCAAGCCTCCGGTTCTAACGCTGCAAAGCACGGCTGTACTAAAGCACGGTCTCTACACTCCCGAGCCAAGTCCTGAGAGCGGAGTTCTTTCCGCTTTGAGTCTGGGCTGGTGAAATAGCATTCTTTTCTAGTAGCATTGTGAGATTTTGCATTTTTCGGTGCATGCGGCTCTTGTGGGTTTTGCATACGCTTTTGCGGGTGGCCTGACATTGGGGTTATTCGGGTTCGACGAATATTGCATGATACCCATTTTGAGCATTTGGTCTTTGTTGCAAAGGGAGGCGAGATTTCAGCGACTGATAGCGCCGGCAGGCTTAGGTAAATGATAGGACAAGCTGACTTCGTGTTAATCGCATTGTGGCACATAGTTTAGTATGCATAATCGGTCAACTTATGCAAGATATACCCAGCAGCTAAGTGGCTCTAATGCGTGTGACTCTATCATGTTGTCCTAGACCTAAAATATGAGAGGGCTTCAGATATGTTCGGGCACTACTACCTGTAGAAAACATTGCACTAGCCCTACAAACTGCCTCAGATCTGCGTTGAGCATGTGAATAGATAGCTAGCCTAATAGCGGCTCAGCCTGTGACTCTCGGAGAAAAGAACTGCTTGGTGAGCGCCTTCATCATCAACATGCAGACGCGACTACCCCACTTTGTAGCAAGGAGCTCATCCCTGCTCCAACCCCTCCATGACCCGCCTTCCCCACGCGCTTCTTAACCACTTACTACCCACTGTTTTTCCAAGAATATCATCCTTGATAACCCATCCTGCTGCATCCTTCATCCTGCCTTCGAGTTCCTCATCACTCGTCTCCATCCCAATCCCTAGATTCCTTCAATTGCTGCCGAGAGACTTCTGACTCTCCCGTTTACTGTTCTTCTTTTGTTAATCACCAATTGTGAGCTCAGAGTCAGTATGGCGGCCGCACCACCACCAAGAGAGCGGAGGCCTTCAATGAGTGCCCCGCTCGGTGATCTTCAAGGACCTGTTGGCCCGGGCTTTTCAAGACCAAAGCACAAGAGAACGGTGACAGGCTTCGGACCGTCAGAGATCAAGAGCGTAGAAGCGTCTATTCCTGAACCACAACGCGCAGCGTAAGTCCTCTTCCTTTTCGCTACATTTCGTACGTACTAACGTAATGGTTACAGGTGGAAGAAATTTGTAGGCTCAACTCAGCAGCAACCATATCAGGCGGGATCTAATAAAGATATTGCAGACGCCAAAAGGCTTCACTACTCCAGAGGAGTTTGAGGCATGTCACTAGCACTGATCAGAATATTATGAGGCAAGCGACTGACATTTTTCACAGAAAGAATGTGTCAGGCACATCGAGACTACCCTCGCTCGCTCTTTGTACAATTGCGATGAATTGTAAGATGCCTCGATTCCACTCCTTATATCCGCACAAATCGGCCTAGCCGCTCTGCTTCTGGCACTACAACTGATACTCTGGGAACCAGTGCTACCTACGCTGGAACCGCCCTGGCGTTCCGGGATCGGTTGATCCTTGACTGGAACAGGACACAGCAGAACCAGACTTTCACAGACCAAAAACGCGTATACTGTATGCATAACGGTATAACTTAAGTTGTCAAATCCACGCTGACAATTAACTAGATCTTTCCTTAGAGTTCTTAATGGGTCGTGCTCTAGACAATGCTATGCTGAACATTGGGATGAAGGATGTCGCAGCCAGTAAGGCAACCTCTATTTTGCACCCGGCTTCGACTAATTATTTAATCCAGAGGGTCTCTCGGAGCTCGGTTTCCGCGTGGAAGACATTATCAGCCAAGAACACGATGCTGCTCTCGGAAATGGAGGTCTTGGTCGTCTTGCCGCCTGCTTCCTCGACAGCCTGGCCTCCCTCAACTACCCCGCCTGGGGCTATGGGCTGAGATATAGATATGGCATCTTCAAACAGGAAATTGTTGATGGGTATCAAGTCGAAGTGCCAGATTACTGGCTTGACTTCAATCCTTGGGAATTTTCTCGGCATGATATCACTGTTGATATCCAGTTCTACGGCCATGTAACCAAATATCAGTAAGTTGTAACTATCCGGATGATCTAACCGTTCAATGCTGAAAACTTAGGGATGATGATGGCAGGAGTGTCTCAGCCTGGGAAGGTGGCGAGATCGTCCAGGCTGTAGCCTTTGATGTCCCAGGTAAGTCCTGTGCTTTTCCATCAATGGGCTTTACTTATTTTACCAGTTCCTGGGTATCAAACTGGAACCACCAACAACCTTAGACTTTGGGCTAGCAAAGCAGCTAGTGGAGAATTTGATTTTCAGAAGTTCAATTCGGGAGAATACGAAAGCTCCGTTGCGGACCAGCAGAGAGCGGAGACAATCTCTGCTGTCTTATATCCTAATGACAAGTACGTAAACTAACCAGTGAGGTATGGGAAATAGGCTGACCAGTCAACAGTCTCGAACGTGGTAAGGAACTTCGTCTAAAGCAACAGTACTTTTGGTGTGCTGCTTCTCTTTACGATATTGTCCGCCGATTCAAGAAGACCAAGCGGTCATGGAAGGATTTCCCTAGTCAAGTTGCTATCCAGTTGAATGATACCCACCCAACTCTTGCTATTCCAGAGCTTCTGCGCATTTTAGTAGATCAAGAGGGTCTAGACTGGGACGAGGCATGGAGTAGTAAGTCACATATTTACACTTGAAGAATGTCACAAGCTTATCTTTGCCTAGTTGTCTCGAAAACATTCGGCTACACTAATCATACAGTTCTTCCTGAGGCCCTCGAGAAGTGGTCTGTTCCGCTATTTCAGCACCTACTTCCCCGCCACCTCCAGATCATCTACGACATAAATCTAAATTTCCTCCAGTATGTCGAACGTAATTTTCCCAAGGACCGCGATATGCTTGCCCGAGTTTCAATTATCGAGGAGTCGAATCCCAAGATGATTCGTATGGCCTACCTCGCTCTTATTGGCTCACACAAAGTCAATGGCGTTGCGGAGCTGCACTCCGACTTGATCAAAACTACAATCTTCAAGGATTTTGTCAAAGTTTACGGGCCTGACAAATTCACGAATGTTACGAATGGTATCACTCCTCGTCGATGGTTGCACCAAGCCAATCCGAGGCTCTCCGAGCTCATTGCGTCCAAGCTGGGTGGGCATGAGTTCCTAAAGGACCTCACTCTTCTCCACAAGCTTGAGAATTACGTTGATGACAAGGAATTCCGCAAAGAGTTCCAGGAAATTAAATACGCAAACAAGGTCCGGTTAGCTAAACATATCAAAGACACGACCGGTGTCAGCGTCAACGCAAGCGCTTTATTCGACGTGCAAGTCAAGCGTATACACGAATACAAGCGGCAACAGTTGAACATCTTCGGTGTAATCCATCGCTATCTTGCTATTAAAGCTATGTCTCCAGAGGAAAGGAAGAAGCTTGTTCCTCGTGTGTCCATATTTGGAGGCAAAGCGGCTCCAGGATACTGGATGGCCAAGACTGTAATTTATCTGATCAACCAGGTCGGCAAGGTGGTCAACAATGACAAGGATGTTGGTGATCTTCTTAAAGTCATCTTCCTCGAGGACTATAATGTGAGCAAGGCCGAAATCATCTGCCCAGCTTCGGACATTAGCGAGCATATCTCAACTGCAGGAACGGAAGCTAGCGGTACTAGCAATATGAAATTCTGCTTGAACGGAGGTCTCATCATTGGTACTTGTGATGGCGCCAACGTGAGTATACTTTGTCCTCCCCAATGCCTTCGGGCCTTACTTCATGTTTACGGCCAAACACTGAAAATTATACAGATTGAGATCACGCGTGAAATCGGTGAAAACAATATCTTCCTCTTCGGTAACCTAGCTGAAGATGTCGAGGATCTACGCCATTCGCATCTCTACGGCACTTACTCGTTGGACCTCTCCCTCGCCGCCGTTTTCGACGCAATCCATGACGGCATGTTTGGCGACGCAAACGCCTTCAGTGCATTAGTCAACGGCATCGTTGAGCACGGCGATTACTACCTTGTCAGCGACGACTTTGCGAGCTATTGCAAGACGCAGGAGTTGATTGATGACGCGTATAAGAATCAGGAAGAGTGGATTACGAAATGCATCACCACGGTAGCGCGCATGGGCTTTTTCAGTTCAGACAGGTGTATTGATGAATACGCCGAGATGATTTGGAATGTAGAACCATTGCCACCAAAGGAGCAGTAGACCGTGTATATTCTGGCCAACGACAGGGTAATCGGTTCCTTAACGTGTGAGTAATAGGTATGGATAAAGGCAGGTAGGTATCTTAGGATGATGAGACGACGGGATGACTGCACGATGACGGGTCACGCTGGTGCGTGCAGGTTCAGTTGCATATATACAGGCAAAGGATGATACAGAGCAAGTTGTGCTTTTCCTCATCTTCGTGATTATTATTGACGACTCTCACCTTTCTTTTTCCCTTTGAGAAACGTCGTAAATATAGTATACTCTCGTTCCCTTGACTTGTGCGGGAAAGATTGTACGAGGGTACTAGTTTGTGAGATAGCTATACATATTGACAGGTTTCCTCACCAAATATCCCTGCCAATGTTGCACTGTAGATCAATATCCATCCAAATATCATCTTTATTTTTTTTTTGACTCTAGCTCAAATCCTGTAATAGTAGTAAGAACGGTTAACATGATCATATATGGGCCTTTAAGTAAACCAAGTCATGCCATTTTGATTTGGTATGAAGATAATTCCTGATTGTTCTCTGTCCATTGCGCCGGAAGTCCAAGCCAATATTTCTAGAATACGCCCACTCAATATCTCGCACAAGGCGTTAATATAGAAAATAGTGCACTGGTCGTCATGTAGGATCAAAAACCCTTCATTTCAGTTAACCCCTAAAAAGCATCCTGATCATCCTGTCCCCCTTATCGTCGTCATCCTCGTCATGCGATTCCCCAGGTTGCTTTCCTCCGTGAGCAAAAAACAGTATCTTGATGGCGATGGCCAGGCCGGCGTGCAGCGCTACGACGACGATGAGCAGGATTTTGGAGGTCCGGATGTCGGTGGCCGACAGCACGGGGTAGAGGTTGCGGAAGAGGAAGAGGGCGGAGACGGCGAAGCCGACGGCGACGAAGACATAGTTGAGGACTGGAGAAGATGGGTCAGTTGGCTCGGTTTACTAGGAGGGGCGCGGAAGGAGGCATACTTGAGATTGGCGACCAGGATATCAGCGCTACGGGGATCCAGATCAGATTCGCGTAGCCGTAGAGGGCCATGCATTCGAGCAGGTTGGCGGATTCGCTGCCGAACCATTTGAGGGTCCCCCAAAGGCCGATGGGGATGACGACTGCGGCTGGGAGTTAGCTCTATTGAGGATTAAACGGGGGAAGCGGAGGCGTACAAGTATAGCCGTAGATCAGTCCCGCAGCACCTATCCCATAATCCCGTCAGTATATCGAGCTTCCAGCCTTCGATGCCTACTATTGCTCGATGCACATACCACTCAGCAGTGTGAAATCATAAGCGAAATGCTCCTTCCCCTGATGATCCAAGTACTGGCTTATCGTTCCTGTCAGAAACAGTATCACAACCACCGTTGTCGCGATCCAGAAAGGACCATAGAGATCCGGGTTCCCCTCCAGCACATCGAGGAAGTTTGCCCGTGGGAAGATTGCTGCCGTGCACCGCTTGACCACCTCATTTGTGTCCACGTCAAAGAACTGCGCGTAGAAGGAGAGACTCCATAAGAAGCGCTTCGACGAGCCGCTGGTGTTGCGCGATGAGCCGCCACCGGGGAGGAAACTGGCGCCGCTGCCGTCGGCGGGGATTTTGGTGCGGGACTGCGGGACTTCGAAGTCTGAGGCGCATATTAGATATTTACGCGGTACGGGGAAAGGAAGGGCAGGAAGTACTGGAGGAGTGGAATTCAAGGTCTTCTTGCAAATCGGTGTGGCCTAGGTCTCCCTGGGAAAGCTATGCGTAAGCTACTGCAGCTGGATTCTGCGCAAGTTGGGTGGGGGTTCAGGCAGTCCTACTTCGGTGTCTACATCGACGACTACATCGTAGCCCCGGTTGGCCATTTTAGAGGAGGTCCGAAGCTGGGTTTAGTGGTTTTGGTATTAGGTTAGGTTGCAACGTTTCGAAGAGATGAAGACAGCTTCTTGATGTTCCGCAGTAATTCTGATCGGTTTTGATACGGAGCGCATGTCTCGTTCCTAATTGCTTATTTGTGGTTGGACATCACACAGCATCGTACCCTGAATGTATTTCGAATGTCAATATGAGATATGCTTATGTGAAGCATATCGTCCTGCGAGTGCCGTGATAATTTATCTACTCGCATAACCCAACAAAGCTTGCTACATTATTAAACATTATAAACACCGCTTCCTTCACCTCAAACTAATAACAGTGTCGCATCGTCGCGCGCATTGCGCCGAAAAAAAAAACCTTGAAGAACCAATAGCAATTTTTGCCACGAAGCAAAGCTAAAAATTCTTCAGTCTATTCCGATCAACGATGCTTACTTTGGCTCTAAAGAGTCAATTCTCCCACTGTGCGATGTTTTCAGACCGTCTCGCAGGATGGGCTACCGACTGACGCCAAAAATTCATGATTAGTGTCATGAAAAAAGGTCAAGTAGCACAGGCGCCCTACTGGAGTGCCCACTTAGTGATCTCAGGCCCCAGCTCTCCTACACGGCCCATCCTATGTGGCGTTATTCTCTCTTAATGACGCGTATAACTCGGATCGAAGAACTTAAAGAACCTTAGACAACTAGGGCTTTAAAACGTTCAAAGCCATTTGATCTAGAGTTCATTGTTGTCTGGATAGATACGTTAGGTAATTGGCCATGTGGGAGATCTGGTTGGAGGTGGTGTGAGAGGCCTGTTTGGAGGATGAGTGGTCGTTTTCGGATTGAATGTGACAGCTTTTGCTTTTCCTATTTGTCTTTGTGATCCATTCAACCTCTTGGGATTGGTTGTCTTCGGTTTTTCGTGCGATGGAATTGGGGAGTGGTACCGGTCACTGTCAGCATCTTTTGGCCATGGTTTTGGATCGAGCAGGTATTTCTTGTCTTCCTCAGCTTTTCGTACGAAATCTTTCATCCTCTTTTGCAATTCCGCCGCTTCAATTCGCTTTTTCGAATCGATGACGAGCATCTCGTCCATTATTAATTGCAGAAAGTCGTGTAATAGGGCAGAGCACTTCTCATGTTGGTGAAGTCCTTTGACCCAAACAGTGACCCCATCCCGTACATGAGCAACCGGTTCGTCTCCTCCAGTAGTGATTGAAAAGTAATTATCATCACTGAAGCCTGGGGCTCCAGCTGCTTCCAATGCTCGACGGTTTGAGAAGCCAAAGACCGCGGCCCAGCCTCCTAGGAGCCAACTGACGTATTCCAGATACAAGCCGCCAAGACTCCAGAAGTCGTAGGCGCGAGACACGGGCGTACCGAGCTTAAGCTCAGGTGGCTCATAAGTTGGCGACCAACAAACGTTCCTTGGATTAACCTTCGATCGCGAGTCTCGACCGTGGAACCTCCCTAAGCCGAAGTCTGCAATCTTTAAAACACCGTTTGAGTTATGGGACTCTGGGTCATCTTTAAACCAGAGGATATTTTCTGGCTTTATATCTCCGTGTCGTCCATATTTTTCTTCCCCCGGCTGTACAGTCAACCTAACTGCTTCTCCTTGCCCCCGGACTTGACCTGTATCCTCCACAGAAATTTTACCGTTTACATCAAAGTTGTGGATCAGCTGTAAACCGTCCGCAATACCGTACATCTGCTTCAATGACCATAATACTGTATTTTCGTCAAAGTTGGGTATTGGTACCTTATGCTCCCAGTATTTCAGTAAGTTAGCATCTGCATACGGGAATATTAAGTGCCATTTATTCTCGTGTCGAAATGTAGCAAGAAGCCGGATGAGGTTGGGATGATTCCTAGGGCCGATTTTTGTGAGAATTGTTTCTTCCTTTCGGAATTCACTCTCATCCGGAGAGATAAGTCTTTTAACAGCGATCAAGCGGTTCTCCTACACACTCTTAGTTCAGGCAGGTCAAAAAGCATGATTAGTGCCAACGTACCGTTGACGTAGAGCGCTCCCAGAAAGTATGGTGGGACGGGTGGATACACTTAATTAAAACCTCACTGTAACCACCTCCCCGAAATTCCTCATGTGTGAAGCCGATGAACGGTAAGATAATGCTATTGTCTAGCTCATAGTGTTTCCTAGGTTCAAAGACGGGAGACATCATTAAACATTGTGCATTGCTAAACTTTTCTCGATGCCGGGGTTTCCAGCTTTCCAGAGCTTCAATTCTTTTACCATATTTTCCTTCCAAACGCCATTGTGTGTAGTCGTCGCCGTTATCGAACTTCCTTTGGAGGGGCAGGTCGTCATCAGTGACTCCATCACGCACAAAACGATATATTTCCCCTTCTTTTCTCATGTATGCAAGGGTAGCAAATAATCGTCTCGCATCTTGGCAAATCTTTTGCACGTAATCGGCAAGTTCAGCATCGTTTATGTCAGGCTGTTCGGAACGGATAGCACTTTCGACGACGGATTCGTTGATTAGTAACTTTTGAGCGCATTGAGGGACAATGAATTTTCCACTCCTCATAGGACATTCGATTCGATGTTCGTGCAGCTTGTCTTTTAGTGGGGCGTCGGAACTCATGGTACTCAGGCGTCGTCGGGATCGTTTGGAAGAAGTCTCACTGCCACTAGTGTATGAAGACGAATCGGAGTCGTATTTGAATGAATACTTCGGTGACAGACCACTGATAGTTGAAACCGACTTCCGGGGCTCTATTTGTACGCCCACGGGTTCCTGTAGAGGGTGCAAGGAGATTTTAGGAGGGGGTTGCTGCTCTTGAAGGATATCATTCCTGGTAGGCTGAAATAGTGTCGTTATCTGCTGGGTCTGAAATTTCATCAAATCAATACCTACAGCCTCTCCCGGGTTAAGGGAACTCACCGGATGATGTGCGCTATCTCCCAAGTTGGGATTTAGTGACCCTGCCGCAAGCGATCGTGTTACTGTGTCGTTCGCTCTTGGTGGGCCTGACGTCTCCCCGCGCTGGCCTTCTGTCGAATCAGCGCCCCGTTTATTGTTGACCGGATAGCTTATGGCGTTCACATTTTGTTTGGATTGGCTATTTGCCTCATGACGAAATGCATGGGTCAAAACCTTGAAACACGAGGAAAACAACATTAATACTCTTCTGGCTCAGGCGTGAATTTCACGTTAACAACAGGTATCTCTTTAAGGCGTGCCTTGCCTTGTCCTTAAGTATCCAACAAGACTCGATCAAGTAGCGTGGGCTCAACTTTTAAGTCAAGGCTTGTTAGGCTGTGCAAGAGACTCCGGTGGGTTGAGTACCACACAGCCTCAATTTACGCCCCGCATTAGGGTGTGAGCCTGTGCCTTTGCCCCTCAAAGACAGCCTTAGCAGCACTGCGATACTTTGGCGAATTCAGGAAGGCCTCCGCTCAGATTGACCTAAGGCTTAAATCAGCCTTTCACCATTTGCCTGATTTCGGTGACATGCTTTTGACAAATGGATCACAGGCAGTGCTCTTATCAATATTCAATATCAGGATGAGGCCGTATTGGTATTGATATTGAATATTAATATAGTACAGTCTTGGCATGGTGTAGTAGATGTCGGCTGCTCTCTATATTCTGCCAAGGTCTCCGAAGCCTCTTATACTACATTCGTCGCCATAAGCCTCCCTCCGACGGTAATATTACCTAGTAGCCGGCTCTTCAAGCACTTCGTACATTCGATATTAGTACTCCCTAGTAATATACAGTTAGCTAACTAGCGCCTTTTACGAGACGACTTTGGGGTGTTTACAGTTAGTGTATTTAGTATAGAGTCGCTCGACGCGTCGTCGTCGCCACCACCACCAGAGTGTGTAAACTGATCAGAATCAAGCTCAGAAATAGCAGAGGAGGATGTATCGTTATCTTCGATTATGTTGGTAGATAAGGGAGGCATGGCGTTGATCAAGGGTAGAGTGCACCGGGGGGTGCAAAAATCGTCAAAATTGACGATATTATGCGTGATAACTTGCAAGATCTAATTTGATATTTAGTAATTTTTACTTTCTATATAAGGAGGTTGGAGAGTCATTTACCGATACTTTTACCTTACTCTTACCACCTCAACTTTAAAAATCTTCAATATCTTTCAGTATTGAACATATCGTATTAATATTGAATATTAACATTCAATATTGATAGGAGTACTGATCACAAGTCCATACATTGCTCGAATTGGATAAGCAAACGCGCTCCCCTTTGGCACGCGAGTAAGCAAGACAAGACCCGGTCTACTCTTCTTGCTTTTCCATAGGAAAAAGTGATGTCCGCCATGTTTCTTGTCTGGAGTTGCACAGGGTCTGTGGTGATATTTCAGACTGACACATCGTACTTTGTTGAGATATTCCAATTCGTGGGGACATCCCACTTTCCATATTTTCCAGCTGTCGCACTTCTGTATTTTCCAGCCGTTGTTTTAAGGGGAGTTTTCCCCTGGGTATTCTGATTTTGGGAAATTCAGGGTTTGAGAATTTGAGCTGCCGGAAAACTTTTGGACGAACAGGGATCTTGCAATGCGTCCAAGTCCACCACGTAGCAATTGTTATAATGGTTAGCGGGACAGCAATTGCGGCAAGAAGCCAGGCGTTAGCAGAAACAGCCATGTTACCCATACTGTTAGTATGTACAAACTGGGTAGAAAAAAAGCTCTTCGAATTGTTAGATAAAGCGCCGTGTTTGGAGGAGAAATTATGCTCACGGCGACTATTGTGGTAGGTAGATATATAAGACCGATAATTGTCAAGACCTTTACTGCAGCTGCGTCTTTTGTACTTTTCTCCTGGAATGCAGTCAGTACATCCTACTGTATTTCTGATCCGTCGACCTACTGTCAATTGAGTCATCGATTTGCTCTCCTGCTGAGATTCATGTGCTACATTTCTCAAGGCTACAGCGTTTTCGTAGTTCAGTAAGTCCGAGAGCTACACGCACATTAACTCTCTCTATCGCCAGCTATGCCTCATATTCATCGAGAGAAAAATATCTTACTAATTGCGCAATACATTTCGCTTTGTCTCTCAGAACGTCTACTCTCATGACGTACAGTTCTAACTCCTTAATATGCTCATCAAACTGTACAAGGACTTGATCACAGTTGCATTTTTTCTTTGTGATTGAATAGTTCATGTTGCAACACTTTTGGCACTGCTCTCGAATTCGAGCCACTGTACTTAAACAAGTTGGCAAAATTATTTGTAAATCAGTTATGGAATCTTCCAGGAGCTTAAGTGCTTGTCGATCCATAAAATTGATGTTAAAATCTATAACCGGAGAGAGATGCTCCTCTCTTGTTCCGACTCTGGCAAACACTATTTTATTGGACTATCCCGTAACTTATCGTTAGCCGAAAACCATAAACCTATGCATTTTAATGGACTGTTCTGGGATTAGGATTTAAACAGGAAGGGCTGGATCTCACCTGTTCCTTTAATTGCGTCTCCAACCAAGCCATATAATCCATCCAGCCTCTCAGGCTGTCTGCAACAAGCAATCGCTGTATATTGCATGAAACGATGGTGCATCTATTTGAAAGTTCAAGTTGTTGGCGAAGTCGCTGTTCAGCATTGTGTGAGGGAGCGATGAGGAGGAATGTTGATTTTACGTCTTGCAAGGACTCCACAGAATCATTCTCATTGAAGTGCAGTCTGTGGTATACAGCTGTCTGGCGGATAGACCATGGCGATTGGCCTTCAGTTAGCACTCTACCGTTGAGTTCAACACGCCTAAGTATATACGCCGACTCTGCAAATTAATGAATAACTAGTCTTTGACACTCTGTTCGCAGAATGCTTCGCGAAATATGACAATAACTTACCGTATGATTCCGATAGATTTACGCCATTGTGTTGATGATATGGAATGTGTCCTGCTGCAAATCCTGGAAAGTGGAACTCATTCTCCTCATATTTCCGCCCAAAGGTGAATGCATATTTCCATATTTGTGGAAATACGTTATATATCCGCAAAAAGCTCTCAAAGAGTTCAAGAGAGACGTTTAAACTTGTCCATGAACGATCTTGCCGAATGATGAAGATTTGAGAAGAGACGTCGGATTTCTAAACATTCAAATATTCTATTAGCTCTAGTTCTCTTGATCTACTGTTCCAAAACATTTTAGGTAATTACATAAGTATTGAAATGGAAATGAGATGCTTTCTTACGCGTTGCAAATTCCAAATATCTGAAACACTGCTAATGTCCTGATTGCCTAATACACATGTAGTGCCTTTCGCCTCGAAAGCTCTAGTTACTTCCAATTGCGGCTTAGGCGGCTTTGCTTCAAAAATATCCTTTGCGTTCTCAAGAGTTCTTGCTCTCAGTCCCTCGTCGTCCTGGAGGTAGAGATGTCCCATCCTCGATATAGAATTTCCTTCACCCGTCTATTCGATATCTTGCGATTGCGATTCTACTCTTTCGCACTCTGAGTTGTGGCTGCGGTAGTGTTCCAGGGTATCTTCGATTCACGTTGGGACGCTGATAATTTAACCGGTGAAAAAACCGGACACGCTGGGAATTGCCGATGCACTGCTAAGTAATGCCACGTCAGGAACATTAAGCGACAACTCCTCGGTGGCGGTCAGGTCAAAAGCCCCGAGCACTGCCTCGTTTACCTAACATAATCAACGTTTCAGTGTACGTACAACATATTACTTTCCGGTGAACGATGGCGAGGCAGATTCTGACCTGGCCCGAAGGAGAAACTGTTGCAGAAAGGTTTCCTATGTGGGCATTTCGCATGTTACATACTGCATAATCCTGGCACATCGAGCGGTTGTGGCATGTTATCGCTTTTCCCTAACAGCAAGAAATAACTACTGAGGATCGCGCGAAAAGCGGTTTCTCTTTTCTTTTCTTTTATTTTAGAAAAGCGTCGGTTTGGTGCCAAGACCTCATATAAATATACTAAAATTTTAACCTTTAGTTTATAAAAAGTAACTGTATACTAACTTGTTAGTATAATATATATTTATATTTATATATCCTTTCTAACGGTAAAGTCCTACTAGGGTTAGACAGTGCCTAAATACTAAAATTAAGTACGTGTATAATTACGAAGCCCAAATCCTATTGATTCTATTAGCTAGCTCTTATTAATAACCATAGGATATATTTTACTATTAGAAAGAACAATGTACTTTATATATATATTACACTTTTTTAAGCCTAAAACACTTTATTATAGTTTTATAATAAGAGTACAAAGTATAGTAATAAAAGCTTTAAATATTTTATTAATATTAATATTAAGTATATTAATAATCTAAAATAAAAAGTAAATAAAGACTAATTATTTTACAAACTTTACAATATTTAATATATTAATTAAAGGATTAAATCTAGTTAATTAAAATATTAAAATTAATTAATTAATTTACTTTTTATTTTTTTAAAAAAATAGAATTAATAGTATTTAATTATAGTATTTAATTATAATAGTTAGGCTTATACTAAAAGGTTAAGCTTTAAATTAAAAATTAAATTTTTTTTAAATTTTATTACTAACGTGTTCCACCACCGAGCGCATCACACTACCGGGCGCATCACTTTGGGGAACACCAAAAAGCCTAAATTTCAATATTAAATATCTCAACCACTACTTAATAATATTTTCTAAAAATTTAAATATAAGCTCTAATATGTCTATTCTAGTGTCTATTATAATATAAAAGTATATAGTCTAGTGGTTGTTGAAATATTTCAAAATATCTCTATTTTTAGCCCCTAAACTCTATATTATAATAACTATTAAGTTACACACTCTAATATTATAACATACACTAAAATATGTATATGAAAGCTTATATTTAAATTTTTAGAAAATATTATTCAGTAGTGGTTGAGATATTTAAGATTGAAATTTAGGCTTTTTGGTGTTCTTTAAAGTAATACGCTCGGTAGTGGAACACGTTAACTGGTATTATAATTAATTTTCTTATTACATTAATTATAGTGTTATAATAAGTAAAAAAAGTATTAAATTTTGATTTTTAATATTTTATTAAAGCTTTAAGTAAGGGTTTAAACTTCAAACAAAATATTTTTAAGTATAAATTTAAAAACTTAATATCTAGCTTTAGGCCTTTATTATATTAATTAATTTAATTAATAGCCCTTTAAATAACAATTAAAAAATGCAGTAAGTATAAGGTAGGGATAGGGATAGGGAGCTCAATAATGGAATAATAGGATATATTATATAGACAAACGAATCCTTAAGGGAAAGGAGGAGTCTAAAGGGCGAGGTAAGGAAGGGGTTTCCCTAGGTACGTGCAGCGTACGTGCCTCACAGCTATATAACTATCTGCTTAGGCTTTACCTAATAGTAAGAAGTTAAAAACTTTAATAAATTAAGTAATAAAAATTGGCCTTTAAGTTTTTTTAACTAAGTGCTTATAAATCTATTTAGAAGAAAACTATAATTAAAGTATAGCTAAAAAAATATTGTAATTAATAGGTAGTTTAAATATAGCCTAAGCCGTCAAAATCGGACTCTATACCCATATTAGATAACTTAGCCTATAAGCCTATTAGTTTTCTAATTTAGTAGAGCTAATATAGAGATGTTATATAGTATATAAGTAAGAACTAATAGTTATTAAAACATTATAAGTAGTATAGGCAAAACTCCTTAGTACGATACCGGGTATATAACGATACCATTAGTATTACAATCTACACGCCCTAATCAAGCCTTTTTTTAGTATAATTAACGATAATCTGACTTTTAATAATATCGTTAGGTGCCTTTACCAAAATCGGTATAACCAGTTTTAATTCGTTGGATTTAGCCTTATCTTACCGCAAGTTTAGCCATTAACTTTTATTAAAATCTGTTAAATTAAAATTTAGATCTTACTCTCTATACTTAATTCTACCTTATTAATTATAGGTAGGTCTTAAAATTTTAAGAGGCTATATTATTATAGATTCTCTAACTTTAAACGCTAGAAAATACGCGCCTATTACTAAAAATACCGTAGTCTACTATAATTAGAGGTCGCTCGCTAGGCAAGCAACTTCCTCTATTAAAAAATTAATTAATCCTTAATATTGGAAATACTAAGCAATAAATTGCCTCGCGGGTAAGGCCTATAAGAGCATATAGTAGAGCTCTACGCTTATTACAGACGCCTTAAGTACAATGTTATAACTACTTAGAGAAGAGTCGGCGGAAGCTAGTTAGTTAATACAGGCACAGTCCAGGATAGATCCGGTAGAACTATGTGATAAGAAATGGTAGCCAAGGTCACGTAATATAATCTATGTAATCTATGTGATCTATATAATCTATGGAATAGAGTAGATAGAGCACATATACCTTACAGAGCGAAGGGATTTCTTAGACATACGGTTGTGTATTTAAAGGACCACAGTCCCTACCCAGATAGTTCTCTCTTTATAGTGAATCTCAGAATATAATTAGAGTTAATCTGTTGGGCAACCACTCCACCAGTTATTATTAAGTTATTGACTTATTGTTTATACCTACATACCTAGCCCATTAACAAGCCTACTATAGTTCTTGCTATAAGGTTCTGTTATATATTCACTACTAAGGTTATAGTATTAAAACAGAGAGGAGTTAAGCAACATGCTATCTAAAGCGCAGGTCACGCCGTCAAAGGCACTAGTTATAACCTAGTCCATAGTAGCTACAACCTTAGGTTTAGGAGGAGACACCAGTATAAAAGATACTAATTTATAGCTAGTTACGGTAGGTTAGTTACAGAAAATGGTTAATTAAATAATAGATAATAATTAAATACTTAAAGAACGACTTAATGGAATTGGAGCAGTAAAGGTTAAGTTACTATTAATTAAATAATTCTTAGGGGAGAGGTTAAAACTTAAGGGGTTCCTTATGTAAATGCACTTTAAGGTTATATAGGAAGGAGTAAAGTTGGCAACACCTATAGACCAAGTAGTATACGCAGGGTTGTTCTTAATAGGAAAGGCTCTTAAATGGTTTAAACCTTACCTTACTGAGATATAAGTAAATAGAATGTCAACTGCTAATTAGGACATGCAGTATATGTTTACTAGTTAAAATAGGTTTGCGGAAAGGCTAATATAGATATTTAGTAATCTAGAAGCGTTAACTATAGTAAAAAGGAAACTTCAGAACCTAGTATAACATACTTTAGTAATTAAGTATACTACACAGTTTTAGACGCTTATAATGTAGGTTAAGTGGAATAATAAGGCGCTTATGGCATAGTATAAATAGGGACTTAAGGCTAAAGTCTAGGACGTAATTATTCTAATAGAAGATGTGGATACTCTAAGGGAGTTAATAGATTAATTAATAAAGATTAATAATAGGATCTACTAAAGGGAATAAGCTAGAAAAGGGTAAGATAGAGTTCCACAGTTATATAAGGCGCAGAATATGTAACGACAGACATAGAGTTAAAAACTATGGAATAGCGTAGAGCTAATAGACCTAAGTAGTACCAAATAATCTAAGAGATAGATAAAGAAACTATAGAAACCTAGAGGTTAAGGATTAAGTAATTATAGGACTAAGGAGCAGAGGCTAAACTAGGGATCTTAATAGTAGAAGATGTTTAGGCGGACTCCATAACAAGAACAGTGGTTTAAATTAGGAGCCTATATAAATTGCAGAAAATAGGGTTGTTTTACCAGAGACTATAGAGGTAGTTAGAGCAATCACGCGGTAAAAGGCACTAGGTTGTTAAAGTATAATAACACAGATATAGGGATGTTATGTGGGACTAAGGAGTGTTTAATCAAACACTTCGCGTTTTGTTATAATAACGCATGCCAAATTTATAAGGACGCTAAGTATGGCGCAAGCTATTAGCCGCAAGAGCCAGAGTTAAGAAGACTTAAAGAAACTATAGAGTTAGATAAAGAATAAGATCGACTTTATAAGCTAAATTAAGGTATTACAGTAACATGCGGATAAAGATTAGTAATAATAACAATAGAGTCGGAGTATTTATTAATTAACAGTAATAAGGAAAAAAAGAAGGCTAACTAGGAGCACTTAAACCTTAATAACGCAATAGAAGTAGAGACTGAAACCACTATAGAACGCGGATTAGTAACGGGCATTATAATACCGTTAGATATAACATCCATTACTTTACAAGACGGAAGGAGCAATACCTAAAAACGGTTAAGTAAGCAGATAACTGCTAGTACTAGCTCACCACTTATAAAAGGTAAAAGGTCATAGGCTTAAGATTCTTACAAAGAGATATAAGACGCTTAAGATTCTTAAGACAAGATAAGACACACCTAAGATTTATAAAGTGTAATAAGGAAGGCTTAAGCACCCACAACAGACGAAAACCGATGGGAAAGAGCAATGGCTTAATTTAAAGACAAATAAATAAGTATAGGACGCAAGTTCAAGAACTACAAGTTCGGAGAACGAATAAAAACGTCAGTTTTAGGTGAACGTAGTATTTGGCCTAAAGATTAAAAAGTTAATACTAAGATTAAGAAGCAAGACAACTTTAAGGATCTAGCTGCAAGACGCAGAAAGCAAGAAACTATAGATAAGTTTAGAGCAAGAATTATTGCATAGTAAGAACAAAAACTAGACCAGAGATCTAGCGCATAAGGTTATATAAGGGACAGAGCACCCGTATAAAGAGTCACTAATAGGCCTAAGGCAGGGATGCCTAAGCAAAATAGTTAAATGAACTAGAATAAGAAGAGGATCTAGGGATTCTAACTAGGTTTAAAAAAAGACACACTAAAGGATATTACAACGTAGTAATAACAAGGTACTTTCTAACAGACAGACCATATACACTAAACTAGTTATACGAAAAGTGGTATAGGCAACGACATAATAACAAATAGGCAGATTTCTATATATGGCTAGATAAAAAAAGTTGTCTAAAATTAACCCATTATAGAAAAACGTATAAGTTATATTAAAGGAGCATTAATTATAATATTAAGGAACCTAGAAGAAGGATCTAGGGACTAGAGAAGTAAGTAATAAATCTTAGTACCTATAGAAGAAATACTAGCAGTTAGGTTAATATAGTATAGGTTTAAACTTAAAAGCGAAGATAAGCTAAGAGTTAACCTAAAGCACCTAGCGCATTACACACTATTATGGATAGCTTGTGTGGATAATATATACAATATATATAGAGCACCCAAGGATAGGAACTGAAAATACCTAAAAAGGATATATTAGGCACCAGAAGAGAAACGGTTTAGAGATGCCAAGTATATATATAGATGGCACCTAGTAGAAGTATAGAGTTAAGGGGACCTAACGCTTTAACTAGGAAGATTCCTTATGGAAGAATGCCTAGATAGAAAATAGTAGTGGAATTATCCAGAAAATACTTATCCATGGCATATAGAGGAAAAGAAATGAACTAAATATTAGCCTAGGGAAGACTAAGTACAAATAGGATCTAGTAGCCAATAGTTGGGAAAAGGGGAGGCCTATAGGACTAGAGGGAACCAGTAGTAGAGCCTTAGACCCTTAAAGGAATTTAAGGTTAACACCTAAATTTATAAGTCAAGTAGCAGGATTAGCAGTTTAAAGCATTAATAGATAGTAAAGCAATAAGAAACTACGTATTACTAGCAGCAGTAAAAAGGATAGGGTTGCTATATAGACAAAAGGAACACCTATATCTACTTATAATAATTTTAGGAGATTAGATAGCCTACAGAGGAGGTATTATTAATCTTAAAATAGGACCTATTTAGCTAACTATTAAAGGAAGACAGGTTAAGATATCTTTTAATATCCTACTATTGGGAAAGGATAAGGCGATACTAGGAATGCCTTAGTTACAGAAATACAATCTAAGGATTAATTGGGTTATAGGTTAAGTTGATATTAGGGATACTTAATAATATAAAATACGACAGCAAACCAAGTTAGTATAGTACTAAGTCAGAGCGACATACAAAGAGACTAAGTAAGGCTTAAGTTATATACCAAAGAGATACCATAGGTATAGTAAAAAGTTATAGTTACTAGAAAGTAAAAAGCTATTAAAGTATATAGCATGGGACTATAAGATAGAATTAGAACTAGGAATAAGTCTAAAGTTCTTTTTAATCTATAAGCTTACTAAAACCAAGTTAGTAGCGCTTAAGGAGTTTATCTAGGAGAACTTACGGAAGGGATATATTAGACCATTGCAGTTATTAGCAGGATATCCAGTGTTATTCATCCTAAAGAAAAACGGAAAACTTAGAATATATATTAACTATAGATAGTTAAATAGCATTACTAGGAAGAATAGGTATCCTTTACCCTTAATTAGCGAAATCTAAGATTGGATAGGCAATATAAAAATCTTTATAAAGATAGATCTAAGGTAGGTGTGTATTAGATTAGGATTAAGGAAGGCGATAAATAGAAGGCAGCCTTTAGGTTAAAGGAAGGACTATATAAACCATTAGTTATACAGTTTAGGCTTATAAATATACTAGTAATATTCTAAAAGCGAATCAATAGTATATTAGGAGAACACCTTAATAAGTTTATTATAGCATACCTTAACAATATTATCATCTACTTAGAGAGTAAGAAAGAACATAAAGAACACGTTAAATAGGTCTTAAAGAGGCTACAAGAAGAACAGATGCTAGTAGCAATTAAGAAATGCGAGTTCTTTACAAGAAAGACCAATTTTATAGGATTTATTATTAAACTAGGAAAGATTAGTATGGACCTAAAGAAAGTTAAAGCTATAGTAAGTTGGCAAGAACTAGAGAATATTACGTAGTTAAGATTGTTTCTAGGGTTTTGCAATTACTATAGGAGGTTTATAGCACAGTGGTTAAAGAATATTAAGCTATTTATAAGGCTAACAAAGAAGAAGGAACTATGGGTTTAGGTAAAAGAGTAAAGGAAACTGTTTAAAGAACTAAAGAAGTTGTTTACCTAGGAATTTGTCACAGAACGCCGCCGCAGGAGCCTCCATAGGAGACTCCCTAGCGGAACCCCGTGCCCTCGCGTACGCTTCGCGTACAGCTTACGTCAGCCACGCGTAGTATATTACCTTCCTACGCCCTTAATCCTTACAATCAATCGCGTAACGTCTTATAGACTCCTTAAATACATACGCTCTGTAGCCATTACCTACGTCCCGTGACATTACGTTGCGCCCTTTTTTTTTACCACCGACACCTAGCCTATAACCAATTCTACGTCTCTATAATACTGCAGGCGCTGCTAGAAGCAGCGTATCTACAAGCAACCTCCGCACCACAATAGTAAGACAATATTCCTTACTAGCCACTATGTCAAGCCCAAAGAGTAACCTAATACCTTAACCTAACCTACAACGCTAATTAATCCCAGGAGAATTTAATTCATTAACCCTAGCCTTAACCCCTAAGGGCAAGCCTAGCGGCTTAGAAGAGTTACAATTATAAGTACCCCCAAGCACCTAGCACTACCTTAAAGACGATAAGAGTCAACCAGCCTAGCAGGATAGATACACCCCTATTAGTATAGGTGGCCACAGCGACAACCTTAACAAGATAGACACCAGTGACGTCTTATCCTTTATTAATCACATAGCCACAGAAAAGCAACTAGAAGGGCAGCCACCTATTAAGATTAAAATACGAGACGCCGAGATATTTGTATAAATAGTAGCACAAGAACCTAACAAATACTACCACCTTCTACAGAACTACCACCTAAAGCTTACGCAAGCTAAACTGCGTGCTGCCTAAGATTATAATATTATCCAAGACTTACAAGCTAGTAAGGCACTTGCTAATAACACACGCTAAGAGACTAAAGATGACCTCTATATATCTAAGCGCGACGTTTAACGATTAAAGAAAGCTAAGATTATACTTATTGCCCAGGTTACTAAGAAGGAGGGCACAATCAAATACCTACAGTCTTAGCTTAACAAGCATATCCATAATAATGCTAAGCACCTCCCTACTACACACTACACCACCTAAGTCCCTACGCCTCCGGCAACCTCACCCACCTAACGCTTGGCCGAAAGTTAGCATTAAGCAGCTTTACCTAACAGGGACAACCCCTATAACAGCAACCAAACTTAAGCCATAATTGCGGGGTCTAATATATAATACCCTAATCCCCTAGTCTTCCAGGGAGACCGCAAGGAATACAGCCACTAGAAGATATAAATCCGCAAAAAACTAACCTAAAGCGCCTACCTTTTTCCTAGGGAGGATACCAAGATTAGTTACATTATTAGGCGTATAAAGGGTACCCTATTTAACAGACTCTTCGCCTAATAGGAGACTAATAGCCCCTAGAAGTGGCAGTCCTACCACAAGGTCCTCAATAATCTTAACCTAATATATCACAACTACGACCTAGTGGCTACCAGTTAAGCCAAACTACGCACCCTAAAGATAAGTCCCACTAAGTCATTTAACGAGTTCTATGTTAAGTTCTAAGAATATACTGGAGTCCTCTCCTAAGACAATGCTAAAGACCAGGAAGACCTCCTTAAAAAGGTCACCTATCGTTTTAGTCACGCTACCGCTAGTCACAATTACAATAACGTTCACAGCATAGTAGCAGCCCTATAGAAGATTAAACGACGGCTAAATCAGATCTCCACTGCTAACCCTTGCCTAAAGGCTCCTATACAAAAGCCCTCCGGACCAACCACACCTACATATACTAGGTCACCGACGCCTACTACTAATACTATTACTGGAGCCAATATCAACCTCTCTATTCCAACCTTCCCACGTAAACTCCTAGATAGAGAGCGTAAGCTACTTTAAAAGCTAGGGCGCTGCTATAGATGCTATTAAGAAGGCTATTATTACGAAAACCCAAACTGCCTAATAGCCAGGTTCGGTAATCGCCGCCTAACACTTAACTTTATACCTTAAACACCGAATACCTCGCTACGCACCATTACCGTACAAGATAAAAAAGCAGCAGTAGTAGAAGTAGCGGGAAATACTTAGTTCTAGCCCTAAGTCGCAAACTAGGACACCCTAATAATAGAGGGATCTACATATCGGCCTACTCAATAGATAACTCAGTAAGAATGGACGGATAGAAACAGATAGTTTTACCTATAATAAAAACAACTACTAAAAAACAATATAAAGACCATTCTATAATTGACTACAGAGCTACTAATAAATTTATAGATACCCAATTTATATATAAACATAACCTATTAACCTTACCCCTTACTAAAGCCCGCGCCCTACAACTCGCTAACGGTAGTTATACTGTATAAAAGATTACTTATATAGCATAACTCTACCTAGATATAAACGGACACTAAGAAAAGCTCTAGGCCTATATTACACCACTTACCAATTACCCTATTATCCTTAGAATGAACTGGCTCGAGCAACATAACCCCATTATTAACTAGAAGAAAAGAGAAGTGACCTTTAACTTTAACTACTGCAGAGAGACCTGCCTAGGGCATAGCCTAGCCGCCTCTACCTACTCCTTAGGATATTAACCCAAAGAACCTCTAATTACACTACCCATGACCAACTATTACTACGTTAGTGCCGCAGCCTTCTATTATATAGCATAAAGGAAGAGCTGGGTTGTTACAGCAGCCTCCTGCTTATAGCTATACGAACTTGATAAAGAACAGGATTACGTCCTCTATAGTAATAGGATAGATCTGGTGGACCTCCTAGAGGACAATACGCCTGTAGAACTTAATAAACTCTTAACCTTAGACTTTAAGAAGTTTATAAAGCTTAAAAAGGGACTTACTAATAAGAAACTCCGCAAGCTCCTCCCTAAGAGGTACCATAACTTTATTGACATGTACTTATAAAAGGGCGTAGATATACTTCCCCCACATTAACCTAATAACCATGCCATTAACATCAAATAAGGAAAAATGCTACTTTATAAAAGACCCTACCTAATGTTAAAAGACGAACTTCTAGTTATAAAAAAGTATATTAACAAGCACCTTAATAAAGGGTTTATTCGTCCTAGTATATTACCAGCAGCTACCCCTATTCTTCTCGCTAAGAAGCCTAGAGGAGGTATCCGATTCTATATTAACTATAGAGAACTTAACGCTATTACGATTAAGAACCAATACCTAGTACCGCTTATACGTAAGACCCTTAAGCGGCTTAGTTAAGCCAAAATCTATACCAAGCTCGATATTATTGCCGCCTTCAACCATCTCTAAATATAGGAAGGCGACGAATGGAAAACCGCATTCGCATCGCGCTTTGGCCAATTCGAATATACCATTATACCCTTTGGCGTGTATAACGGCCCAGGCACCTTCTAAAGCTACATTAATAACGCTTTATGGGACTACCTTAACGTCTTCTACTCGGCGTACCTAGATAATATACTTATTTATAGTAATAACCCTTCTAAGCATACTAAGCACGTTTAAAAGGTCCTACAGCGCCTTAGGGAAGTAGGACTCTATATTAATTTAAAGAAGTGCAAATTCTTAGTCATAGAAGTAAAATACCTTAAACTAATTGTTACTATTAAGGGTGTCCATATAGACCCTAAGAAGGTATATATAATTACCAAATAGCAAGCCCCTAACTGCATTAAGGATATACAAGCCTTCCTCAGTTTCGCCAACTTCTATTGGAAATTTATATACAACTTCTTAGGCGTAGTAGCACCACTTACAGCAATAATGCGAACGAAGGGCCTTTCTATAAAAGGAAGAAAAACGCACCTATGCTTTACCTAGACGCCTAACTGCGAGAAGGCATTCTAAGACCTTAAAAATGCCTTTACTAAAGCACCTATCCTAGCTCACTTTACACTAGGACAATAACTCTATTTTAAAACCAACTCCTCAGACTACGTTAACGTAGGCGTCCTCTCCTAGATAGGCAATAATGGTCTTCTCCACCTAGTCATATTCTACTCGTCTAAGCTTATACTATAAGAGTGTAACTATAAGATCTATAATAAAGAACTCCTTATAATCGTATAAGCGTTCAAAGAATTCTAACTAGAACTCTTCTTAGCAGAACCCAACTAGCCAACTAAAGTCCTTACGGATTATTACAACCTTAAATACTTTATAACCACAAAGCAGCTAAACCAACGCTAAGCACATTGAAACGAGTTCCTCTCTAATTTTAACTTTAAAATCGCATACAGGCTAGGAGTATAAGGTATAAAACCTAATAGCCTAATACGCCGCTCGCAAGATCTTCCTTAGTTAAAGGATAACCCCTATAATTAGTTCTAATAGCAGATAATCCTAAAAGCAAGGAACCTAGCCCCCGGCATACTACCTATAACAGAACTATCCGCACCTTAGCTTTACACTACGGACTTAAAGCCGCCCCCTAAAATTAATAAGCTTATTACTACTACATATAACATCTCTATTAACCCATTATTACACCAACTTATTACTGCGAAAACTGCTAGCGCCCGCAAGCCACCCACTAGCCTCCGAAACTTAGGCTAAATCAATATAGTAGCCTTAGAAGTAAAGGAGAACAAACTCTACTATAGAGGCCGTCTATTCGTCCCCAATTTAGAAGACCTATAACGGCAACTAATCCAGATGGCCCACGACCTCCGGTCAAGCGGTTACCTAGGCAAAGGAGGAACTTACAAACTCCTTAGCCAATACTACTTCTGGCCTAAGATAATAGACTTAGTTAAACGCTTTACAAGCGCCTACCACGGCTACAAGCGCGCTAAGGCCTTTCGCACTAAGTACTAAGGACTACTACACCCGCTACCAATCCCTATACGGCGGTAAGCAGATATAGCTATAGACTTTATTACTAACCTACCACCCTATAAACGGCACGGTTATACCTACAAAAACATCCTGATAATAATATGCCGACTTATAAAGGAACGTCACTACGTCCCAACTAAAGGCATAGCCGTTAACAACATCGCAGACGCTTTTCTTTGCGAAGTCTACTAACTACATAGGATACCTAACTCCATTACGTCCGACTAGGGCACGCAATTTAACTCTAACCTATAGAGACGGATCTATTAACGTCTTAGTATCTCCGTTAAGATATCTACATCCTTCCACTATAAGACTGCGGGACAGCTAGAAAACGCCAACGCTAGTATAAAGGCGTACTTATAACAGGTCGTTGCCTACGGCTAGGACGACTGGGTAGATCACCTCCTACTAGGCAAGTTTATAGCCAATAACTATGTCTTAGCCACTATAGGACTTACTCCATTCTTTATAAATAAGGGTTATCACCCCTAATCTAGCATAGAGCCACCAGAACCTATTAATAAGAAACTGCTATATAGAAAACGCCTTAAGATGCTACTTACTAACCAGTATACAGACCGCATGAAAAATCTACTCAACTACTATAGGGGAGAAATGGCCTAGGCTTAAGCAAAGCAGGCCTACTTCGCCGACTATTATAGAACGCCACCACCGGAGATGCGTATTGGCGACTAGGTATAGCTAAATGCACGCAATATCTCTACGCAGAGGCCTATAAAGTTACTTAATTATAAGAACCTCGGCCCCTATCAGATCAAACAAGTTATTAATAGGGGAGCCGCATATAAGCTAGAGCTCCCACCAGCCCTAGCCACCTATGGGATATAGCCTGTATTTTACTTATAGCTACTACACCTTTACCAGCCTAACCCTTTACTAGGACAGATATAGCCTAAACCCCCACTAGTACTAATCCGAGATAAGAACGAAGACGAGAACCATAAGGAGTGGACCGTTAAACAAATTATTAACTCTAAATACTTTAGCAAAGGTAGAGGACGGCGGCTCTACTACAGAGCTATCTACACAGGATTCGACATAGATCAGCCAGAATGGCAACTATAAAAAGACTTTAAAAATGCAAAGGACCTAATTAGCGACTTTCACCACGCAAATCCACAGAAACTGGGCCTAAGCAGAGATTTCGTGCCTAATCCTCTATAGGAGCCCTCATAGAGTTCAATCATTGTACACTACCACGTAAGGGCAAATTGCCGTCAGATTGCCGTAGATTGCCATTATATAACCAAAAAATCGTTAAGATATCTAGGAACTTTAACCGCTGGTCAAAGTTATCTAATTAATTGAATTCTTGGGTGCCAAGCCTTATTACGCAATAACGCTGCGGACTGCAAAGATGTTAGTTTAGCTTACCACCTTCTACCAAGCCAATAGCGATTTTCTATCCCGGGGATGGAAAATCCTGATTAGTCTATTTAACAATTAGAGCCGGTAGAACTCCACACCACTAACCCCTTCAGCGTTATTTCTTTTCCTTCTCTATGCCTTAAGCGTTCCTTTTACATGTATATAGTAACCACAGCGTCACCAGAGCTCCGCCTCTATAAGAGGGGGGGTAGTGTCACGGAACGCCGCCGCAGGAGCCTTTATAGGAGACTCCCTAGCGGAACCCCATGCCCTTGCGTACGCTTCGCGTACAGCTTACATTAGCCACGCGTAGTATATTACCTTCCTACGCCCTCGATCCTTACAATCGATCGCGCAACGTCTTGTAGACTCCTCGAATACATACGCTCTGTAGCCATTGCCTACGTCCCGTAACAGAATTAATCCTTAAAATCTACTAACCAAAGTTAGAAACGGTTATTAAGATAGATATATTAGACTTCGCACTAGGAGCATATTTGCTATAGAAGCATTAGGACATATAGCATCTAGTAGCATACTATAGTTAAAAAACAACACTACTAGAACTAAACTATAACATTTACAATAAGGAGTTATTAGGTATAGTTACAGCACTTAAGGAGTAGAGAGCATTCTTACAAGGCATAGAGAAACCATTTATAGTTAAAATGGATTATAAGAACCTTATAGGATTCCTAATAACAAAGAAACTTAACTAAAGATAGGTTAAATGGGCAGAAATACTTATAGAGTATTATTTCAAAATTTAGTATACTAAAGGTACTAAAAATACAAGAGCAGACGCACTTAGTAGAAAGGCAGAGTTATAAAATAATAAAAAGCCGTTAGGGGCTTTACTGCGAAAGAATTAAGACGGATTAATTAGGTACAATTATCTAAAGATTACAGCAACTAAAGAGAGTCAAGTCTATAAATTACCTAAGAGTAATTGGGTATAGAAGATCTAAGATATATAGGCAAAGGATCTAGATATAGAACAGTATAAGAATAGAGAATTAACTTATATTCCAAGGTCTATTATAAAGGAGTTTATTAAGTTATTTTATAAGGGACTAACTTAAGGACATAATAGAGCTACAGGCTTATTAATAAGACTTTAAGAGGAATATATTATTTAAGGAATCTAGGGACTAGTGTGGTGGGGTAAAATGTCCCATGCTTAGTGTCTTGGCATTTTCCTGTATTTATTGAGCTTTGGCTTTCCTCCTTCTTTCCTCCTTATCTTATATACAATCACGACCCTACCAGTTACCGGAAATACATTCTTTTCTTTCTTTCTTACTGACTGCTTTACTTCTAACTAATTACGACTGACTAACCGACCGACCGACCGACTGACCGACTGACAGACAGACTGACTGACTGACTGACAGCACCGTGACTTTTCTATCTAAGAGACACCGTCCCCTTCCACATATTATTTGGCATTCCATGTGGGGACGACGGCAAGCTCTTTGGATTAGAAGTCTAGTGCTACATACACAGAAGACACGCAGGAATATACTATAACTGCCGAAGAACCGCTAGCTGTAGAAGAACAACCAACTGCAGAAGAACCGCTAGCTGTAGAAGAATAACCAACTGCAGAAGAACCGACAGACGAGACGGCAGAACTAGAGAACCAGAGAACTAGGCAGTATTGGACAGCGAGGGGAACCAAGCAGACCCTAAACAGAAAGACAGCGGAAAAGACGGATAGCTAGACTTAACGCACAGGCCAAAGAGTGGCAATAGGAAGCAAAATGGTGTAGGTTAAAAGGTCTCGGGAGTTGGGTTTGGTGCCCGTACTTAGAAATTTGGCGTTAAGCGAACCAGTTGGCCAATTAGACAACTACCAGCGGTCGAAATCTCGCCACCCGCGCGCGCACGAGCATAGCCAGAACGTTATTAAAGATGCAGAGACGACAAGCTAAGGGCCAATTAGTTAGATGGAAATGAGATCTAAGATATCTGGCGGCGAAGGAAGCTAGCGCTGCCCTTTAAGAATAGAGACAATACCGAGCAAGGCCGTAAGCACACAAGATTAGATTTGCCTTTAAAAGCTTCCTATTCTAGCTTAGCTTTGTCCTCTTTTGAGTTATCTAGATTATGTCAGCAGCGGCCCTAGAGGCACTCCGTAAGGACCTACCACACGGAATAACAGCAGGCTAAAACAGATGGACGTATCGAGACCCGGTAGTGGTAGAAGATGAAGATTCCGTGCTCTCCTAGGAAGACCTCCCCTTAGGCATTAAGAAGCAGGCGCCTTCCGTTAGGGATATAGCTGTATAAGTAGACCAGCCAAAGCATGTACCTATTAATGTCCCGCTAGGACAGTTATCTGGGACATCCTCTGTTAAGACTACGGCCATGCAAATAGACCTACCGTAGCGTTTACCTGTAACACCTAGGACTGATAACCCTCAGCAGATAAAGGATGAAAGCCGTAAGGATTACCTGTAAGCTCCTAAGGAAGCTCTAGATGCACCTAATAACCAGCAGTTGACGGCTTAAGACAAGGTCTACGTCATGGTCCAGCCTATGCCAGCCCTAGGAACTACTGGGACTCCTTACTTTACAGGGCAGAACGTGTCACAGTTTATTAAATGGTACGAGCGGCTATGCACCTGACATTGTGTGACGAGTATAGAGAAGCGCCAGGGCCTTCTAGAGTACTGCGATTACTGGATAGGGATGTGGATCCAAAGCTTGCCTAAATTCACAGCTGGCAATTGGATGGAGCTTGTAAGAAAGCTTAGGGCAGAATACTAAGCAAACGACTACTATTGACGCATAGAGACAAGAGACTTTGTAGAAGCTTTCATTCAAAAATCTGCGGAACAGCCAGGCGAATTACGTCACTATATATAGGACTTTACTACTATCTCAGCTAAAGCGGTAGCCGTAGGAAACCTTACTGAGCAAGAGAAGGGGTGGTTGTTTATGCGAGGACTTCCTGTCGAATACCGTAGGCACGTAATGGAACAAATAGGAGCCGTAGCAGACGAGCCTAGCACCCTTGTGTTTGAAAGACTAAAGGAGGCCGTAGAGTTAAGGATAGTGGCTGTAGAGGGCGCCAAGCAAATGGATATCCTTCCGGAAGAAGACGCCCTGAATGTCCAGCTTATATAGGAGCTACGGCAGCAAAGGGATGAGCTCGACCGCAGGAGAGAAGGAAGGCTTCTAAACTTAGGTATACACAGAGGAGCCCTAATGCAGCAGTAGTTACCCTCTACTGTAGACCTAGAAATGGATGAAATGCTAAGCTAACTAAGGAGTCTAAAACTGACTAAGACAGAGCTTACGGCAGCTGTATGGTTAATGCCGTTCCTTGACCAAATCCGGATAGACCCAAGGAAGTTCACGACACTGCTAGATTAGGCCGCAGTTTAAGGCTTAGTATAAGGATATAAAGACTGGCAGAAAAGCAGCTAAGCTCCCTTTGTCCCATAAGGCTGTTAATCTCCGCAAGACTTTCAACCTCCGCAAGACTTTTGATATCCGCACGATTTTCAATATCCGCAAGATTCCACTGCCTTTGGACGGCCGTAGTAGAACGTACGAGGTCAGCAAGGTACGCGAGGACAAGGCCTACAGACCTGTTTTAGATGCGGAGGAGGTTACCGTTTCACCTAGTACGAATGCCAAGGGTTTAAGGATCTTGTTTAGTAAGGATTTGTGCATCTGTCTGATTGAGGAAGACTAGTAGCTAGGACACGCGAACGACCTAGACCAGTACTTCCATGGCTCGGCAATGAAGGACGGCTAGAAGGTATTAAGAACTGGCTCCGTATGTACTAGGGAACAGACCTAGGCAGGCCAAAGGAAGAATAGATGTAGTAGTAGGCCCCTATGTTACGAACTGATTTTACTGCTTTCTATGATGGAGTAGTGCTGAAGAATAGTGATAAAATGCGTACAAACTGGGAGGACTACTATTAAGTACGGCCCACGGACTTAGTAACGCCCAGCCAGCAACGTCCGCAGACTCGCCCGACCCTTAGAAACAGCAGTATAACTAGGACAATTGTTGAGCCGCAAGCTCTGCCGCAGGAGAAGAATATACGACTAGGAGAATGCATCCAGATTATGTCACGGCCTGTAGATAAGACGGCAGAGGCTAGGAAGAAGAATAAATCTTCTGATCCTTGGAGACGGTCTTGGAGACGGACGCTTAACCAGGCCAGCCATTAACCCGCAGGCTCCACAGTAGGTGTAGGGTGTTCGACTAGGGGACAGTTAAGTTTTAAGGTGGGGGAGGGGACGCAGGTGACGTATAAAAGATTTCTATTTATCTGCTTAATTACTGTATTTCCTAAAGCTCCTTTCTTGTTTACTTTCTTGATCGCAATGAGACGCGTCAGTTGCGACGACCTACTGCAAAGATGTTAGCTTAGCTTACCGCCTGTTGACGAGCCAATAGCGATTTTCTATCCTGGGGACGGAAAATCCTAATTGGTCCATTTAGTAATAGAGCTGGCAGAACTCTACACCGCCCCTGGAATTCGATAATGCGCCAGCTATAGGATGAGAACGGCACTAGGAGCCTTAGTTGATTATATAGATATAGAGCTGATTATACGATGCAGAGCTAGATGCAGAGCTGTACGCAGAGCCTTGATTAAACGACTGCGCGGAAGCTATGGTTAGTTAAAGAACTAAATTAAGCCAGAGCCTTAATATTAGCACGTCACCGTCACTGAATTAAGTTAATTGAATGTTGTTAGATTAGAGCCTTTGACTAGGCCGACCTTATTCCTTATTTAAACGACGACTAATTGCAGCATAACTATTACTGCCATCCGAGTTTAGTACTGCGCTAGCTGCACGACAAGAACGGACACTGCGGCAAGGAAGGGATCTGTATAAAAAGCAACAACATAATATTAGTGATTAAGTACCGCGGAAACGGCAAAGCAGTATACGAAGAGGCAGTAACAAAGATGCTCTGCAAGAGATTGTATATAGGACGCAGCTGACCACAATAAGCCTAAACCATCCTTATACGACCAAAGATAGGACTAAGCCGTATTGGGATAAACTAGTAAAGGATCTTGTTAAGGATTACAAGGAGAACAGGATTTAGATATATAGGAGCCAGCGCTTTTCCTTAAGAGGTTGTCTTGATAAAGGACTGCATTGTGGATATAAGGGCAAGGGATATGTGACGGAGGCAGTTACAACAACCAAGAAGCTGACACCGGATAATATTAAGGACGACTTAGGCGAAACGTAGAGCCAGCAGGACAGCAATTAAGAGACTAAAAGTAGAAGATAATCCTAAGAAGGCTCTTAAGCTGGAAGAAGATTAAGGATACGCGAGCGTACTGCCAATAGCTGGGGTAAAGAAGTAGTCGCAAAAGCCTAAGGATGCGCCGAAGAAGCTAAGAGCAAAGATGGTTCTAAAAGGAAAGAAAGCAGCTATTAAGGACGTCTTACAAGGGCACTAGGCCTGTGGTAATGGTTTAGAGGAAGCTGCCGTTAGTGCTCGTAAAGGAGGAAGTCTTAGGATAGGTCTCTGGATTGGACGTCTGGTGGACACTAAGAGCCTCAATTGACTATGGATGCAGAGCTTTGACCGAACGGCTGCACAGCCAGAGTCTTGATTGACTGTCCGCAGGTACAGAGCCTACGGATATAGAGCCTTAATGGAACGTCAACGGATTCAAAAGCTTTGATTGAGCATGCGACGATGCAGAGCCCAGGTTGTACGTATAATAGAAGACGCCTTGAGTCAAGCCAGAGCCTTAGTTAAATCTTAATTAGTTGGACGCCGCCTCTACAGTTAAGTCGGATTAGCTAGAGCTTTTAGTCAGGCCGACCTGATACCCTGTTTAAACGTTAGTCGATTGTACGTTATCACGGTTAAATTAAATTAGTTACCGTCGCCGTTAGACGTCTTCGATTAGCAGTCAAAGGTCCTATAATGGCAGACAGATAGCCTCTGCAGGAACCTCTCCCTTTAACCCTCCTTTATTGATTGATTGCCGCCCGTCTTAACGCCCACGGACTGGTTAACCAGAACGGTCTTTCCTACAGACGCAGATACGGATCTCTACACGGAGTCTCACACGGAGTTGTATGCAGAGTCTACGGATACAGAACCTTGGTCGTACATACAGCCGAAAACACCTTAAGTTAAGCCAGGGCCTTATTAAATCTTAATTAGTTGAACGCCGTCTCTGCATTTAAGTCAGGATAGTTAGAGTCTTTGGCCGGGCCGACTTTCTACCTTAGTCGAACGACCGAACAATTAGTTGCAGCACGTTGTCGCCGATTAATTAGACAGTCTTTGGCCAGCAGTTAAATCAGGCATATAGGACGCACGCAGACACGGACGCAGATATGGACGCAGAATATGCAATGCAGAGCTACTGATGCATAGCCAGATGCGCAGCCAGATGCAGAGCCAGATGCAGAGTTTTGATATTAAATGACCAACTGAATGATTAAACCAAGCCAGAGCTTCTGCTATCTTGGTCGACTGCCCTGTTATAGCTGCTACTGCCAGCTATTTCGTCCCTGCTGTCTCGACTGACTGTTCCGTCTCTACTGTTCTATCTAGCTGTGCCGGATCTGTACCGCTGCTGGATCTGTTGGATCTGTTGGATCTGTTTAGCCGTTTAGCCGTTTTGACTGATCTATTCTGGACCTAATGCTGCTTTAACTGTTTGATTCTAACTGCTGTTCCAACCGACCTGTCCCGTTCTACTGTTTCTACCGACCGCTATTTAGACCGACTGTTCTACTGTTATTGCTGCTACTGCCATTTTAACCGACTGTTCTATTCTAACTGCTGCTCCGACCGTTCCGTTCCACCGTTCCAACTGTTCTACCACTGCTGTTTTGACCGACTGCTACTAACCAACTGCCATTGACCGTCTGCCGCTACCGAGATTTCTACTACTAAAAGTTCTGCTACTAGATGTCCTACTGCTTACTGACTGCTACCGAGTTCTTCTACCGACTGTTCTACCGCTGACCGTTCTACTTTGTTTTACTGCGCTAAATGTCTGCTTTTATTACTGTTTCTACTACCGTTACTGTTACTGCTGTTACTGCTGTTACTGCTGCCGTTATTATTTCTGGTTTACTGTTCTAGTTACTAGTAGGAAGATCGGATCTTAGCTATGGATAACGGAAGGATATCATGGAATAGTTTTGCAAGGCTGTAAAGACGGCTGCAGAATTACGCTTTTGACTAGTACCGCTAGTAGGTGTAGTACACAGGCGATTAGGGCGGCTAGTGCGTGCATTTATGCTTTCGACCAGTGACGCTGGTGGGTATGGT
>Ga0307507_10001333_pt1 | contig 55168 bp, 22 predicted proteins | sample 7_EM_MG_FD_207223 | JGI IMG/M metagenome (GOLD analysis project Ga0307507, IMG submission 207223) | Populus trichocarpa ectomycorrhiza microbial communities from riparian zone in the Pacific Northwest, United States - 7_EM | ecosystem: Host-associated > Plants > Roots > Unclassified | place... | reverse complement strand
AACACCCTAAGCAAGATCTTAGAAAAGGTTATAGCGGACTATATAGCAGACACGGTAGAGGAACACGCCCTACTACCACAAAGCTAAATAGGGGCAAGAAAGAATCGCTTAACGCTATTAGCACTTATACTACTCGCTACTACCATTAAAACTGCATGGGCTATATAAAAGGACTTTATAGTATTAATACTTAGCCTAGATATTAGCGGCGCCTATAATAATATACCCCATAAGCGTCTCCTATACATCCTTAGGGCAAAGGGCTTCCTAGAATGGATTATTTAGTTTGTTTAAGGATTTATAGGCCAGAAAGAAATATTACTGGTCTTTAGCAGATACTAGAGCCCCCCTATTGCAGTTATAATAGGAATACTATAAGGATTACCTTTGTCGCCTATACTCTTCCTCTTCTTTGTAAGCAACCTGCTTAATACCTTTAAGAAAGGGGCAACCCAGGGGATAGGCTTTGTTAATAATACAAACCTAATTATATATAGGCCAACAGCCGCAGAGAACTATAGGACACTAGAGAAAGCCCATAACACCTATATAGAATAGGCAAGATAATATAGAGTCCAATTCTTACTAGAGAAATACCAGCTAATCTATTTTATAAGAAAACGTAACTAATCTGTAGATCTTTAGCATACAATCTATATCTAAGGCTTTAGGGGTCAACCGGTTTAAGGCCTAAGGGTATTAGGAGTGTGGGTAGATAGTAAGCTCTAGTAGAGCGTATATACGGCGCAAGCGGCCTATAAGGGCTAAGTATAGTATATCGCCATATCTAGGATTGTTAATTCTATATAGGGTCCATGCTTCTAGAGGTTACGCCTACTATATATAGCAGTTGTCTAGCTAATTATAATGTATGGATCTAGCATTTGGGCCATTAGAGAAACTAAGAAAGGCCCCCCTAAATTACTCCTTAAACCACTCCAAAAGGTCTAAACAGCCTGCCTTAGGAGTATAATAGGCGGGTATAAGCGAACGGCCACAGCACTACTTAAGAAGGAAGCCAATATTCCCCCCCTATAACTATATATTGAAGCCGATGCAATATAAAGGGTGCAAAAGGAATGCAACTCTAACGTTATAAAGTATATTAAGACACGCCTAAACAAACTATAGAGGGACCCTAGGGTGCCCTATAGGAGAAGGAACTAACAACCCTAAAGTAGGGAAGATATATTAGGAAAATAGGTGGAGAAAGTAGAAGAAAAATAGTGCGGCGCTAGGGCCTAGGCCTATATAGAGAAGGAAGGGAGACGCGCAAGAGGCCAGCAAAGATAATAGTAAGGGAGAGAAAGGAGCTAAAGTAGAGCATAAAAGAGTACTGGAAAACCATCTACTGTAATATAATACTGGTTGGACCGACGCTGGAGAGATAAATGGGAGTTAAAGGTATAGAGGTAGACTTAGGCAAGGGGAACCCAAGCCATAGCATGGGTAATACTATAGGGGGTAAATACCTAAGGGCTCTAAGAGGGCCTAACAAAGGCAGAAAATACAATAGCAACACTCTTAAGGATAGGAATAATAGGACTAAAAGATTGGCTTTACTGGGTGGGTATCCTAGTAGGTAGCCTAAGGTGCGAATGTAGCTAGCTAAGACAGACACCAAAACACGTAATACTGTTATGCCCCTTACGCACTGGCTAAGAAGCAATACTCTTAGCAGCTGGCATAGAAAACTATAATACACTGCTCTTAATATAGAAAGGCCTCAAGGCGGCTACCTGGTGGCTTATTAGCCAAAATGTGCTAGACTAGTTCCGGGTTGCAAAGGAAATAGCAATAGAAAGTAAAGGGGCGAGTAACAGGCGCCCCCTAATAACTCTACAGGAGTAGAGTACAGTGTGTAATACTAGCGCGTCTGTAGGTTTGTTACGGCAGCAGTAGTTCCCAAGGAGGTTAAAAAGTAAGGTAGTAGAGCACTACTGGTGACTTGTAGGCGACTTGTAAGCGAGCCCTAAAAGGCGGGGAGACGGATCACGGGGTTTTCTTAAATAGAGTTTTCTCCCTATATGTATATAAGGAGTAGTCCGCGTGGGCCCAACAGGGATCCGAATCGGACGTTAAGCAATGAATAATAATAATATATAAACTGCGTAATAAAGTTAAAACGTTGTGTAAGGAAAAGGAAGTAGGAAATAGGGAAAAAAGGGTATATAATGTTCGCTTGGTTGCTAGGTTAACGGGTACTGTGCTACACATAGGTAAAGTAGAGCTTAGGTGGCGGTTCTGGTAAAACTTAGCAGAATTCGGCAGTTAGAGGTCCTTGAAGTTGCCAGTTGGCAACTCCGACAGTAAAGACGGCAGATTGCAGCGGAATACGGCAGATTGCTGTCAGATTGCCGTCTCGTGGTCGGTCTCCGGTTGTTTAGTCGGTGGAAACAGGTGGACGTGTGTAAGGTGTTACGGGGGTGTCCCGTGACAATACTAGGCTTAAGTTCTATCTTAAAATTGTGCTTATCTTAGTGCGGGGCTAGTTGGTCTATAAATTATTTTTTAAACTTATTAATTAGATTATGGTACTCTTTGGGTATAAGAGGTTAAGGATTAGGATATTGTTTTGGTTCTAGTGCTTTCTTAATATCTTCTATAGTTATACTAAAGATTTTATAATCTTGTCTTTTTGCTAATAAGATAAAAGGCGCGGCTTATATTATATAAAATTTAAAAGGTTTTAACAAAACATCTTCGTATTCTTTATTATAATTAGCAGTTATAGATTTATTATATTGGCTTAAGGTTTATGGTAAGGGCAATTTATATTATATTAAATTCAAATAGTTATATGCATATTTGTAGAGTAAATGATTTTTTAAGTAATAACTTTGGCAGTAGGTTATACGGAACTTTAGTATTTCTTTAACCCAGCTAATTAAAGGGTCGTGTTATTTTAGCTATCTGTATCTAAGTATAACTTTATATTGCTTTAAGGGTGTTATAAATAGGGAGATATGTTTAAGGTATTCGCCTATCCACATTTTTACTAGGGCGTAGTACGTTATTTCGCTATATATTAAGGGTTTGCTATTAAAGCCTTATAGGCCTTAGGGCTTATTAAGTTTCTTTAAATTTAGGCGTTAAATTTTCGCATAGTTTATATTAACAAAGCCTATACTGGTGGCTTTGCTATCTATTAAGATTTATACCTTCTTCCATTTTCTAAGTATTTAAATTTCACTAAGTATATTAAGAGAGTTATGCTGTATATCAGCGCTAGAAGAGCCTAGATATTTATACTCTTCTACTTTTTGTCCTAAGGCACAACTTGGCCCTAGGACGATTTATTTTCTAAGTTAACTAAAGGCGAGATACTTTATAGCGACTAAATATAATTTATAGAGCGAGTATAATTTAAGGACTAGGAGGAACTACGGCAGACTTTTTTTAAAAGGGTAGGTTTGATAATTCCTTTAAATATGCCCTTTTTTACCACATCCAAAGCATTCTCCATTTATGGCTTAAGTTCTTTATTTATTAGTTCCTAAGGGTGTATAGGATTGAGCGGCATTAAGGTCTATAGGGTTGTATATAGGGCTTTTAGGTTTTAGAGACGGATCGCGCTTTGGGGTATATACCGGTTTTATAGAGTTCTAAACGCGAGGTATAGTTAACTTTAGAGAATAAGTCTGTTTGTTATATTAAAGGTCTTTATTAATTTGTTAATATATATAGCAAATTCGGATAGGTTTTTTAGCAGTTCTCTACCTACTAACTAGGCTCTAATTTTATCCAAAATAGCTTATTAAAGGGCAGCAACTTTAGCGGCTTTGTTCCAATCTAGTTCACTAATAAGGCCTAAAAATTCTGAAAAGAAGCTGGTAAAGTCTTGGTTCCGTTATTATAGGTTTTTAAGTTTAGTAACAGCTGTGTGTTTGCGGCTGGCGTTATTATATATTCGTTCTAATAGAGAGATAAAGATTTTAAAATTAACGAAGGTGCTATTATAGAAGAATGGATCCATGGTATATGTAGCGTCTTTACTTAAATAAGACATTCTATAGCTAACCTTGCTAGCTTTAGTAGGGTATTAGTTATAGTTTATTAAAAGTTTAAGATAGAGCTTGGTTACAAAGGGATATAGGTTGTTTTAATTTCTATTAAACATTAGAGAATTAGGAAGCTTTTTAGATTTTATAGTAGGTATTAAATTTATTATAGATATGGGTTAAGTTACCATTACTAGTTTAGAGTTTACGTTTAAGGGGCCAGGCTTAGATATAGTTATATTAATTGTGTTTATAGGCAGTGTTAGGGTCTCTAATATAAGTGCTTTAATATTACGGAGTTCTTTGCGGAGTGATTTTATTAATTATTAATACTAGGCTTCCAGTGCAGCCTACTGCTAAGCTAAGGCATCTATAAAGGACTGTTGTATTATGGTTAACTGTTCCCTAACTAGGGATATAATGCTTATGGTTAAAGGGGATTTAGGTTCGTTTACCATTTTAATAGTAGTTGTTTTAACGCAATATAGTATAAGGGCGCGAAGAGGCTTTAAGGAAGATTTAAAGGAATAATATAAATTCTATCTAAATCTAAGGGTATATAGCTCTTATAGAGAATAAGACGTTATATAAAGAAGAGAAAGGAATATAGGAAACTTGTAACTAAATATTTAAGGGTTTTGGCAGTAAACGTATGGGTATAAACACATGTGGGTTTTAACAGGTTTCGACTAAATTCTATTATTTTAGTGAAATTTAGTGAAATTTAATCAAGTTGGCGGAATTTGGCAGAATTCAATCGACTTAGTAAAATTTTGGTAGAATTTAATCAAAGCGTTGGAATCTATCTATCAAGTATTTTACCAAGACATTCCTACTGTAACTGGGCTAGTCCCGTTACAGTCATTCGGCTTCCTTAGAACTTTACTCTAAAAGAGATTGCCAATAACCCTAAACAATATCCTTTCTTTGCTAATTGTATTAGAGCTCTTAATAGTATTTATCTACTAGTTTTTATTAAAGGCGGGTATATAAGGCAAGCTCTATAGCATAGAAGGAAGGGAAGATTATTACAGAACGTTCTTATAGCTGTTAATTTCTAGATAAACTTCCTATACATTCTAGCTAGTTAGGAGGGCTCTACTTACAACTTTAGAGTCCTTAATTTAGCAAAGGCTAAAGGATTTAAAACCTTACCTAGTAGATACTACGTCGCAGATACTGGGTACTCTAACACGCCTATAACTCTAACTCCCTACCATAGTGTACGATATTATCTTTATAAGCAGGCGCAGGCAAATATAAAGCCACAGAACGTAAAGGAGCTCTATAATCTTTAATACGTGGCTCTAAGAAATATAGTAGAGCGTGCTATAGGCGTTTTTAAAAATCGTTTCCGGTACTTTAAGGCCAGTAGGCGTAGTCTCCCTTTAAGTACGCAGGTGGATATAGTGTACGCTTTAACTATAGTGCATAATTTCATAAATATAAATAATCCAGATAATCTAGCTTATGTTCCAAAGGTGTAGGATAAGGTTATAGATAAAGAAGACGCAAGACTCGCAGAGGTAGAAAGTGATGCAGTTATAAACTAAAGACGCAATGAGATTGCGAAGCTTATATAGCAGAGTTACTGTAAGGTAATTGGCAGGCCAATTGTTAGCAACTCAGTCAATCGAGGCACGAGCACGGGAAGAAGGACGCGCAAGCCTATACGATTGGATTGTCTATAAATGAGGATCCAAAGCTAGAGAAAGGAAGGAGAAGAATAGCAGCGCCGCTTGATATTTTATGCGGTCCTTAAGTCACGTAACTCGCGTCTACCATAATCCACGTCTGCCAAGATCCACCGTTTTCCACCAGCGCCGTAACATTACCCCCCCCTCCGAAAAAGCCTGCCCTTAGGCTTTATATATCCATATTATGTCCGTGGGGTATTCTTGTCTTTATGCTTAATAGGCAGCCTATTGTCTTCGCTATACTAGCACTCCATCCACTTATTAAGGTACTTTGGGGGTCTGGGTTTGTTAGGGTATTAGTTATAAAAATTTTTAAGCTTTTAGGGGTAGCCTATAAAGTTCTAGGTGGGGTACCAGGTTAGGTTTAGATTGTAGCCTTTTCATTAGATACGGTATTATAGCGTTCCTTATACTAGTTTATAGGCTAGTATTTTATTAACTTCCTATTTGTCGTCGCTATTAACTTAAATTGGTAGGGGAGGCTCATTCTTTTGTCCAGGTAGTGGGTTATTTATAGCCTTCCGTAGCTTATCCAGTGAAAAGATAGGGTAAACCTTAATTGAGTTTAGGAGCTTAATCTTGTATAAGTTACCTTCTTTATTAAGGATCTTATATAGTCCTACCATCTTATAGTCTAGCTTGCGGCTAGGCCGTTTTATCTTCTAGTTCTTTATTATAACCCAGACCCTATCGTTTACGGTAAAGTCAGGCTCGCGCCTATACTTATTTACCTGCTATTCTATTAATTTCTAGGCCTTTTCTAGGTTCTTATGGGCTACCATCCAGGCTTCTTTTAGGTATTTGGTGTATTGCTAGGCTTCCTTATAAGATAGTTTTTCGCGTATAGTCTGTGGGCCTTCTGGTCTATTCTAGTTAAAGCTAGTATAGGGTAAATATCCTATTTCTAGCTGGATAGGTGCAAACCCCGTGGAGTTATAGGGTAGGGTTGCCTGGGCGTAGTCTATTAGGGGTAGTAGTTCGCCCTAGTTATCCTAAAAGTAGTTAACGAAGGGCTGGAGTCTTTGGTCCAGGTATTGATTTATAATCTCCGTCTAACTATCTATCTGGGGTGGTATACTATAGAAAGCTTTAGCTTAATGCTAAGGATTTAAGTAAACTTATTCCAGAAGGCCGATATAAACTGCGGCCTATAGTCGGATATAATAGTATCTGGTGGTCCGTAAATTCGGTAGACATAATAGATATATAGTTGGGCTACCTCCTTAGCATTAATATCCTTGTAATAGGGGATTAAGAATAGGCGCTTGCTAAAACGGTTAACTAGGATCATTACCATATCATATCCGTTACGGTCTGTAGGCAGCTTATAAAAGTCTATAAAGATATACTGCCAGGGGCGTTCTGGTATTAGGAGTGGCTTTAATAGTCCTAGGGTCTTGTCTTGCGAAATTATAGACCTACGGCAGTTATTACAGTTCCGTACATAACGGTTAATATCCGTAACCATTCTGGGCCAGTAATATTGGTTACCAATAATTTTACGGGTCTTATTTTTTCTAGGGTGGGCCGTAGAGACCTAGGTATATGCTTTAGTAATAAGCTAAGTCCGTAAGTTCTGTTCCTTTGCTACTACTAGCCGTTCCTAATACTTAAGTAATCCATTTTTAAGGGACTAGGGGCTGGTAATGTTCTTTGCCTTCTTACGGTACTCCTGTAGAGAAGAGGTTATACGGTTTATCTATAGTAATTTGTTAATAAGGTTAAATCCTAAGGGGTTAATAGGATATATCTTGGTGCCTAAGGAGTCTATACTTAGTTCTACCTGTATTTGGGGGTTGAGGTGCTCTAGTTATAGTAGTGTCTAGGTCTGTAATAAGATCTTTATAGCTATCTGGTTACCTAGGTCCTGTTTACGCCTTATAAGAGCATCCGCACGGTTTGTAGCGCCTGGTCTATATATAATTAAGAAGTTAAACTGAGATAGGATATCCGTCCAGCGTGCCTATTAGGCCGTAAGAGCCTTGGTTGTTATAAAGTATTCTAGGGCCTTATAATCTGAAACTACCTTAATGGGCTTAGGGGTCCCCTCTAGCTATATACACTAGTGCTAAAAGCTAGAGATAATAGCTAGCATTTCTTTGTTATAGATGTGGTAGTTTAGCTTAGTATTTATTATAGTCTTTAAATAGTATGTAATGGGGTGCTATTCTCCGTCCAGTTGCTTCTGGGAAAAAATACTGGCTATTATGCCGTCTAAGGCATCTGTTTCTAGCATTGAGGGCCGTTCTAGGTTAAAGTGGGCGAGTAGAGGAGCCAATACCAGCCGTTTTTTAAGCTTATTAAAGGCCTGCATACATATGGCGTTAAAGTGGAAGGGCTGGTCTTTCCTAGTAAGGCGGTTAAGAGGCCAGGTAATCCTACTATAGTTCTTAATAAAACGTTAGTAGAAGTTACAGAAACCTAAAAATAATTATACCCCCTTTACGGTCTGTGGGGGTGTCTACTGGTTAATTATGGCTGTTTTCTCTAGGTCGGCTTTAATTCTGTCTATACTGATAATAAACCCTAGGTACTTTATACGCTTAATACTAAATTCCAACTTCTTAATATTGGCCTGGAGACCAGCCTTATGGAGCCGTTATAGAACTTTATAGACGTGCTCCTCGTGTTCTAGCTTATTCTTAGAGTAAATTATAATATTATCTAGGTAGGCCGTATAGAAGTCGTTAAGGTAGTTAAAGAGTATATTGTTTATATACCGCTGGTATGTAGCTGGTCCGTTAGTTAGTCCAAAAGGAAGTACCTTGTATTTATACGTTCCGTAACGGGTCTAAAATGTAGTAAGATCTATAGATCTAGGGTCTATTCTAATTTGGTAAAAGGCCTAGCGGATATTAAGCTTTGTAAAAACTTTAGCTCTATTTATTTGGGCCAGTGTCTTATTAAGTAGGGGTAGTGGATAGCGGTCCTTGCGGGTTATATTGTTTAGCTTATAGTAGTTAATACAAAAACAAAGTTCTCCGTTTGGCTTTTTAACAAAGAGAATTAGTAAGGCGAAAGGGACTTAACTACTAGGCTTAATAAAGCCCTTATCCAGGTTCTTAATAAGATATTGCTTTATAGCCTATAATTCGGCAGTAGATTGCTGACGAAGGGGGCTATAGCTAAGGGTGTTTTCCTTATCTGGCTCGATCTTGATCTTATGGTCATACAGTTGGTGAGGCGGAAGTATATTGGATACTACCTTTAAGAATATGTCCTTGAATTTCCGGTGTTAATGGGGTAGTTTTTGTTCTACTAGCTCCTTATCTATAAGCTCGCCTTTCTATCTACTAAGCTCGCTTTCCTTTTCCTTAATTATTTGATTAATTTTATATAAGCTAGTGGTAAAGGTAATGGTATTAGGTTGGACCAAGTTCTAATAAAATCCTACGGCGCTGATGCAGCAGATATCAACTAGGGGAAGGTCTATAGGTTTCTTTATAGACTTTTATTAGGCCGTATTTTGCGGTATAGGGTTTATAGTCTTCCTTAGCTTATGTTCCATTTTCCGTAAGTTGTTCTTCCAGTCTATTAGTTTAGTATGGCGTCTGGTATTTCTAGCCTTCCTTTATAGCTGCGTAGGGCCTAAGTTCTCTATGGAGGACTTAGCTAGGTTACTACTGATTTCCTAGGTCTCTAGTGCGGGTGGCGTAATATAGGTAGTCTGGGGGCGGCGTAGTATACGAATCTGTTGCGGATTAAGCTATATGTCCTTCTTAAAGGCCTGGTCTCTACGCATAGTATTAGCTTGGTAGATGGTATTAATCTAGGGCCGTATAAGGTTCTCTATTATAATACTAATTTCTTTTATAAAGGAAGGGGTTGGGGGTAGGGATTCGGGCTAGAGAAGCTATCTATTCCGTATATTAAGCTGTAAGCCTAAATAGGCTAGCCATTTTCTTTTTAAGATTATATTATAGCTTCCCAGGTCCGTAATAAGAAAGGGGATGTTATACTGCCTTTGTCTATTAACATGGAGGTGGATCCGTAAGATAGTTATAATAGGTAGCCCTATTCTTCCGTTATACCCGTGAATAGGAACTGGTTTAGGCAGTTCCTTAAGGGGCGCATTTAAAAATTCGGCTAGCTTTACGGCGTACTAAGTATCTATTAAGGCAAAGGTATTTGCTCTAGAGTTAGCTAAAGCAGAGGTTAAAACTTAATATCTATTACGAAATAAAGTATAAGGGATAGTGCAGCTTCTTTTACTAACTAGCCAACCTAGATTAATATATAATATGTTAATCCCTTTTAACCCTAGAGAGGAGTCTTTCTTTAAGGTTCCTCTTTTTCTAACTCTGTGCTGTCCTTCTGTATTAATAGAACCTTATCCGTTTTTGCCTTTATTGGGTAGTCCTTAGCGAAGTAGTCCTTCTGGCCGTATAAGAAGCAAGCCCCCTAATTACTAAGGGCCTGTCTATAGGGGTCGCTGTACATAGGCCAAGTATGCGCCGGACCTGCGGCAGGGCTAGCTGCGTGGCTAGCTGCTAAATTAACGGCGGGCTATACGGCTGGTGCTGTAGAAGTTACTAATTGTGCTAGGGCACTATAGGCCGTTCTTATAGCGCTTATAGTCTGGTTTAAAGAGTTTCTAGCTTTATACCGCTTAGCTTATGCCTTAATTTGACAGAGGCCTTGATTAATAGCTAGGTAGTGGTCTATAAGTACCTTTAGCGTCTATACAGTAGTAAAAACTGGCAGTATAGCGCGCTGTAGGTCTAGGGTGAGCTTGTTAAAGAGGTCTGGCATTAGGTCTTTATAGGGAATTTAGGCTTAGCCGGCTAGGTGCAGAAAGCGGGTCTAAAAGGCCAAAAAGGTCTCTATTATTTTTATATTAAGGGCTTTGTAATCAAGGCGGGCGTTCTATATCTTAAAGGGGTCCTTATAAATAGAAGACAGGTGGTTAATTATCTCTTCTCTAGAGAGGAAGGGGTCTGCTAAGTCCTAGGCATATTGCGGACGTAGATGCGTCTATGCGTCCCTACTAGTACGGCCAAAGACGTAGGCTATTTTAGCTTAAGTAGTAGGGAAGTAGTCTATATTGATTTTAAGCTTGTCTTGCAGTTAAAGCTTCCAATTGTTAAATATAGGGTTAGTTCCGTCCGTAAGCAACAAGGGGTCTATAACCTTTACGGACCGCGACGATGCTGATGCTGTATATTAGGCTAGGGCCTTAAGGACCGTAGCAAGTCTATAGGTGTCTAATAACTCCTCGCTAGGTGTAGGGGTGTCTCTGGTTTCAAGCAGCTCTTAAAGCCGTTTAATTTCGGCATTAGCTGCTGCGAGTTCTTCCTAGGGGGTCAAGACGGCGACTATTTCACTATTAAAGGTATTTGCGGGTCCTACAGCGGCTTTGCCAGCTGCTGTATTTCTTGGCATAGCGGTAGGGGTATTAGGTAATTTCTAGTATTTGTTTATTTTCTGGGGGTTCTAGTCTGTGCGTGTCCTATTCTTAGGTTTCACGTTCTGTTTGTATTCTTTTGGTTCTGTCCTGTCCTTAGGGTCCTATTCTGTTTTATTAGTGTCCTTTAGGTCCTTTTCTGTGTCCTTGTCCTGTTTGTAGTTTATAGATATTTTTAAGTTCCTTCTTAGGAAAGAAGAGTAGTAATGAGCTTTGGATAATGTTAGCAACTTAGTTAATTAAGGCATGAGCACGGGAAGAAGAACGCGCAAGCCTGTATAATTAGATTGTCTATAAACGAGGATCCAAAGCTAGAGAAAGGAAGGAGAAGAATAGCAGCGCTGCTTAATATTTTATGCGGTCCTTAAGTCATGTGACTCGCGTCTACTATAATCCACGTCTGCTAAGATCCACCGTTTTCCACCAGCGCCATAACACCAATTAATTAAGAATATATGGTAGATTTGGGTGTATTTACTATAGAAATCTATATAGTTTCCCTCTATATATTGCTCTCTAATTGCCTATATAGAAGGGCGACCCAAAATCTCACCTACTGTAGATTTAAGCTTAGATCTTACCTAAAGCTTACTCCTACGCATCCTCCTTCCTACTAGCCAAAATATTGTTAATTAAGCTTCGCCGAAGCTTTACAACTCTAGCTGTTACAAGAAATAATCTGGCAGTAGACTCCGTCTTAAAAGCTTATAAAATAGCCAGTTGCTCTATAGGATCTAGGTGACTAAACTCGTAGATAAACTCTGCGGAGGCCTTCTCTTAAGGAGACTTCTGGGCCATTAGCTCTCTTATAGCCCTTATCTCTCTTATTACCTTCTCTACTATCTCCTCTAGTGCCTCTGCAACTCGCCGTCTTCCTCGCTAGCGTTTTGCATTAGATTTAGTGGCTTTAGCAGCTTGCTTAACAGCCTACTTCCGCATAGCTAGTAAAGAAGGTTGACTTGGCGTTAAGGAAGATCTAGAAGGGCTGGGGCGCTTAGCTAAAGGTAAGCTTAATTGACTGCGTTTAATAGAGCTAAGAGCTGACTCTAACTTAGAGGCCTCATCTACTTCTTCCTCGTCCTCGTCCTTGTCCTTATCTCCCTTATCTGCTAAACCTAATACCTATAAGGCTACCGCCAAGAGAAGTTCGGGGTCTATACAGCCCTTAATTGCCTTATTAATTGATCTTAAATGATTGCCTGTTACTAGAACTCCATTAAATAGCTCCTGCAGTAGATTTAGGAAGGCAGGCGGCGTATTACAAAACTTCTTAGCGGCAGGATTAGCTTTAAAGTAGGCCTCTATAACTTCCTTACTGGTAACAGGTACGCCTTTATCTTTGTCCCACCCCCAGCCAGAGAGGCTGCAGAGCTCCTTCCACAGCTTCTAATCCTTCTTTTGGTTATTATGCTTGCTCTTAATTTGCTTAACAGTAATAGACTGCTGAGTAATAGTAAGCGTACGATTAAGGGCAATCTTCCAGCCGTTAGCTTTGTAGAAGCTATCTGCGCGATATCCTTTCCGAACGGCCTCAACGAGGCCTTCTAACATCGCCTCCTCCATCTCGTCTGTCTATCTTAAACGCGCATTCCTGTGCCCCGTGGGCGTTGCGGGCGTCGCGGGCGTCGCGGGCGTCGCTGTAACGCTACTGCGGCTCGTACGGGAGGCGGGCAAAGATGTAGGAAACGTCAATCGCAGAGGGGGCGTTGGCCGAGGAGGAGGCTCCATTGCTACACCAAAGTAGAGAGTCGCGATAGAGGTCTGGTGGCAGAGAGGGGCTCATTTGAATCGCTCACCAACGTCAATCACGCATTATGCGAAGTTAAATCTGGAGCCTTATTATGGAGCCTTAAACCGAACAATCAACTCAATTACATATTCAAATGAGCCACGGTAGTAGCCGCCACTAATTACAAAATGGGCGACACTAAAAGGCGCACGGATTGAATAGATTATGAAATGGAGGCGATTTGCAACCGAACAACCCCTTAAACATCTATAGATTGCCTCTATGGACACACCCGCGCCCACGCCCACGCCCGCGCCTGCGCCTGCACCTGCGCCTCACCTGTGCCTATACTTGTGCACACGTGCACCCACGGGTATGTAGCCAGTATTTTGCTCGAATACTAAGAGCTCCCGCTGAGTAGAGTTATTGATGGGATTTATAGAGCCAGCCGTAGAACCAGCCAGCCGCGCGACCGCGACCGCGACGACGCTCTACAATTGTAGGCTCTTGGTATAGGCGCATAGTGTTGTTTTCGCGATTTAGGTGTAAACAAGTCAAACACACGTGATATTTTAACTTGAAGTAGAAGGATCTAAGCCTGTTTCGGGGGGGTGTGGAAGCAGTAATTGGGGGGTGTGCGCACAGTAATTAGGGGGTGTGCGACTAGTAGTGGCCTAAATATAAGTCTCAACTCCTCCAGCTTATCCGGCTTATTGTAATCCTAATAATCTATCGCTTACGTTGCTTACAATAATTCTAATAATCTATCACTTGGGTTGCTTATTATAGTTCTAATAATCCATCCTAATTCGTTCTTACCTGTGCAACCTTGTCAAGACCAGCCCAATCTACTAGGCCATGCAACCCTCCAAACAGGTAGCAGTGTCCCGCAACTGGGGGGACTGCTGGTTGGAACAACCTAGCTCTACATCCTCGTACGACACGCGTACGGGTAGCGCACTCTGACTAACCTCCTAATTTAATCGCCTAACTCTTATAAATTAGAGTTTCATTCCTCCGTACCCGGTAAAGGTAAAATCTCTGGCTTTAGCAATCCCGCTATATCCAGTTCCTTATTCTTGTTCCCGTACCACCAGTAAGACTCCAAGAAAGCGATCTAACTATAAGTTGCGCAACCAATTTCGACACTGTAGAATTGCGTTTTGGTTTAATGCCTTTAACGCGTAGCTAGGCTATGCTCTAGGGTACGTTGTATATACTAGTAGCAGCTTAAAAACTTATAACTTAGCCTTTCTTATACGCTTAGATAGCTAGATTAATTCTACCCTCTTTAAAAAGGGCTTCTTATTATTATAGTAAAGCTATTAAGGTAGTAGTTAAGTAACACATTGCGTCTTAAATGGGGTGGCTAGGATGCTTATATAGCTAGCTTACTTACTAATTACGTTAAAGTATTACACTAGTAAGCTGCGCATAGTAAGCTACGCACTTAAAATTATACCAAAATTTAGAAAATTCAAACCTTAATATCTTAATAATGACTAAGTAATAAATTCTAAAAATTTAATAGGTAATAGATAGCACTTAGAAATAGAGGTTATTAAATTCCTAAAAGCGAAACTTTTAAAATTCTTAAGATATTAAGGAAAAGGTGAAATTTTTTAAATTTAAGGCCAAAAAACTAGTATTTTAAAAACTATAAGCTTTTAACATTTAAAATTTTAATAAACTTTAGATTTAGGTACTATATATAATATATTAAATTTTTAGAATTTATTACCTAGTCGTTGTTAAGATATTAAGGTTTAAATTTTCTAATTTTTAGTATAATTTTTAGTGCGTAGCTTACTGTGCACAGCTTACTGGTGTAATACTTTAATATAATTAGTAAGTAAGCTAGCTATATAAGCATCCTAGCCACCCTATTAAAGATATAATGTGTTATTTAACTACTACCTTAATAGCTCTACTATAATAATAAGAAGCCCTTTTTAAAGAGGGTAGAATTAATCTAGCTATCTAAGCGCATAAAAAAGGCTAAATTATAAGTTTTTAAGCTGCTACTAGTATATATAACGTACCCTAGAGTATAGCCCAGCTATGCGTTAAAGGCATTAAACCAAAACGCAATTCTATTGCACTAAATTGCCGTCTTATACTAGCATAAGAAGAAAGCCTTAAGCAGTGGATTTTATTAATAAATTAACGCGATATGCCACTAAGAATCGCAATGTCACGGAACCCTACCGCAGGGGCCTCTATAGGAGAGCCCTGTGCTCTCGCGTACACCTCGCGTACAGCTTACGTCAGCTACACGTAGATATATCACCTCCTTACGCCCTTAACCCTTACAATCGATCGCGCAAAGTCTTATAGACTCCTCAAATATATACGCTCTATAGCCATTGCCCACATCCCATATTACGCGATTATATAGTAAATAGCTAGTATTTTAGCTATATAGCGCACTAGATCTACTACTATATAACCTATTAGCAAAAAATAAGTATATAATTTTATTAAGCGCTATAACAACCTATAATCTAAATTTAATCGCAAGTATAACTATTAGTGTGCTAAATATAAGGATCCTATACTTATTTAGGGCTAGTTTAAATATATTTAGGATATAAAGACATAATATAGAATTTTAATAAAACCGGCTTCTAGATAGGTATTATTATAACTATCTAAGTTATTACTGAAACTAATAGAGCTAGCTAGCCTAGAATAGTATAGCTAGGTAATTAAGAATAGGTTATAATTATTAAATGCATTAATGTAATAGGGAGTATAATTCTACTATTGGTTATCTTTAAAGCAATAATATACCAAGCTATATAGTATAAGGACGGCATTATTTTATATAACTGGTTTATTAGTATTAGTAAGAATAGCTAGATAATAAATAATATTGGTCTTACCTGGCTATATCTATTCTATAAGCATATAAAGGATCGTATTATTAGTACGCATTAGCTGCTTATACTAGATAGCCATAATAGCTATATTAATCCCAAATTTAATATAAGAGGCCAGTCTAACCGGAACGTATAATTATTTAATCGATAGTGTAGAATAAGAGTTATAGGTAAGTAGAAGGTAAGTCAAAGGTAGAACAAGCTTTATGTATTGAAGGACAAATGCTTTCTAACCTCTTCTATTTAGAGACTAATTGCTAGTTCTTCTCTAGAGGAGAACCAGCTCCCTTTATAATCCTTCTAAGATACTAATAAAACCCTTTGCCCCTTATCTGTCTAACCATGTCTCCTCTAGGACATTGGTAGGATATTAGTGAAACCTTCATCTGTTTTATCTAATATATACCTTTTAGGAGCGCCCGTTACATTTAATTAGTTCTGCCTAAATTATAAGATTATTATTATCTATATACTAGTGCATTTATTATATTTATTATAGCTACTTAATATAGGCTGTTTTTTAGCGCTTAAGTAATTGTATAAATGCCTTATTAAACAGCTTATAAGCCGCAGTGTTAATTATATTAATAAATGCGAATTTCTGCCGCTATATAGGTAAGCTAGGCAAATAGCGCTATATTAAAACAATATACAGGCAGGATTTGCAGCTACTAGCCTTATTCTATATAGCCCCAATTATATACTATCGCAGCTATATACCAAATATTAGATACTATTACCCTAATACCATCTACTATTAAATACGTCTTAGGCAGCTAAAACGCCTTATAATATTACTGAGTTATAGAAGCAGACAGTTTTGCTAAAGCACTATCTTAAGCGGCGTATATATAGCCTACTAAGTCTAATAGAATAAGCCCTTAGCTAGCTTATTAAGGGGTGTAAAATAATAATATTAAGCGCTATGCTGCTTATAAGTAAAAATAAAAAGCTATATATAGAAAATTAGCGCTAAAAAAGAAAGAAGGTAAAGAAGCGTATATATATAGCTAGAGGGGGGGTTCTATTAGGAGCAGAAGGGGCCTTTTAAGTATAAGCTGCTTAAAATAGGGCAGTAGAAGGGGTGGTAGAGCTAGCGGCCGAGCTACCGCAATAAGTACCACGTAAGTATAGTATATATTATTTAACTAAACATATAGCACGTATGTGCCCTAGATGGTAAGCAACTAGCTAGTAGATAGCTACACTAAATATAACTATTTATGGTTAAGCAATTTGTATTATTTGCCCTTAGTAGCGGGGTAGGTAGCTAGGATGCTTACGTAGCCAGCTTGCTTACCAATTACGTTAATATATTCTACCAGTTATCTAGCTACCCTAAAAACCACCAAAAATAAAAAAATCTGCGCCTTAATATCTTAATAATAGCTTAATAATAAATAATAAATATTATAATTAGTCTTTTATATCTACTTTAAGACTCTTATTAAAGTTTTAAAATAATAAACCTAGCTATTAAGATATTGAGTTTTAGCACCTAATTTTAAGCTAAATTCCTATATCTCTAAAAGTACTTAATAAATTACTTTTAAAGTTAAATAAGAGTCTTAAAGTAGGTATAAAAGGCTAATTATAAAAATTTTAGAATTTATTATTAAGCTATTGTTAAGACATTAAGGCACAGATTTTCTAATTTTTGGTGGTTTTTGGGGTGGCCGGATGACTGGTGGAACACGTTATCTTTTTCTTTAGCCTCGTCGAATGTGGCGATGATTTCCTTATAAGACTATCACAAGCGAGCATCGATCTTGGCGTCATGGAGGCGCTGTTCTACAGTACTTCGAATTACGAGCTGATGAGCTTGCAAAAGCTTGAGCGCACAGCCCTAGCGACACAGGCACAGGTAATGTAAGCTTTACAGTGTGGGTATTGAACGAGCAACTTGATTGTGAATGTAGGTCTAGAGAGTTATACACGAAGGTGATGCCGAGAACAGGCAGTAATGGGTTATATGCAACTGAGACATGTAATAAGACATACGAGGGCGATCAATAGAGTAATGTGACATAAGATAATAGTTACCTGAGACAGTAGTAAGATCGTCCGATTAAGATCGACAGTGGTGCTCTAACAAGGTACCGATAGTCGGTTACAGGTAAGATATGTTTGAGGGAGATCCAATGAGAATAGGCATGTGAGAATGAGGATGCACTAAGATCGTACGAGCCTACGTGTCAGATTATACATCCAGTTACTCCTTGGCTGGAGAATCAGTGAGCATCCATCCGAACCTTCCGTATTCCGACGCTCGTCTTCGCAACCAGTTACTCTGAAAGTTGCCTGCATCTGCGGTGAAACAGCGAAATGGTTCCAGACCCTGAAAAAAACGCACGGATTTATAGATTGATGAAAGGATACAAATATGATGACTTTGCCAGCTAGTCAGCCAAAAATTATTTGTCTTTCGAGCAAGCACCGCTTAACTATGTACGTAATAAGTGTCCTCATCTCTTTTGCAGGCGTGGCTGCGGCTCTTAAGTCAGCTAAATCTCCTTCCCAAACTGTTTCCTCAGTCGTGCAAGACCCGTCGATCACCAATGCTGCAAATACGTCCAACGACACTAATTCCACTATCCCTCAACAAGTTTCACGGCTTGAGCCTCTTCGTTATGTAAATACCACCCGTCTTAGAGTTGCATACTACGAAGCCGGCCCAGTGGATGGCCACGTCGTGCTGCTTCTTCACGGATGGCCGTACGACATCCACAGTTATGTCGACGTTGCTCCTTCCCTCGCAAATCACGGGTACCGTGTTATTGTACCTTATCTTCGGGGTAATGGCCCTACCACTTTCCTACAGAAAGACACCTTTCGGTCTGGCGAGCAGGCGGCTTTGGGTGCCGACATAATAGAGTTGATGGATGCACTTCGAATTCCAAAGGCAATCTTTGCTGGGTACGACTGGGGTGGGCGAGGTGCCTGTGTCGCTGCTGCGTTATGGCCAAAACGTTGTTCCGGACTAGTATCAGTTAACAGCTACCTTATCCAGGATCTTTCTAAAGCATGGGTTCCACTGGATGCTAAAATTGAGGCCGGATTCTGGTATTTCTACTACTTTCTCACACCTCGAGGGGAGGCTGCACTTATTCAGGACCCCAAGGACATAGCTCGTATCGTATGGTCTAGGAACTCTCCCCAATGGAATTTTACAGAGTCTGATCTCGACCGAGCAGCCGAGACATTTGTTAACCCCGACTACGTCAGCGTTGTGTTGCATGTGTACCGCCATCGACTTCTGTATGCTCCTGGAGATCCAGCCTACGCTAACCTAGAAACGCAATTATTGAAGCAACCCCAGATTCCTGTTCCTGCAGTCACTTTGGATGGACTCGCGGATGGAAACTTTCCCCCAACCAACGGATCGTCTTCAGCCTCTCATTTCTCTGGCCCACGTGTGCACCATCAAGTGTTTGGAGCTGGCCACAATCTTCCCCAGGAGAGACCCGATGCTTTTATCAATTCCGTCCTTGAGGTTGCTAACCTCAAGTAAGGCTACGTTTCTTGAGCGTAGACAACGAGAGGTGATGGCTGGTACAGTTAGAACTTATTTTTATAGGGGGTTGCGGGTTAGCCGTAGGAACTATAGTATATCAATAGTTACATCATAAACTCTAGTATCTTCAGATTACACTGCTAGTTGTCCATAGACCGCAATGAACTCTATAACTTGTCGCATTGAGATATCGTGAAACAGTGATCGATTCAGATTAGATATTTGATATAGGCCACGTGTTTTAATCTTCTTATATACGTTTGATCAGTGATCTTGTTAAATTGGCGTGGCGTGGATCTGAGGTCAAATCCACGCCATCCACTAAATATACGATTTAACGCCAGGAGCGCCGCGGCGCTCTAGTGTGGATATATACTATATATAGAAAGTCTTGGCACGATTTTAGTATTGTATTTGAGAAGTAGGAGGTATTAAAAAGTAGTTAGATTTGCTTATTAACTTCCTTAAAACCCCCCTAAACAATCTTATCGTCCTTAATAACTCCTACATTATCGCCAGGTATATCCTCTTCCTTAAAGCCCTTAATTGCATTAAATTCCTCCTTAAAGCCCTTACCCTAAGCTTTAACTACTACAGCCGGTTAAGGTCGACTTTTTACAGCTTTACGAGCCACAGAAGCTTGCGTAGGTAATATCAATAGAGCTATAGACTCTCCCTCTACCTCTCTAACTTCTTAATTATTAAATACACCCTTCTACAGAGGCCTATACGAGTATTAAAGACATTTGTTTGCCTTAATTATATCTATCCGTAATCGAGAATGACAATCTTCTAGAAGGATCTTATAACTGCTAAATAGTCTCTCGCATTCGTCTAGTATAGGGAGTATTGCGAGGATATTAAAGGTAAAATAAGTAAGATCTAGCCGACCTTTATAGCGATCTAGCTAGTATTATATTATATTAAAGTGTTCGTTTTTGTTAATAGACTTATAGTTCGTTTCGAGGTAGGATTTAAAGCTGTCCTTATTAGGCGGCTAAGTTAAATTAACTAGAAAGGTTTTTAGGCGCTTATAAGCTTAAGTAGAGGTATACAACTTCGCTAGCTACTACTATGGTAGAGAATTTAAAGTAGGCAAGTTCTAGGGGTTTAATAGTATAAGAGCGCAAAGAGGCTTTGGGGAAGATTTAAAGAAATAATATAAATTCTATCTAAATCTAAGGGTATATAGCTTTTGTAAAGAATAAGATATTACGTAAAGAAAAGAAAGGAATAATAAGAGAATTATATAATTAAACAGTTAGGGGTCTTGGTAGTTAATATATACGTATATATACACGCGGTCTTTAACGGACTTTAGTATTATAGCGCTAGTGAAAAACGGTAAATTATAGTGAACAATCACAGATAGTTATAGATAGTCGTAAATAGTTATAGATAGTTGTAGACAGTTGCAAATAGTTTTAGATAGTTATCTATCGAATATTTCACTAAGACATTCCTACTATAACTGGGCTAGTCCTATTATAGTACCCCTCCCCCTTTAGCTAAAGGTCTAAAATAATTCAATTTAGTTAAAAATTTATAACTTATTATATTATAGGCGTTATAATATATTATAAGTTCTTTTTAATTTCAAGTTTCCTACTATTATATATTATATATTTATGTTAGGTAGTAGTTGTTTACTTTTATATTATATCTGTTTAGCTAAAGTAGGCCGCGAAGGATAGTCCTTATAGAATTCTTTTACTAAGGCGTATTGGCCTTAATCTGGTTATAAGTTTTTTAGATTTATGTTTTATATCCTTTTTACTTAATAAGAAGTTTAAATTGTTTAGATTATATTTTCTATTATATATTATTAATTAAATTAATAAAGTAAGAACTGTTACTATTGTTAATAATTATAAAAGGTAGCGGTGGTACTTTATAAGTTATAGGATTATCTTTTAAAGGTTGCAATAAGCTTACGTAAAACGTTAGGAGTATTTTTATCTTAATTGGCAATTTAAGCTTATAAGCATATGGGCTTAGTTTTTTCTTAATTTAGTATAGGTCTATAAACTTCTAATTAAGTTTTTTTAAGGGCTGTTAAGTCCGTAGGTTTTATATATTTAGGTAAACTATATTACCTTCTTTAAAGTCCCATACAGGAGTTTATTCTTTATTTGCATACCATTTCTATACTATTTAGGCATAATTTAATTTACTTTATAATAGTTCCGTTAACTGCTTTATTTAATTAGCGAAGTTATATATATTAATTAACTAAATCCGCTTAATTATAGGTTCTATTATATTGATTTTAGGTTATAGTTTAAATCCAAGATAAGGGTCTTATCTATAGGTTGCATAGAACAGCGTTATGCCTATTAATACGTTTATTATATTATTTATAGTAAACTTAGCTAAAGGCAGCCATTTTTTCTAGTTATCTTATAAGTAGGAGCAGTATATTTATAAGTATTGTTCTATAATCGCGTTTGCAATTTTAGTTTAACTATTTATCTCTAGATAAAATGTAGTTAAAAGTTATATTTAAATACTTAATTATTTATATAGAGCTTGCTAAAAGTCTAAAACGAACTAGCTTTTATAATTAGATATTATTAAATTAGAAAGTCTGTATAGCTTAAAGATGTATATAATAAAATATTTAGTTACTAATATTATATTAATTAAGTCCCTGGGAATTATATATCGCGTTTTTATAAGGCGGTTAATAACTACTATAATATTTATAAACCTATTACTACTAGGTAAGTTGACTATAAAGTTAATTAAGATGTCGCGCTATCTTTATATTAGAATTGGTAGCAGTTAAAGTACTCCTTACTTCTTTATATAAGAGGTCTTTCCTTACACGCATATCCTATATACTTAAACATATTTTTATACGTAGTTATATATTATAGGCTAGTAGTATACCTATTAAATAATCTTATAGGTCTTTATATGGCTGGGATGTCCTACTATAGGGAAGTTGTATATAAATTTAAGTATTTTAAATCTTAAAGGTTTAGAATTCGGAACTACTATCTTTTATTAATAGTATAATTAATTATTTTAAATTTCGTATTTAGCGAGTGTAATATCCTTATACTATTATTTTCCTATTTAAATTGTCTTTATTATATCTATTATCTATATATTATTCTTATATTTATATTCTATTAGCTTATTAATTTCTATTTCCTATTTATTAACTTCCAATTCATTTCTATTAAGTTCTATATTTAGAAATATAAGATATAGTTTTTTAAAACATTTAGGGGGCAATAAGATCTATAATTAATTTATAATCCGTTTATTTAAAGCGTTTATAGGTAGATCCTATAATTATTATATTAATATATTAGGCTTCTAGTTAAGTTTGCCTAGTTAGTATATAATCTTAAAGTTAAATTATAGGAGGTATTTGGCCTAATAAGTTTGGCGCTATATTAATTGCTTTATAGTTACAACGTACTATAGGTTCTTATAGTCCGTTAATATATATATTAGAAATAATAATCCTTTAAGCTTGAGACGCTATTATTTAAAGTATTTAACAATTATAGGCAGTTCCTTATTATATATCTTATAGTTTAATTTAGTAGAGGCGAGTTTTTAAAAGAGAAAGGCTACTAAATATAGCTTACCGTTCTTGTTATATTGTAATAATACTCCGCCTAGCGTATAATTGGATAAATCTGTTTTAATAATATATTTAAGGTTAGGGTTAAAGTAAGTAAGAATTAGAGTAGTTATAAAGTAATATTTTAAGTTATTAAAAGCTTATTTATATCTAGCGGTCTATTTAAATTTTATATTCTTTTATATTGGGTTTATTAATAGCTAGGAAATTTCTAAGAGGTGGTTAATAAATTAATAATAGAAGTTTGCAAATTCTAAAAATCCTTAAATGTCTTATACGTTACTAGGGCTTCCCTAGTTTATAATTATAGCGACTTTCTTAGCGTCTATTTTAATTCTATTATAAGATATAATTAAGCCTAAGTACATAACCTTAGGCGTATAGAACTTATATTTCTTAATATCGCATTATAAACCCGTATTTTATAGGCGTTTAAAGACTATTCTAATATATTTTTAATATTTAGAAAGCAAGGATAAGTAGATTAAGATATTATTAATATATACGGTAATAAATATATTAAGGAATTTATAAAGCATATTATTAATATATTGCTAAAATATACTGGGACCGTTCTTTACACTAAATAGCATTACTAGGTATTTAAAGAGTCCCTATTATATATAAAAAGCTATATATTTCTTATCTCCTTTATATATATAGATTTTAACCCAGACATTACAGTTATAACAATTTAGATACATAGGGGACCGGTATAAATTATCAATGTGTATAACCCTAGGGTTAAAGGGGTCCCATAAACAGAGAACATTATATTGGTAATAAGCTTACTGGAAACTAAAGACACGGAGTCTATCCTATTAGGTGATATAAACCTCTACTACCTGTAGTGGGGGGGTATCTATATTGCTACTAAACGATAGGCAGGTGCCTACTAAGAGCTATAGATATCTAGGGCCTTAAACTAGCCACCCCTCTAGGAGAAATTATATGGCAATAAGGCACCACTAGAAGTACAATTAACCTTATATTTATGGACAAAGGCCTATACTAGAGACTTAAAAGGTGCAACCCTAAAGAAGAATGGGCATTCGCCTTAAACTATATCCCTATCCAAATACAGCTAGACCTAGATATTAAGGTGCAACTAAATAGTAAAAGATACGCAATAAGAAAGCTTAAGATAGATAGCTTCCTTAATATAGTTAAATAACAACTTTAAGACCTAGAAGAAATCCACCTAATACCAAACAAGCAAGGCTTATTAGCCACCCCTAAGGAAATTAACTAAAGACTAGAAAGGATCTAGGCAGCAATTAAAAATAAGCTAGAAGAGCACTGCCTGGTCTTATAACCGGGCCCTTACACGTAATACGTATAGTCTGCACAATACGCGGTTCTTATTGCCAGCTAATAACGAGCAAGAAGGAAATACATAAGCAGCCATAACCCTAAAGATAAGAGATGATATAAAGATATAAGAAACTAGTTAAAGAATACCCTAAAAAAAGAAGTAAGGAATAACTGGAGACGGTTTATAAACAAGTACATATTTAACTTAAGCCTCCCCTATAATAAGGGCCTTTAGGCTATAGCAAAATAGGTAAAGAAAAAGGTAGGGCGCCTAGTAGAAGACCTATACCTACCACCCCTATAAAGAGTAGGGGAGTTATAGGCCACTAACAATAATAATAAGAAGGTAAAGATCCTTATAGAAAGGTTCTTCCCTTAACTAGCTCTAGCAGACCTTAGTAACATTATAGGTAAAATACTGGTAACTCGCCTATGGGTTAACAGTAATATAACAACAGAGGAAATAGCTAGAACTATTTATGACGGGCTTATATAAATGCTTCTAAACCGAATCTTGTAGATTACTACTATATCAGAATACTAAGCTAAGGAGAAGAAGAAGACTAGTAGGGACTAATAAGATATAAAGGGGTTGTTAAGGCGCTAGTAGTAAGCGAGCCAATAGCAACTTGGCAGAATTTGGCAGAATTTGGCAGATTACCCAGAAAACGGTAAATCGCGGCAAATTGCCTAGGAAACGGCAATATAGCAGGTGACAAGCTCTAGCACTATTATATCACCCCCCCTCCTAAAAAAGCCTGCCCTTAGGCTTTATCCAAGTTCTTTATTATTATCTAAATTATTATAGTCATCTAACCCCTCTTCCTAGCATTTAATCCAACTATCTAATTTACGTAGTGGTCTAGGGAGGTCTAGGTAGGCTAGGTGGAAATCTTATAGCTTATAGGGAGAGTACTTAAAATTAGATGCGGAGTACCATTCTGGATCTTTATTATAACCTACCTAGCTCGCACAGTATTTTAAGGTACTACAGTCCTTCTTAACTGCTAAAATCTCTTTAACTTCCCATTCTTCATCCTCTGCAATTTAAATTGGCAGTAGGGGATTATTATGCTATCCAGGTAACGGGTCGTCCGTGGCCTTCCGTAGTTAGTCTGGAGAGAAGATAGGGTAGATCTTTATTAACTCTGGTAGCTTAACCTTAAAAAAGTGCCCTACCTTCTTAGGGATCTTATAGGGGCCTGCCATTTAGTGGTCTAGCTTATAGCTCAGCCTTTAGGTCTTCTAGTTCTTTATTAACACCTATATCTTATCTCTTACATAAAAGTCTACCTCGCGACAATATTAATTTACATTAGACTCTTTCTTTTCTTATACTCTTTTTATAATTACTTAGGCGGTCTCCTAGGCTCTGTGTATTCTCTTAGTAAATGCCTAGGCCTCTTTATAGCTAAGGCGTTCGCGGGCTATTATAGGTCCTATAGGTCTATCCTAATTAAAAGATGTTCATGGTTTGTATCCATAGAGTAGCTTAAATGGCGACATTCCTATACTATTATAAGGGAGCGTAAGCTGTGCGTAGTCTATTATAGGCAGCAGTTCTGACTAGTTATCCTAGTAGTAGCTAATAAAGGGGCGGAGTCGCTAGTTAAGGTACTGGTTTATAATCTTGGTTTAGCCGTTAGTCTAAGAGTAGAATGTGGTAGAGAGCTTAATCTAGATTCTAAGGATGCGGTAGAATTTATCCTAGAAGTCCAATATAAATTGGGGTCCATAGTTAGAGATAATTAACTTAGGAGCGCCATGGATCTGGTAGATATTGTTAATGTACATATGGGCTATATCCTTTATGGTTATAGTCTTAAAGCAAGGGAGGGAAATGGCTTGCTTACTTAGTTAGTTAACTACTATAAAGGCCATATCATAGCTGTGTTTGTCCTTTAGGAATGATTTAAAGTCCATTATAATATATTGCCAAGGGCGTTTAGGGACTAGTAGTGGTTGCAGCTATTTAGGAGTTCGGTCCCTGGGGGTATTTATATATTTATAAGCATAACAATTTCTAATAAATTGTTCTATATTGGATAGGAGTCCTTGCCAATAGTAATAAGGCAATATTAGTTAGTGGGTCTTATCTCTACCAGGGTATACTATAGAGACTTAACAGTAGGCTTTACAGATTAGCTTTATTTATAGGTTGTTAATATCTAGAACTATAAGCCGTTCTTAGTATAGAAGCAGTCCGTCTTTTATTTCTAAATTAGGGTTACCTCCTATAGCTTAATCGCGGAGGGCTTTTAGGGATTTAGCTGTGCGGTTCGCGGTTAGGATGCGATTAATTAGTCCTATTAGTTTATCTAGGGCCTTTTCTTCTATAGGTGCTACCTTGTTTTGTTTGGAGCTTAGTTTCTTAAGGATACGCGGGTTAAGCTGTTTGGAATAGAGGAGGGCGCGTGTTTAATGCTAAGCCTTTAGCTCGTCTTGTGGCCCCACGTCCTGTTCTCTCTAGGTTAAGGCGTTAGCTTTAGCATTTTGCCTACTAGGGCGGTATATAATTATAAAGAAGAATTGGGAGAGTATTTTGGCCCACTAGGCCTATTAACTAGTAAGTTGTTTTATTGTTATAAAATACTTAAGGGCTTTATAATTAGTATAGACCTTAATCTAAAAGTCTAAGCTTCTAAGCTCTGCGCGCTACTAGGACAATAATTATACAATAGCCAACATTTCCTTATTGTGCACTTTGTAGTTACACTTAGCTAGGGCTATTGTTTTTAAGAAGAACGCTATAGGGTACTATTTGCCGTCTAGGTATAGCTATAAAAGGACTTCCGCTACTACCCTATTAGAGGTGTCTGTTTCCAGCATTAATTTAAGGTCTAGATTATAGTAATAAAGGATTAGGGAGGAGATAAGTCGGTCCTTTAACTCCTTAAAGGCTTTTATATAGTTATTATTAAAGATAAAAGGCGTGTCATTCTTAGTTAGTTGTATAAAAGGCTTAGCTATAACTCTATAGTTATAGATAAACCAACGATAGAAATTATAGAAGCCAAGAAAGGACTAGATACCTTTTATAGTGCAAGGGGGTTTCTAGTTATAGATTATCTTAACCTTCTCTAGGTTAACTTTAATCCCTTTTATACTAATAATAAACCCAAGGTACTTTATACGTTTTACTCCAAATTTGCATTTTTTTATATTAACTTATAGGCCTATATTTTGCAGTCTCTCTAGGGCCTTCTTAATATAAACTTAGTGCTTAAGTTCGTTATCTAAGTATATAAGAATGTCGTCCAGGTATACTATATAGAATTTATTAAGGTAATTAAAAAGAATATTATTTATATACTATTAATAAGTGGCTGGCCTATTTGTTAGTCTAAAAGGAAGGACTTTATATTTGTAAGACCCATAACAGGTATAGAATATTGTTAGATCTTCTAATACAGGGTCCATCCCAATTTGGTAAAAAGCTTAGCGGATATTAAGCTTAGTAAAGATTTTGGCCTAGCTTAGACGTGTAAGGGTCTTATTAATTAGGGGGAGAAGGTAGCGATCTTTCTAAGTAATGGCGTTTAGTTTTTAATAGTTAATGCAGAAATAAAGGCCTTTATTAGGTTTCTTTATAAATAGAATAGAAGAAGTAAAAAGGGCCTAACTTGGCTTAATAAACCCCTTATAAAGGTTATTAATTAAGTACTGCTTAGTTGCTTTTAGTTCCTTTATAGTTTGCTAGTAAAAGGGGCTATAGCCTGGAGAGTTATTGGCCTCTAGTTAAATCTTATAATTATAGGTTTAGTAGGGGGGCAGTATATCTAAGGCTGCTTTTAAGAACGCGTCTCTATAGTTTAAGAGGTATATATAGAGAAGGCACTTAACTAGCTCCTTATTAGTTTCCTTTACTAGCCCTTCTTTCTTCTTATTAATGATCTAGTTAATTTTGTATAAGCTAGTTATAAAGACCTTATTGTCCTTTTGATATATATTAAAGTGGAAACCTATAGCACTAATTACCGTAATATCTACTATAGGGGGGTTGTGTGATAGTAGGGGTGTCCACGGCCTTGGGGGCCTTTAGCATATTAGCGTTGTCTTTACTCCTTTTAGCTCTTATTACATCTTCTAAAGGTTATCCTCTACGTCCTATTGGTATATCCTCTTCCCTATTGGCCAGATCTCCGTAATTTAAAAGTTATCTACGCTACTGTCCGTTCTACTTCTATAAGTAGAGTCCTCCTTAACTATAGTCCCTTAGGGGAGTATCTTTGTTAGTATAGAGTTCCTACTAGCCTTATGGCAGGTATCTTCTTAAGTAAAGGCTAGGTCGCGGTCCCTAATATCCTACTAGTAAATAGGGTCAGCCTTTATAGCTAGTGTCTTGTGGTTAGTGCGGATCTCTCTAATAAAAGAGGGTAACTTTGGTCTATTCTCTAGCCAGATAAACTATCTCTATTAAACGTTCAGCCAAATATTAAAGTAGGACATCTATTTTTGGCTGAGGATTATATTATAGGACCCTAGGTCTAGGATACAGAAGGGGATACTAAATTAGCGCCGTCCATTAACAGTAATATATAGCTTTAAGATATAGGTAACCGGCTTACCGGCTTAGCCGTTATAGCCTTTTACTTAAATAGGCTTCTCTAATTAGGTAGCGTTTATATTTAAGAACTTAGCAACGTTATTTATATAAGCAGTATTTATAAAGGCAAAGCCATTTACTCTAGTGTTAACAAGGGCAGTTATATTAACTCTATATCCATTTTAAGATACTATATATGGAACCGTAAAGTGTTTTCCACCCATTAGCTAACTTAAATTAATCTCTTTAAGATTAATAGGATACCCTAGGGGGGTGTCTTTCCCTAGGGTTCTTTTTTTCCTAACTTATTGAACATTTCTTCTTCCTCTATCTCCTTAATATTACCTGTGTCCTTTAGCTCTGGGCAGGATATAGTAAAGTAACTATCCTTCCCGTAATTAAAGCACGTGACCGTAGCAGGGTCAATTAGGGTGTTACGATAAGCATTGGCTAAAGGCGTAGTATGTGGCGAATTAGGCGGGGCTTGCGGGTAGGTAGTTATGACCGCTTTTAGTATAAGGGTGGTTATGGTTTGTCTTCCAACGCTAGCTTCCGTTGGTATAGTAGATAGGTTCCAGTTATTGCAGGACCACTTTAGTTGATTAGAATAAGCGTTAATTTTTTTTAGTTCTGAATCCAGTAATAAATATTAGGCTGCAAGTCTTTAGTAGGTTAGTAGGTTATCTAAGGCTACCGCAATCTTCTCTTATGGTTGGACTGTTAGCTTGTTGTATAGGTCTAAACGGTAGTTTTTAAGGGGAACCTGGCCTTCCCCTGCTAGGTATAAGAATTAAGTTTAGAACTTAGCAAAGGAGTAACCTAGTTTTATTATTAGGCGATTATACTTATATCTAGCATCCCGTACTTTGTTTAGATTTATATAGATTATAGCTAGGTACTATAACATCTTGTTAATAGATATAAATTGGACGGGGGATTTATCTTTAAATCTGGCTTAGAGGTGCTGTTATACATCTCCTATAGTTCGTCCAAAGACGTAGAGCATCTTGGCCTCTTTAGAAGTGAAGTGGTCTTAATTAACGCGGAGTTTTTCTTGCACTTAGATTCTCTAGTTCTTAAAGGTTAGGTCTATGCTATTTAATAGTAGTAGGGGGTTAGGGAGCTTAACGGACTTTAATTACTTTATTATTATGTCCATACTCTCTAGTGTATTGTATTTGGTTAAGTAAATAGGTTAACTAAGGTTTTATAAAGGGGAGGCTGGGCTATTTTATAAGGCAGTAAGGCTTTCTAGGATCTCTTTTAGAGTCTTTTATATACTTTAGGCTTAAAGACAATTGACCTTCTAACTAGCTGCAAGGACACGAATCTGCTTATGTATATCTATAACGTCGTTATTATCTTTAATTTCTAATCCTAACTAGATCTTATATTCCTCTTAGGTAGAGGCAGGTCTTTTAAATAAGCTTGCTTTAGGTGCTATTATTGGCTTCCTAAGGTTTGTTAGAATTGTATAATTTGGTTTTAATTCTAGGGTTCTTTTAGGGATACAGGTTAAGTACAGTCTGGCCTATAAAAGTGGGATATTGTTAAGGCCTTCCCAGGCGTAGTAGTGTGAGTTTTTTTCGGTGTCTAAGTATAACGCGTTAATGCGTTGTTGCAGACAAAGGTCTTCTTTTAAGGTGGGATATTATTAAGGCCTTCCCAGGCAATGTAGGGAGAGCTTAGTATAATATAACGGGCTTATATAAATGCTTCTAAACCGAAGCTTATAGATTGCTACTATATAAGAATACTAAGCTAAGAAGAAGAAGAAGACTAGTAGGGACTGGCAAGATATAAAGGGGTTGTTAAGGCGCTAGTAGTAAGCGAGCCAATAGCGACTTGGCAGAATTTGGTAGAATTTGGCAGATTGCCTAGAAAACGGCAAATTGCGGCAAATTGCCTAGGAAACGGCAATGTAGCAGGTTGTCACGGCTAGCTTTCCGTGGGAGCGATCCGATAGATTAAGCAACAATAAGGGGCTATATTATGAATAGACTAAGGTAAGGGCTCAAAGAAAGGGGCTCGGTAGACGACTATGTACATGTTCGGTCATTGGGGCAACATTGGGGCAACGTTGATCTATAACCAACGACGCCTTAATAGTAGCTATATAGACGAACCATTACATCACCCCCCTTTAAGCCAGGAGGATTGCCCTTAATCCTTATAGTCAGGCTCTCCTTGTCTGTCTTACCCTTCCGTCCTTCTTTGCTTTATTGTCTTTCTCTAAGGGCTCTAGATCTACGTCCTTGTAATACACCTCTAGCTATTACAGCAGCTGTACGGGTAGTCCGGTATTATGGGGTCTCTTATTGTGGAACGTCTTAATCTTATAGGGGGCGCTAATAAAGCTGTCTATGTTATACCAGGTGTTGTCCAGGTTGTGGCCTACCTAGTTAACCTTATACTATAGCCTTCCGTGGTAGGTTCTACTAGTAAGAATCTTATTAATCTTATACTCCGGCTCGCTATTAATTAGAACTGGCTTCTCTGGCTCCCTGTTTTAGCCTAGCAGGGGGTTATCTAGGTCCTTTCATAGTTAATTGGCATGGAAGACGTTTAATATCTTCATATTTGGGGGTAGGTTAATAATATATAAGTATCCTTTTATGTCTAGAATCTTATAGGACCCTATAAGCTGTCTATCTAGCTTAATACTTAGTTGGTTAGTAGCCCAGCCCTTCCTAGTAATATATACTTGATCACCTACTCCAAAGTCTAGTTTGTGACGGTGCCTATTAGCTTGCCTTGTCTACCGCTCTTAGGCCTTTGCTAGGTTGTCTCTTGCCTATTTAACTACGTCCTAGGTCCTATATGCAAAAGCCTAAGCTTCTTATCGTGTCAGCTTCTTACGAGGTGTTAAGGTTACTTATATACATTCCTCCCAGTTAAAGTAAAGCCTTGGCTTAAATCCTAGCTCTAGCTTATATGGTATAAAGCTAGTAGATTTATGCGGTAAGATTGCCTGTGTAAAGTCTATATAGGGGAGGAGCTCTAACTAATTGTCCTAGTAGTGGTTAATAAAGGGCCTTAAGCGTTGGTTAATATACTGGTTTAGTACCTCTATATTACTATCAGTTTGTGGGTAACTGGATATAGAGAGCTTTTACTTAATACCGGTTAGTTTATATAGCTCGTCTGTAAAGGATAAGATAAATTAGGGTCCTTAATCTGATATAGCCGTCTCCAAAAGGCCGTACACGCGCCAGACGTGTTGGTAGTATAGGTTTGCTGCGTTAGCTACAGTAGCAGTTTTATAGCAGGGTAGTGAGAAGGCTTTCTTGCCTAGTCAATTAACGACTATAAAGACATTATCGAAGCCCTTTTTATCCATTGGGAAGGACTTAAAATCAAAAGAGATGTGCTGCCAGCAGCGTTTACTAATTGGTAGGGGGTGCAGCAGGCCTAGGGTTTTATCCTAAGGTATATAGGTCCTCCTATAGGCCCTGTAGTTTCTTACGTAGGTATTGCAGTCTAAGGGTAGTCCTGGCCAATAGTATTAGTCTGCTACAAGTTTTCTAGTCTTTATCTTGCCTGGGTAAGCGGTTACCTAGCAAGAGTATACCTCTACAATAAGGTAGGTACGGAGGCAGTCAGTATTAGGGACCATTAGCTTGCCAAAGCGGGTAAGTAGTCCTCCTTAGAGCTTCTAGCCCTTCTAGTCTTGCTTGGCTAGCTAATATAGCCCTACTAGCAACTTACTAGTTCGGTTGGCCTGGAGTATCTAATTAACTAGCTTGTATGGCTGCTATTCGCAATTTGCTGTAACTAGGGGGTCCTTAGAGGTTGCCTCTAGTGTAGCAATCATAAGGGCGGGGTTAATTAAGTATATAGTATATATGGCTACGTCCTTCTCTTTCTACGTCTTTAGGTCCTCTTGCTTTTGTAATAGGGTATTAGCCACTATATTCGCCGTGCCTGGCCTATAGGTAATCCGCATATAGAAATCAGCTAGTAGGTCTGCCTAGTGGGCCTACCGTGGATTTAGCAGCCTCTTAGTTATAAAGTACTTAAGGGCTTAATAGTCCGTAATTACTATAAAGGGTGTACGCTAGAGGCCGACAAGGTGACCTTGCCATTTCTATAGGCCTCTTATTACTACTAGTATCTCTTTGTCGTAGATCTCGTACCGTATCTCTTTAAGGGATATTGTCTTTAAGAAGAAGGCTACTGGCTTCCAGGTCTTATTATCTTATAGCTAGTTTAGCATCCTAGCTACTACTCTATCACTTACGTTAGTCTCTACATGGGTATCTCAGAACGGTAAGTAGTGCTTTATTACGCTGCCTAATAGCATAAGGGCCTTAACTTGCTTAAAGGCTTTAAGCTCTTCCTCCCCTAGTAGGTGCTATGCTTCCTTCTTTATAAGCTTACTAAGCGGTCGTGCAACTCGGCCGTAATCCTTTAGGAAGGCCTAGTAGAAGTTATAGAACCCTAGAAAGGATTGCACTCCTTTTATAGAGGTAGGGGGCTCCCAATCTCTAATTATAGCTAGCTTATTAGTGTCTATAGTAATCCCATTAGTACTAATAATAAAGCCTAAGAACTTCGTCTTAGTAACGCTAAATTCGCTCTTCTTAATATCTGCTTATAGGCCTGCCTCTTAAAGCCTCTGCAGGACCTTCTTAACGTGGATTTCGTACTCTAGCGGGTCGTCTAAATAGATTAAGATGTTGTCTATATAGGCTGTACAGAAATCGTCCAAGTAGTTAAAAAGGATGCTGTTAATAAACCTCTAGAAGGATATAGGGCCGTTGCATAGTCCAAAGGGTAGGATGTGGTACTTATACGATCCGTACCTTATACAGAAGGTGGTTAACTCCTCTACCTCTTCCTTTAGCTGTATATGGTAGAAAGCCTGCCGAATATCTAGCTTGGTAAAGATTTTAGCTCTTAATAGCCTGGTTAACGTTTCCTTAATTAATGGCAGCGGATAGCGGTCCTTCTTGGTAATTGCATTAAGCTTTTAAAAGTTAACGTAAAATCGCTACCCCCCTCTAGGCTTCTTGGCAAATAGGACCGGAGCTGCAAAGGGTACGTCGCTTGGTACTATAAACCCCTTCTATAAGTGCTCCTATAGGTAGGCCTTAACAAGCTCTAGCTGCTCTAGCGATATGTTATATAGTGGGCTAGGGGCTAGATTACGGCTGTCACCTTTAAGAATAATATCGTGGTCCACTCCCTCGCGATGTGGTGGTAGCGTATTAGATATAGCCTTTAAGAAGCTATCAGTATATTCCTAGTAGGGCTGTGGCAGCTTTTTATAAATAAGCCGGCGAAGTTCCTTGTTATTGTTAGGTAGGGCGTCTTGTCCCTTCCTATTCTCTATTAACTGGTCTATTTCGTAGAGACTAGTATATCCAATTACTACATCCTTATGCTTTACTCCTCGTAAGAAGTTCCTTGCCTTAAGTAGCGTGATGTCTGCTACTCTAAACTCCCTAGTAGATAAAAGCCTCCTTACTCTTGGCTTTAATGGTGAAGTTGGCCTAGGGTAGAGCTGGTCCTCCATTTTCCTAATTGTATCTTGGGTATTAATCTTCTAAGTATACTTGTAGTTATATAAGGTCTATTTAGTTTGCTTCAGCCTAGCTTGCCCCTCTGGTTTAATTTTGGTAGGGGGCTTCTTCTCTTAGAGCTCTCTGATCACGACTATATATTTAAGGATACGTTAGGGGGTAGGCCTAGGCTCTTGGTCTAGCAATGCGTCTTTTTAATTTGTGTCTCTCTAGTGATCCTCGTTAATTGGCGGGGGTAGGAGCTCCTTTCTTAGTATAATTACGTCCTGCCTGCTATAGTAGTTCCTCTTAATTCGCTATACTAAGACCCAGTGTTTACAATTAATAAGGGCCCTAGTTTTCTCGAACTACCTATAGCCAATAAGAAGATTATGGCGGCTAGTATTATAGAATAGGAACTATGTAGGGACTCGTTAGCCATCTATAACTAGGTTAGCCCTAAAGAGCTATCTAATTATATCCGTCTGCTAGTTATTGTGGCTGGATATAGCAACTCCTCGTCCTTTAATCTTATAGAGCTTTAGTTACAGTTGTTGCTTAATAATTAGCAGTAGCTTATAGTGTATAAAAGCCTCTCCGCCCGCACCAGAGTCGAGTAGGCTTATTATATTAAGAGCCACGCCGCCTAGCGCGATCCTACATAGTGTTATAAGGGCTGCGCCTCCTAAGATTTCCTTTAGCTGTATGGGCGCTGTATTAATTGCTCTAATCTACTCTAGGTAGGAGACTTCTCCTAAAGCTGCTCGTTTTCCAATTTTAATAAGTTAGTAACTATCTTATACTCTTTACTTTAGTTAATTGCTTTAGCTTCCGTCTTCTTCAGCGCTAGGCAGTTGTTAGAGTAGTGTCCTTGCTTACTATAGTTAAAATAGGTAACTAGCGCTTTTGCGGCTGGTGCTAGAGTTAGAGGCTGCTAGGAGGGGGGGGGACCTTTAGTCTCTTTAGCGCCCCTAGTAGAAGCTCTCTTAATAGCCTAGGCTGCTCTATAGTTACTTCGCTCCTTACCTGTCTACTTTAGACCTTAGGTGTACTATTGGGTAGTCTTATAATAGGCCTAAAAGTTACAGTCTTCGTCTGCCACCTTAACTTCCATTTAGACGCGTAGGCTGTTGTAAAGCTTATTATAAAGCTCCTCTTTCCACTGGTCTTGTGGCATCCTTAAGATATTTGCTAGCCATATAAAGTTAGATTAGAAATTATTAAAGTCTCCTAGGTACAGCATCTTAAGGCCTTTAAGTTCCTGCTAGGCCTTAATACAGCGATCTGGGTCCTTAAAGACGTTCTCTAGGAACTTAAGTACTTCTTTGCTGGTAGGGTTGCGTTCCGCATCGCGCTTTGCCTCTAGGTAGGGTAAGAGGTGGTTATAAGCTTTGCCTCCTATATATGTCTTAATATACGCCACTTTTACATCCTCTTCCTAATCTGGGTTGTCTTAATAGAACCAGTCTGTATTAGATTAAAGCTTGTTTCATATATAGCCGCTCTAGGCACAATAGGTAGGCTCTTTCCCATCTATTAGCATAGGTGGGTCTAGAAACTTTGCTATACATCCTAAGCCCGTAATACTGCTTGTCTAAGAGAGTGGTGTCCCTTCTTATATTATCCGTAACGGTGTGCTTTCTTGCTTGCTGTCTTCCCAATCTGGGGCTTGTATAGTAACCTTACGGCCTATCCTTAATATCTTCCAATTGGTCTTGCGGAGCTTATCTGTCCTATTATCTAAGTGCTCCTTAAGCTCCGCTATCTTTACCTTAGCCTTCTCTTTCCCATCAAGGGCCTTATGCGCGTGGTTATTTACGAGACGCCATAGCATAGCGATCTGCTGTTCCATCGCCTTTCTTTGTATTCCCTAGAGCTTCAGCTCTTCTACGAGTTCGGTTATAGGGATTGCGGCTAGGCTTTAGGTAGTCGCAGCTATATACTCTCTCTTTATCTCTATTTTAAAGTATATAGGGTTCTCGTCGTCTTCCAATTACGCTATAAGACGGTCCCATTTGCTCTTCATATCGTCCGCGAGCTCCGTCTCGCCGTAGTACGGTTGGAGCTCCGGCGGCTCAAGTGACGCGTCTACGGGTTCCTTACGTGCTGCTAGCGTTGGGTTGGTAGCTATCTCTAGCGCGCTAGGCCTTAACGCGCTCCTTTTTGCTATAGTGTCTCTTTTGCTTTCTTAGGCAACTCTTACTACTAAAATTGTAATTAGGGTAATCCTTTTAATCTAATTACTATAGTCTCTTCTTTTAGCTGCTTAATCCGCTATCGTAATTACCTGCCTCGAGCAGGGCTTAGAGGGTTAATTAGTCTGTAGTTATAGTGGTAGAACAGCTCTCTATCTAGCTATGCGTTTAACCGTTAGACCTAGTATTATATCGCCTCTACAGGCCAGTTAAGGTAGACCTTAGTCTAATGTTATAGCTAGCTTTCCGTGGGAGCGATCTAATAGATTAAGCAACAATAAGGGGCTATATTATAAATAGACTAAGGTAAGGGCTCAAAGAAAGGGGCTCGGTAGACGACTATGTACATGTTCGGTCATCGGGGCAACGTTGGGGCAACGTTAATCCGTAACCAACAACGCCTCAATGGTAGCTATATAGACGAACCGTTACACAGGTGACAAGCTCCAGCACCGTCACACTATTAGCCTTCTTTTAAATAATATAGTACTAGGACCAGATAGGATACTAAATAAGGCCTTAAAGATCTGTGGACTACTTATAGCACCTTGGCTTATAGATATAGCTAGAGCATGCTTTGCTATAGGCTACTACCCACAACTTAGAAAATCTATAACAATGGTTATTCTATAAAAAAAAGGTAAAGCAGACTACTTAATCCCAGGAAGCTACTGCCCTATTACCTTAGAAAACACTCTTAGCAAGATCTTAGAAAGGGTAATAGCGGACTATATAGTAAATATGGCCAAGAAATACGCCCTACTACTACAAAGTTAAATAGGGGCAAGAAAGAACCGCCTAACACTATCAGCACTTATGTTATTCGCTGCCACCATTAAATCTACATGGGCGATATAAAGGGACTTTATAGTATCAATGCTTAGCCTAGATATTAGTGGTACCTACAATAACATACCCTATAAGCGCCTCCTATACATCCTTAGGGCAAAGGGCTTCCCAGAATAGATTATATAATTTATTTAAGGGTTTATAGGCCAGAAAGAAACATTACTAGTCTTTAGCGGATACCAGAGCCCCCTTATTATAGTTATAATAGGAATACTATAAGGATTACCCCTCTCGACTATACTCTTCCTTTTCTTTATAAGCAACCTACTTAAGTCCTTTAAGAAGGGGTGGCCTAGGGGATAGGCTTTGTTAATAATACAAACCTAATTATATATAGGCCAACGGCCGCAGAGAACTGCAGAACACTAAAGAAAGCCTATAATACCTATATAGAATAGGCAAGACAATATAGAGTCCAATTCTTACTAGAGAAATACCAGCTAATTTATTTTATAAGAAAATGCAACTAACCTATAGATCTTTAGTATATAATCTATGTCTAAGGCTTTAGGGGCTAACTAGTTCAAGGCCTAAGGGTATTAGGAGTATAGGTAGACAGTAAGTTCTGGTGGAGCGCATATATATTATAAGCGGCCTGTAAGGGCTAAGCGTAGTATATTACAATATCTAGAATCGGTAATTCTATATGGGGTCCATGCTTTTAGAGGTTACGCCTACTATATACAGTAGTTGTCCGGCTAACTATAATATATAAATCTAGTGTTTGGGCCATAGGAGAAACCGAGAAAGGCCCCCCTAAATCACTCCTTAAACTACTTTAAAAGGTCTAAATAGCCTACCTCTAGAGTATAATAGGTGGGTATAAGTGGACGGCCACAGCACTGCTTAAGAAGGAAGCTAATGTCCCCCCCCTATAATTATATATTAAAGCCGCGGCAATATAAAGGGTGTAAAAGGAGTGCAACTCTAATGTTATAAAGTATATTAAAACACGCCTAAATAAACTATAGAGGGACCCTAGGGTGCCCTATAGGAGAGCTAACTAACAACCCCAAAGTAGGGAAGATATATTAGAGAAATAGGTAGAAAAAGTAGAAAAAGAATAGTACTGTATTAGGGCCTAGGCCTATATAAAGGAGGAAGGAAGATATATAAGAGACTAGTAAAGACAATAGTAAAAAAGAGAAAGGAGCTAAAGTAGAGTATAAAAGAGTACTAGAAAACCATCTACTATAATATAATACTGGTTAGACTAACACTGGAAAGGTATATAGGAGTTAAAGGTACAGAGGCTGTTTTAGGCAAGAGGAACCTAGGCCGCAGTATGGTTAACGCTATAGGGGGTAAATACCCAAGGGCTCTAAAAAGGCCTAATAAAGGCAGAAAATATAATAGCAACACTCCTAAAAACAGAAATAATAGGACTAAAAAATTGGCTCTACTGGGTAGGTAATTTAGTAAGTAGCCTAAAATGCAAATATGGCTAGCCAAGATAGACATCAAAATATGTAATACTATTATGCCCCTTACACACAGACTAAGAAGTAATACTTTTAGTAGCTAGCATAGAGAACTATAATACACTACTCTTAATATAAAAAGGTCTTAAGGCGGTTACCTAGTGGCTTATTAGCCAAAATATACTAGACCAGTTCCGGGTTGTAAAGAAAATAGTAATAGAAGGCAAAGGGGCGAGTACCAGGCGTCCGCTAATAACTCTACAGTAGTAGAGTTAAGCTCGTAATACTAGCGCGTCCGTAGGCTTATTACGGCAGCAGTAGTTCCTAAGGAGGTTAAAAAGTAAGGTAGTAGAGCACTATAGGTGACTTATAGGCGCTTTGTAGGCGCTATGTAGGCGACCTTGTAAACGCTATATAGGTAAGTCCCAAAAGGCAGGGAGATGGATTACGGGGTTTTCTTATATAGAGTTTTCTCCCCACATGTATATAAGGAGTAGTCCGCGTGGGCCCAATAGGGATCCGAATTGGACGTTAAGCAATGAATTATTATTATTATTATATATACAGGTTTTATTAAAGGTAGTAACTGTATTAAGCTTTATAAAGTATTATGTCTTTACTAAATAGTTAAGCATCTCTTAAATTAGGGGAATTGGATATTAGTTTTAAATTATAATTATATTTAGAGTTTAATAATTCATATAAAATCTTAAGCCTCCTTCTAGCTTTTTAATAAATAGTATAGGTAAGATTAACTAGGGTAAATAAATCCTTTTTCTAGATGCTTATTAAGGTATTATCGCATTATAAGCAGTTCTTCTTATAATATACCATATAGTGGACCGAACTTTAGTGTTATACTAGGCTTAAGTTCTATCTTAAAATTATACTTATTTTAGTGCAGGGCTAATTGGTCTATAAATTGTTTTTTAAACTTATTAATTAGATTATGGTACTCTTTAGGTATAAGAGGTTAAGAATTGGTATATTATTTTAGTTCTAGTGCTTTTTTAATATCTTCTATAGTTATAGTAAAGATTTTATAATTTTGTCTTTTTGCTAATAAGATAAAAGGTATGGCCTATATTATATAAATTTTAAAAGGTTTTAGTATAACATCTTTACATTCTTTACTATTATTAGCAGTTATAACTTTATTATTTTGGTTTAAGGCTTATAGTAAGGGTAATTTATATTATATTAAATTTAAATAGTTATATACGTATTTATAGGGTAAATCGTTTTTTAAGTAATAACTTTGGCAGTAGGTTGTACGGAACTTTAGTATTTCTTTAACCCAGCTTATTAAAGGGTTATATTGTTTTAGCTAATCTATATCTAAGTATTACCTTATAATACTTTAAAGGTATTTGTCGGTATATATTCGTTTTACGTATCACGTGCACAGCACGTGATCTACGTAAGACGCGTATATGTATTATCAAGACGTGTAGATAGAACGACAAGAATCCACCAACAATACCGCATAGTATATATCATTGTGATATATGTACTCTGCACGTTGTTAAAGCATACCAACACTGATTAGTGAGCGTGTACAGATCAGGAAACACGCAGATAGCTTAAAAGACAGTTATACTGTCCACCTTGTAGCAGATTGGAAGATAGTTATACTTATCCACCTTTCGTATCAGCCTATTTCAGTTGAAGAGAAGAAGAGAAACTACCTAGGAGTACTTGTCTAGTATCTACAACGACTTCTAGACATCTCGTTCTATCTATTTCTGTTAAAGAGAAGAAGAGAAACCACCTAGGAGTACTTGTCTGGTATCCACAACGACTACTAGACTTCTCGTCCTATCTATTCTAGAGGACTACTGCGCAGAATACCTTACCCTCAAACAACTCGAACCGCCCCCTCAACCGCCTCCTTAACCGCCTCCTTAACCGCCTCCTCAACCGTTCCCCTACCTTTACCCTATGAACACCCTTACCTTTACCTACTCAAATAAAACAAGATGTCAGAAACGGAGAAAGACTGGGAGAAAGAAGCAGCTAAATAGGAAGATGGAATTAACCTAACGGAAGTCTCCAAGGACGACCTAACCAACTACGTACGATGCAAGATGTACGTATATACGGAAATATACAACCAACTAGACTTTACGCTCTGGGAATCGTTCCAGGGAGATTTTAAGGACTTTACGGTTAACACCTTCACGAAAATCCCCTTATACTGGCTTTAACAACTACGCGATTGTCTAAATAGCAGAGGAGTATGGGTTAACATTAACCATAAACGAGGCAAACCACTCCCTTAGTCTTTATACGATATAGCACAAGAAGAAGACCAAACCGAATAGAGTAGAGAGATAATTAAATTAGCCAAGAATAAGTACGGACCGACGCTATCTAGATCGATTAAGGTATATATAACGGAGGGCACCTTAGAGGAGTAATGACAAGCTGAAGCTACCGCAACCCAACCAACCGGTACACCGACTACTCCCCCCTCCATGTTATCGACCACCTATCCCTTTACACTAGCATACACTGCTCCTATACAGACTCTAGTACCTATATATGCCCCTACGGACGCAATACAAGGCTATGGAAAAGAGATCGCGAATATGGCTAAGATATACACTGAGGAGCAGAAATACGGTGGTATAAACGAAAGCCTTAACTATAAACTAACAATATTCTACAACATCTGTAATCGAGCAGATGTACCCCAAGAAGCTTACCTTAAGGCATTCCCCACTATGCTAAAAGGACTAGCTTTGGACCACTTCTATATAAACCAACTGTCCCGCCTACCATTTGCCAAAGCTTGCGAGCACCTTTGGAATTTCTTTAAAGAACTAGGATTTCAACGCAAGAATCTAGACAAGTGGAACACCATTATACTTACAACAGTAATAGCAGAAAATATAGATAAGTCTATAAGCGAATGCCTCTAATTACTAATTTATAGACTTTGTTAGCTATAGTATGGCCTTAGACCTACCTTACAAACCATAGACTTCCTTTATAACAAAATTGTCACTTCTTGCCAGGGAATACCAGTATGTAGATATATAGTCTCTGACCCACCAGACAACCTCGGAGCCCTTATTAATAAACTTCAATCATCTATTATAGTATATAAGAAAGAACATGCGGAGAAGACATAAGCTTTTTTTACGGACCAACAATTCTATAAAAGAGACAATAACTATAACCACAATAACTATAACAACCGCAGCAACCCCCTATATAACCGCAACCGACAGAAACTACGTTGCTTCGTTTATAATAAGGAAGAATATCGCTTATAGAAACATACTAAGGAGGAGCAAGAAGAGTCTAAGACTAAGTTTAAAAATAAGTTTAAGGACCGCTTTTAGGAGTGAATGAAGTAATATATTATGGACTATAAAGGTGACGATGACGAGGACAATGACTTAAACAATAAGATCACCAACGCATTTAACGCTTTAGTAGTTAACATAGACCCCAGTACTCTACCAAACAAGGACGACTAGGCCACAGTATACTACACTTCGTACGGTAAGATCAAACTAGATAATACAACCGCTATAGTTTTAGAACTAGCCAACAGAGCATATAGCCACGTAGTTATAACCATTAATACTATAACAGATGCATTCCTTACTAATATAGACCTGTTTGCGTACAATACAACCTCATGCTACACCTCTATAAAGTTTATGGGTGTAATAATTAACACTAGAGCCTCTAAATATTCTATAGTAGGATACGGTTAGTTTCTTGCACTTTAGGAGATTAATAAAGTACAGTTAAACAAGTCTACAAGAGGTACAGTTAGCGTACAGTTCGGAATAGGTTCTATATCTTCTATTAGTTCTATTAAGGTAGCTACACTAATAGGTATAGTAGAGTTCCATATTATTAAAGTTAACACCCCTTTCCTGCTTTGCCTAGCAGATATAGATAACTTACAAGTGTACTTTAATAACCTAAAGAATATCCTAATAACCCCCTTAAAGACTATACCAGTTGTATGCTAATTTGGACACCCGTTTCTACTATAGGATACCTCGTTATATATATTTATTATAGAGTCTTTTAACTAAAACCCATGCTATTTAACTAATGTAGAATTGCGACGCCTATACTAACGCTTTGGACATCCGTTAGTAGAGCGACTTAAGAGAATATTAGACCGCGCTAGCTATGAAAACGATGCTAACTAAAAGACCCTTAAGCATATTACCCGCTACTACTTATACTGTTAAAAGCACGGAAAGTTACCAGGCAGATTTAGATTTACCTTAAAGGACAACATTAATTTCAACTACTGCATTATTGTTGACATTATGTATATTAACAGCAAGCCTGTACTTTATATTGTTAATAAAGGCACCCGATTTTAAACAGGCAGATAGCTATAGAATATCAGCGCTAAGCATATATGGGATATATTACGAGTGTGCTAGATTAACATATACCTAGGCCCCCCAGATATAATTGCACATAACGCAGGAAAGAACTTTATTAGTAAAGAGTTTAAGCAATACGCGGTTAACATAGGCACTACTATAAAGAGTGTACCGGTCGAAGCTCACAACTTAATCGGCATGGTAGAGCATTACTATGGCCCCTTGCGACATATATACCATATTATTACTTCCAAGATACTAGGAATTGATAAGGATATAGCACTGCAAATGGCCTTTAAAGCAATCAACGACTCCGCAGGACTAGATGGTCTAATACCTACGCTATTAGTATTTGGAGCGTACCCCCAAATAATAGAGTCCGACGCACCTTCACCTATAGTGATATAGCGTGCGATTGCATTTAAGAAAGCCATGGAGGAAGTAAAGAAGATATAAGCAGAGCGCTAGGTCGCAGATATACTTAATATGCGCAACGGCCCCAGCACTACCACAATTTATAATCTACCCCTTAACTCTTTGGTACTGGTCTGGAGAGAAGGCAATATAGGACAACCTGGATACTAGGTAGGACTATATAACCTATTAAATATTAAAGAAGAAACGTGTGCTGTTAACCTACCTAGCGGCCCTACGAAGTTCCGCAGCACTACTGTTAAACCGTACTTAACAGACCCTAGAAATATTTAAGCTAAAGATATTTAAGATAACGGCACCTAAGTTAACAATATTCAAGTTAACAAAACTGTCCGTACATACAAACCGTCCATAGAAACCGTCTCTATATAGAAACCGTCCCTTACCAAAGCTAGAGAAGCACAACCACCTCGTTAAGAAAGAGGAAGACCCCACAAGTATCCCCCTTACATTAATACCGCCGACATCACCGTATTCCTACAAGAGGATAGCAACTATAAGCAGTTTAAAACGTCCCGTTAAAAGGAAATTACAGGACTAATTAAAAAGGGCGTATTTAAGATAATTAACCCTTAGGATATACCCGCAGGAGTCAGAATCTTTAACTTACAATTTATAGATAAGATTAAGAACCCCAGTACTAATAAAGCCTTTAAGAAATTAAGACTTGTTGTCCAAGCATACAACGACCTTAAAAAGGGTATTGTACTAACCCAGTTACCTACTATTTAATGAGTCAGCCAACGCCTTATTCTATATATCGCAGCGATACTACGAGGTAACGGTACACAGTTATACCTACGAGATATCTCCTAGGCGTATATTTAGTCCCTTATAAAGCTAAATTAAGACTTCTATATCCGACCACCTTACGAATTAGGAAGCTAACTAGGTATCAGAAAGGACTCTATCCTAAAGGTAATTAAGCCTTTATATAGTGTTCCAGAAGCAGGCAATTACTGGTTTACAACCTACTATAATTATTATATTAAGGAGTTAGATATAAACTTATTAATATACAACCCTTGCCTCTTATAGAGCAACACTACTAACTACTTTGGTATTATTGGCCTTTAAACTAACGATACTCTCTTCCTGGCTAATACCACCTTTGTGGACGCGGAGCAACAACATCTAGAAAAGGCTTACTTTTTTACAAAAGAGCGCGAGCAACTTACGGTCAAACAGTTACTTAAATTCAATAAATGCATCATTTAACTCTCTTAGGAAGGCAATATTATAATAACCTAGAAATACTAGTGCAAGAACCTAAATACGGTCCACTTTAGTAAAATAGCTATAACTACAAGCTTAAGAGGCATTGTCCGTAATACACTAACTATAAAGGAATAATATATTGCGCAACGCGCAAGAGGTGTGTATATTGCCTCTATATGTCAACCAGAAGCTTCCTTTAATCTCTCTTTTGCCGCCCAGGTGATTAGCCCTAAGAAGGAAGATATTATAGCACTTAACAAATAACTATAATTATAGATTGACAATCTAATAAGAGGCCTTACGTTTGTTAAATTGGACATTAACACATTACGCCTACTTGCTTTTACTAATGCCTTATTTGCCAATAATAAGGACCTCTTATTATAAATAGAATATGTACTGGTATTACAGGACGCGTTATATAAGGCTAATATTATTCACTAGTTATTAATTAAGTGTAAAAGAGTTACCAGAAGCGTACTAGCCTTAAAACTCTATACAATGGCCCACAGATTTAATATTGGCGCCGTAATTAAGTCAACCATTAAACAACTCCTACAGATCGAACTCCTACTTATACTTTGCACTGACTTAAAATTACTCTACGAATGTCTTGTTAAGCTAGGCACTATACAAGAGAAACGTCTTATAATAGACGTTATGTGTCTCCGTTAGTTATATAAGCGTAGAGAGATTACGGAAGTTAAGTAGATTAACGGTGATAGCAACCCTACTAACTTAATAACTAAGAGCAAGGCATCTACGGCTCTTAAGAAGTTAATTAATACCAATTACTTAGAACTGTAGGCTATGGAGTAGGTTAAACAAACAAACTTAGATCTGGCTTAGCGTTATAACGGTACCGGGGCACGTAACCTACTATATTTTATAGACCCTGAATTTAACTAGCCAATTAGGATTTTTTATACCCGGTATAGAAAATCGCTATTGGCTTGCTTACCACTAGCGCCTTGGCGGCACTTGCGATATATCTACCTGCTGCCCCTAATAATTCTTTTTCTCCTTCTTTTCCTTTGTCTAGTATCTTTATCAGATAGCAATTGTTATGGGATATCCCCGTGACACCTTACACACGTCCACCTATTTCCACCGACTTAGCAATTAGAGACCGACCACGAAACGGCAATTTAACGGCAATTTATGGCAATCTAACGGCAATCTACGGCATTCTGCTATATTTTGCCAAGTCCACTAAACCCTGCCAAGTTCTGCCAGGACTACTACCCAAATCCTATTCTGCTCTGTGCACATATTGACTAAGCAACTAAGTTAACGATATATACCCTTTTTTCCCGTTTTCTTACCCCCTTTCCTTACGCAACGTCTTAACTTTATTACACAGCTTATTAACCCACAAGCTCCGGTTTAAAGGCATTTATGTAAGCCGTCATAAGCGATATATAACTGGGATAGGGTCGAAGGAGAAGCTACTATGTATTATGGACAGAAGAGCTAGTTATTGCGTATACGCTACAAATAATGGGAATGGTACGATTTGGTTTCCTTCAGAGTTGCTCCAGTGTCAGTATATATTTGTTTTACGTATCACGTGCACAGTACGTGATCTACGTGAGACGCGTATATGTATTATCAAGACGTGTAGATAGAATGACAAGAATCTACCAACAACACCGCATAGTACATATCATTGTGATATATGTACTCTGCACGTTGTTAAAGCATACCAACAGTATTATAAATAGGGAAATATATTTAAGGTATTTCCCTATCGGCAATTTTATAAGAGTATAGTGCGTTAGTTTGCTATATATTAAGGGCTTACCATTAAAGCTTTATAGGCCTTAGGGCTTATTAAGTTTCCTTAAATTTAGGCGTTAAGTTTTTGCGTAGTTTGTATTAATAAAGCCTATACTCATAGCTCTGCTATCTATAAGGATTTATACTTCCTCTACTTTTTAAGTATTTAAATTTCGCCAAGTATATAAAAGATGTTATGTTATATATTAGCGTAGAAAAAGCCTAGACACTTATACTTTTCTACTTTTTATCTTAAGGCGCGGCTTAGCCTTAGAATAATTTATTTTCTAAGTTAACTAAAGACGAGATACTTTATAGTAACTAAGTATAATTTATAGAGTAAGTATAATTTAAGGACTAGGAGGAACTATAGCGGACTTTTTTAAAAGGGTAGGTTTAACAATTCCTTTAAATAGACCCTTTTTTACCGTATCTAAAGCATTCTCCATTTATGGCTCAAGTTCTTTATTTATTGGTTCTTAAGGGTATATAGAATTAAGTAGTATTAAGGTCTATAGAGTTGTATATAGGGCTTTTAGGTTTTAGAGATAGATCGCGCTTTAGGGTATATACCGGTTTTATAAAGTTCTAAACGTAAAATATAGTTAACTTTAGAAAATAAGTTTGTTTATTATATTAAAGGTTTTTATTAATTTATTAATATATTATAGCAAATTTGGACAGGTCTTTTAGTAGTTCTCTACCTGCTAACTAGGCTCTAATTTTATCCAAAATAGCTTATTAAAGGGCAATAACTTTAGCGGCTTTATTCTAATATAGTTCGCTAATAAGGCCTAAAAATTCTAAAAAGAAGCTAGTAAAGTCTTAGTTCCATTATTATAGGTTCTTAAGTTTAGTAACAGCTATATATTCACGGCTAGCGTTATTATACATTCGTTCTAATAGGGAGATAAAGATTTTAAAATTAATAAAGGTACCATTATAGAAGAATAGATCTATGGTTTATATAGCGTTCTTACTTAAATAAGACATTTTATAGCTAACCTTACTAGCTTTAGTAGGGTATTAGTTATAGTTTATTAAAAGTTTAAAATGGAGCTTAGTTATAAAGGGATATAGATTATATTAATTTCTATTAAATATTAGAGGGTTAGGAAGCTTTTTTGGATTTTATAATAGATACTAGGTTTATTATATATATAGGTTAAGCTACTATTACTGGTTTAATATTTGCATTTAATAGGCCGGATTTAGATATAGCTATTTTAATCTTGTTTATAGGTATTATTATTAGGGTTGTTAATAAAAGTGCCTTAATATTATAGAGTTCTTCACAGAGTGCTTCTATTAATTATTAATATTAGGCTTCTAGTATAGCCCGCTATTAAGCTAAGGCATCCATAGAGGATTATTATATTATAGTTAACTATTCCTTAACTAGGGATATAATACTTATAGTTATTAAAAGAGATTTGGGTCTATTTACTATTTTAATAGTAGTTATTTTAATATAACGTAGTATAAGGGCGCGAAGAGGCTTTAGGGAAGATTTAAAGGAATAATATAAATTCTATCTAAATCTAAGGGTATATAGCTCTTGTAGAGAATAAGATATTATATAAAGAAAAGAAAGGAATAATAAGAGAATTATATAATTAAACAGTTAGGGGTTTTAGTGGTTAATATATATATATATATACGCACGCGGTCTTTAATAAACTTTAGTATTATAGCGCTAGTAGAAAACGGTAGATTATAGTAGATAATTATAGATAGTTATAGACAGTTGTAGATAGTTACAGACAGTTATAGATAGTTATAGATAGTTTTAGATAGTTATCTATTAAGTATTTCACTAAGATATTCCTACTGTAACTAGGCTAGTCCTATTACAAATAGATATTTACCTTTATATTTAAGCTAGAGCTCTTTAACTAAAGTTTTAACTATTAGAATCTACTTCTACTTCTTATTTAAATTCTCCTATTGCTGCTTAAACTACTTTATCTTAAGCGTTGGGTTAAGTATGATTACTATATAGTATGCCGTAGTATTATTGGCCTTCTTATAATACTTCTTATACTTTACCTATATAGCTTTAATACGACCTATAAAATATTTATAACTTTATACCTCCTAGCGATCCTACCGTTATTTTTATTTCTTAATTAAAAACTTTAAGAATTTCTGCTTTATAGTATTAAGCTTATTTAGGAGCTAGTTAAGTATTTAAAAGTGGTTTATAAGGCCTATTATATTGCCTTCTACTATAATAGTAGACTTGTAGAATATTTCTAGGTGGTTATATAGGTACTCAAGTTCCTACCAATAGTAAGTATAGAGTATATCATCTTTTAAGAGAGACTTTAAGCTAGATATTGGTATATAGCTATTGTAGAACTGCTTTACGCGTTACTTATAGTTTAAGAAGCGCGTAATAGATATAAAAAGAGAATTCTAACGCGTTTAATTATTCTAGATAAGCTAATAGGTCTAAGTATTAATTTCTAAGATAGATTAAATATTGCGACTATATAGCAATATAACGTTATAAAGAAAATATTACTTAGATCCTAACTTTAAATTCCTATATAGGATCTTATTACTTACCTTTAAGCTATTAAATTTAGCTAACGAACCTCTTATTTAGATCTGCGTAAAGAAACTACGACGCTAGGGTATTAGCTAAATAAATTAGGCGATATTATAAAGCAATCTAACTACTCCGTGCTTTCGCTAGAGCTTCTTAACGGTCGCTATATCTATATCGCGATATATAGTAAAGAGCTGCTTATAAATCTTCTTAGAGTCTTTCCCTATAATAAACGTCTAGGCGTAGAGGTTCGTAATATAGCTAAAGCAACGTAGTTGACGTGCCTTTCGCTGCTTTACTAATATATTTTAATAGAGAGCTTAAAGGACCGCATCGATATACGTATTGTTTAACTCTATGTTATTAGCTATAAATATCCTATATTACTATAGATTTTATACTCCTTAAAAAGAGTAATAAGGACGCCTGCTTAATTCTTATCGCTATATTTACTAAGGATCTCTTATAAGCCTAAAACAACCTAGCGATGCCTGCCTCTTCTATTAATAAAATAAGTAACTATACTAAAGACCTGTTAATCAGAATCAGATTTTTATTCTACTATCTTACTGTTCTTATTACCTGTTACCCTATATTTTACCATCCTAGTGCTTACCGTCGTATATCTTGTATATTTTATTATATAACTTAGTATAAGCTTTACAGTATATGGGAATTAAATAAGCAACTTGATTTTAAATATAGGTCTAAAGGCTATATCTATATATACGATATAGTGGTGAAGAATAATAACAATGCTAGCGACGATGACGTAATTGCTACTTAGTACTAGCTAAACGAAATAGCAGTGCTAGCTAAACGATATAGCTATATAGTTAGTATTTAATAACAGAAATGCAATAGAAGCTAAAAATAAGTTAAAAGCTAGTAGTAACCAATCTAAATCAATACTAGGATAGTCTTAATATAGTACTAGTAGTTGGTTATACTTAGTTACCTATATATCCATTTTCCTATTTCTATGCCTTTCTTATATATATATTAAGGCCCTAGAGCCATATTTAATAGATAGAGTTCTTATTCTTAATTTCCCAATTAATAGTTATAAGCCCTAGTGCCTTACCGTATTGCCTCTATTTAACTAACTAATTTAATTATATCCCTTATTAAATTATTATTCCATTACTAAATCCTTTATTTATCTTTGCAAGCACCTTTAAATATAACTTCTTAACCTACCTAAGCTATTACTATAACGGTAATATTATTAAGTTAAGCTAATTAGGACGAATGGATCAACCTTATTAGGCTTTAAGCTTAAATCAAAGACGTATAGAAATATATCGACCCCTTTACTAGATAGGACCTATTACCCTAACTACTTAAATATATATTTCCTAGGCCTTAAAATGTAAAGCTAGGAATAATATTATATGCAGCCCTATTTAAGGATAAGAAGAATAAACTTTAAGTTCTCTATAAGAGGTATAAGACGGTAAAGAAGAAGTATAAGAAGTAAAAGGCGGCTTTAACCTCTCTGAAGCTATATTACAGGTATAGTAACTAGAAACCATTAATACCTATATACTAGGTATCGACCCAGTATATAACGCGCTCGTGGCTCTTAAGAAGAGGGTTGCCCCTACCAATATAGTACGTTAGCTCCACCTACCCATATAGTATACTAAGGTTAAAAAGGGCCCAAAGAATTAGAACTTTAAGGTCTGGCTATAGTAGTGGGAGAAGATGTATAATAATTGTTAAAGGATTAACCTGCTAGATATACAAGGCGATTAAGTAATTAGAGACTTTCTGCTAGCTATAAAGCTAGTATTACTAAATTAGGCTTTAATATATAGAGTTGAATTTAATAAATATAACTAGGCTAGTGATTACGTAATATATATATATTAACTAGTCGAAATCTATTAGAACTATTAACGATTAAAAACTACTTAGCAGAAGAATAGAGCTTAGCTTAGTACTAATGCAGTAAGCTTTTAGGGCGAATTAATTAATAGAACTCCTAAGGACAAGGCTTTTAAGGATAAAGCTCCTAAGGCTCCTAAGGATGAGGTTTCTAATGCTTCTAGAAATACTTATTCTAGTATACTATAGAAGAAATATACCCTAATATACTACTGTGGATATATTTACTGGTTTCTAGAATGCGCTTATATTAATAAACTAGTTTGACTAAAGAATTAGAAACTAGATAAAGTAACGGCGAAGTGTAATAAAGCCTTATAGGAAATACTACGGTAGACCCGCTAATAGGCTAGGTATATAGGTAAACAAGAAGTTAATAATGTAATAATAACTAGTAGAGTGATTGCCTAACAGATTAACTCTAATTATATTCTAAGATTTACTATAAAAAGAAGAACTATCTAGGTAGGAACTGTAGTTCTTTAAATATATAATACTACGCCTAAGAAATACTAAGTACGTAAGATACGCGAGGTACGTTTAGTATATAACATATAGATCCTATAGATCCTATATACTAAAACGGTAACGCAATCTATTATATAATTTAGTTACCCCTTATTCTTTAGTTTAACTAGTTTTAGTAAGTCCCGCGCTTCTACCACTATTCTATTTATATCTTCTTTTAGTAGCCGTACTACTACTAATATAAGGTCCGTAATACTATCTCCCTCCTCTTTATCTTTATCTTTAAAGATATTTTATATCTCTAAGTTATCTACTAAAGGTATAGCATTCCTGTCTTTAAATTAGTGATCTTTATTATTCCTAATGCCTTCTATTAGATCCTCTATGCTTAATTATTATGCGTATATAATTTTAACGATTCTTTTACAAGGTGAAATTATACTATTATATTCTTGTTATATGGAGAAAAAGTTAATATATATTATAATTACGGCTCCGTCCGGTTGCCAACCTTCTTTTTACGTTAAGTATACGAAATTAAATATATAGTTGTCCTACAATGTCCGATCCGTCTTTAATACTAAGTATATACGTCTTATTATTCTCTATAGGCGTTTAGTGTTATACTAAATTTATTATAGAGTCTTAGATTTAATCCGCTACTAAAAAGCTTAATAGTAAGCTATTAGCTACCCTTAAAGAACTATACTATGCCTATATAATGGAATTAGAAGCTATCTCTATTTATTTTACTGCCTCTATTTATAAATAAAAAGCCTTAAAAGATTAAATTAACGTATCTACTTAGTTAGTTTGTCTTAAGAAGGGTTATAAAAAGGTTTATTTAAAAAAGCTTTATCTTATTAAATTGGGTCTTTATAAAATAGAAGAAAATAAAAGAAAGGTTTTTATCTAATAGAGATGGAAATAACTCTAAGTAATATAGTAGCGGCTTTTCTTAGATCCCCTTTAGGTGATCTATTTTTTTATAATCCTTTTTTATTAATATTTTTAACCTAATTTCTTCTAATACTCCTGCACCTTTCTTATAGCGTTTTTTAGATTACTTAGTAGCTCCTAGGTAGTCTTATTATAGCCTATTTATTTAACCTTATACTATATTTTGTTATTAATGTCTTTATAACTAATAATCTTTAAAACTTCCTATTTTTTTTTTTTAACATCTGTTATGGGACGGGGGCAATAGCTATAGAGCGTATATATTTAAGGAGTCTACAAGACGTTACGCAATCAATTGTAAGGATCGAGGGCGTAAGGAGGTAATATACCTACGCGTAGCTAACGTAAGCTGTACGTAAGGTATATGTAAGAGCATAGGGCTCTCCTATAGAGGCGGAGCTCTAACAACGCTGTGGTTACTATATACATATAAAAGGGACACTTAAGGTATAGAGAAAAAAAAAAAGGGGATATCGCTAAAGGCTTAGGACAACGTTATATAATAAGGCTTAGCACCTAAGGATCCAACCAATTAGACAACTTTAACCGCCGGTTAAAGTTCCTAGATATCTTAATAATTTTTGGTTATATAATCGCACTTTACTATTATATAATCGCACTTTACTATTATATAATCGCACTTTACTATTATATAATGGCAATCTGTAGCAATCTAATGGCAATCTAATGGCAACTTACCCTGATATAGCAATATATAACGGTTTAACTCTATAAGGGTTTCTATAGGGAATTAGGCATAAAATCTCTGCTTAGGCCCGGTTTCTATAGGTTTATATAGTAAAAGTCGCTAATTAGATCCTTTGCATTTTAGAAGTCTTCCTATAGTTACTATTCTGGCTAATCTATATTAAATCCTATATAGATAGCTCTGTAGTAGAGCCGCCGTCCTCTACCTTTGCCAAAGTATTTAGAGTTAATAATTTGTTTAATGGTCCACTCCTTATAGTTCTCGTCTTCGTTCTTATTTTGGATTAGTACTAGTAGGGGTTTAGGCTGTATCTATCCCGGTAAGGGGTTAGGCTAGTAAAGGTATAGTAGCTATAGGTAAAATATGGGCTATATCCCGCAGGTGGCTAGGGTAGGTAGGAGCTCTAGCTTATATATAGCTCCCCTTTTAATAACTTGTTTAATTAGATAGGGGCTAAGGTTTTTATAATTAAGTGACTTTATAGGCCTCTGCGTAGAGATATTATATATATTTAGCCATACCTAGTCGCTAATACGCATCTCTAGTAGTGGCGTTCTATAACAGTTGGCGAAGAAAGCCTGCTTTACTTAAACCTAGGCTATTTCTCCCTTACAGTAGTTAAGTAGTTTTTTTTATACAGTCTATATACTGGTTAGCAAGTAGCATTTTAAGGCGTTTTCTATATGGCAGTTTCTTATTAATAGGTTCTAGTAGCTCTATACTAGATTAGGGGTAGTAACTCTTATTTATAAAGAACGGGGTAAGTCCTGTAGTAGTTAAGACATAGTTATTCACTATAAATTCGCCTAGTGGAAGGTAATCTACCCAGTTATCTTAACTATAGGCGACTACCTGTTATAGGTATACTTTTATGCTAGCATTAGCATTTTCCAGTTACCTGGCAGTTTTATAGTAAAGGGATATAGATATCTTAACAAAGATGCCAAGGCGTTAGTAGATTCGTTTCTATATATTAGAGTTAAACTATATGCCTTAGTTAGAGGTAATTAAGTTAGGTAACCTATATAATTAGTAGAATTTATAGAGGAAGGTGTTAGTAACGTTACTAACAGCTACGCCTTTAGTTGGGACATAGTGGCGCGCTCTTTTATAAGTCGGTATATTATTATAAGAATGTTCTTATAGATACGGCCATGTTGTTTATAGGGTGGTAGGTTAATAATAAAATCTATAGCGATATCTGCTTATTATTATATAGGTACTAGTAAAGGGTATAGTAGTCCTTAGTACTTTATATTAAAGGCCTTAGCGCGCTTATAGCCATAGTAGGCGCCTATAAAGCGTTTAGCTAAGTCTATTATTTTAGGCCAGAAGTAGTATTGGCTAAGGAGCTTATAGGTTCCTCTTTTGCCTAAATGGCCGCTTAATTAAAAGTTATAGGCTATTTAGATTAGTTACCATTATAGATTTTCTAAGTTAGGGATAAATAGGCGGCCTCTATAATAGAGCCTATTCTCTTTTATTTCTAGGGCTGCCATATTAATCTGGCCTAAGCTTTAGAGGTTAATAGGCAGCATATAGGCGCTAGCGGTCTTTGTGGTAATAAGTTAATACAGTAATAGGTTAACAGCGATGCTATATACTATAGTAATAAGCTTATTAATTTTAGGAGGTAACTCTAGTTCTATGGTATAAAGCTAAGGTATAGTTGGCTCTATTATAGGTAGCATACCTAGGACTAAGTTCCGTGCTTTTAGAATTGTTTGTTATTAGAACTAATTATAGGGGTTATCTTTAAACTAAAGAAGGTCTTATAAGCGGCGTGTTAGGTTATTAGGCTTAATACCTTATTGTTTATACTAACTTAATAGCACGAGTGAGTCGTATCCACGGGCACGAAATACATGTAGTATCGTATGCTTGTTTGGATGGTGACTTTTCTCTTATATTAAAGCAGACTATGTGGTCTATATACTAATGCGACCTCCCCCTGATTAGTCAGTGCTTTAGGGGTGCACTAGACACGTAAGCGGGTAGTTGGTACACCGAACGCGTAAACGCGTAGTTGGTGTACCGTACGCGTAAGCACGCGTTCGGTACGACAGGTGCTGTAATTATACACTAGCGGTACTTGAAAAATGAAACCACCTGTATACAGCCTCCGTAATTG